>Ga0207674_10001911_pt1 | contig 26439 bp, 19 predicted proteins | sample KBSCornC72_FD_184303 | JGI IMG/M metagenome (GOLD analysis project Ga0207674, IMG submission 184303) | Corn rhizosphere microbial communities from Kellogg Biological Station, Michigan, USA - KBS Corn C7-2 (SPAdes) (version 2) | ecosystem: Host-associated > Plants > Roots > Rhizosphere > Soil ...
GACCACGAACTGGGACGGGATCCGCAACTTCGCCGCGCGCAACTTCATGCGCGACGGCATGAAGGCTGGCGACCAGGTCCTGTTCTATCACTCGAGCGTGAACCCGCAGGCCATCGTCGGCGTGTGCGAGGTCGTTCGCGAGGCCTACCCCGAGCCTAACGATCCGGACTGGTGCATGGTGGACCTGCGCGCGGTCGGGCCGCTTGCCCGACCGGTAACGTTGGCGGAGATCAAGACCAAGCCAGAGCTCGCCGGGATGGCGTTGTTGCGCATCGGCCGCCTGTCGGTCACGCCGGTGACGCCCCGGGAATGGGACGTCATTCAGAAGATGGGCGCCACGTGATGTCATCCCGAGCGCAGCGAGGGATCCTCATCGTCCCGAGCGAGAGCCCTCTACCTGTACGATGAGGATCCCTCGCCTGACGGCTCGGGATGACTTCAGAACCCGGTGCTGATCCCGAGCCTCAGGCTGCGCGGCGCGCCGGGCATGATGTTGTTGTTTCCCTGCGACGTCGGGTAGTACTGCTCGTCCAGCAGGTTCTCGACGTTGAGCTGCAGGCGCACGTTGCTGGTGACGCCGATGTACGCCGCGGCATCCACGCGCGTGAACTCCGGCAGCGTCACGGCGTTGTCGATCGCAGCGTAGGTGCGGGTCTGGTGGATGATGCCGACACCGCCGCCGAGTCGCGGGAGGAACTGATAGCGGTTCCAGAGCGAGAGCATCGTCTGCGGCACGAGCGGAACGGTTGCCCCGGCACGAGCTGATGTCGTCGCGCTGAGGATCCTCGCGCGCTGAGTCGCCCAGCCGCCGGCAATCTGCCAGCGCGACGTCACGTTGCCGGTGGCGCCGAGCTCGAAGCCGGACGTCCGCTGACGGCCGGTCTGCACCGTCTTCGACGCATCGTTAGGGTCGCGCGCCGACGTGTTCGTCCGGTCGAGCCGGTAGACGGCCGCCGTCAGCCCGAGGTCCTGGCTCACATCCCACTTCGCACCGACTTCGTAGTTCGTGAACTTCTCCGGCTCCAGCGTCTCGGTCGTGGCGTTGAGCGACGAGAACTGATCGCCGGAGCTCGGGAGGTGCGACACGCTGTACGAGCCATACGTGGAGACCGACTCGACAGGCTTGAAGACGAGGCCCAGGCGTGGCGACACCATGTGGTCATCGCGCCCGAGGTTCGTATCGTCCCGATTGTTGTGGAAGCTCAGGTCGAACCGCTCGTAACGAACGCCGGCGACCGCCTGCCATTGCCGAGACAGCGTGAGCTGATCCTGCGCGTACACCGCGCTCACGTCCGCGACAACGTGGTTGTCGGCATCCGTGGCGCTCTGCTGGAACGTGACCGGCATGACGACCGTCGGGCTCGCGAACGGGACCGCGAACGACGTCGTCTGATCGGCGAAGTAGCCCGTGTTTCGGAAGTTGTCGGTCGTCTGTCGGCCGACCTCGACGCCGGCCAGCAGCGTGTGCCTAACGCTTCCTGTCGCGAGCGCGTAGGTCGCTTCCGTCTGGTTGAAGAGGTTGGCGCGCGTCTGCGCGTTGTTGTAGCCGGAGAGGCTGACCTCCGTGCCCGCGGCGTTTACCGCGCTGCCGGGAAACACGTTCTGGTAGAACTTGTCGTAGTGCGTGAAGCGCGTGCGGTTGTGCAGCACGAGCCCCGAGACGAATCCGTGATCGATGGTCGCGCTCGCGCTGTGCACGCGCGCGTCGGCATGGCTCACGTCAGGGTTGCCGAAGAATTCCTCGAGCGGCGCCGGCGATGGCGCACCGTTGAACGAGGGGATGCCGCGGTCGACGTTGCGGTGGTCGCGGAAGTACTCGTAGCCAATGCGTGCCGTCGTGTTGGGCCCGATCGCGAGTGCGAGCGTGGGATTGAGGCCGGAACGCTCGAGGCTCGCCTGGTCCCGGAACCCGCCCGAGCTCTCGTACATCCCGTTGAAGCGAGCGGCGACCTTCGACGAGAGCGCCTCGTCGACGTCGATCGAGCCTCGGCGATGATCGTACGATCCGCCCTCGAACCATAGCGAACGCACGCGCGCGAAGCCGGCTTCCTTCGTTACGCGATTGATGACGCCACCACCGCCGCCACGGCCGAAGATCATGGCGTTCGATCCCTTGAGCGCCTCGACGCGCTCGAGGTTGTACGTATCGCGATAGTATTGGGCGTCGTCTCGGATGCCGTCGACGAAGAAGTCCGCGGTGGAGCTGTTGCCGCGGATCGTCGGTGCGTCGCGGTGGCCCTCGCCCTGCCCCATTGAGATGCTCGGGATGTACCGGACGACGTCAGCCATGTTCTGCATGGACTGGTCGGTGATGAGTTGCCGGCTTACCGTGCTGACCGACTGTGGGGTGTCGCGGAGGGGCGTGTCGGTCTTGGTCGCGAAGCTCGATCGTGCCGTCGCATAGCCGGATCGTTTGGTCGCCTTTTCCGTGATCACTACGCGGCCAAGCGTCTGCGCCGTCGAGTCGCGGCGCGTGGTGTCCTGCTTGGCCTGGAACGTGGCTGTCGATGTGGAAGCCTTTACACTGTTGGTACTTACGATCGACAGAACGACGATGACAATGGCTGGCAACGAGCGCATTTTCTCCGGAAGTGAGCAATCGCGTTTAATTCCGACAGGATTTATCGGGATTGCTGCGATGCTAACTGGCCCGGGTTCGTTGTTCAAGTCTGAATTGCGGTCAGAGTCGAATTTCATCGTTCGAACGCACGGCCCGTGGGCTCAAACGATGAAATTCGATTCTGACCCCATTTCGGCGAGGCGGCGCATCAGGAAACGCCGCTCGGGCTCCTGCTTCGTGAGCGCGAGGGCACGCTCGTAGGCAGCGATTGCATCCGCGCGGCGACCCATGCGCCGACACAGATCCGCACGGGCCGAGTGCGCGAGGTAGTACTCGGTGAGGTCGCCACGAGCGAGGATCTCGTCGATCAGCGCGAGTCCCGCGACGGGACCGTCGGCCATCGCGACGGCCACGGCGCGATTGAGCTCCACGACCGGCGTCGGCTCGATGCGCAGCAGGAGGTCGTACAGACCCACGATCTGCCGCCAGTCGGTCGACGCAGCGTTAGGCGCCTCCGTGTGCACGGCGGCGATGGCCGCCTGGAGGACGTAGCGCCCGACGGGTTGCGATGACAGCGACTGCTCGACCAACCGGCGGCCTTCATCGATCTGTTCTCGCTTCCAGAGCGACCGGTCCTGTTCCCCGAGCAACAGCAGCTCGCCATCGCTCGACTCGCGGGCCGAGCGACGCGCGTCGTGCAGCAGCATGAGCGCGAGCAGTCCTGTCGCTTCGGGCTTCGGAAGGAGCTCCACGAGAAGCCGACCGAGTCGAATGGCTTCGGCGCTCAGGTCGTGACGGGTGAGTGACGTGCCTGACGAGGCCGAGTAGCCCTCGTTGAACACGAGGTAGATGACCTGCAGCACGGCATCGAGCCGTTCGTGCAGCTCGCTCAGTGGTGGGACCTGGTAGGGTATGCGCGTGTCGCGAATCTTGTTCTTCGCGCGGACAATGCGCTGCGCGACCGTGGGCGCCGGCATGAGAAACGCGCGGGCGATCTCCTCGGTCGTGAGCCCGCACACCTCGCGGAGCGTCAGCGCGATCTGCGCGTCGGCGGCGAGCGCGGGGTGAGCGCAGGTGAAGATGAGTCGAAGTCGGTCGTCCTCGACCTCCTCGTCGTCGTGTTCGGGCGCCGGCGTCATGTTCGTCGCGAGTCGCTCGGTCACTTCGATGAGCTTCGCGTCGAAGCGGGCGCGGCGCCTCACGCGATCGATGGACTTGAAGCGGCCGGTGGAGATGAGCCAGGCACGCGGGTTCGCGGGAACCCCGTCCTCGGGCCAGCGCTCCACGGCGGTCGCGAATGCGTCGTGGAGCGCCTCTTCCGCGAGGTCGAAGTCGCCGAGTAGCCGGATGAGTGTCGCGAGCACGCGGCGAGATTCGCTGCGGTAGATCGCGTCGATCGCGGCGCGAGGATCGACGGGGTGTCCCATGCCGGCGTGCCTAACGGGTGACGTGCCGCGCGATCAGGACGGCTGGTTGCTGAACACCATGATCGGCCGCACCTCGATCGATCCCGTCTTCGCGCCGGGGATGCGCGCGGAAACCTGGATGGCATCGTTCAAGTCCGCCGCTTCGATCAGGTAGTACCCGCCGAGCTGTTCCTTCGTCTCGGCGAACGGGCCGTCGGTCGTCGAGACCTTTCCGTTCCGGACGCGCACGGTCGTGGCCGTGTTCGCCGGCTGCAGCGCATTGCCGCCGAGCATGTGGCCGCTCTTCTGGATGTCCTGTGTGAACGCGAAATACTCCTGCGACATGGGGACGCCCTGTTGACCGTTGCGGGCAGAGGTCTCCTCGTTCTGGTAGATCAGGCACAGGTACTTCATGGCGTCCCTCCATTGAGTTGGATAACGTAGGCCGGTGTGTGGTGCATGGTCGCAAGTAGTCGATTGGCGATGACCCAAATCGACAGGGGGCCGAATGGCGGGGGCACGACGCTTTTCGAAGGCAGTCACAGCTGCGATCGCAAAGGACAAGATACTGGGCGTCCAGGCTGGCTCGGGCGACCACCGGTTCATCGGTGTGTGGGTCGTGGTGGTTGACGGCCGAGTGTTCATCCGCTCCTGGGGCCTGAAGCGGGCTGGATGGTATCAGGCGTTCGTGAACGAACCGGTCGGACGCATCCAGGCGGCGGGTCGCGAGCTCCGGATTCGGGCAGTGACTCGTGCGTCGGAGCGGACGAAGGCAGCGGTGGACGACGCGTACGCGGCGAAGTACACGACGCCCGGGGCGATCAAGTACGTGAAGGGATTTGCCCGGAGCCAGCGGCGACGCGACACGACGACTGAACTACTGCCGGCGTAGACGGCGCACCTGACACGACATGCCGATGACCAAGCCCTCTGCCAGGGAACTCGATCTCCCGGTCAAGCTGTTCAAGACTCCCGCCGCGTGGGAGAAGTGGCTCGAGACGAACCACGTGAAATCCAAAGGGATCTGGATGCAGATCGCGAAGAAAGACAGCGGTCTCTCATCGGCGACGTACCAGGAAGCCCTCGACGTCGCGTTATGCTACGGCTGGATCGACGGCCAGAAACGGCCGTTCGACGAGCGGACGTGGCTGCAGCGCTTCACGCCGCGCGGGCCGCGCAGCATCTGGTCGAAGATCAATACAGGGAAGGCCGACGCGCTGATCAAGGCCGGTCGCATGCGTGCCGCCGGCCTCGCCGCGATCGAATCGGCGAAAGCCAGCGGTCGCTGGGAAGCGGCGTATCAGCCGTGGAGCAATCCCGACGTGCCGCCGGAGCTGCAGGCGGCGCTCGACGCGTCGCCTAACGCGAAAGCCTTCTTCGAGACGCTCCGCGGCGCGAACCGCTACGGGGTCATCTTCCGGGTGCAGACGGCCAAGAAGCCGGAGACCCGCGCGAAGCGGATCGCCGACTTCATTGCGAGGTTCGAGCAGGGCGAAACGATCTTCGGCCCCGAACGACAAGCCGCCGCGAAAAAGAAGGCGAAGTAATTGGGGTCAGACCCCAATTTCACTCGACGGTCACGGACACGCTCGCGCCGCCGACGCCTTGCGACGTCGCGATGACCGTTGCCGTTCCGGCGCGCCGCCCCGTGATGCGGCCGGTGGTGGGATCGAGCCCGATGACGTTCGCGTCGGCCGCGGAGCCGAGACTCCACTCTGGCGACATAGGGTCATAATGACCGTTTCGACACCATGTCGCTCTCGGCGTCGCGGACTGACCAACCGCCACGAAGACGACCGTCGGGCTGACGAGAATCGACGCACCGCCGACGCCGCACCCCGGGTCGACGATGACGCAGCTCGCGGACGACGCGACGAGACCCAGTGACACTACGACATTACAGAACGCTCGGCGCATACGGCTCAACCTCTTCGGAAAAGGGGCTGGATGTCGCTGCAGAGCCGCCGCTCAATGCGAGCCGAGTGCCACCCGTCGATCGCCGCCAGACCTGTGCAGAAGTGCGCGCGCCACCGCGGCTTGGCCAATCCGCCGCGCACACTGCGTTCAACCGGTCGTGTCAGTTTTTCAGGAGGGAGGCGTGAGAAACTGACACGGACGCAACAGCGACAGGTAAAGCGACAGGTAATTGGTTGCTGGAACTGGTTACAGGTAATCAGAACCCTTTGGATGTCTCTCTCAGTGAGGAGATGAGCATCCCAAGGGTTCAAATAACCAGTTACCAATTCCAGTAACCAATTACCTGTCGCTGTTCTCGTTATCTGACGGTGACAGAGACCCGCGCCCCTTCAGCGCCCCTGGATGTGGCGATCACGCTCGCCGTCCCAGCCAGGCGACCCGTTATACGGCCGGTCGCGGCATCGAGGGCGATCACGCTCGAGTCGGCCGACGAGCCCAGGCTCCATTTCGGCGACGCGACATCGTAGCGACCGTCATGACACAGCGACGCCGACGGCGTCACCGACTCACCGACCGCCACGACCACGGTTGACGGGCTCACGACGATCAGGAGCCCGCCATTCGAGCACGACAGATCACCCGCGACGCACCGGAAATACGACCCGAGCGTCGTGAACGACACCGCCAACGCAAGGAATGATCGCCGCATAGGTGCCGGGCCCCTCGGGCAGGATTCGCTCCGTCACGGCGCGGGAATGATGAAATTCGACTCTGACCCCTGACCCGTGCCCCCAATTACTCGTAGCGGAGCGCCTGCATGGGATGAATCTTTGAGGCGCGGCGCGCTGGCAAGTACCCCGCACCAAGGGCCACTAGCGCGAGTACGAGCGCGGAGCCGATCACCACGAGCGGATCGTGACCCTCCAAGCCGTACAGCAGGGAGCGGGCGGTCTTCTCCATCGCCAGGGACCCGATGATCCCGATCACCCCGCCGATCAGGGTCATCCGCCCGACCTGGCGCAGCACCATCGTCCGCACGCGGCCCGCATCCGCGCCTAACGCCATGCGCACGCCGATCTCGCGCGTCCGCTGCGCGACCGTGTACGCCAGCACGCCATAGAGACCGATCGCCGCGAGCAGCGTCGCCAGCGCCGCGAACGACGCCGACAGCGTGCTGATCACCCGATCCAGGTACACGTTCTCCTGCACCTGCCTCGGCAACGTCTTGAGGTCTTCGACCGGAAGAGTCGGGTCGATCTGCGCCATGATCGCCGGAATGGTCCGCATGATCTGGCGCGGCTCCATCGCGGTGCGCACGTAGAAGTTCAGGAAGCCGGTCGTACTGTCCTGTGCCCACGGGCGGAAGTAGACCGGCGGGACGTCGTCCTTCACGCTGTTGTACTTGGCGTCCTTCACGAGGCCGACGATCTCGATGTCGTTGATCTTCGCGTGCGACTCCGCCATGTGCTTCCCCACGACGTCCCGACCGAGCTTGAACTTCTTCGCGAACGCCTCGTTCACGATCGCGACCTTGGGCGTCCCGAGCCTGTCGGATGCGGTGAACTCGCGGCCCGACAAGACGGGCACGCCTAACGTCTTGAAGTAGCCGGCGCCGACCGCGTTGAACCGCGAGTTGCTGTCGATGTCGGGGCCGGACTTCCAGCCATCCACCTCGACGTCGTTCCCCCAGCTGTTCCCCGCGAGGAGACCGACCAGCGTCTCGGTCACACCGGTCACGCCGGGAATGGCCTGGAGCGACTCCTCCGCCCGCTGGAAGAACTGGCGCGATTGCTCGCGCGTGTATCCATTGCGCTCCGGCGAGATCGAGAACGTGACGACGTTCTCGATGGAGAGCCCGAGGTTTACGCGGCTGACGTTGAACAGGCTCCGCACGAACAGGCCAGCCCCGATGAGCAGCGCCATCGAGAGTGCGATCTGCGCCGTCACGAGCGAGCTCCGGAACTGCATCGCGGAGCGCGTGCTGGAGTGCTTGCCGGAGTTCGCCCGCAGCGTCGTGACGAGGTCGGCACGCGTGGCGTGCAGCGCCGGAAAGAGCCCGAACACCACGCCGGTGAGAATCGAGAGGCCGGCTGCGAACGCGACCACGGTCGGGTCGACGGCGAACTGCACGCCGCCCAGCGAATCGGGCGGCAGCATGGCTCCGAGCCCCGCAAGCGTCCAGCGCGCGACCACGAGACTCACGATGCCGCCCAGCACCGCGAGCACACACGACTCCGTGAGCAGCTGCGTCAGGAGTTGCCGGCGGCTCGCGCCTAACGACAGGCGCACCGCCATCTCCATCGACCGGTTCGCCGCGCGCGCGAGCAACAGGTTGGCGATGTTCGCGCAGGCGATGATGAGCACGATCGCCGTGATGCCGATGAGCAGGTAAAGCGGCGTACGCACGGTGTCGTGGAGGCTGCTCTGTCCGCGCGCGCCATCGCTGACACCGAGCACCTTGGCGCGGAAGCGCTCCATCGTCTTGTCGCTCAGGCCCTGCTGCTGCTTCGCCTCGACGTCGTTGATGATCGGCCGGTAGATGGCGTCGATCCCACGCTTCGCCTGCTCCATGGACACGCCTGGCTTGAGCCGGGCGAAGAGGTAGACCCAATACCACGACCGGCGGTCGAAGCCATTGAACCCGGGCTCGAGAGCGCCGCGCATCGAGATCGGCACGTATATCGACGGCCGTTCACCAAGCGTCGTCCCATCGAAATTCTTCGGCGCCACGCCGATGATCGTAAACGCCTGCCCGTTGATGACGATCGGTTGGCCGATGACCGTCGGGTCCGACGCGAGCCTGGTTTCCCAATAGCTGTACGCGAGGACTGCGATTGGGCTGGCGCCGACTCCCAGGTCGTCCGAAGCGCCGAACAGTCGGCCCAGCGCCGGTTTGAGCTCGAGGACCGGGAAGTACGATCCGGACACGAAGATCGCCCGGGTGTTCAGCGTCTGCTTTCTGAACGACAGGTTGGCGCCAAACCCTCGGTGCGCCGCTATCCCGGTGAAGACCGTTTGCGCCTTCTCCAGATCCCGGAACATCGGATAGCTGAAGACCACGTCGCAGTTGCCGGCTATCGAGCACGACTGCGAGCCGGGGTTCGGGAACGAACCGGCGAGGTTGACCAGACGGTGCGGCTCCGGCACCGGAAGCGGGCGGAGCAGCATCTGGTTGAAGAGCGAGAAGATCGCCGCGTTGGCCCCGATTCCGAGTGCGAGCGACAGCACCGCCACGGCGGTGACGAACGGCGTCTTGAAGAGCGTGCGAAGTGCAACCCTGAGATTGGCCATGACGGTCGGATGGAGACTCCAGATTGGACAAAGCGCCGAAGGTAAGAGTTTGCTCTCCCGTCATTGGCACCGGTGACCTCATCGATGGCGCTTAATGCCGCGCTTAAAAGGGCCGGGCCAACGCGCGGTCGTGACGGTATGCAGCCACTAAGCGGCGGGACCCAGTTTCCTGCGCAACCGGATGAGGCGCGACAAGTCACCGCGCCGTCCAGTCGGACTACTCGAAACAGGACTCCCTCATGTCACGCACAATACGGTACCTGCAGGCAGCGCATACCGTGGCCTACTCGGCGATCATCGCGTCGTTGATCGGCTGCTCGGATCCCGCGGACCCGTCGGATCCGGTGGGGCAACCGGTCGCGACAGTCGCGGTGACGCCCACGACTAGAGAGCTCATCGTAGGCCGTACCGCGACCCTTACAGCCACGGCGAAGGATGCGGACGGCAACGTGATTGCCGGCCGTGCGGTTCAGTGGGCGACGAGCAACACGTCGGTCGCAACGGTTTCGGCGGCGGGCCTGGTGACGGCCGTCGCGGAAGGCACAGCCACCGTGTCGGCCACGGTGGACGGGAAGACAGGTCAGGCTGACGTCACGGTTCTGCCCGTGCCAGCAGCGAGCGTGCGCCTAACGCCACGGACCATGGTGCTCGATCCGGGCACGACGCGTCAGTTGGCGGCGGCGGCGCTCGACGCTGGCGGCAACGTTCTGGAAGGACGCACCATCGAGTGGTCGACCGACGCGCCCTCCGTTGCGACGGTGTCGGCGACTGGACTGGTCCAGGCGGTCGCGCCGGGATACGCCGACATCAGGGCAACGATCGAGGGCAAATGGTCGACGACGAGCGTCACGGTCGCGACCCCGGAGCCGGTGGAGCAGTACGATCTCGTATACGAGCGGCGTGCCTTCAACGGGCTCGGAGAGATTCGGCGGCTGACGCCGAGCAGCGGCGCGTCCTTGAAAATTCCGCTGTTGGCGGCGTTTCCGGGTTCCTTCGCGCGCGACGCGACGCCATCGCCCGACGGGACGCGAATCGCGTTCACGTTCGCGTGGTACCCCGAGGGCAGCAGCCAATTGGACGGAGAGATCTACGTCGCGGCGATCGATGGCACGAACATGATCCGCCTAACGAATGCCGAGGGGATGGACGATCAGCCCGTGTGGTCGCCCGATGGGACGCGGATCGCGTTCCGGAGCGTGCGCTCGGGACACGGCGACATCTGGGTGATGGGCGCGAACGGCACGGGTCAGACGAACCTGACGAACGACTTCCTTCCCGCGACGAGCACCGAGCACAGCCCGGCGTGGTCGCCGGACGGGAGCCGCATCGCGTACTCCAGCGACATCGACAACTTCGCCTACGTGAAGCTCTGGACGATGCGCGCGGACGGAAGCGACAAGCGGCGGGTGCTCCCGTCAACCACGGGCACCGACGTGATCGACATGGAGCCCAGCTGGTCGCCGGACGGATCGAAGCTCGCGTTTCGACGAATCTCGGCCAACGACTCGGACATTGCGATCGTCACGCTGAGCACGCAGGCGGTGTCGCGACTCCACATGGACGGCGTGCAATCGTACCCGGCGTGGTCGCCGGATGGCGAGTCGATCGCGTTCTCGTCGAGCCACCAGAATCCGATGTCGGATATCTATACTATCAAGCCGGATGGTACGGGGCTGGTTCGGCTGACGAACAGCGTGGATTCCAATTGGCGCCCACGCTGGGTGCGGTCGTCCGCGGCCGCCCTGGCCGCGCGCTAGATCAAAGGGGTCAAGTCGTTTTGATTCAAAAGGGGTCAGAGTCGTTTTGAAGCGTTCCAACGCCGCCTCCCTTTGATCTTCAAACGACGCTGACCCCTTTGATCCGAGTTTCAAACGACTCTGACCCTCGAGTGTCATGAACGCGCGTACGGCTTCGATTGTCGCCGTGATAATTCTCGCCGTCACGGTGGTGCTGTTGCTCCGGCGAGGCGAGTTGCTGGGCGCTGGCCCGGTTTCGATCGCGTTCCAGGTCATCGCGGTGCTGCTGATGCTGTGGGCGCGTCTCACCTTCGGGCGGCGGAGCTTCCATGCGGCGGCCAATCCGACCGCGGGCAGGCTCGTCACGTGGGGGCCCTATCGGTACTGGCGACACCCGATCTATGCGGCGGTGTTGCTATTCCTCTGGGCGGGCGTGCTGAGTCATCCAATCGAGCCGCTCGGCCTCGGGCTGGTTGCGTTGGCCACGCTCATGACGGCGGTGCGAATTCGTTCCGAGGAGCATTACCTCCGCGCCGAGTATCAGGGAGACAGCGGGTACGACGCGTACGCTCGGCGCACGAAGCGGCTGATTCCGTTCGTTTTCTGATCCTACTTATCAGTTTTGGCGCAGATCGCCGGCGGCGGCGACAGTAGCGTCGGGGGCCGCTCGATGGGCGGGGGCCACCGATGGTCGATCGAATCCATCGGGACATGCGTGTCGGCCTGAATCGCAAGTCGAAGGGTGCTTCCATCATCTGACGAACCTTTCGTCCACCCAGCTCGCCTGGCCTGTAGCGCAGCCCGGGTAGCCCTTCGCGCACGGCCTGAGCGAACTCGGGGTCGCTCGCCTTGAGGACGCGAAACGTCGACATGTCAGCTCGGCCCGTGGTGTCCACGACAAACTGCACAACCACGCATCCGGACACGTACCGTGACCGCAGGTCATCAGGGTATTTCACCGTCAAACCGCTTATGAGGACCGCCGGACGTTCCACCTCGATTTCGAGGAAGGCGCGCGGTTTGGGATCGATCGCGAACGCGTGGGCGGCGTACTCGTCGTCCGCGACTTTGATCGAGTCACTAACGAAGGCTTCCGCGCCGGGCGCCGTGAGGCGCACGCGATAGGTCCCGCCGGTTGGTGCCTCGAGGACGAACGCGCCGTCATGGGTCGAGATCCCGGTCGCGAGCACGGTGTCGCGCACGCCGAGTAGCTCGACGGACACGTCAGGGATGGGCGTCTGTTTCGCCCGGTGAATTACCCGTCCGGCAACGGAGGTCTGGGCGTGTGTCGGCGCGGCGAGCGAAAGGCTAGCCATCAGGACAGCACACGCCGGCAGTAGTGAAGCGCGACTGGCCATCGAGATCACCTTCCAGAGGCTTGCGGTCGAAGCCAGGCTGCGACTCCTACATCCTTCACCGGGCTCAACGGATTTCAAGGGGGCGTTACGTCGACCACCGTCCCATCCGCGATCACCCAGACTCGATCGCCCGGCTCCACTTCCACCTCGGCGACGCCCGTGAACTCGCCGAATGCCGGCAGCACCATCGTCCGCGGCCGAGCCCAGAAACACGGTAGTCGCACGGTCTCCCGGCCCGGCCCCGTTAGGCGCGCGGCGGGGTGCACGTGACCACAGATGACATAACCGTCGTCCGACACCGCGGGTTTGTGCGTGAAGACGAACGGAGCCTCGGCGATCGGGCCATCCACGCACCGGATATCGATCTCCAGCCCGGGATCACCCGCGCGCTTGTCATGGTTGCCGCGCACAAGCAGCATGTCGATCGACCCGTTGCGACGCCGCCACTCGCCCACGACGCGGGTCGTCTCCGGCTCGCGGCCCTCGCGCGCGTGGAGGAAGTCGCCGAGGAAGACGATACGCGTTGCGCCGGTGCGGGTGAGCGCGGCGTCGAGTCGCGCGAGCGAACCCGTCGTCGTTCCGCGCGGCACTGGAACGCCAGCGGCGCGGAACGCAGCGGCCTTCCCAAAATGCGGGTCGGCGACGAGCAGCGTTCGCGCGCGCTCCCAGTGCGCGGCACGTTCGGCCAGCAGCGTGAGGCGCTCGCCGGTGATGTCCGCCACGGCGTCGCGCTCGGGTGTCGGCTCGCTCATCCGGCAGCCTTCTCCAGCGCGAGCTGCATGCGACGAATCCGATCGGCCAACGCCTCCGACGACACTTTTTCGCGATTGCGATCCACTACGAGCGGAAATCCGAACGGCGTCACTCGCTTCGGGCGCCTAACGATCACCGTGGACCTGACCAGGCGGCGCAACGTCGCGCCGAGCCGCGTACTCTCCAGCTGCCGCTCGAGCACCTCGCGCGCGGCCTGCGACAGCAGCAGGTTGCCGGGATCGTACTGCCGCAAGACGTCGAAGAAGAGACTACTCGACATCTGCAGCTGACGCGCGGTCTTCCCTGCCCTCGGGAACCCCGGGAACACGAGACCCGCGACCCGCGCCAGCTCGCGGAACTGTCGCCGCGCCATCTCCGTCGCGTTGAGCGCGGCCTGAATATCCTCGACGAGGTTGTCGGGGCTGAAGAGCGATGCTTCGAGAGCGGCGGCGAGCGGCGGCTCGGTTGGCGACACGAGCTCGAAACCGTAGTCGTTCGACGCCATGGAGAACGTGATGGGGGCGTGGCGCGCGAGTCGGTAGGCGCATAACGCGGAAAGCCCTTCGTGAACGAGCCGCCCCTCGAACGGATACACGAACAGGTGCCATCCCTCGCGCGTCTTCACCTGCTCGACGAGCAGCTCGTCGGGCGCCGGGATGTGCGACCACTTTCGCTGCACGGCAAACAAGGGCTGGAGGGCCGCCATCTCCGGGCCGCGCACCACGCCGCGTCCCGCTTCGCCGAACCGGGCGCGCAACAGCTCCGCGAGCTGTCCCGACATGGGCAGTCGAGTCCCCGCCCAGCGAGGAACGGCACCTTTGCTGTTAGGCGCACGCCGCACCCAGGCTTTCATGTCGCGGACGCGCACGAACTCGAGCGGCGTGCCGGCGAACACGAATCGATCGCCCGGCTTGAGGCGCGCCACGAACGATTCCTCCACCGACCCAAGCGAGTCACCGCGCAGGTAGGCGACGTCGATCTGGGCGTCCCCGACGATCGTGCCGATCGACATCCGGTGACGGCGCGCGATCTCGTCGTTCGTGACGACGTACCGATCGCCGACGAGCGTGATCCGGGCGTACTCGGGATATGCGCGCAGCGCATCGCCACCGCATGTCAGAAACTCGAGGACCCACGCCCACTCGGCCTCGCTCAGCCCTGCGTACGCACGCGTGGATCGCACCTCGCCTAACAACTGGTCCGGGACGAAGCCGCCGCCCAGCGCGACCGTAACGACGTGCTGTGCGAGTACGTCGAGCGGGCGCTCCACCGGCAACCGCGCCTCGAGGAGTCCCTGCTCCACGCCGTCACGTGCGGCGGCGACTTCGACGAGCTCCAGCGCGTTCGTCGGCGCGCAGGTGACGCGACTCGTCGCGCCAGGACGGTGCCCGCTTCGGCCCGCCCGCTGAAGCAGCCGCGCGACGCCTTTCGGGCTGCCGACCTGCAGTACGCGATCGACCGGCGAGAAGTCCACGCCGAGGTCGAGCGACGACGTCGCCACGACACATCGGAGCGTGCCGGTGCGCAGCCCATTCTCGACCCATTCGCGTCGCTTCCGGTCCAGCGACCCGTGGTGCAGCGCGATCGTCCCGGCCCAATCCGGCCGCGCGGCGAGAATGGCCTGGTACCACACTTCCGTCTGCGACCTCGTGTTCGTGAACACGATCGCGCTCGCGGCCTCCTCGAGCGCGGCGACGATCTGCGGCACCATCGGTGTGCCGAGGTGGCCGGCCCAGGGGAAGCGTTCGATGACGGGCGGGATCAACGCGTCGATCACGACGTCCTTGGGGTCGACGCCGCGCACGATGCGTGGCGGTGTCCGCTGCCTACCGCCAAGAAGGGCGTCGGCGGCGTCGGTGAGGTTGCCGATGGTGGCGGAGAGCCCCCAGATGCGGACGTCAGGCTGGTGGAAGCGAAGCCGGGCGAGCGCCAACTCCACGAGCACGCCGCGCTTCGTGCCCATGAGCTCGTGCCATTCGTCGACGACGACGAGTCGCAGGTCCGCGAAGATCCCGGCCGCATCGCTGCGCGTGAGCAGCAGGGAGAGCGATTCTGGTGTCGTGATGAGTGCGGTCGGAAGTCGGCGGCGCTGCCGGGCGCGAAGCGCGGCGGACGTATCGCCGGTTCGGGACTCGAGCGACCACGGAATCCCGAGATCCTCGAGTGGTTGACGGAGTGCTTCCTCGGTGTCGGACGCGAGCGCGCGGAGTGGCGTGATCCAGAGGACGCGAAGCGGTGGTGTGCGGTCGCGTCGAGGTTTTTGAGGTTGCGACGTGGTACTACTCGACCACTCCAGCAGCGGGCCGCCCCAGGCGGCGAGCGTCTTCCCCGTTCCGGTCGCTGCGTGAACCAATCCGCTCTCGCCCGCGCGATACGCGTCCCACACCTCGCGCTGGAAGGCGAACGGCCTCCATCCCCGCGACGCGAACCACGCGTGAATGGGGTCAGAGTCGTATTTCATCGTTTCATTGCGGCCGCAATGAAACGATGAAATACGACTCTGACCCCATACGCATCATAGGAACGCACGGAGCGTGGCGAGCGTGTCCGCATCCTCGGAGCGCTTGTCGGTACGCCAGCGGAGAATTCGCGGAAACCGAACAGCGACGCCTGACTTGTGGCGCGTGGATGTCTGGATTCCCTCGAAGCCCAGCTCGAAGACGTGCACGGGCTTCACGTGCCTAACGGGTCCGAACTTCTCGACCGTGTTGGCGCGGATCCACCGATCGAGGTCGCGGATTTCGTCATCCGTGAGTCCCGAGTAGGCCTTGGCGAACGGAACCAACACCCCGCCATCCCAAACCGCGAACGTGTAGTCGGTGTGGAGCGAGGCGCGACGGCCGTGGCCCGCCTGGGCGTAGATCATCACGGCGTCCACCGTGAACGGCTGCACCTTCCATTTCCACCACCCGCCCTTCCGTCGTCCCACGCCGTAGGCGCTATCGCTCCGTTTGAGCATGAGCCCTTCCGCCGATCGCTCGCGCGCGCCCGCGTACGCCGCGTGCGCGTCGGCCCAGCTCGCGAGCGGTACCAACGGAGACGGAATGAACGCCGTGCTCCTCGACGCCGTGATCACCTCGTTCAAGATGACGCGACGGCGAGCCAGCGGTTCGTTCCGGATGTCTCGGCCCTCCAGCTCCAGCAGGTCGTACGCAACGAGCACCACCGGCACGTCGCTCAGGATCGCCCCACCTAACGACTTCCGGCCAATCCGACGCTGCAATTGCGCGAATGCCAGTGGTACCCCGTCCTTCCACGGCATGATCTCCCCGTCGAGAACCGTGCCGTCGGGAAGAAAATCCGCTGCGCCAGCGATCTCCGGAAAGCGCTCCGTCACCAGTTCCTCGCCGCGCGACCAGATGAACGTTCGGCCGTCGCGCCGGATGACCTGCGCCCGGATCCCATCCCATTTCCATTCCGCCTGCCATTCCGCGGGAGAGCCCAGCGCCTCTACTTCCTGCTCGAGCGGATAGGCGAGAAAGAACGGGTATGGGCGCGACACGTCCGCGTCCGACGTCTCGCTGGCGGAGAGTGACGTGAACGACTCGGCGCGCGGCACCCAGGTACCACTCAACCGATGCGCAATCACGCCCTCGGCCACACCCGTGGCCTTCGCGAGCGCCCGCACCACGAGCTGCTGAGACACCCCAACGCGAAAGCCACCGGTGATCAGCTTGTTCCAGATGAAGCGCTCCGTCCCGCCCAGCTCGCGCCAACATTGCACGACGCTCGCGCGCTGATCCTCCTCGCCTTTGGTGCCAAGCGGAAGCAGGCGCTCGGTGATCCACTGGTGCAGCGGGAGGTCCGTCGTCGTCTCGCGGTCGGGTAGCAGCAACGACATCGCCTCGGCCAGGTCGCCCACGGCGTCGTAGCACTCGCTGAACAGCCACTCGGGAACATTGGCCTCCTCCATGGCCCAGCCGGCGAGGCGCCTAACGGGGATGAGGCGCTTCGGGCGACCGCCGCTCAGGAACCAGACGGCCCAGGCCGCGTCCGCCGGGTCAGCCGAACGAAAGTACTCCACCATCGCGTCGACCTTTTCGTTCGTCCGCGTCGTCTCGTCGATCGCCGCGAACAGCAACGCGAACCGCCTCACGCCGTGATCTCCTCGCCCGGGACTTCCACGGGGTCCGTGTCCTCTTCGCCCTTCCACTGGCTCGCGACCACGCGCGCGTCGATCCCTCGCTCCGAGAGCCACCTAACGAGCGGCTCCCGCGTGCCGTGCGTGACCCACACGCGCTCGGCCCCCGTGGCCTCGACCGTGGCGAGCAGCGACGGCCAGTCGACGTGATCGGAGAGCACGAAGCCACGGTCGACGGCGCGGCGGCGCCGCGCACCGCGGACGCGCATCCACCCGGACGCGAACCCGGTCGAGATCGCGCCGAATCGCCTGACCCACAGACTCCCAGCCGCCGATGGCGGCGCGACAATGAGACTTCCGGCGAAGTCGTGTCCACGCGGCATCCCACTCGCATAGCGCGTGTCCGCGAGCCGGACACCGGCGTCCCGATAGTCCCGGTTGAGACGCTCGACCGCGCCATGCGTGTAGACCGGTCCGATCTCAGCATCCGCGACACCGGCGAGCAGCCGTTGGGCTTTACCCAATGCGTAACCGAACAGCAACGAGGCACGCCCGTGGTCGCGATTGGATCGCCACCAGGCGTGGATCGCATCGAAGACTTCGGAATCCGGCGGCCATCTGTAGATAGGCAGCCCGAACGTGCTCTCGGTGATGAACGTGTGACATCGCACGAGCTCGAACGGCGTGCACGTGGGGTCGGGGTGCGTCTTGTAGTCGCCGGAGGCAACCCACACTTCGCCGCGATGCTCGACGCGCACCTGAGCGGATCCGAGAATGTGACCGGCCGGATGGAGTGACACGCGAACCCCGTTGACGTCGATGGCCTCGCCAAAATCCACGGCGCGAATCGCAGGGCTGGGGCCCAGGCGAGTGCGGAGCACCTCGTGGCCTTCGCGGGAGCTCAGGTACCGTTCCGACCCCCAGCGGGCGTGGTCACCGTGCGCGTGCGTGATGACCGCCCGCTCGACCGGTTGCCACGGGTCGATGTAGAAATCGCCCGCCTCGCAGTACAGGCCGCGCTCGGCCAGTCTGAGCAGCGTCATGTCACTAAACTTGTCCGGATGAAACTGCTCGTGCTTGGCGCGTCGGGCGCTACGGGAAGCTGGCTGACTCGTATGTCGGCACAGGCGGGTCACGAGGTGACGGCGCTCGTGAGGCAGGGCGCGGCGTTCGTGTCCTCGCCGAATGTGCGAGTCATTCATGGCGAGGTTCTCGACGCGGCCACGCTCGCGGCGGCGGTTGACGGACAGGACGCGGTCGCCTGCTGCCTCGGGATCCGGCGCGCAGGCAAGGCGCCGTGGTCCGCACTTCTATCGCCGCCTGATTTCATGACGCGCGTCGCCGGGTTGCTGGTGTCCACGATGCCCCGCGCCGGCGTGCGACGTGTGGTCGCGATCAGCGCGGGCGGAGTGGCCGAGAGCATCACGCAATGCACGGGCGTGATTCGGTGGATGGCGGGCGCCGGGAACGTCGGCATCGCCTATCGGGACCTGGCGGATATGGAACGACAGTTGTCGGCGAGTCGGCTCGACTGGCTTGCGGTCCGACCGGTGACGCTCATGACCGGCCCGCCGACCGGGTTTTCGAGCAAAGTAGACCGGTACGGGTTATTCTCGATCGTCCGCCGGTCGGACGTTGCCGCGTGGATGCTTGGAGCCCTTTCGAGGCCGACGCCTTTCGTTGAGCAAACCGTGTTGTTGGGAACGTTGGTGAAGGGATGACGGATGAGGGATGAGGGTTAAGGCGGAATCCCCATCCCTCATACCCCATCCCTTTTTCCGGCGCGCCGCTTGCTCCGGTTCGCTGTACATGCCCGACGTGAATGACAGCGGTCGCTCCACGCCGAACGACGGCGGCGCTCTCGGTGCGTCCGCCGCGAGCGAGGCGCGGTATCGTCTTGCCGTCGACGCGGCGCGACTTGGGACCTGGGCGTGGGACGTCCAGACCGACGTCGCGTCGTTCGACGATCGCGTGCGCGAGCTCCTTGGACTGAGCGATGAGAACGCGCGATCGCGTGCGAGCATCATCGAAGCGCGCGTCCATCCCGACGATCGCGAACGGCTCAACGAAGGGCTGATGCGTGCGGCCGACCCGAACGGCGACGGCAGGTTTCAGGGCGAGTATCGCATCGAGCGTCCCGACGGCACCGAGCGTTGGATCCTCGCGCTCGCCCGGATGCACTTCTCGACGGAAGGCGGGGAGCGCCGCGCGGCGCAACTCATCGGGACGGCTCTCGACATCACCGATCGGAAACGCGCGGAAGCGCGCCAGCGCCTGCTCGCGAAGCTCGGCGCCGAGCTGCTCGTCTCGGCCGACGAGGATGGTGCGCTGCAGCAGCTTGCCGATGCGGCAGTCGGCGAGCTCGCGGACTGGGCGATCGTCGATGTTCTCGAAGAAGACGGCACGGTCCGTCGAGCGGCCATGGCGCACGCGGAACCGGCGAAGCTCGCCGCGATGCGCGAGCTCGCCGAACGATATCCGCCGGATCCGGAGCATCCCACGCTCGGTCGTGAGGCGCTGGCAACGGGCCGTCCGCAGCTCTACGCGGAGCTCGACGACGCGTTCATCAGCGCAGCCATGCGCGACGCGGAGCACGCGCGTCTCGGTCGGACGATCGGCATGCGTTCGGCGATGATGGTGCCGCTACAGACGCGCCAGGGAGTGTTTGGCGTCGCCGCGTTCGGGTCGGGCCGCCGGCCGTTCACCGCGGACGACCTCCTCGTGGCCGAGGAGATCGGGCGCCGGGCGTCGTTGGCGGTGGAGAACGCGCGACTCGTCGCGGAGGCAAAGCGCGCGCAGGACGCCGCGGAGCGTGCCGCCAGCCGAACGGCCCGGCTCCAGGCGCTGAGCGCCGCGCTGGCGTCAGCGCTGACGCCTAACGACGTGGTGACCGCGTCCGTGCGCGAGGCGATCGCGGCCATCGGCGCGGACGCCGCGCTGCTCGTGCTCCTCGATCCTGCGGGGACAACGCTGGAGGTAGTGGAAGCGCGCGGATACGACCACGCGACGGTCGAGCGTTGGCGGCGGTTCCCGGTGGACACCGTTGTCCCGCTCGCCGACGCGGTACGCTCGGGCGAGCTCGTCGTCCTGGAGACGCCACGCGAGCGGGAGCGTCTCTACCCAGGGATGGATGGGGGGCGGGCGCTGAGCCATCCCGTGTCGATCTCGGTTCCGCTGGAAGCGGAGGGCCGCAGCTTCGGCGCGTTAGGCCTGAGCTTCCACGACCCGATTCGGGTGACGCCGGAGGACCGTGAGCTCCTGCTGGCTGTCGCGCGACAGTGTGCCCAGGCGTTGCGGCGTGCCGTGCTGTACGACGCAGAAGGCGTCGCGCGCGCGTCGGCGGAAGAAGCCGGTCGGCGGCTCAAGTTCCTCGCTGACGCCAGCGCGGCGCTCGCGTCGCTCGACTACGAGGCCACGCTGCAGCGGGTGGCGCAGCTCGCGGTGCCGTCGTTCGCCGACTTCGTGATGATCGACCTGCTCGACGACGCAGGGTCAATTCAGCGCGTCGGGTACGCGCACCGAGACCCCGCGAAGGCGGCGCTGCTCCAACAGACGGCTCGCTTTTACCCGAGCGCGAACCACGACGGGCACCCGTCGCGTGAGGCACTGGAGAAAGGTGAGCCGGTGCTCGTCGCGGAGATCGATGAGGGGTGGCTGCAGCGTTTGGCGAGAAACCCCGAGCACCGCACGGTCGTTCGCGCGCTGCAGCCGACCTCGGCGATCCTGGCGCCGCTGTCGGCGCGCGGGCATACGTTAGGCATCATGTCGTTCGCCTCCTCGGAATCGGGCCGCCGGTACGACGCCGCGGACGTCTCCCTGGCGGGCGAGGTCGCGCAGCGGGCAGCCGTCGCGGTGGACAACGCCCGTCTCTATCGCGAGAGCGAGGCCGCGCGCTACGACGCCGAAGCGGCGAGCCGAGCCAAGGGGCAGTTTCTCGCGGTCATGAGCCACGAGCTGCGCACTCCGCTCAACGCGATCCTCGGCTACAGCGAGCTGGTGGAGATGGGTGTTCATGGTCCCGTCTCGGAAGGGCAACGTGAGGCGATGGTGCGCATTCGCCGCAGCGGGCAGCATCTGTTGTCGCTCGTGAACAACGTGCTGAATCTCGAGCGGTCCGAGGCGAACGGCCTCGAGGCCGAGTTCGCGACGCTGCAGGTCGCGCAGCTGTTCGAGGACGCGAGCACGTTGACGCGACCGCAGGCGGAGGCGAAGGGCATCACGCTCTCGGTGGAGACCGCGCCGCGCGGGCTGAGTGTCCTCGGTGAGCGCGACAAGGCCAGTCAGGTGCTGGTGAATCTCCTGTCGAACGCGGTGAAGTTCACGCCCTCGGGTGGGCGGATCGACGTGGGCTACGAGGCGAGCGACGAGTCGGTGACGCTTCGCGTGTCCGATTCCGGACCGGGGATTCCGGCGGAGTCGTTGAACCGGATCTTCGAGCCGTTCGTGCAGCTGGACACGGGCCTAACGAGGCGAGCGGAGGGCGCCGGACTGGGGCTGGCGATCAGCCGGCGGCTGGCGCGGCTCATGGGTGGTGACCTCACGGTAGAGAGTGAGGTGGGCCGGGGATCGACCTTTTCGTTTACGCTCGTTAGGGTGGCTTGACTCGGGAGTCGGGACGAGTCCCGATGTCCCGTCCTACGGCTGCTTGTGAATGGGGTCCACCCAGTACACCGTTTCCGGTTCCTCGACCGCGGGGATGTCGAGGTTGACGACGATCGCTTCCTGATCGCTCCGGACGAGCACGCACTCGAGCGGCTCGTCGGGTGCGGCGTTGATCTCCTGGTGCGGCACGTACGGCGGCACGTAGATGAAGTCGCCCGGGCCAGCTTCGGCGACGTACTCGAGGTGGTCGCCCCAGCGCATGCGCGCGCGGCCGCGCAGCACGTAGATCACGCTCTCGAGCGCGCCGTGGTGGTGCGCGCCGGTCTTGGCGTCGGGTTTGATCGTGACCGTACCAGCCCAGATCTTCTGCGCGCCCGTGCGCGCGTACGTGATCGCCGCCGCGCGTGACATCCCCATGGTCTGCGGCGTGTTCGTGTCCAGCTCATTGGCGTGCACGATGCGCACGCCGTGATGCTTCCAGTCGTGATGCGATTCCGTATCCATAGCGCTCACTTCTGCTTGTAAACCACCCCGCCCTTCATTACGAACGTTACCCGCTCGAGCTCGTGAATGTCCGCGAGCGGATCCCCGGCCACCGCGACGAGGTCGGCGAAGCGGCCCGGCTGCACCGAGCCGACCCGATCCGACCAACCTAACAAGTCGGCCGCATTCACCGTCGCGGCCTGAATCGCCTGCATTGGTGTCAGGCCCCACTCCACCATCTTCGCGAACTGCTTGCCGTTCCACCCGTGCGGATATACGCCCGCGTCGGTGCCGAACGCGAGCTTCACACCGGCCCGCGCTGCCTTACGAAAGTTCTCCCGCTGCGTGCGGCCAACCCTCGCCTCCTTGTCGAGGATCTTCTGCGGGTACCCGAGCCGCTTGTACTCGCTCATGATGTAGTCATCGTTGTAGATGTCCATCACGAGATACGTGCCGCGCGCTTTGGCGAGGGCGATGCCCTCGTCGTCGATGAGGCTCGCGTGCTCTACGGACGCCACACCCGCCTTGATGGCGCGCTTGATCGCCTCGGCGCCGTGCGCGTGCGCGGCGACCTTGCGGCCCCACATCGCTGCCTCGTCAACGACGGCGTTCATCTCCTCCTGCGAGTACTGCGGGGCGCCCACGGCCTCTTCCTCCGACAGCACACCCGCCGAGGCGATCATCTTGATGACGTCGGCGCCGTTCTTGATCTCGAACCTGACGAGCTTGCGGATCTCGTCCACGCCATCCGCGACGCCGGAGAACGTGCCGAACTTGAGATAGGGCGAAAAGCCGCTCAGGTCATTGTGCCCGCCAGTGGACCCGACAGCGAGTGTCGCCGCCTGGATGCGCGGCCCCGGGATGTCGCCGCGATTGATCGCGTTCCGCAGCGCGACGTCGATGAATTCGCTGGAACCGACGTCGCGGATCGTCGTGAAGCCCGCCTCGAGCGTGCGCTTCGCGTAGAGGTGCGCAGTCACGGCCTCGTCGATCGGACTGCGACGGAAGATTTCCTCGTAGTAATCCATCGGCGGCGACGTGACGTGCGTGTGGCAGTCGATGAGCCCGGGCAGCACCGTCGATCGGCTCAGATCGATGACGCGCGCGTTCGCGGGAATCGTTAGGCCCGATCCGACGGCCGTGATTCGGTCGCCGTCGATGAGGATGACGGCGTTCGACATCGGCGGTCCACCGCGGCCGTCGATCAGGCGGCCCGCGCGGATGGCGAGGTGCGCCGTGCTGTCGGCTTGCTGTGCGCTCGCCGGGACGGCAACGACGTAACACGCGAGGGTGAGCGCGGCGAGGCGTGTCCGCATGAGCGAAGAGGTGTGGTGAATGGTCGAGACTCGGAACGCTCAAGCTGACGCAGCGAGATGCAGCCTGCAAGAATCCGATGGCAACCCTTCGCTCGTTCGGCCTAGAGTGTGACGTGAACTCTTGCCGCGACTTTCGCTCGCTGAGCAGATTATGGCCATGCCCGCGCACGCACCGCACCGCCGGTGGACGGAAGAGGAATTCTACGCGGCGAGAGACGCCGCACCCCCGGGCGAGCGCTGGGAGCTGGTGGAAGGCGAGGTCCTGGTGACGCCGTCGCCTCAGTGGGTGCACCAGCGCATCATCGGGCGACTCTTCGAGCTTGTCGCGCCGTACGTGCGGCTCCATGGACTCGGCGAGACCTTCCTCTCGCCGCTCGACGTCAAGCTCGAGCCGGCGCTCGTGCTACAACCCGACCTCCTGGTGGTGCCGGCAGGGGAGTTGAAGCGTCGGTCGGACATAGTTCGGCACCTGCTGCTCGCGGTCGAGATCATCTCGCCGAGCTCGGCGCGGCATGACCGTGTGCGGAAGCGCCCGCACTATCAGCGACATCGAGTGCCCGAGTACTGGATCGTCGATGACCTGTCGCAAACGATCGAGCGCTGGACGCCTGATGACCACCGGCCTGAGCTCGTCGCGGAGCAACTCGCTTGGCATCCGTCTGGTGCGCCTGAGGCCTTCGTGCTCGATCTAGTCCAGTTTTTCAAAGACATCGCGACTGAAGACTGACGACCAGGAACGGCGCACGAATCCGAAGGGCGCGAAGTCACCCGACGGCGGACGGGAGCGCGGTCATTGTCGGCGCCCTTAGGGACTCTGCGCCTGGCGCCGTCAGTGATTTGGGCGCTGTTCGTGATTCGCACGCTCTCCGTGATTTCGCGCCTTTCGGCATTCCGCGCACTCCAGCGGTTCGCGCCGTTCCGGCGCTGTGCCGTTAGGTAGACATCGCCCGAAATGGCCGGTATGATGTCGGTCATCGTTCCCTTCGCCGGAGCCTGGAAATGCCCTGCCTACGTCTCTCCGTCGCCCTCCTCGCGGTCGCCACGGCGACACTCGGTGCGCAGGAGAAGAAAGCCGACACCCTCCTCACCGTCGACAAGTACCTCGACTTCGAACAGGTCGGCGAACCGCGGGTTTCACCCGACGGGTCGCAGATCATCTACACGCGACGCTGGGTGAACAAGCTCGAGGACAAATTCGAGTCCTCGCTCTGGATCATGAACGCCGACGGCTCGAAGAACCGTTTGCTCACAACCGGCGGCAGCGCCGTGTGGTCACCCGACGGAACGCGCATCGCGTACCTCGCAGAGGGGAAGCCGTCAGGGACGCAGATTTTCGTCAGATGGATGGACGCCGAAGGCGCCAGCTCGCAGGTCACGACGCTGCTCGCCGACGGACCGGCAGACATCCGCTGGTCGCCGGACGGCAAGTCGATCGGGTTCAGCTCCGTCGTTCCGAAGAACGTGGCGTGGCGGATCGACATGCCCGATGCACCAAAGGGCGCCAAGTGGACCGGCAACCCTCGCATCGTCCAGTCGATGCACTTCCGGCAGGATCGCCGCGGGTACATGGACCCGGGATTCCGCCACCTCTTCGTCGTTCCCGCCGACGGCGGTACGCCGCGCCAGATCTCGAAAGGCGACTTCAGCCTCGGGGCGCGGTTCGACGGACTCGATGGCGCAGTGGGCTGGGACTGGATGCCAGACGGCAAGACGATCATCGCCGATGGACTCGCGGACAGCACCGGCGACATGAACTACCGCAACTCGAACCTGTATTCGATCGATGTCGCCACGGGCGCCATGAAGCGACTCAGTTCCGCTGATGGCCTGTGGTCGTCGCCGGCCGTGTCGCCTGACGGCAAGCACATTGCCTACAGCGGCTACACGCAGGTCAAGGACAGCTACCACGCGGCCGAGCTCTACATCATGAACGCGGACGGCAGTGGGGCGAAGAAGTGGTCGGGCGACCTCGATCGCGACGTCGGCGACATCACGTGGGCCGCTGACGGCAGCGGTGTGTATTTCATGGTCGCCGACACCGGCACGTCGAACCTGTACTTCGCGCCTAACGCGAGCACGCCGCGGGTCGTCACGACGGGAACGCACCAGCTCAACGGGTTCTCGCTGTCGAAGAGTGGGAGGGCGGCCGCGATCCGGGCCGGCTACCAGACGCCGGCCGACGTCGTCCGCATCACTCTCGCGCGCACGGGTCCGGCCGAGATCACGCAGCTCACGCACGTCAACGACGACGTGCTCGCGCGCGTGAAGCTCGGCGCGGTGGAGCGCGTCAGGTACACGTCGAGCGGGAACACGATGGTGGACGGTTGGGTCGTCAAGCCGCCCAACTTCGACCCGTCCAAGAAGTACCCGCTCGTCATGGAGATCCACGGCGGCCCGCACGGCGCGTACGGTGTGGGGTTCAACTATCAGTTCCAGAACTTCGCGGCGAACGACTACGTCGTCCTGTACACGAACCCACGCGGCTCGACCGGATACGGCAGCGCGTTCGGCAACGCGATCATGCACGCGTACCCGAGCGTCGACTACGATGACCTCATGGCGGGTGTGAACGCGGTCGTCGCCAAAGGCTACGTGGACACGACGCGCATGTACGTGGGCGGGTGCTCGGGCGGTGGCGTGCTCTCGAGCTGGGTGATCGGCCACACGAACCGCTTCGCGGCCGCGGCCGTGCGATGCCCGGTGATCGACTGGCTGAGCTTCGCCGGCCAGACGGACATCCCGTTCTTCACGTACAACTTCTTCGACGCGCCGTTCTGGGAGAAGCCGGAGCAGTGGCTCAAACAGTCACCGCTCATGTACGTGGGCAACGTGACGACGCCGACGGTGGTCATGACTGGCGTGCTCGACATGCGGACGCCGATGCCGCAGAGCGAGGAGTATTACGCGGCGCTCAAGATGCGTGGGATCCCATCCGC
>Ga0207674_10001912_pt1 | contig 26434 bp, 30 predicted proteins | sample KBSCornC72_FD_184303 | JGI IMG/M metagenome (GOLD analysis project Ga0207674, IMG submission 184303) | Corn rhizosphere microbial communities from Kellogg Biological Station, Michigan, USA - KBS Corn C7-2 (SPAdes) (version 2) | ecosystem: Host-associated > Plants > Roots > Rhizosphere > Soil ...
AGCGCAATCACGTCGATGTTACCAATCGTCTGAAAGAACTTGCCCAGCGAGACCGCATCTTCCGTATGGGCAACAGTACCTTCGGAGTCGATCCGGATCACGGACGCATCAAGGTTCTGCGCATCTATACTCGCGGACCCGATGGGCGTCAACGCAAGTTTGAGTATCGGGAAGGCAGCACGGTCGACGGCTCACAATTCAGCAGCTGGGGCCGCGGCGAGTGGGCCAACGAACGCTGGAATGGCCGTTGGTAGGGTCACAAGCGAAGAGGATCAGAGCGCGGTGAATCGGCACCGCGGTGGCGAAGAATCACTCCCCGCCTGCACTGGGGCCCTGTCTCGTCAGGATTAGGCCATCACAGCGGCGGTCTTGTCTATGCTGAAAAGCAGCTGCATCGGTTAGGGCAGCACGAATCTTCTCTGAATGGGGGACCTGGCCGCTGTTGCTGATCTGGAATGATGAGGTTTGGCTGAATAGTGTCTTCGGTAGGTTCTGCGAATGAATTGGAAGAAGATATTCGGGGACTCCACCAGGATTCCCAGCTGGCGCGGGCATGGGTGCGCAGTTGCAGCGGCGAAATCTCTGGAAGCGAGTTGCATGATGCACTGTACAAAGGAGGCAGTATGAAAGTACGAATGGTTGTATTGACTCTGGCGATGTGTTTTCTGGCAGGGGCAGTGTGCTTTGCCAGCGACGTACAAATGGGAACATGGAAGCTAAACGAGGCAAAATCGAAAATCGCCGCTGGGGCGCCCAAGAACAGCACGGTTGTCTATGAACCAGCCAGTGACGGCGTAAAAGTCACTATTGATGGCACGGCGCCGGACGGGACAGCTACGCACAGTGAGTGGACCGGTAAGTTCGACGGTAAAGACTACCCCTCTACCGGGAACCCGAACGAAGACATGCGGTCAGTTAAACAAATTAACGACCACACGCTTCACGTAACGGGGAAGAAAAACGGTAAGGTTGTTCTTACCGCCCACGTTGTAGTCTCGGCTGATGGCAAGAGCCGCAAGGTCACAACCAAAGGAACCGATGCACAAGGCAAAAAATACGAGAACACTACAGTGTACGACAAGCAGTAGAGGGATCGCCTCCCCTGCTCATCGGAGTGATGCCCTTCCGCTCGCTTCCGAACGGGAGGGCATTTGTGGCCTGTCTGACCTCATGAGTGCTTAACGCCTTCCATGAGAATTTGGTCGAGGCAGAACTTTTTTCTTGACATCCCTTTTTAATAGAACTCAATGACCCGCCAGAACTAGGTCCCGGGCTGAGCTACCGGCACTGTTTTCATATTGTTGCAGTACCTTCAAGCATTCTTCAAGCTTGCGTGCCCGCACCGGCTCACGTCTGCAAATCTTCTCTAGCGTGTGCTGATTGATTCCTCTGCGCATGAATTCCCGTTTTGGTACTTTCTTAATCCGCGCCAGCTGCTCCTCGGTCGCAGCCGCTTTCCCTTTGCGTGTGTACTGAATTGCGTTGAATTCCAGCAGGCTCAGGTCCTCGCCTTCTTCCCAGTGCTTATCCGATTCTTTTCCGATGTATACCGGCGGCCAGTTTGCAGTTAGGTGGGCGCGTTGCAATAGGCCTCGTGTTTCAGAGCCGCAGGGCTGGCCATCTGGTCCCAGGCTCTTCGCTTCCGGGTGATTCTGGTATGAGTCCAGCAGCATAAAGAAGTTTTTCACGAGTGCTCGTTTCCCGTCGTATTCGTGTGTGAGTTCATACTCTGGCGATAGCGGATCGTGAACATTGATGCATTTGGCGTTCATCCAATCATCGCGCTGCGACGAGAAGGACGTTACGAGCGTGAACTTGTTGGGGTCTATTACAGGCTCCCAAGAAAACAATTTGCGAGTTAAAGCTGGAACAGGTGGACCCAAAAGCGTGTTTTCGTCACTTAAAAGGCATTGCTACACCTTCTCTACAATCAATCGCGCCAGTTCGTCCGATCTTCGTACTCAATAAAAGCGATCGTCGCATTATTGAGGATCGAAATGTCGCTGATTCCTTGAAAGACGAGGCGAACTTGGCAGCAATGCCATGGGACGATTTTGAACACCTCGTTCGACAACTTTTTGAATGGGAGTTTGGATCGCATGGGGTTGAAGTAAAAGTGACAAGGGCGTCTCGAGATCGCGGAGTAGATGCAATCATGTTCGACCCGGATCCTCTGCGGGGCGGCAAGTACGTGCTGCAGGCAAAACGCTATACACGCCCCGTGGACGTTGCAGCGGTTAGAGACCTTTATGGAACGGTAGTTAATGAGGGAGCAAACCGCGGCATTTTGGTGACCACCAGCAGTTATGGTCCGGACTCTTACGAATTCGCGAAAGACAAACCGATTTCTCTCGTTGAAGGCCCGAACTTGCTGGCGATGCTAATTAAGCACGGGCGACGGTATCGGATCGATCTGGCAGAGGCCCGCAGAATCGACTCATCCTCCGAATCTGAGCCTGAGACATGGTGATCTCCTCGCTCCCCCCAAGCGGGGTGGCCGGATTTCCCCTCGCCTATAGCTATCCCCGTCAAACGAGAAGCGGGGTATATGGAGCGGAGGGGATTTTGCGACACCCCTTACGTCCGGACCACGGAACAAGGTTTTGATTTTGGTTCTGGCCAGGGCCCTGCCGCGCGCCTGGGGAGTGGGTGCAATGTTGTGCTATTGACTGGCTGCAGCACTTACGCTTTGGGAGCCCCAGAAGGCGTAGAACGATGCTTGTTCGGAGGTGGCGGCATGAAAAACCGAATTGCGATATGGGCCCCCTGATCCGAGGCCACTTTCAGGTTGGCGAAATATCTCGATAGCACTCATAATCCCCCAAAAAGGCGAAAGAAAAGCGCAAAGTTGTGAAATTGCCTGATAGCAATAGGTTGACTTCCGGTTGGCCGGTCAGCGGCGGATCGTGCACTCGCTGCTGTATTCATAGACTTTTCAAAACAAAACAAACTTCATGATCTACCGCTAGTCGAAGACTATCATTATCCTATGCGTTCCAAGGCTGAATTTCGGAGGCGCGTTCTTCTGGTGGATAGGGACGAGGCGTTTCTTCGGTCATGCTCTGTTGCCATTCGTGGCGAAGGTTACCACGTAATCACAGCTGAGGATGGATTCAAAGCACTTCAAGTCTTACGTGGTGCTTCGCCGGATGCGATTGTCTCGGAATTGAACCTGCCGCACATGTCAGGTTTCGAGTTGCTGGCTGTCGTTCGCAAGCGGTTCCCGCAAATTGCAGTGATAGCTTTGAGCGACGAATATACGATGGCGACCGTGCCGAATGAGGCAATTTGCGATTTCTTTATCGCCAAGGGTAACAACAATTCATTTGAACTGATCGAGAAAGTCCGCGAGCTAATCGGCGAATCACCGCTGAGAGGCTCACGGCCAAGAGCTGAAACGGCACCAGTCTGGATTCCTCGCTCGCCGATGGGCTACGTTATCCTAACGTGCCCGGAGTGTCTACGGTCTTTCTCCGCCAATCAGCCAGAATCAATGTCGGGGACGGACCAATGCGTATTTTGCAGCGCTGAAATAAAGTTCCAAATTAGTTCGGTGGAGCAACCGCCGACTCCACCATCCGAAGGACCAGTGCTCAGATCCCGTAAGCTCAGAGAGCATGCACGTGAAATCGTTAAGAAGAGTCAATCGGCTCGCAAAAAGCGATCAACACTCAAGGACCTGGGAACAGACCTTCGTGAAGCCAAGCGTGTCAAGGAACCGATGACACAGCAGAAACCAAACCATCAAATTGTGGAGAAATCCTGATAGCAGCAAACTGACACCGAAAAAGGCGAAAGAAAAGCGCATGCTTACGACATCGCCTGTCCTCAGCAGTTGACTCAAAATCCAGTCGCAACGTGGCACATTGCAAAGGTCAATACCAACTTTGTGACGTTGATCGTAAGCTGGCGTTTGTTGGCTTCTTGCCCCCCCCGCGTTTTTAGATATGTTTTTGTTGTCGCGACGCTCCAAAGGCCCCCTCCCGTGACTGTCGAGAAGAACGGTCGTTCGTTCAATGCGGTTCGGTCGAGAGCGGCGCAATTGCGCCTACGAGCGATGCGTTCTCAACTGGCAGCAGCTTCCAATTTCTGTTCGACGGCTGCAAACGCCGCAACGCTCGGTCAAGTGCAATTGGGGCTCGATGCAGTTCAGAAAGCAAAGCATACAGCCCAGTGGGTGCGTGTGCATCTCGAAGAGCCCAATCACATACCAGCGGATGCAGTAGCGGGCATTCGTGACGAGTTGGCGGCACTCCAAAGGCAAATATCCGATCTTGAAGCGGGCCTCCGGTCATAAGTGTTGAAACATACCGCTCATTGCCTGGACCCGAGGGAGATAGCCTCATACTCCTCCAGTACCTTCAAGCATTCCGCGAGCTTGCTTGCTCGTACCGATTCGCATTTGCAGATTTTCTCTAGCGTGTGTTGATTGATTCCCCGGCGCATAAATTCTCGCTTTGGAACTTTGGTGATCCGAGACAGCTGTTCGTCGCTCGCGATTGCCCATCCTTTCCGCCGGTACTGTACTGCCTGGAACTCGAGCAGGCTTAAATCATCCCCTTCTTCCCAATGTTTGTCGGATTCCTTCCCTATGTAAACAGGCGCCCAGCTCGCACTATCCGTATCGCAAAATAGATAGGTACCACCCAAGTCGGCGATGCACTTTTCGAGCATTGCCAGTAGCAAGTGGCCGCCAGCCGTGATCAGTGACCCGAGATGGGGAGCGAACCCGTCAATCGCATTGCAGGTAGCCGTCGGTAACCTTGCGCAGCACCTGGAAACAGATTAATGACGCTAACCATCAGTGGTACTACTCAGGCTTCGTGATAACCGGCGCCCCCCAATCACCTAGGCAGGGTGTACATCGCAACCAACGGCCGCGGAATTATCTACGGCGACGGGCACACCGTAGTGATGAAAACGAAACCCAAGGTGCCCGCCCCATCCTAAGCCGCATCGTTTGCGGCATAGGGTGGGGATAGGCCACGGATTTCGGCGTTTCTTGCGGTGAACTCTACCACATCGTGAAGTTTACTTTGTCGAGGTAGACATTGTAGTCCCACATCTTACTGTTGCCGTCCTGCTGATAATTGACCGTAATTCCACTCCACTTTGTTGTGCCTGGCGCTTTCGTGATGTTCAGGGTGTGAGTCACGCCATTGAGGGTAATGGACTTGTAAAGTAAGTTTCCTCCAGAAGTCCTCTGGACTTGGATGACGAGATGATTCCACGCATTGTTCTTGGGATAGCAGGGCACCCCGGTCGGCACCCACTTCTTATAAACATTGCTGTAGATGTCCCATTCGTGCCCCCCCGCAATGCGGCATTCGTGCCCCCAAATATAGCCTTTGCCTCCTGTGAACTGATTGATGTCAAACTCCAGTGCTTGGGAGTACGAGATTGTGCTCGAATAAAAATAGAGGTCGTAGATGAAGTTCCGTGCCCCGTTCGTCAAGGTGTTGCTGTAGTCGGGAAGCCCGACTGTCGAAAACGAACCGACCAGATGGTTGTTCCACAAGATATCGGAATATGGGCGAGTACCACCAATGTGATGCTTTGTAGCGTTGCCATCTTGCGCCGGCGACCCGATTCCGGTACTTCGGGACCAATTTACGTTGCTTGCGGTGGAAGAGCAGGTACTGCAAATAGCCCAGCTTGGTGACAACAACGCGTACCCAGGGCCCCAGGCAGTCTTGGATTCGAGGTCATAGAACTTGTGATAGTAGGCACTTGAGGTGTTTTGAGCGAAGGAGGTCGACAACATAATGAACGAAAAAAGAGACAAGGCGAGGCAATACAGTTTCATTCGGTAGATTCTCCAGCGAGTACTGTATGGACTGCGGGTGAGAGTAGACATTCATCTACTTACCTTCAACCAAAATCTGAGACCACGGGTAGGTTTGCACGGTAGAAAGTACAGGCGAACAATTTTCGAAACCGTCGGAATAGAGGAGAGGTACTGGTAGAGGGAACACTAACCTTGACCTTCGTGCTCGCTCCAAACCAAACAAGAAAATTCCGAAAAATGGAACTACTTTCACTTTCGTGCGCCTCTTCTTCTTTGTCTGGTGTATGCTGCTGGCGTTTTTGGGTGTCATCTCCTCCCGTGGGCTGATGTGAATCAGAAAAGGAGAGTAAGAAAATGCCGCAAACCTCGTCGCTTGTGATCCCCCGCTGTCTGCGTCTCTTCCCAGTCCTCGTGTTTCTGCTGGTAGTTACTCCGCTCGGCGCAACTGGATGGCACACGAATGCAACGCAAATCGTGAATCCTGCCGGCGGCATATTCGTATTCAGCGGCGTCAACTGGTACGGTGCCGAAACCACCGCCTTCACTCCCAGCGGCCTCTGGGCACAGGACTACCAATTCATCCTGAACGAAATCAAGCAGAACGGGTTCAACACCATCCGCCTGCCGTACTCGAACCAGATGTGGGAAACCGATCCGGTCCCTTCCAATCACTATGTAGGCCTTTGCCCCACTTGCAAAGGCAAACATGCCCGCGACATTCTGGCGATGATCCTGAACTACGGCGGTTCGATCGGCCTCCATTTCGTGATCGACAACCATCGCTCCGAGGCCGGCAACTCGACCGAAGCCAATGGACTCTGGTACTTCGTCAGCGGCAACAACAACTACCCGGAATCGAATTGGACGAACGATTGGGTCCACGTAATCGACTGGGTGCATGGCATTGCGCAAATACAGGGTGCGACCGACACTATCGCGGTGAATTATCTGGCATCCGACGGTTTTCCGATCGTCGTCGGTTACGACCTCCGCAACGAGCCTCATACCGTGTGCAGCCACAGTGGCTGTAACTACTTAGGCGGCTCGACATGGGGGACCGGAGACGGAATCGATCCAACGGTCAACCCAAATCCCAATCCGTTCTCACTCACCTGCATTTCAGCGTCAACTTGCCACGACTGGCGCCTTGCGGCCGAACGGGCGGGTGATGACATTCTCGGCGAAGCGAACGCTCACGGGTGGGACCTGCCCATCATTTTCGTGGAGGGGATTTCGCAATATCCCACAGCAACCGGAACTCAGGCCAATGGCCCCTATGACTTCTACTGGGACGGCGGCCAGTTGCAGGGAATCAATGGCAACGCGAGCAATCCCGGTGCTCCAGTCGTTCTGAACGCGGGTGGCAATGCCAGTTCTCTCGGCACCGCGATCAGCAACCAAATCGCTTATTCCGCGCACGACTACGGCCCGAGCTTGTTTAAGCAACCCTGGTTTACCACCAACACTTGTTACGTCAGCGGCTGCTCACCACATAGTTTGGCCGACGTATGGACGTCGCATTGGGCCTTCGTCGATCTCGGCCAAATTAACCCCGTGTGGCCGGGACACAGTTCCTACCCATGGAGCAACACCGGTGCGACACCCTACACTTCCACGCCAGTTTGGATCGGCGAATTTGGTACCGGAACCAGCAGCAGTGACATCAATTCGAGTGGTCCTGGCTCTCAGGGACAGTGGTTCACCGACGTCGTGAACTTCATCAATAGCAGCTACACCCTGACGTCCGCCAACAACCCTGGCTATACTTTGCAGCCCTTGAACTGGACCTACTGGTCAATCAATGGCAACGACAGTTTCGCCATTCTGAACAGCAACTGGAATGCATTGATCCTTCCTGCCAAGGTTTACTCATTCCTCTGCTTTGACGAACAGCCGCCGTTCGCTTTGATTCGTGGCACTGGCTCAGGCCAATGCGGCAGTACTGGAGCGTTGCCGAACCCACAGTGAGCTGATCGAAGCCCATCCTGGTTAAAAGGGTGGGCTTTCTCGTTTGCAGGTCGTAAATGAGCTTTGCCGCGCTGGCCCAGGTAGGCATCCGACCCGAGCTGAAAGGGCCATCGACCTACTGATGGTGCCAGGTAAGCTGAAGAGGTATTTTTGGGGTGCGCGATTCAATGGTGCCGGTTACGCGGGTTGGAACCAAATCTGCGAGCTGCTAAATAATTTGTAGATTACGAAAAATACGCCTAGCGTTGGTGCGGCGAGCACGACTGCGTCACCCAGGTAGTCCTTCCACTTATGCTTGTTGAGTTCCATGCGCAGAATTAGGGAATCGCTCCTTATCAAGAGGAGTGGTAATGGAAATTCTAGCGAGTAGCATTGGGCGGCAGCTACTTACCGTGGGGTGTGACCATCAGGACGGAGAAGGAATCTCTGCATCCTCTTGGCGCATGTTGGCGTTTCCCCTTTCCCCAGAATGGCATTTTGTTTGCGCACTTCGAAACTATTTTCCTGGGGCCGGGCCAAATTCTGGTATCAAAGTGCTAAGCTATTGAAACGTTTTAGAAGGTACAAACACCTCGCCACAACTTCGTAAGAAGGGTTGCTTTCTTCGCAATTTTCCGAAGATCCACGCCGTCTTATGTTCTCAGGGGGGCACCTCAATGGTCGTGCGAGTTCTCGTTGTTGATGACTATCAACCATGGCTTTTCTTCGTTCGCTCCATGCTTCAGGACGCGTGGGACTTTCAGGTCATCGGTGAGGCATCCGATGGCGATGAGGCGGTTCAGAAAGCCATCCAGTTGCAACCAGACCTGATTTTGTTAGATATAGGACTTCCAACTCTCAATGGGATTGGAGCTGCGCGACTAATTCGCGAACATGATCCTGACGCGAGGATTCTTTTTCTGAGCGAACAACACTCTCAGGATGTCGTCAGGGAAGCCTTGAACACGGGGTCAGGCTACGTTGCCAAGTCTTACGCCCCGAGGGAGCTATTGCCAGCGATAAAGACCGTGCTCGAGGGGGGACGGTTTGTCAGTGCCTGTGTAGATGGTCACAACTTTTCCGATCCTGAGGGAAAGGCAAAATCCACCGGCGAGACGGTGGGGAATCGCTATGAAGCGGTTTGTTACCCAGACAAAACAACCTTCGTTGAGGAACTCGCCCGATTCGTCGGAACATCGCTAAGGAATGGGAGCGCAATCGTCGTTCTCGCTAGCGAATCGCACCGTGTCAGTGTTCTTCAGAAGCTGAAATCCGAGGGCGTGGACGTTGCTACCGCTATTGACCAAAAGCGCTATTTCCCATTGGACATCCCCGACGGGTTTCACACGTTTCAATTTGCCGAATTTCTCGCCACAGACGCAGTGAAGGCTGCTAGAGAAAGAAATCTCCGCGTTGGGGTAGCTTGAGAATGCACGCACGCCTTGTGGTCACAAGGCAAAGAGGATGAATCGAAGGGGCGCGACTGCACGTTGGCTGAGTTCGCTAAGACTTGGGATATCGACCTTTGGTCTGGGTGTATCGAGAAGTCCCACTATTCGCTGAAGCGCCGCACGTCCTCAGCCAGCACGACATGAATCTAGCCGACCTTGCGCACCCCTTTAGCGAAGACAAAGCGCAAGGTTGGAAAGCCCATTTCATCTGGCCACCGGAATGTAAATTCCGAGGCCGACAAAAACCAACGGAACAATGCAGTGGCCGTAGTGATTGACCCAACGTAGAACATCTTCTTCGAGCCGTTGTCGCCGAGCTGGTATCTATTTCGCTGGGTAGACTGAAAGCCGACCGGCCCCCTTTATCGCTCAGTGGAGACTCAAAAAGGAGCCCCCGAGTCTACCCGCGACTCGGGGGGCACCTTCGTCGAGTTGCGCTTCTTTCTTGCCTCGCAACCGGTTACTTGCCGGCCTTACCTTGGACGCTGCCAACCCCCGTGCAAAAATCCCAACCGGCCCTGCCCGAAAGTCCAGCCAACGGGCCGCAGTAATCAATGGCGATATCGCGGAAGTCCGCAGGGTTCCCAAGATTGCTGTAAATGGTAGTGAGCTCGCCGTCGCTGGAAGTGGCGAAATGGCCAGCCGAGTTGACCACGCCCGCCAATGCTGGCGACGAAAGGCTAGTTCCACCCACGATCCACCAGCCCCTGACACCGCAACAGCCGCTATTCGAGCCTCCGACGGGTGTGCTGTCGAATACCCATGCGCCAGTATTGGGATCAGCATCGAAGGACACGTCGGGCACACCGCGTGAGCTTCCGACAATGCTGGTAAGGAAAGTTTGATAAGTCGGGATGGATTCGAAAACGCTCCGACCACCGCCAGTTTCAGCCCAGGGACGCTCGGTGATGAACGCCAAGGTGGAAGGATTCCGGCTGATTGTCGTGCCGCCAGCTGCAACCACATTGGGAGAAACACTAGGCCACTCTGTTCCTGGGGAGTCGCCCGTGGAAGCGAAGAATACTACGCCGGACTTGATAAACTTTGAGTCAAAGCTATTTTCGCCGGAAAATTCTCCGCCGCCCCAACTGTTAGAAACTTCACCGCCACCCGCACCCGCTACAAGATTGGCGGCTACCGTTTCGGCTGCCAGCAGATTGGAAAGGCTGTTCGACGCTGCCTCGACCAGGATGATCTTGGCACTGGGGGCCATGGCGTGTGCCCATTCTATGTCGAGAGACGCCTCAAGTTCCCACCCCCCAGTTGGATCCTGCGGCGGCTTAACTCCGCTGGCGAAAACCTTGCTGAAGTTCGCCGCCGGCAAGCCGAATTGGATTGAAAACGTTGCCAGGTCGGTAGCAGCGTTAGGATCGTCAAAGGCGTCCACAATGGCTATTACCTTGCTACCGCCTGACGGATTAAGGGTCGCGGTCAACGGATTGCAGCCAGCAACCCGCGTCGAGACCAGGAAGTAAACGCAGCCCAACGAAGCCGGCGTCTCAGCCACGAAACCTGGGGCAGGAGTTGTGCTTGCGGGTGTCACGGCTCCGAAACCCGGCGCCGCAGATGTGCTTCTGCCACTAGGAATCATTAGCTCGACATTAGTATGGGCCCGCAAACCAATGTCTCCCGGACGCTCAATATTCGATTGGGGAGAGATCACTTTACCGCGAGTGGACGCGCGTTGCGTAATGGCCGGAGTGGTGGGGGACGTGATCGCTTGCCCTGTTGCCTGTGTGGTTGTGCTTAGGGCAAATCCGAGCATGAGAGCAGCCACGACCAGGTCGTGACTTCGCGTCTTTGTTGACTGTTGGCTAAGGGGGATGCTCACTTAATTGTTCTCCATTTTCTATGTGCTAGTTAAGTTGTTGCGGACCGTGAACTTTGCTAAGAACCCACGACTAACTCGAGGGCTATACAGCTGGAACTCAAAAGCCTTACATATGACGGAAACCCGTGGGTGTCTGTTCTGAAATGGCTTTTGCGTAAAAGGCCTAATTGGCCTCAGTAGACATAACGAAATCCCGGCGTGCTTTGCTTTTCCTGGAGCAATTTACCGCGCGGCGACATCGGCGAGTTGACCCACCGTGATACGAGGCATGGACACAATGCTCCCCTTCGCCCCGTCAAAATGTTCGATCACTTGCATGAGCTCGTGCCGCCAGACGACGCTTGGCAGCATTGATTGCAGGATAAGGAAGCGTCGATAACCCGCCGTGGAGTTTCGGTGACGTTTCGGTCTAATTTTTGGAAAGCGTCACAACTTGAGGGTTGCATCGACAATAAAAGCAAACTTCTTCCCGATTTCGTCTTATCTGTTAAGGCAGATTTCACCATTTGCTTTTGATCAGCCGACCGTACAAAGACAAACAACCCTTCGAGGTAAGGCCCTCCCCCACGGCTGTCTGCCCGGGGAAGTTGCTTGTCCTGACAGCCTCAACCGTTTTGCTACGCCAGCATACGAAGTAGCTTGAGTTCCCGGGCCGGGAACAAACGATTGGTTTTCTACCACTTGTGCGATGTCCCAGCCCGATTGAAATTTCACGCAAACCAACCAATTTGACCCTAAGGAGGGATGCAGTGAAGAGTACTCGACCATTGCCGAGCGTTTGTTGTGGAAGCTTATTGATTATCTCTCACAGGAGCCGAATGGCTCTTTTTTTTGCTCCGTTTACTTACTGGACCGCATTTGCGGCAATTCTTCTGCTTACCCTGGTCACCGGGCAACGAGCTGCGGCGCAAACCACGATTCAGGTCACAACCACACAGCAAGGTGTCACAGACGCGAACAATTGCTCTCTGCAAGAAGCCATCTATGGCGCGGAATTTGACGCCAGCACAGCGGTGAATGCGACTGACCCGGACAGTTTTTACGCGACCGGTTGCCTACTTCAGGGCAGTGGCAGCCCATTCACGATTGTCCTGCAAAATTCGGAATACGATTTCAGCAATTTCTGGGATGGTGACGCCCACAACCCATTCGGGCCGACCGCGACGCCGATCATTTTCTCGGACATCACAATTCAGGGAAACGGTGCAACTCTGGCATGGACGGGAAAAGGAACCTCCCGGTTGTTTGCGGTGGGATTTGCTTCCGTTTTCGACAGCCTGGACAACAAGACTGTTTCGGGAACTGGGGCCTTGACGCTTCAGAACGTCTACATCAAAGGATTCCAGGTTAAAGGCGGAGACGGAACTTGCGGTGGTGGCGGAGGTCTGGGAGCAGGTGGAGCGGTGTATGTAGGCAAGGTCGGCGCCGGCGTGCCAACTCTCGCAATCGACAACAGCACCTTCGATTCCAACCGTGTTGAGGGCGGAAAGGGTGGTTCAACCAACGATGGGTGCACTCCTGGAGGCGGCGGCGGTGGCGGACTCTTCGGAAATGGGGGAGACCCCGGCGTTAACGGCGGGGGAGGCGGTGGCGGCGGCTCGCGCGGAAATGGCGGCGAAGGAAACAAAGGCGGCGGTGGCGGCGGCGGAACCGTCTTCGGCGGTGGAAGCGACCAGGACTTCTCGGGCGGTGTCGGCGCGTTCCTCTGCGGTGGCGCAGGCGGCAATCTCGACAGTGATGGTCACGGTGGAGTTTGCCCGGGCGGTGGCGGTGGCGGTGGTGGCTTTTCGAACTCTCTTGGCGGCTTTGGATCCGACGGAGGATCTGGCGCCTATGGGGGCGGAGGCGGCGGAGGCGGCAGCGACGACGACGGTTCGAGCGGGAGCGGCAGCGGCGGCGGTGGCGGTTTTGGCGGCGGCGGTGGTGCTTCAGGAACGCACAGATCCATCGTCAGTGGCAGCAGCGGGGGAAATGGTGGATTTGGCGGCGGCGGTGGCTTCGGCATCGGCACCGACGTCGACAGCAGCGGCGCTCCGGGGAAGGGCGGCGCTTTCGGAGGAAACGGCAACGGCAAATGCTGCGGCGGAGGCGGCGGTGCTCTCGGCGGCGCTATCTTCAATGACAGCGGCACGGTTGTGATCCGCAACAGCACGTTCACCAATAATTCAGCAGACCGGGGCGAGGGCGGTGACGCCAATACGGATAGAGGTGCGGATGCCGGCGCGGCAATCTTCTCGCTCAATGGCTCCCTTACCCTTCAGAACGCGACCGTAAGCGGGAACCTGGTCACCGGTTCTGACACACAGGCCGGAGGCGGCGTCGTAGTGATGAATTCCGGACCGGGAGCAACGGTGAATCTCTTCAACACCATTCTCTCCCGCAACGGCTCCAATGACTGCCTGCTCAAGGGCTCAGTTGGCGTGAAAAGCGGCGGCAACTTAATCCTCAACAACAATGGATGTCCCGGAGTGGCCGTGACCGCCGACCCGCATCTGGCGGCGTTGGCACTCGATCCGCAGACCACGACGGGCACGCCGACCCTGGCGCTGCCATCTGACAGCCCTGCAGTGGATGCGGGCGATGATGCCCACATTCTTGCAACGGATCAACGAGGGATCGCGCGTCCGCAGGGCGCACACACTGACATCGGAGCTTTCGAAGCGGCTCCGCCGTCTGCGGACCTGGTGGTCACCAAGCAAGCCTCGGCAGCGCAGGTAGTGGCTGGAGATTCTTTTACTTACACCGTCCAACTGACCAACGCAGGACCATTCGATGCCAAGAACGTGGTCTTTAATGATCCTGCGCCGAATGGGGTAACGTTCACTTCCTGCAGCTCAACGGCAGGAAACTGCACGGTGTCCAGCGCAGGAGCGAGCCTTAACCTGGCATCTCTTCTCAATGGCGCTAGTGTGGCGATCACGATCCAAGCCACGCTGGACTTCAGCGTTGCGGATGGGACGAATGTGACAAACACTGCGTCGGCAACGTCGAGCACGCTGGACCCGAATGCCGGCAACAACTCCGGATCGGCGAGCTTCGTCGCGCTGAATAAAGCCGATCTCTTCGTGACTAAAAAAGCCAACCTCGCCGCGGTAAAGGCTACGCAAAACCTGGTCTACACGGTCACCGTGAAGAACTTGGGCCCATCCCGGGCAGCGGCGGTGACATTGAACGATCCGGTTCCTGCACCGTCGACGTTTGTGTCGATGAACTCCGGCGGAACGTCCTGTACGGCTCCGGCTGTCGGACAAGTGGGGACTATAACCTGCAACCTTGGAAACATGGCTGTCGGAGCCTCGGCGACTGTGACCGTTACGGTGAAAGTTTCGGGATCAAGCAACAAGACGTCGATCACGAACACCGCAGTGGCGAGTTCGCCTAACTTCGACCCCAACCCGGCCAACAACTCTGCGACAGTTACTACGCAGATCTTCGGCAACCGGAAATAAAGACAGAAAGATGGAACCTGGCCGGGCGTCCACCCTTGCGAAAGGGGTGGGGGCCCGGTACCCGACATCCAATTGGACGCCATCGTTCCTCAGAACAAGACCTCGTTCCCGATGTTCTTCCAGTAAATATCGCTGCGCCTCGAGCAGTCGAAACCCTAAGCGGAGAACCGTGATCTCTCAGCAGATTCTACCCACAGAGCAAGAGGAAGTGGCGCTGCGTCCACTGCACGCGCGTTTCCAACTATTCTTCGATGTGCGAAGCTGTCATGGAGCAGTTTACGGCAAGGTCAGGTGTGGACCAAGATTCCTGCTGATAACAGCGTTGTCGCTCCTTTGCGCTTTCTGTTCGCCTTCCCGTTTGCGAGGGAGAAAATGACTCGACAGAATATGCACCCGCAGCCTTGAAGGGAAGCGCAACCAAGCATATGATTCCGGCAAGAAAAGCCAGCCTGCCAAACAAATATGGGTTTTCAAGTCGCAGCGAGAGAGTGCGATCGCATCATTGTGGTCGATGTTGTGGGGAGACTCACGTTGACTGACAGCCGTACTCAACTGCGCGACCTGGTTCACGTCTTCACTAGCAACGGCCACAAGAAATTCCTGATCAATCTCGAGGGGGTGGATTTCGTTGACAGCAATGGCTTGGGCGAATTGACTCGATGCTTTTGCAGCGCCAGGCAAGCGGGCGGCGACATGAAACTTGTACATGTCAACGCTAGGGTGCAAGCCCTTCTTGAGATGACCAGGATAAACAACCTATTCGATATCCACACCGAGGAGCAGGCTGCTCTCGAAGCCTTCCGGGAACCGCTCGCCCGACCACGGATCCAGGTGTAGCATTTTCCCCTCTATCCCTTAAATCCCGTCCCTCCAGCCCTGCTCAAGTGAAAAAAGTAACTTTGTTTTGAAGTCTGCAAGTTTCGAGAGCAGCGATCAGGGATAAACCTTCGACGGAATAGGAGATAGCGGATTTGAAACCACGCTCCTGATCGGATGCACCCGCAGTTTCCTTTGCTCGTACTACTAGTGTCGACTCACCGCGAAATGCGGAGTGCTTTAATCTGGTATGTCATGAGAGAGGTATTGCTCCACGATGCAAAGCGGGTGCCTGCGAATTGGACGGGGCTGGTTTCCGGTGGACAACACGCCGCTTTCCTGACGGATATTGAGAGCTGTGCTCCCGTTTATGCGGATGGCACTCCGGTCCAAAGAGCCGCAGAGCACTTCTGTTGGTTGTTCGATTCGCTCGCCCAAGCGGAAACGTACTGTCGTGAGGAAGTGACAAAGATTCCACGTGTGAAGTGCCAAATTTTTGACAGTCAAGGGCGAGCAAATGCGCCCGTAGCGATCGTTGTCAACGATCGGTACTTGCACAAGGTTGACAGTGAACACCGTGCCCGACGATTGATCCGCTGGGGCGTAGTCGTGGCCGGTTCTGCGCTGCCACTTTTTATTTATGCCTTGCTCGCTGGCGCACAAGTCGTGTGGTGGCCAATATTGGTGGGCACAAATCTGGCCTTCGCGGGATTACGGCTCATGCACTGGGGCCAAGGAGTGAAGGATGAACTCAAATACCGGCAAAATGAAGCAGCTCGACGGCGTGTCCAAGCTGAGAAAACCTCAAGTATGCGCGATTCTTTCAGCCCCTAATGATAACGTGCGGCCACAACAAGGCACTCTACCGCCGGGACAAAGCCGCTACCCCGGCCCATTCGAAATATCTACACGGGCTGTACTACGGGTCCAAATCGGGAGCGAATGTGGTCGCGGCAGTAGCGCAGTTCAAAAATTCAATCCAACGGGACCAAAGGTGGCTACTCTATGGCGGTTTGGATTGAGCGTGGCAAACACGAATAAACATGCCAATAAGACGAAGATAGCCGAATTGAACTTCCGCCTGGATGACTGCTTTCGACTCTATTGAGGCGCCGCAAATGCCAAACCATAACCGCTGCTGATCCCCCTCTCAAGGGGAGCGCCAGGCTAGTGGGCAGCTAGCACTTGCTAATTTTTTAGCACTATGCTAAATGTTTAGCATATGAAGCGAATGCTACCAGTACACCTCAGCCGGCGAGAGCGCCAGATTCTGGATGTGCTGTATCGGCTTGGACGGGCGAACGCTGCCGATATTCGCCGCGAACTTCCCGATCCGCCGAGCTATTCCGCCGTTCGCGCCATGCTCCGCATTCTCGAAGACAAGGGTCACGTCCGACACATAGAAGAGGGCCTTCGCTATATGTACATGCCGGTTGTTTCGCGCGACCGCGTGCGCCACTCAGCCCTTCGGTATCTGGTCGAGACATTCTTTGGGGGCTCGCCTGCAGAGGCCGCCACGGCGCTGTTGGATAGTTCGGCTGGGAAGCTGTCGGAATTAGAACTTGAGCGGCTCTCGGAAATGATTCGCAAGGCCAAGCAAGAGAGGGGCTGATCATGTTGAGTATTGCCTTGGGCGCCATGCTCGTGCGGGTTTCGGCAGCGGTGGACGGGCCGTCCCCCCGCTGTATCTATGTAATCCTCTGTTTCGGTAACCAGGCGGGCACCGGTATAGGATCGGGGGCTGGCTGGAGGTAAGGCGCTCGTCAAGCCCACTATGAAAGGCTCGATGATCGAACGCTGGAAAAAATCTACAGCCCAGTCAGAGGGGGCGGTCAATTTGTGCTCGATGCCCGCAATGATCCCCGTGAGCCGTCGCAGCATCTCGGTGCCGATACGGGATCGGGGTTGCACAGGCGCTTCGTATTCCAGAAACCAGGATCGGCCAGATGCTCCTCATCACCGAGCACTGACAAAAGATCTGGCAATGCAATGGAAACCGCCAAATAATCTGTGCGTCCGGCATGAATTGCATCGAATTCCACACCCGCAGGAAATACGCCAACGTCGCCGACTTGAACATCCTTCCACCATTGCGTGCTGAGGCTCCCGCTATCTAGTATTGTTCCGAGGACAACTCTCTCTTGATGCAGGCCCCCCCTCATGCGAATTGCAGAGTCGAACCGTCCCACGCTGATTCCAAGATTCCCGACACCAAAATGCTTGATAGAACCCATCAGCTTCCCAGGCTTGAGTTGCACAGCTTCGACATCGGAGCCACGAGTGGTCTCACGCAGATCCTCCGGGCCGTTGATGGGCACCATTTCCTCTGACCAGGTTTTCTTGTGCAAATCTCTGGATCCTTTTCTGCTTGATTTGCCTTAACTAAGTTTGATGCTGGTTTCCCCAAGAAGCACCCCGGAGTGCAAGAACGTTCCGGGTTTCGTAATACTTGTGTATTTATGTCTGGTGTGGAAGCCGAAAATGCCATCGATATGGATGTTTGCCGGTGCCGGCAGCTCTCGCCCTTCTACGTTCAGCATCCAATCGTGGCATGGGACGAATCGCAGTCAAAGCAATCCTGAACACGTGGCAGCGCACGCTGCGTGGTCGTTTACCTTCTCTTTCGATCGAAATCACACGTGAATGTCCATTGCGCTGTCCGGGCTGCTACGCATACGAAGATGCGCACCTAGGAGCTACAAACCTGCGCAGCGTGTCCGACTTCCGAGGTGAAGAACTGGTCCGGCGAGTCCTTGAACTTGTGAAGGAGCACAAGCCGCTTCATCTTTCGATCGTTGGCGGCGATCCGCTGGTTCGCTATCGGGAACTGGACATTTTGTTGCCCGAACTGGTCAGGCATACTCACGTGCAGGTCGTCACCAGCGCCTTCCGTCAAATCCCGCTATCATGGGCCAAGCTACGAAACCTGCAAGTGGTAGTTTCCATCGATGGTCTGCAACCTGAGCACGATCTTCGTCGTACACCTGCAACCTATGAGCGAATTCTTCGCAATATCGAAGGTCACCACATTGCGGTACATTGCACAATCACCAGTACGATGGCGCGGCGAACCGGCTACCTTCCAGAATTTGTTGATTTTTGGTCGGCTAACCAGAACGTAGAACGAATTTGGATGAGTATTTTCACTCCGCAACGCGGGGCGACGAATATTGAATGCCTGGACTCTGACGAGCGCAAGCTGATCGTGGAAATCCTGCTGCGGATTTGTCGAGAAGAGAACAAACTCGACATGCGAGAAGGAGTTATCAGAGAATTCCTTGCTCCTCCGGCATCTCCCGATCAGTGTATTTTCGCGAAAACCACGCTTTCGTTGTCAGCCGATTTGCGGACAAAGGTGGTGCCTTGCCAGTTTGGCGGCAATCCCGACTGCTCACGCTGCGGTTGTATGGCGTCGATGGCGCTGGCGGCTGTCGGCCATAGAAAGATTCTCGGACCGGTTACAGCAGGAGGGATTTTTTGGATATCAACCGCCATCGGAAGCGGTCTCAAGGCTGGCGCAGATCGCATAAGGCACGAGACTCGCGCTACATGACAGGCTCTCAAACCCAGGTTCCGTCGTTACCACCTGGGTTCGACTTTCGATCGATTCCGTTTCCATAGGCTCGAATCACACACGCGGAGTCGAGAATCGTGAACCGCCTACAGGAGACACCCTCGAAGATTAGTTCCCAACTTCCTTTCGATTGATCCAGTCAAGCGGTGCGGGAGCCACTGTTTCCTCGGTCCCAAAGTTGAAGAGGGCCGCCTGAGCCTTGGCATTTTCCATCAATTCGCTCGTCTCGTCGATGGGTGTATTTTGTTTCTCTTGCTTGCGTAGACTCTTTCGTTCAGCCTTGTCTCGCTGTTTTTGCTTCCTGGCTTGCTCCTTCTGGCGCTTATTAAATGTTGAGCGACCTCTTGGCATTACGCGTTACCCCCCAATGTATGATCTTCGTCCACGTACCTCAATCCCAGTTCTCTAGGTCGCTGAAATCCGCGACCTGATCGCTATGGGAACGAGTTCAGCCGTACATCTGGAACTCTGGACGGCGCGGACAGCATCCTCCGCCGTCAGCTTTCCCATCCGCAGCGCAAGCTTGGGATCGGTGGTCATCAAAATCGGAATGCAGTCCAGCCGTCGAACGTACCGAGAGGCCAGCGCACCGGAACGACTTACCCGCACCATGAACTTTGTGTTTGTCATCAAGTGAAATTTTCTCCTGAATCAAGTCAATACGAAGCCTGTCTGAGTACAGAACTTTTCTTACCAGCGCGGTTCGCGTTGTTGTCGGGGTCCACGACGGTCGTTGCGGCGACCTCCCCCGCCCGGCCTTCCAAAGCTCTGTCCGAAGTTGCCGCGCGAACGGTCTGTCTTGGGCCTGGCCTCGTTAACTTGCAACGTGCGCCCGGCCAGATCGGAACCGTTCAGTCCAGCAATGGCCTTCTCGGCAGCGCCAGAATCTGACATTTCTACGAAAGCAAAGCCTCTGGCTCGGCCAGTATCGCGGTCTGTGATGATGTTGACATTCTCCACCTGTCCATAGACCGCGAACGCGTTTCGCAACTCTGATTCGGTGGTACTGTGAGGCAGATTTCCAACGTAAAGGTTCTTCATTGCAGTTCCTCCCGATTGATGGATTCAATCGTGGCGTCAAGACTCAGGTCGGGACGTGTTTCCGAGTCCCGCTGAGGTTCAGGCCTGTTGCGAATAGCCCTCGTTCGAGCATCGCACGCAGAGCGGATACTCGAAATACGACGACAAGCCTCCTGGATGCCCCAGCGTTGCGACTCACCATTTGTGGCATTGCTGGCTTTTGCCGGATTTTCTTCATTCCGCGATGGAGTATTGGGTTTTTCCTGGGACGCAAGCGCTGGCTCGGGCTGCTCTCCGGCCAAGAACATAACCTTTTGCGGCGGAGTGGCAGCTCGCAGATCATTGCAGAACTTCTCCAGTGCGCCGGGTGAATCCTCGACATGAATCAGGACGAGGTCGTACAAATTAGGCCGCCACCAACTTCGCGCTTCGCTTATGTCGGTGGCACAATCCACTTCAACCCCGAGCTTCCTCATCGTCTCCGAACGCAAGTCACGTTTAGCCCGTGAGGTGTCAACCAGCAAGACCCGGTTCTTTTTGGGGGATATTCCAGGTGGCTTGCTGGGTTGGGGCATACCGGAAGAAATACTCATTTCCCGACACCCTTCCCTTCAGGAGCAGGGACAGCGGAAACCTTACCCTGGGCTCCGGCCGATGCCAATCGTTCCCGATTTCGGGCACGACGAGCAATTCGATCCTTACGTTTGCGGTGAAATCTCGCCTTATCGCCGTTGATTGCGGACATGAGAGCTCCTTGTCTTGCTGCCGCCCGAGGACACAATTTGCGAAGCGCGATCATCGCAACGTCAGGGGAGCTTAGCTAATTTCTTAATCGCGAAGGCGGGCGCAAAATGTCTTCGAGGTCAAGAGTTGAGGGTGTACGCGCGGAGAGCCTTTTGCTCTACTGCGCCTTGGACGCCTTTCCGTCGCTTTCTTTGACGTCGCGGTCGAGTTGCTCGATCAGGATCGCGGGAGATTCTAAGTGGTCGTTGACGATTGCCATGGCTTCGCGGGGCTGGTTCTTGCGAGCGCGCTCCACTCCTCGCTACATTCATAGTACTCGACCACTGCAAAAAGGCCTAATCTGTGGCACGCCAGCAAATGCCAAGCTTGAAAACAAAGGAGTTGCGAGCCGCACGATTTGAGGATTTGCTATTTTCGCTGCAGCCACTTAGGCTTCAGAGGTGCGTTAGACCGAATCGGTCGTGAGCAGCATCTCGCCTCAACAGCAAGGTAACCTGCGCAAGTTCTCTTCCGACTCTCTCCAGCGTAATTTCACAAAGGAACACCAAGTACAAACAAATGGAAACAGGAACAGTAAAGTGGTTCAATGACGCCAAGGGCTACGGCTTTATCAGCCGGAAGTCGGGTGATGACGTTTTCGTGCACTTCTCAGCCATCCAGGCCGGCGGCTTTCGCAGCCTACAGGAAGGCCAAACCGTGCAATTCGATGTGACCAAGGGTCCCAAGGGCTGGCAAGCGGAGAACGTTCGCCCCGCATAACACCGCAAAAGGGCGGCCGGGAGGCCGCCCTTTTTCATCTTTCTATTCTTCAGCGTCCTTTGTGGCTTTCGAGCCATCGCAAGAATTCCTCACACAAATTGCCTTTCACGGTCCCTCGGACCAGGCTGGACATGAAATTCCATGGTGCGGTGGCTTTTGAATTGTCAAATATGGAAATGCCGCCCGCAACTGCCTGTGGCTTTCTTCTAATGACTCAAACCCTGACCGAATCAACGCAGCATGCGCTTGTTGTTCGCCCGGCGCACGTGCCTTCGAGGCCTACAGCCCTAGGCAAATGAAGCCACTATGCGCTTGCCGCTGTCGAAAATCGATGCTGGCGCATCCGTGTGACCTTGCGTACTACGTAGTGAGGCCGCCCCTTTGCTTCTTCGTACACTCGACCGACATACTCTCCAATTATTCCGAGAAAGAACATGTTGATACCAGAAAGAAAGGTCACTGCAAGAATTAGAGCAGTGAACCCTTGCGGAGAGTGCAGCCAGAATTTTACGTAGAGAGAATAGGTCGCATAGAGGATGGAAAGGGCACTTGCAATCGCGCCGGTCAGCGAAGCCGCGCGCAAGGGAACAATCGAAAAAGCAAAGATGCCATCCGACGCTAGCTTCAGGAGGCGTAGAGCACTGTATTTCGTCCGACCAGCAGGACGTGCATCGCGTTCGATAGGAATGCCAATCTGGCGAAAACCAACCCAAGTTCGCAATCCCCGGATGTAGCGATGATGCTCCGGCATTTTCCTGATTTCATCAATGACGCGGTTCGACATAAGGCCGAAGTCTCCCGAGTCGAGGGGCAGATGTATCGACGACAGCGCTGCGATGATGCGGTAAAAGAGGTAGTAACATGCTCGAAGCCACCAAGGCTCCTTTCGGTTCACACGACGGGCAAAAACCACGTCATAGCCCTGCTCATAGGACTGCACAAAAAGGGGGATTGCTTCGGGAGGGTCTTGAAGGTCTCCATCCATCAAAACCGTCACCTCGTTAGAAACAAAATCCAACGCAGCTGCAAGCGCCGTTTGATGGCCAAAGTTTCGGGATAGCGATACGGCAACAATTCGAGGATCCTGCGCAGCCGCTTCTTCTAGCAGATCGCATGTGTTGTCGGAACTGCCATCGTCAACCACGACAATCTGATGCGGTCCACCGGGCATTTCATCCAGCACTTTCCCCGTCCTCCGAAGCAACTCAAGGACAATGGATTCTTCGTTATAAACGGGGATGGCTACAGAAATGCTCGGATGTTCGATCATCATGCCCTCTAGGTTTTCTCAAGAACAGCCATAATCGACGTGCCTACGAGCTGCTGAGGCAAGAGTTCACATCGGGCCAGGATGGACAAGGCGAAGTTCAGAACGGGCCCTCGTGAATCGAACCCCGCGCGTCCGTTCTCTCGATTCAGCTTCATCGCCTTTCGGATTACCAGTAATGGCAAAAGAGGCAATCCCCAATAACTAATGGCGCGAACTCTGAAGCCAGCCTTTTCAGAGACATCTGTCAGCTGTTTGATGGAATATCTGCGAACATGCCCGGCCGCGCGGTCGTAGTCTGAATACAACAATTGATGAGCTGGAACGTTAACCAGAAGAATTCCTGACGGCGCCAAATGGAACCTAACCGAGCTGAGGAATTCCAATTCTTCCGTTATGTGTTCCAGCACGTCGAAAAGAATAAGGAGGTCGAATTGCTCGCGAAACTCAGCGTCTCGTTGATGGATGTCATAGCAAAACAACGGGCTAGTTTGGCTGACGTTCTTTTGCAGCGCCAGTTCGTTGAGATCGAATCCGGTGAGGGGCTTGCCATAGTGGTGCTCGATCGCTTTTTGCAATAACCCATTTCCACATCCGATTTCACCAGCCCGCCTGCAACTTCGAATCAAGCCGTCCGCCATACGTGTCATCACATTAAATCGACGTTGAACCCAAAAATGCTCAGGGTTTGCAACATCGAACCACCAATCGCCCATGCTCACCGGCATGGAGGGTGACAAATATGAGAAAGCATGCGTTGGCGTGTCCATGGCGAGCCTATTGTTTTGCGAACTTCTGCTTGGTGGGAATGATAAGCAGGGATTTCGTTCCGACCCAGTATCCTTTGTGGTGAGGGCTGTTATTATCTCGGCGATGATCGGCAAGAGAAAAAAGGCTGCAGTATTTGGAGCCCTTCTCGTTCTGGTCCTGCTGTTTTATTCATACCCTTCGCTCAAGACAAGGACAGAACTGCGCTTCCAGGAACTCCCTCCGATGTTCGCGCCGGACTTAACTCTCTATTTGAACCTCAGCCAGCTTAAGCCAGTAGGCGGGGTAGTCGTGAATCCTTACTATCGGGTGAATGTTCCTGAAGATGGGGCCGGATACCTGAAGTTCAGTCTGGCCCCGAGGACCTTTGGACGTTTTGATGGTTTGATGGGTAATCGCACCTGGACAGCTATGTTTCTCTGGAACGAATTTTGGTGGTCGTTCCTGTGCCTCACTGCAGTGGTGGTCTTCTATCGCTTCCTCCCGGCTCGTTCCAGCGGGCTCGCGGTGCTGGGCGTACTTTTAGTGATGCTTTTCAATTTTGGAGTTGCCAAGACAATCCTAGTGGCATGGTTACATCTGCCATCGATGAAAGCATTCGACGTCTTGAGCTTGCCTTTCATGCGTGCTTTTGTTCCGATCATTCCGTGTGGCTTACTGCTAGCTTACCTAGGGTCGCAGATGGAGGCCCTGATCCGAAACAAGGTGTTTTGGATTCTGATGGGTATTCTCCAACTAGCAGCTGTTCTGATCTTCCCTTACGCGACGCTTCTTATGGCGGGGATTACCGCTGTAAGCCTTTTCGCGAAACCAATTCGTATTCGAGAGGTTGGCAGCTGGGCTATCCCCTTAATTTACGCTGTGAGTTGTGCCGTGTTAGACGCAGTCGTGCTCCTCCGCGGCTCGGTTGGTTTCTACGAGAATCGCTCCCCCGCAATTCACTTCCAACCGCACTTGTTGCCTCAGCTGGTTGGCGGAAATTGGGTTGTGGTCGTGTCCCTCACTGCACTAGTGGCCCTGAGCAAAAATCTGGAAAAAGAAATCAAGTGGCCGCTGATCGGCTTAGGGGCCAGCAATGCTTTGGTCATGCTCGGTGATGCCGTGGTCCCCGCGACCAGGATTTTGCTTTCACATCATGGCGGGTATTTTGTGCATTTGACGACTGCTACTCTCCTCACTTTCATAGTAGCTTCGATTTCCCTCGAAGCACGCTGCCCGCGATGGGCACTTCGGGTAGCTTTCACTTCTATTCTTATTTTTATCCTGGTGAACGCGGCGTTGGTGGTTTCTGGCACTTATAGAACTTTTTCGCAGATCAATGGAGATGTCGCGGAGTTAGCCGGGTCCCGACTGTTGTGGACACCGGGCCCGGGAGACCTTGTCATAACTCGTTCCCGAAGTGTCGACGATATGTGCGGATGGGTGCCTTTGATGAGTACTTCTTCTGTGCTTTTCTGTACCGATGCGGAAGTGATGTTAACGCCGCACGAGAACAGGGATCTGCATCGGCTGCGTCAGGCTTTTTATCTCTTCTTTACCGGTGAAAACAGCACCACTTTGAATCGAGAGCTATCTACGCCAGACCCTTCTGCCCTGATGTACCGATTGGGGTACTGGGCGGAAGCTGTGTCGCATTCAATGGAAGAGCGTCACCAGGGGATTGAGGAAATCAAGACCGATTTGCTTCCGCTGCTGGAGAAGGTCGAGAAGAAGGACATTTCGTCAGCAGACCTCTTCCGAAAATTTGAGCGAATTGTCGTAATCGATAAGCAGCAGGATCACGCATTTGCTGAGGAACGAATAACGGAATATCTGAGACCTGAGCGCAAGCAGCACTTCGGAGACTTTGCAATTTCCTTTTACACGCCAAAATTTTAGATTTCGAGCGCTGGGACATGCTGACACTGCCGGCACAATTAATTGGTAAGGCCTCTCCCGCGCGCCAGGTGGTTTACAGCTTGCCTTCGATTACTAGCCCTTCTGCTCTCCAGGGAAAGAAATCGCGCAAGCACCTTACGGCTATCGGCTAGTCTTCGGCTATTGTGACTGTCCCAGTGTTTCGGCTAGCTGTCGGAAGTCGGGGTTCTTCATCAACTTCTTAAATGAGTCGTCGGTTCGTGGATCAGGCATAGTTTCGCCACGAAGTACATTGGCCTTGTACTCGAACGCTTTTTTCAAGCTTTGGCTCGCCTCTTCGACCTTACCCATCTCTGCATACGTGCAAGCCAGGTTGTAATAGAAAATCGGGTACGTCGAGTCCTTTGCGATGCCATACTCGAAGGTCTCTTTGGCTTTTTGCAAGTCGCCTGTAATCCCGTAGGACATACCGAGATTGTCAATCAGCACATACCACAGTGGCTTCTGTAGCTCGGGATTCACTTTTTCCATGTCCAGTGCTTGGGAGTATGGACCAATGGCGCCATGGTAGTCATGCTGCAAATAGAGGCGGCTAGCCTGTTCGAGGAGTTCCATGCTTGACCTTTGTACAGACTCAATTCTCATGGAACTGAGCACCTGCGAAAACAACGGGGCATCTGCTGGTTCGAAGTTGACCTTCGACACGTGGAGATCAAGGTAGGCGCCGTCGTGAAACTCACATGCAAATAGACTCTTTTGGTTAATAGGCCTGCCTTGAACCTCCGGAACCATGTATTCCATCAGGTCGGCCTGTCCAGCTTGCGAAAATTTCACGTCCCGAACCTTGAAAGGCGGCTTCTTGGCTCTCTTCTCAAGGGAGTCCCGACAGGAGCCGCCTGTGGAGCGGCTGACTTCCTCCAGAGTGAGTGAGACCACGACATGGGTTTCCGAGTTCTCAGCCACCATGTAACGACGTCCGTCACCCATGGTTTCAACTGTTTTTACCGTAAACCCTGGTAAGTCTAAAGCCACGCCCCAGCTCTTGTCGGGCAAGGACAGGCGTCCATGCAGAGGCTTTGTTTCCTGGGCCACACATGGAAGTGAGATGAAGCCCACAATGACGCAACCCCACCAAGTGCGGAGCATAATGGCGCCTAGTGTAG
>Ga0207674_10001916_pt1 | contig 26396 bp, 12 predicted proteins | sample KBSCornC72_FD_184303 | JGI IMG/M metagenome (GOLD analysis project Ga0207674, IMG submission 184303) | Corn rhizosphere microbial communities from Kellogg Biological Station, Michigan, USA - KBS Corn C7-2 (SPAdes) (version 2) | ecosystem: Host-associated > Plants > Roots > Rhizosphere > Soil ...
CTGTCCACCTCTGGCAGCACGTTGGCCTCGTAGCTGACAAAAGACGACGGGCTTGTCTGAAGAGGATTTGTCGGCAGAATCAAGTAGCGCACGAAATCCCAGGTCGAAACATTCTGGGTTTCACGGGAGAGAGAGCCGAAGAATACGCCCTGAATCTCATCGAAATGAGCATTCAGTTCTTCGAGGAAGGGAGCCTCATCCGGCGTAGCTTGAAGAGATGCACCGATGTTGCCATCCACAAATATTTTGACCAAACCACTAGGTGCACGGAAGAGCCGGTAACTGTGTAGGATGTTCCAATTGAACGCGACAGGCTCTCCTGTGGGCGCACCCGTAGAGTCCAAACCGCCTCCCCAGGCAGTGATGTCTGAAGGGTCATCTCCAAAGCCACGCTTCAGTAGACCTATTTTCTTGACGCCCCCATCTAGAAGGAATCCGACAACGAACACAGTTTTATCGTCAGAGTACCCACAGGCCAGACCCGAGAAGACACCGTTGTACACCGCCACGGCTCCCCCAAAAAACCTCCACGACAATGCGAAGGTATGGGGGAAAGTGAGATCTAGAGCTTGTGTCCAGAAGAGGGGTTGTCCAACAGGAAAGGTACCCGAAGTTGTGGTGGTGACGGTGAGCAGCCCTGCTGATATCGTGGTAGTGCCTAGACCTACTCGTTTCCAAACAGGGCTGGCGAATTCAGGCAGCTCTGTGGCCTCATACGTGATGAAAGTCTCACTGAGAGTCCTTTGAGCTGGCGGGAAAGCAATCTTGTGTATCGGGCTGTTGAGGAGCAACGTGCCAGGATCGTTGAGCGTAGGCGTGTAAGCACGCTCATAGGCTCGATAATAAAGGTCTCTGACCTCTGGTTGGTCAATCGTAGCCAACATGTCCAGCGATTCATAGTCGCTTGGACGAACGAGCGTGTTGTTGTACCGATATTTGTGCTGACCGATGCCGTAACCAGCATTGTTGTTCCAGGAATTTAGCCGGAACTCCTTGGAGTTCAACCTACGGAATTCGACCGTTGGATTGCTACACCAGCTGTAATTGATCTTGACATCGTCTGTGGGAGTAGGAGCGGTTGGCAGAATCACTTGGCCCAACAGACCCACGACACCCACTGGAGTGACGGGTGTTCCGTTTACTAGGACCGTTACGTCACTAGGGTCATCCGCAATCTCGCCATTCCTTGGATCCAACAGTTCCCAAGTCAACGTGCTGGAGTCGGGCAAGATGAAGCTTGCTTGGACACGGGCTCGTGTAGGAGATACGATGCCCGTAATTTGATACGTGCCACCGTTTACCGCACTACCCGTCAAGACGATGTAATTGCCAATGAAAGTAGGATTGAGTGTGGCGCCTGGAAGCGTAATCTCTGTCCAATTTTCCAGTACCGCATTGACGCCGGACTGCAGCGATAGGCCGGGTTTGGCAATCGGCCCCTTGTCAGTGAACACGCTACGAGTAGTGAGGGGAACCGAACCGGTGAAAATGGCTTGGCTGAAAGAAGGATCGATTGGGTTGCCGGCCGAATCTTTCGGGGTACCAAAAATGTTGACACTTAGGCTATAGGAGCCAACGCCCAAGTTTCCCAGCTCCATGGCTACGGTTGTAGGATCAACCGACCACACTCGTTGCACGGCTACATCCGTTGGGCCTGTAACGCTGTATTCATCAGGGGAAACGAGGTCCCTGTCCGAGAGCATCGGCTGGTCGTATGTAAGAGAAAGGGTGCCTTCAGAATCCAGAGCGACGTTGGAGATACGAGGCCCTTGGATACCCAAGGTTATGAAGTCAGCTGAGGCATGGAAGGGTTGTCCCGCAATCGTTCTCAAACCCCCCACATCAAAGTGGTACCCACTCTGATTGGTGATCTTGTTCGTTGTGCGGAATGCGAAGCCCTGGACGGCCGTAGTGAAGTCCCAAGCCAGGCTACCATTCATCGGGTCAACCAACGGCAAAGGCTTGTCCAGGGTCACCTGAGCGGCATTGGTCACCCCCACGATGCGGTACAGCCCCGGAGCCCGGCCATTCGACAAAACGATGTAGCGCCCCACATCCACCGAAGGATCAAATCCCTCTGTGTAGGTGACGGTCGAAGAGCCAGTCAATTCTACTTCAAGCATATCGAAAGCTTCGAAAGCCTCCGAGGCCGTAACTTCGTGCCCCACCACAGAGGACTTCGAGACCGGGTCCGAGCCGGAAATCCGGAACACGTTCGATAGAAAGTCAGGATTGCCCGTATCTAGAGCACGGCCCGTCGTTCCGCTCTGAAGAACCGTCGTGACAGGGGTAACCGTCTCCACCTCGAAGGGAACACCCCGACTTCCGAAACCCGGCCGGAAGTTGTATAGCCTCAAGTCGCCCGTTCGATCGTAGCTCAGTTCCTGAGGGAAAGTAATGGTGAGTCCAAAGCCGTCATTGTCCGCTACGATTGGGAAACTGCCCACAAGTTCGACTTGTGCTTGATCGAATATTTGCAGATCATCTTCGAAGCTAGGCCACAAGAGCGTCTTAAGGTCATCTGTGGCGGCGAGAGTGTCCGTGAGGATCCTATCGACCACACCTCCCCTAAGGCCAGTCACAGTATCGGTCACTACAACGGCGTCTGTAAGCGTCCGTTGCAACGAAGATTCTCGAGCAATAGCGTCCGCTACGAAAATGGTATCGCTTACATTGACATCAATGTTTACGATCTCTGCCAGATTGAAGTCCGTTAGACCAATAGCATCTCCCGCAACTACCACGTTTCGAGTGGATCCAGAGAAGGCTTGGTCCGTAGACGTAATGGCATCTGACGCTGCGCGGTCTATTGACCGTGCGACGATCAATTGTTCTGTCAGAACAACGGCATCGGCGGCAGTTCTGCTTCTCGTGATGTCGGTGAAGCTTGTGTCCGTGACTGCGATGGTGTCGGACGGATTCTTGTAGACAGTGATGGCGGGAGAATCCGAGAGTACAGCTGTATCCGTTAGGACAATGGCATACTGGAGTGACCTAGCCGTACTATCCGTGGCGTTGATGGCGTCGAAGGGGTCCCGCCCAATAGTGCGCTCGCTGCTCGAGGAGTCCGTTAGGGCGATCGTGTCACTGGCCGCAACGTCATAAATCCTGAGCTTCTCGGCAAGGATTGTTTCGGTGACGACCAAAGAGTCAGTGCCCACATCACGAACGTAGGATGTGCTGGAGATCAAACTGTCGACAACCGAAATGGTGTCGGACAGAGACTTGTACAAAGTGATAGCAGTGGAGTCCGTGATGCTAACTGAATCGAAGGCGAATACCCTGTCGATGGTCAGCTGTTCGGTGATCGCTACCGTATCGTTGCCCGCACGTTCACCATAGAGTTCCGTCGTTCTGGCATCGGTAACGACTAGAGCATCCGCATTCTCACGGAGAAACTCCATCTGAACGCCGAGGGATTCCGTAAGTGCGAGGTTGTCGTTTAAAACGAAACGGTCCCCGTCAACGGTATCCGATACCGCCAGTGTTTCGGCCAGAATTCTCTCGTAGGATGAATCAATCTTGATTTGGTCGGTGACAGCGGCCGTATCGAAAGGGTCGCGCCCAAGGATTATCTCACCTTGAGAGCCATCCGTTAAGGCAACGGTATCTGTACTTGGAGTCCGGATGGAATCCAAGCCAACGATGATCTGCTCACCCATGAACACGACATCGTTGCCAACCACATCAATCACGTCTGCATCTCCTTAGAAGTCGTCCGAATGGTTCTCATCCGAGACCTGTTGGTTCATCTTTTGACCCAAACGATCCCGATCTCTAATACCCGTCCAATAAGACCTAAAATCCTCGTAATGGTAGTCGCGCAGCTTCCAACGAAGGGCGTCTAGCACTTTGCCGCCGTCGTTTGGCTTATAGCTGTCCTTGAGGATATAGCGAATTCGAAATAGGGTGTGCGCTGGACGAATGATGTCCAAAATGATGCGAATTGAGGCTTGGAGGTCAAAAAGGCCGGGTGGAAACGTTCCCGTCACTTCAACATTGATCTGGAACCCAAATTCATCGGAGATATCGAGACCAGAGACGCCCTCCCTGGTCAGAAGGAAGTTCTCTAGGATCTTGAAGTCATCAGTAATGAAGAGGCCCACTGCATCTTTGATGCTGTCCGGAATGGACCCCTTGAAGTAGATCCGCACGAGAGCAAGAAGGAAATTGCGGAAAGCTTCATCATCGAATTCCAGTGGGGGCAGAGTGTTGTTGAGGAAGACGAGGTAACCAAGAGTGCTGTAGATGAACTCTGTCCGGGTCCTGGTGTAGTCCCGATCCATGTTCACGTCTTCTAGAGCCAATTCGATCTTGGCCAATTCAACCGCGATGGCCTTGAGTTCGATCGTGTAATTAGGCCCTTGGACGGCACTGATGTAGTTCGATGGCAGCAGATTCAATAGGCTGCCAAAGATGGCCTGTGCGCGCTGAAGGACCCTTTGGTTGTACTCTTTTCCCCTACGCTCTACGGAGAAGTTGACACGATTGGGGTCAATGATGAAGCGAGCCATGCGTCAGGGACCCGGTGTGGTTGAGGTGCGGATGGTCAACGTAAAGGCTCCTAGATCAAGGAACTCCACCTGCGAAGTCGTGATATCGTGCGGGCCCACGTCTCCTCGGACGATATAGCTCACCGCATATGTATGGTTGGCTGGATTGTCAGGAGGTAACCCAGCGCCCGAAAGGCTCAATAGGACGTGGTTTGCCGTCCTACGAAGCCGTTCAGCTTCTATGAGCGGCGCCGTTGTGAATCCAGCGGCGAGTAGCGTGGCGTCATCGCTATACCCAGTGATGATGGCGCCGTCTTTTCCAATGATGTACGCTTGGTTGGACAGCTGCCCCACTAGGTCCAGAGTGCTCGACAGCGCCATCGGCTCATCATTCTGGAACACACCTCGGTGCTCTGTAAGCAACCCGCCACCATCCGTTGTCGGGAAGTCCAAAGCATTGATCAGGATGAACACCTCATTCCCACCAATGTCCAGACTGGGCACTCGAACGTAAGACGAAAGAATGCCTTCTCTGAGCTTCCTTGACCCATCCGCATAGCCCATCTTCGCCATCGGCAAGACCTGAAAGTCAACGCCATCGGTTGAGTCTATGGCGTTGATGATGTCCGATTGCGCCGTGCCTTGTCCGATGAGCTTCTCATCCAGTTCAATAGACACGGAGGTACGGACGGCAGGGTCCACCTTGTCTTTGGTGGCCCCAGGCTTGAGCTGGACTGTCGTCTCAATATCGACAGAGTTGTCGATGGCCTGCTTGACCAAAACATCTGCTGTGATGTGCCTGCGGCTGTTGACCGTCCTCTGCAGCTGTTGAAGTAGATCGTTGATGACGTACGTCACCGTGAAGTTCTCATCGTGGTCATAGTCCACGGAGATTGTTTGCCCACTCACGATAGTGGAAGGATTCGTACGCACTATTTGAACCGGAGTTGTAGCGGTTCCCTTGATGATATCAAAGTCAGGCGTGCCCGCACCAGGGCCCGCATACTCAATCGTCCTGGCTTGATTGAAGACGCGAATGGTGGCCGTATTGATGCCGATTGAAGCCAGCGATTCGTTAAAGAACCCGATCAGGACGTGCTTTTCGTCATTCACCGAAATTGTAGCACCTGTAGGGATGCCCCCTACTTGGTTGATCACCATGTAGTCTCCGGCAATCGTGCTCTCACCATCAAGGAGGGGATCGGCTGTCTTAAACAGATTGAACCCCTGAGTAATGTCCAGAGCGCCGGAGGCCTCTCCCACCACAGACGTAATGCGACGGACTGGCTGTAGAGTGAACTTGAACTGATTCACTGACCTGAACCGGTAGTCCACCGTGATGATGTCATCCAAAGCCGTGACGGGCTGTGGGATAGACGTATTGATCTGGAAGGTTTGGTAGTCGACAATGACCACGCCAGACAGATCGTAATTTTGGCCAGTAGTCACATTGCGTACGCCCAACCCTTGAGCGAGGTTGTTCAAAACCTCAACGATCGGAGAGTTGGGGGTGACCCGACTGTCTAGAACACGGAAAATGAGGTTTGTCAGGTCAATGATCTGACAACGAATGTCACGGGCGACATCAAAGGTGAAGGCGAAGCGCTCTGTTACCGTCCGCTCCTGCAACCCTTGCACCCACACATCAACCTTGCCCCCGATGTGCTTCTTTCGGACCTCATCGTAGTCGCGCATCATAAGAGGATCGCCTGACTTGACGATCTTGTTTTTCACGATGCCTATCTGAGCCGCCGCCGTAGCGGTATAGCCGCCTTCTGTGCCCGTATCGACCGAGACGAAGCCCAGCATGGCCCGCATAGCAAGGTCGGCGTTGCTTTCGCGATCTGTCCCGAACACAGTTGCTTCTGTGTTGGTGACCTGCATCCCACCAACGGAGGACAGCACATTCACGATCGTATTGGCGGACCGATTTCCGTCCGATCCAATGGATTCTGCTACGATGTCTGCTGTGATTTCGTAGCGGCGGGTTGTGAAGTTGAAGAAAGCGTCCGCTTGAGCCGCTGGCAATACGAAGGTGCCTCCCACCACGAATCGAACCGCCGGAAGGCCGTTAGAAGTGTCGGCATTGGTAGAGACGATCGTACCCGTCGCAATCGTGATGTCTTGGGTCGGCCGGACTTCCGTGAAGAAGACCACCTGACCAACAGAGGGGCGGCCGGGGAGCCGGGGCTTCATGAAGTTGTTGGCCAGCTTGTCGAACTGTGTGTCGATCAGTTGCTGGACCGCATCATCCGTCTGAAGGCCCAGGGCGGCTCGTAGCGCCTGCTTGTACGAGCTACTGACGACTGGATCAGATATCCCATCGTTGTTCGTATCGTCGATTTGTAGTAGCGTTAGGAAGCTGGACGACTTGTGGACGAAATCGACGATGAACCAAATGCGCTCAGCTTCGCTCGAGAAAGGATCGATCGTGACATCCCTAGGTGTCGACCCAGGGATCAGAGAGATCAATGAGTCGGCCCGTGAGACAGCGGACACGAAGTCCAAGATGATCTGTAGCTGTTGACGGCCAGGCAGGTCTCGTATCGAAGTGTCGATCACAAAAGGCGTGCCTAAGACTTCTTGGCTGTATGGGGTCTGAAACTCTTGATTCAGGATGGGGTCGAAAAATACCCCGGTCACAACGTAGTAGAGTGGAGCTGAGTTATCCACATCTACGAACTGATCGGCATTCGAGCCAGAGCTGCGAACATGGTTGAACACCACGAAATTCGTAAGGTCCCTGGTCTGCAAAAGACCCGTGAACTTCATCCCTCCCGCGAAAGTGATGCCAGGAGTCAAGGAGTCCATCACCAGGTCGACTTCATCTCCTGAGGCATCCTCCTGAGTAACCCGTACTCGGATATTCCCCTGTGGGGTGAACACGACGTTGTAAGGAGTTACGTCGATCAAGTCTTCTTCGAAGGTCGAAGATTCTACCGTAACGGGCTTGTCGTTCAGGAGGAAGTAGCCGCTGGTCCCGCCTGGGCTTGAAGAGGCGTAGAAGTTGAAGCCTCTGAATTCAAAAGTCGAGATGACATTCAACGCCGAGACCGAGCTGACGGCAGCATGAGCCAAGAAATCGGCCGTCGGGATGGCAGCCAAAATGTCCACCGAATCCCGCTTCCTATGAACTCTTATGCCTGTCGGGATTAAAGTGTCGATGCCCTGAATAGAGGCTACACGAGTAACGGTAGCGGTGGAGGGTGAGCTGACACCGCCAATGATATCGATGGCCCGCAAAGAGATTGTGTTGACCCCCAACTCAATGGCGAGCCCATCTGGGAAAGAACTGGGGTTCGGGACTGTGAAGGTTTGGCCATTGAGGGCCACCAACGTTGGGTCGGAGACAAATGGAGCCCCGTTGAACGACACCTGTAGATCCACCGTATTGATGTCTACTTGCCCCGTAAGGGTGATGAATTCCAAATTGGTGGTAAGGACTAGATTCGTTGTGAACCCAGTTCCGTCACGGAGAGCTATTTTCGGTGCCGTTGCCATGGATTACCCGAGCTGATTGGGAATGAGGGAGACGCCCGGTACCCTGAGGGCCCGTTCAATCTGGATAGGTTTGCTAGAGCGGTTCTGTACAGTGGCGCTAACAAAGATGATCGTAGGGTCTTGAGTGCTCTGCTGAAGGTTCACTGAAGTCAAACGGTACGGATACTCCTCGTCCGTCACTGTCTGCCCCACATCCTCTTCCTGTTGACGCTTGATGTTCTGCCAACGCCTGAAAGCCTCGTAGATCTCCGAGACGATCATGTTTTGCACAATACCTGCGGCACTCAACTTTTTGCCAATCGAATCGATGATTTGAGTGCCATACCAAGGATGAAATGGGTTTGACCCTTGGATGGTGTAGATGGCCTTGAGCAATTCTTGGAGCAGCAGCGTTTCATTTTGCGCCGTAATGACTTGGCCCGATACGCCGTAACGCCAGTCCTGCTCAATCCCCTGTCCACCACATCGCCGACACTCCTCACGAAGCGTGGTGTAGTCAATTTCAACGTAGTCTTGGAAACCCTTTAACGGGCTATCGTATACAATGAGCCTTGTGGGACGATCCAACAGCGTATTGGGATCGTTGACGATGCTCCAGCCAGGCACATTGGTCTGGCCATGCCAGCCACGATTAGCCACAAATCCCAGGGTCGGGCCCAAACTATTGGCTCGAATGATTATCGACGCGCCCAAACCCTTACTCAAAGAGGTGAGGCGTATCTGTTTCTTCGACGTAGCCGTAAAGACTGCATTTCGCACTTGAAGATTCAGAGCGTCTGCCAATTGCGATGCCGACAGCTGTACGCCCGCTGGAGCGACAATAGTCTGGCTTTGGCGTTGATCGATCTGCACCACCAATTGGTCATTGACCCCACGCTTGATATTGAAAGGGCCAGCTTTGGTCCCCGTCGCCTGAGCGGGCAATAGGACCCCTGAACTTGGGGATTCAATGAGTCCGTTGACCCGCACCCTTACCGAATTGATGGCGGAGATGGGACGAAGAGGTCTTACCGTTTGACGGTCGTTCAAAAGGAAAAGAGCCTCTTCAGAGACAAGATGTGGACAGACCTGGTCCAAAAGGCGATCGTAACTCATGCTCCCCCCGTTTCGCCCGGTCCCACAAAGCCGTCGTTTTGACGCTGTGGAGAAGTGGCCACACGATTAATACCTGGTGTGGTACTAGGACCTACATCGTAAGAACTGAATGGTGCGTAGACGGTGAACCCAAATTTGTCCGACCCGTTGTCCTCAAAAATGGCCCGATAGTTCTTGTCCGAGAAATATTGATTGATCTGTGTGGCGATGTATTCCAATGACCCCGTAGCGGTGGCGGTCAACTTGATCACCTCAAGATTGGCGATCTCGAGCCGCAACTGATCCGAATAGTCGACCGCTCGGCGGATCTTTCTTTCCAATGCCCCAAATCGGCCATGTAGTGTGGCATCGAGCCACGTCCGGCTCTGCCGCATCAATTCCGCGGTAGGGGCGTCAGAAAGGCCGCTCTGCCCTATAACCTCGCCGTTGCTCATGTACTGAGCAGGGTTGGTCTCCGTACCCCGGACGAGGTAGACAGGGTCATTCCAAAGGCGGACCCTCAAGTCCACAAATGGGTCGCCGCCCAAAACTTCGTACGCCCCTAAAAGTTTTCCTAGGTAGGACTCCGCAGGATCCGCGGAATAGCCGATCGGTACACCCTTATTGTAACGGAATACGATCGACCCCACCCTAGCAATTTCGGCCTCTAGGTGCTGAATCCTGGCATCAACCAGAGTGACCTGTGAACGAGCAAACGCAATGTATCTCTCAAATTGGCTGCGATTGAACGTCCCTAGGTAGTCGAAGCTCACTCAGGCCTCTACATCTCTACCTACCAATATGGCAGGCACCTAAGGCCCGCGAAAAGTGAACTAGCGAATCACCCGAAGATCAGTGAAAACGCGGTTTTGAACGCAGAAATGTCTGTAGCCACGTAAGCCAGACCGACACCCCCAGAATACCCTCCAGGGCCACTTGGAGGCTTGGACCCACCCGCTGTATCAATGGCATCTACCCATGATTGAGCCGAACCGTTAAGTTCGGGGACACTCAAGACAAAAGCGCCAATTTCCAAAGACTCTATGAAATTCAATATGTTAAGCAAGAACTCAATGAACCTCTCAAGAGCATTTATCTTCCGCTCCAAGAGGTCGATGAATTGCTTGATCTCCGACATGACCCCCGAAAAAGCGTCCAGTAGCGCCTGAACCTTATCCATCAAATCGTAGATAATTTGGCCGCTCCACGGGATGATGTCCCGCAGCGGCACCACGGCAATCCAATCCACTGGGGCTCCCCCAAGCGAATAGGTCTTCACATATTGGATACCTGCCAGCACATTTAAGCGAAGGCTGGTGTCCGAATAGCCGGCCGAAAACGTTTGAGCGCCGCTTAATGATACATTCCCCTGGTCGTCCACGTCTGTGAAAGCCAGCACCACCTTCTCGAGCGTATCGGCTCCAGTCAATTTGAAGGGTGTGCTGATGGGCCCAGCCGGTAGTGGGTCTTGCATTAAGCTTCGGAAGCCGTTCAGTGCCTCGGCTCCAGATTGCAATAGAGCCGCTGCCACCGCCTCAGCCAGACGCCCTGCTTGTTTTCGTACGGAAGCAACCTGCCAAGGAAGTCTTGGGGTCTTTCCTGTGATGGGGTCGGGTTGGAAACTCTCACTGACCGTCTGAGACCTCAAAAGAGTACCCACTATCGGAAAAGATTCAAAGGACGCTATCGAGGCAGCCAAATTGGCCATCGATCCCCTACCCACCTGTATGGGCGAAGTCGATCCAGTAGGCTGGCCTGTCGGCCCAAAGGTGGAAGCCTTATCGGCTTGAAGGTGGAAGTCTAAAGCAAAGGCCGTCAGAAACAATTTCCGCAAATCACCGATGATGTCAAAGTTTTGGATTCCAGACAGATCAGGGATGGAGGCCGATACCAGACCAGAAGCTTTACCCAGCACAACCGAGGAACCCACCGTTGCAGAGGGCCACGCCATAACTGGGCTCGCATTCTCAATGCTGAACGTCAATTGGTCTAAAGTCGGGAACGCAATCTGATGCCCATTATGCTTTAAGTCACCACTATAGGGCCGAACGCGATAGTAGTACGTAGTGTTGGGTTGGACATCCGTGTCCACATAGCGAAAAGTGCCCAACTGAGCCGTTATCGTTTGGATGATCGTGCTATCCAAGAAGGTGTACTTCCGGAATTTGACGACGGGATCCCCGTACTCGTCCGTAAGAGTCTGCCTCCGAAGGACCGGCTTACTCATATCGGCTACATTCGTATACGTTGTTCGGTTGAACTCTACAAGACCTGCTGAGTCGGCTGAGGCTAAGGCCGAAATGTCTATCTTGGTGGCAGCTGGATTGACTGTTGAACGCTCGATCAGATAGTTCGGTGGGACGAACTCGGCCGCAACCCTGGTCACAACATCGGAAAAGCCGGGGTCTGGAGTCTCCGTAGTGGTGGGCAAAGACCACTCTAGGGCTATTCCCGCTACTCCTCCAAAAACAGAGGCCACCCTAAGAATTGGATCTCCCTTGGAGCCAACAGGCAGCGCTCTGATATTTTCAGGGGCGGCGAAACGGGGCGAAGTGAATTCTCGTCCAAAGAAGCGCAGAAGCTGCTTGATTCGATTGAGGAGGGCGTACGGAGAATCTGCGTCAACCACCAAAAGGACGAACCCACTCTGGGTCGATCCTGGCCTAGGTTGCGGGCGGTTGAAGTCCTTCGAATCAAAGAGGCTGCCCTTGAATCGTTCAGTGAACGCCTGAAAGCCTCCAGAATGCCTATCGAAATTGGGGTCAGAGGTGGCGTCCGGAACATCGAAGTAGGCGAAAATACCGGTCTGTTTCAGCGATAGAAACAGCTCTTCGATTAGGCGGATCAGCGCCTGAACCAGTGCCACAATGGGATTGCCGAAGTCGATCAAGAACGTCTTGACAGTATCGAGAATGGCCTTTAGGACCTCCAAAAATACAAGGAGGGTCTCTAGGACCTTGTCCACAGGTTCCAGAAGGTCTTTTCCTGGGACCTGTATCTCGAATGACTGCCAATTTGCCATCTATTTTCAGCTTCCGTACTGCATCTTCTTGAGTTTCTTGCGGGCCACTTCCAATTCGGCTTGGGCCGCTTTGAGAGTCAATTTGACCACATCTGTCATCCGATCATGAATGCCTAAGCGATTCTTGTACTCCCATTGGGCTTTCACGGCGTCTGCACCGACAGCAGCTTGGTCAGCTGGTTCAGCACGTCCGCTTGGGCTTTGATCCGGCTGGCCTTCGCTAGGTCCCGCTTCACCAAGATTCCGTTCGTCAGATTGATTCGAGCGTCGATCCATACGTACCTCTTATCGTAGAGCCTATCACCAGATGACAGTTCCGCTTCCAAAGAAGCCACGTATCCAGTGGAATTTGTGATGGCGGCGAAGCGATCTGCGACTATTGTCGCTCTGGCATCCAAGTCTGAGGTCAAAGTCCTAACGGCAAATGCATTCGTGTCTGGCACAACCGAAATAGGTGTCGCTACGATAGCGAGGAATGGTGTGAGGGATGCAAGGTCCGTCTCTGTCTCCAAGAGAATTGTCAGGATCTCTTGCAGAGGTTCTGCCGTCAGACCCACCGTACTTACGACCTGATAAGTGATGCCAGTCGTGTTGACGGGGAACGTCCCTTCGATCAGCAGCGAAGTCTCGCTCAAGATTTGAGAGATCTTGTAGACTCCTGCGGCGGTCCCCGATCGGATGAATAAGAGGTTTGCAGTGGTGATGCCAAGCGTTACGAAAGTTGCCCCAACTGACGTAAAGGTGGATGTCGAGGTGACTCCGTCTATGTCTCCCGTGATGGTGGTCAGCGCGGTACTGAAGAAGGCTTCCAGCGCGGGCACTTCGCCTACAGGATTGGTCCCTGTGCTGAGGGCTAGCAATTGGCCTTGTAGTGCTGGGACTAGTTGGGCATCCCGAATCGAGTTCACTCCTCCAAATGTTTCCAACGAATTGGTGAGGCGGTAATTGCCTGATCCGTTGGTGGGGGTGGTAGCGATGGTGAGGACATGCTGGGTCACCGCCACGACTTGACGACGGAGACCTACCAATGGGCCGGAGGTGAACGCGACCGTCTGACCTGGCACAATATTGGCCGCAATGAAGTCTACCGTGTTATCTGTCAGCGTATTCAAGCTCGTGACAGTGCAGGTACTGACGATGAGGTCCGCGCTTACGGTCACGGTGAATGTGAAGCCCGTATCGACCGAAGCAAATGGCGGAGTGACGGTGATGGTGGATCCGCCGACAGCCGTTATTTGATGGAAACTAGACGGTGCGTTCAATCCAGTCCGTATTTCCACTAGGTCAAAAGCCTTCGGAATTGGCGACGGCCAAGCCCCACCCGTATTCGTAATAACGGTCTTTGATACATCCAAGCTACCCGTCCCAACGAATGGAGGGGTGGTGTTGATGCGAATGGTTCCCGTAGATGCCTGGATGATGCTATCCTCTAGGGTCAACAATCCTGTATCGCCCGCTTCAGACGTGACCGAAGGCGTTAAGATGGGGAATTGCCGATTATGGTCATCATCTTGAGTGCTGCCATCTAGAGCTGGAAAGCGATCCGGAGCCGTCAACGTATTGACGATGGTTGCGGTCACATCCAGAACTTCACCACCAGCTGAATTGGGTGGCGATGGTTGTAAGACAGTGGGTACCGAAGGGTCGTTCCAAGGAGGGCTGGGGGCTTGGTAGGTCAGCAGACCGTTGTCCAAGTCGACTCCAATGTCTATCCCCAAACGGTATTGCTTGAAGTACGCCGTATCCGCGGTCGATAGTCGAATGGTTGCGCCGATTGGGATATCGGTGGGAACGGGGCCTGTCAACGTGATGCTAGTAGATGTGACGGATTGCACCGTCATTCCCGGGCTGTCTGCCACCAAGACCGTCCCATCTTGAGCTGTGATGGCAACCTTCATGGGTGCTGCGAAAGCTGGCCTAATCAGGTCTGAATCGCCCTGAGCGGCATCTACCATCAAAGTGTGAGAACCTGTAGAGGCCACTTGCGTAACGACTGCCCAAGGGAAGCGGCGCTCGATAAACGAGACCGACTTGAGATTTTTGGATCCCGTGTCCATGACGGGATCCCCCGTCTTTAGACCGACTGTTGGAACGGTCACCCCAAACAAGACCCGTTTTGTTGGATAGAACCGGCTCGTGGGTGCGGCCTTGTAAACTTCTTGGAACGTCCCCACTGAGGTCACAACGAACGGTGGGCCCGTCACAGTGTAGGGGGCCGGACTAATCATGAATCGATCATCGATTTGGTTCGTCACATCCGCAAACGTTGTTCGAGCGGGATTGTCGATGAGGCCGTCAAACAAGAAGCGTCCATCATGGTCCCCCACCACGCGACCGTCCAATCCTTGGAGGGCATCCTCAAGAGAATTTACGGCATCGTTATAGTACTTGAGCGTCGGCCGGGCCACAAGATCCTCATTGGCCAAATGCTCTTCCTGGAAGAAGACCGATTCACGACCTTGCTCAAAGAGCTTCGGTGAGGAAGAGTTCTCCAGATTCGGCCCGCCAGAGGGGACGTTCGAAGTCGCGTTCGTCTCGTATTGTTCGGCCAACTCACCACGGAAGTTCGTGAACGTCTCCACACGCCAATAGAATGTATCGGGAGCGTACGTCGTGTAGTCGGCCAAGAGGGTCTGATTGAGCAGTCCGTTCTGATCCGTAGGAGCTATCGTATGAGTATAGGAAGCTCGAAACGATCGGCCCGCTTCAATGATCTCTGCACCCGTGTAAAAGATGCCTATTTCTTCGTTTGGGGCGAGCGGCACCACTACCGAGACAGCACCCGATTGATCGATGGTATAGTCGTCTGGCTGCTTCAGAATAGTCCCCACAGCACCTTCCGTTCGACGGAAGACCAAGAAGGGTAGGGCTAGGTTGGGGCTCTGTGCGGTCGTCGCCTTAACCGAGGGTGTAGCCAATATTGGACGTACTGAGCGCTTGAGGGTCACGCCTGAATACTGTTGAGACCCATTGGCAATCAACGTGACAGCTGTTTTGCCCGTCGTGCTATCGAATTTTGATCCCGAGACCACATTGAAGTCGGTATAGGTGCCGTTGGTGAAGAGTACCACCGTCCCCGCTACATAAGCCTTTGAGACATCCCCAGAGAGGCTGATTGTTGAGCTTCCTTTGGGTACTGGGTCATACGCCGCCAATTCTGTAACGAAATAGGAGGGGGCCGACACAGTCCCCGTAACGCGAGTAACTCCAGAACTTACGGCCAACTTCGGATTTTGAAAGTCGGAACGGAACTGTTGTGTTCCTGCCAACGTGATCGTGGTGACGCCCGCATTTAGAACCACGGTTCCGATCAGATAGGCCTCTGTGCGGTCTACCAATAGGATACTGTTGGGCACAAAGTTAGCTGTGCGGTCTCCAGCTATCGTGAAGCTATTGGTGTCGGAGTTGATGACGATCGTCACCCCTTGCATCGGAGGTTGCAAGACCGATATACTCTGCTCGCCCCCCATTGCTTGGTAGATCGAGTAGTCCACGTATACGTTTTCAGAAGGAGCTATCGTAGGCCCAGAAGGCAAAGCATCCGTGACCGTCGTGGCGCCAATGAAAGTCACAGTCGAAGTCGTGGCGTCGAAACGCACTTGATCCGAAGTCTGCGGGCGGCCGCCACGGAACGCTCGAGGTGTAGGAGGGATGGCGACTTCCCTCGCTAGGGGGTTGAAGGACAGGACATTGGTGGGCGTAGGGTGGTCCTGAACCTTCTCTTTCCTGACCAGGAAAGTGCCTCGCTCTTCCACCACATTACCGTCCGAATTGACGTATGTGAGGAACGCCTCTTCTAGTTCCAAGAAGCGCTCTGTGAACTGTATGAATCCCAAGGGCGGCTGCAATGTGTAGTCAGCCCCCAAAGTTAGGGTGCGAGCCCCGAATACAGCACCCCCTGCCGTCACATCTGCTTGGCTAAAATTCAGATTGCCAGTAGATAGACTGACCTCTACGGTTCCTTGAGCCAAAGAACCTGGAGCCGTGAAGCTTCCGTCGTTCGTTACCGTGATCGTGTTGGTCGAGAAGGTTAGTCCAAATCGGAAGCGATAGTTGGCCGCTTGCTTAGGATCGATCGTAAGCCTAGGGGAATTCGTGACCGTACCCAGGTTTCTAAGACGTTCGATTTTGGTGTTGGGATCGACAGGAGGGATCTCCTCGAAGAACCGATCCGCCAGAATCTCCACTCCTCGAAGGACCTCGTAAGATAGTCCAGACGAAGTGATGCCGGGTTGGTCCGTCGTCAGGGCGTGAAGGCTCACCCCAACGACAGTGTAAACTCCCTTCGCTCCGCCAGTCAAAACGACAAGATAATCCCCAGGAAGGACCGTTGTGAAATCTTGTGTTGCATCCGTAAACGTGACCCCAGAGAAAGACGCGCTGGAGCCCGAAACAATTGGCCGGCCTGCTGTTGATACGGTTGTGATGAGGCCTGAGGGCAGATCTATCAGGGCATCCTCGCCAAGCGTCAATGGTGCGAAGATCCCGCTTCCAGGAGCGGTCTCGAGTTCCAGATCCAAGCCCGCACTAAAGAGCAATGGATCCAACTGAACACCGCCATAGGGTGTCGGAGCTGGCGTGATCACATTCACTTTGCGTTCGGCAAAGATCAGATTCTGAGCCTCGTAATCAATGATGTACCCCACACCAGCTGGAGGGACGGCTACATCCAAACGGGGCAGATTTCCTACGAAGGTTCCCGTCCCTTGAATGACGTTTACATTGAGCGTTCGACTATCCACAGGTACAGATGGCAGGTGCACTGTAGGTGAGGCGATGATGGGCTGAGCCCACACAGCTGAAGTACTGACATAGAAAGCCGCCACATCCTTCAGAGAGGCACTAGAGTCGTCAAGATTCACCGGGCTTCGGAACATCCGAAGCGTCATGCCGCGTTCAATATCCAAGTCCGCCACGACCGCCTGTACTACGTCGGCTCCGTAACGGCCTTGATCTGCAACCGAGAATTGGACTTGTCCGTCCGATCGTCGGACTTGAACGACCCCCTTCTTGCCAGGCGTCGTAAGATCACTGACGAATTGAGTCTGTGCAAATTGAACCGTACCAGGGACACGGAAGAACAAGTCACTCTCTTCGGGAGGTAACGTCAAAATCCCTGGACTGTTGACCGTACCCATTGTGGTGGTCTTGATGGTCGCGCCAAAAGCAAAGGTCGATCCGTCATAGTAAACGGATCGTGTGGTGTTGGTCGCCACATCTCCAGAATTGAACTTGAGACGCCCTGTAGTGGCGGCCCACTCTACCGTGCCAGCTGTTGGATTGGCCGAAAAGCTTGCTTCATCCGTCACCTCAACGGGGATCAAGAATTCCCCAAAACCAATCCGAATGAGAGGAAATTGTCCGGTTGCGGGCAAAGGATTGAGCAGCAATACGTCGTCAATGACGCCCAGAAGGCCAGTCGATTCCTCGAAGGTGTAGAAGTTCTGGCGCTGAAAACGGACCTTCTCCCCTGTGAAAGTTGTGATGTCAGCAGGGTTCCAATTAAGATCCCCTGTAGCCAACGATATTTGAGCCGTACCTACCGAAGGTAAGGTGAAGTCCCCATCCGTAAGGACTGTGGTGACAAGGATCGTCGTTCCCGAGCCTGTACCTAAGGATAGGCGCACAGGATACGTGGTGAAATCCGTTGAGATGGGGGCGGGGACTTTGAGACGGGTCGTATTGGCGTCTGCGGCCAGGCTGCCAGCCTGATACAAGCCAGCTCCTGGTAGCGTCTTGAAACGCCCTTCCGAACCCTTGTAGTCGAAACGTGTAATGACCTCGTTCTTGGTCCAAGCAAACGTCGAATCGACGAACGAATGATTCCCGTTCGGCCCAGTCCTGGGCTGCACATCATCATTCAGGACGAATACATGGTACTCAGTTCGCGGAACTGATTCGTCTGAAGGGTAGGCCGCATCAAAGGACCCCTGATCCGAAATGTAAATGTTCGGAGTATAGGTGAACGGTGAGTTCGACTGACCTACTCGAGGCGGCTCGAGGACGTAGCCTTTGATGCTGAGGCTCATGTGAGGTCAGGTCCTATCCGATGCCGCTAGACTAGCCTCGTAATCTTTTTGGTAAGCAAATGCGCGTTCGGTCACATCCTGCAAGCCCAGCTTGTCGTAGGGGACATTGCTTACACGTTCAGATATTTTTGCCGAGACTTCTGGAGGAGCGTCCACCCAAAATTCAACGGTTCCATTGGAAGGGGTGGGCAAACTGACTTTGAGGCGCATCCGGATCGAACCCTCCACAGGGACCATATCACAGACATTCCCCAAATGGTCCAAGACCTCAATCAGGTCCCGTTTCTCATCAATGCCAATAACCTGTCCAATTATTTTGCTCATTTGAGTATCCATCTTAGAGGATTCCGCCAAATCCAACACCAGAAGCTCCAGTGGGGGAGGGGGTTCCCACTATGACTACGGGTAACACAAGACTAGCGAAAGTTCGGTCGAGACCCGTCGCCAAAGCTCTAGCCGCCTGAGCAGTTGAGGGACCGTTCAATCCCGCCGCTGCAAACCCTGAAATAATCGATAGGGCTGCAGGAGGGGCTGTAAATCTAGCTATACCCGATCCCACCCCCACCACAGGATGGTTAGTTTTCACGAGCATTTGGAAGAAAGCGGCGGTCAGCCCATTGGCCAGCCCCGAACAAAAAAGGGGCATGAAAGGGCCTTTGAACCCTTGGGCGGCCATGCCCGCTAGGAGGTTGGCGTAGATGACGGGGGTCGGGATGCTCAAAGGCAACGGTACATTGGTCCCCGCCCCCGCCGTCCCGCCATCTACCGTGCTGACCTTGATCAGAGGGATCCATTTGACTAAACCCTGAGCAACCGCGTTGGCGTACTTCGGCACATCCGTACCGATGAACGATACAGCAGCCAAATTCGGAACGACCGCTCCGATTATGCCAGGGGGTGTGACGGGCATCAGAGAGAACGATTGGTGGCGCTGCCCAGCAAAGGGGTGCCTGTAATGAGGTCCAAGGAAGGCGTTCCAGGAGGGAGGGCTGGTACCCCTCTGACGATGCCCAGGACGGCTGCAGGGCCTCCCAATAGTATCTGCGGGGCCACCATCGAGATGACCGTCGAGGCGGCCAGGTTCATGGCCAGGCCGGCCGTTAGAGACAAGGCGCCCGCCCCCGCCGCGATCGACATGGCGCCCGCTGCAGTGGATAGAGTGACCGCTCCCGCACCAGTTGTGAGGGACAACGCGCCCGTGCCGACCGTTACCGAGAAAGCTCCCGCTGGTGCAGCAAAACTAATGGCGCCCGCCAACGCACTGGTAGAGATGGCGCCCGCCACCACAGTCTGGGTCAGGCCGCCAGCAAGAATCGTAGAGATCTTCCCGCCCAATATGATGTTCTCCAACACCTGAAGGGCGTAGTTCATCTGGCTTTTGCCGCTCACCAATTGGTTCAGCTCACCAAAATTGAAGGAGGCTCCTTGAAAAGCATTAACACTGAAACGATCTGCATTCGTTTGATACAGCCCGCTGACAATCGTCTGCTTGGACCCCTCAATGACCTTACGCTCAGCACCCGTAATGTTGGACTCTTTGACGCCTCGAACTTCAACGCTGTTCGTGACATCATCCTCGTTCGGGTTGCCCTCGTAGATGGTTTTCGTCGCAGAATGATACCGAACCGTCAGAGCGTTGCCTTGAGCATCCCGGCCAATGTCGAGGTGCAAACCACCTTCGAGTGTGATGTTGGCTGAGATACGGTCAGGATTGGACGCACCAATGAAGGCCTTGAGCGCGCCTTCCAGGCTCATCTCAAGTGAGACCTTCTTCGTACCACTTGGGTAATCTTCCACCGTCGAAGCGGGGATGTTCAGGAAGAGCTTTCCTTGCTTGCTTACCGCCGCCACAAAGTCGTTTTCTCCCACCGCTCGGGGCGGTCGGATACGGAACAGGAAGGCACCTGCTGAAGTGACGGCCTCCAAATCCGGGGTGGTGGGCTGGCGATTCACTTCTTCGAGAGTGAACTTCCCAGGATTCTTGTAGTTGAAGTCCGGGAACAGCCGGGGCTTCAAGAGCTTGGCGTACTGACGTTGCCCTCGAGTTGAGCTGGTGTCGTTGCCCACCACCGAGCCCATGATGCGCTCGATATAGATCGGCCTACGATCCATGGTGAAGCCATCTATTTCCTCAATCACCTCTTGGCTAAGGTCTGAGGTGTGGCTCATCTCCACTCGATCTTCTACGAAGGCATCGGCAGAGCTGTCAGGGTCCTCTATGTTGACGGCTGGAGTTGTTGGGGGGTAGTGAACTTGACGACCAGAGGCATACGTAACGGGTGGAAACTCGTCGATGTTGTTGAACACATCGAGCAATCTACCCGTGGTGTTGGAGAATTTTGCCGAACTGCCGCTCCCCACGCCGGGGCCCGACATCTGAAGAGTGTCTCGACCGAAGTAAGAAGCAGAGCTGTCCTTCAGAGTCTTACCGTCCGCCTGAAGAATGTCGTGAGGCAAGAAGTAAGAGCCCCTTCGGATAGGGCCAGAAACACGCTTGACGCCTCCGTCGCTTTCTACACGATGTATGGCCTGGCTGATGAAAGTTCGGTCGGAGTCTCGGAGTTCAAGAGTATCGCCCGCACGATTCATCATTCGAAGGTCCGCACTCAAAGCCAGTTCGGCTCCAGCGGCCGACATACCCCCCACATCTCCAGGACGGAGAAGGAGTCTCTTTATCCGCTGAGTGGTGCCTATGGTCTGCTCGAACAGCTCCTTATCCGAATCACTGATCTCGCTGGGGTTCTCCGGAGCAAAAGGATCGAACCTCAAACCGGCCCGATTACCGACCGGGATGTACCCAAGGATCACCGCATCATCCAAGTGCTTATGGATGCGGCGATACCCAACAATGACCAAACTATTGACTTCCGGCACACCACCCCAGAAGCTTCTAGGGCCCGCCATTCCTTGCGTGAGATTTATTTCGTAGCGCTCACCACTGCTGCTCAAAATCTTGAGGTCAGCCTTCATGTTGACCTCGTCCACTCGGGTAACGAGGCCTATTTTTATCCCCGAGGGATCCGCCGTATTGACGAAGTCCTTACCTGGGATGGTGCCGGGAACGTGCTTTGGGGTGCGGCGGATCGGAGGCATCACTGTCCTAACTGGCCAAGCTTAGCTTGACTATTGGCAAGATCTTGCTCTGCCTTGGCCAACTCTTGATCAATATGAGCTAATCGGGTCGGGATGTCTCCGTCAGGGCCCACTTGATGACTGTTGGTAGATAGGGCTTTCTGCAAATCCTGCTTCTCTTGATTCAAGGACGTGATGAGGACTGTATCTTGGTTGATCTTCCCCTGAAGCTCAGCCTTCTGAGCAGACGACTTCAAATCGTTACCGAACGAAGTCCAAGCCTTCGTTATCGAATTGATTGCGGTATTGGCTTGTAGAGCGAGAGCGGTTGGGTCGCCCCCTGCCGCTCGGTTAGGGGCGGAGAAAGGCGGAGCAAACGGACTATCGCTAGGGTTCTGGCCGCCAAACCGCACAGTGTTGGGGGAAGGAGTGGGAATCTGTATCAGTTCCCCTCTGATTTCCTTCTCATACTGTTGGTGAGGTGCGTCGAGCGCCTTGTACAGGTCGGACATGTAGGTCTCAACCCGTGTGATCAATTGGTCCCTATTGGGCACTATAGCAGCAGTGGCGACAGGGCCTCCTTGCTCCAAAGCATCGCTGATAGCGATGTTGGCGTCCGTAATGCCCTTCAGCTCAGTCTCGTCCGCATTAGTTGGTCGGATCACTTTGACCTGATACCCGATATTGATGAAGGCCAAGTCGGAGCGGCCCATCAAACAATTGCAGTCGTCCTTAGGGACGGTATCCTGTTTCACCTGCATCTCCGCCAAAGTCAGAGCCCTAGAGAATTGGGAAGCTTCGACGCTGACTGCAGCACCTTTCTGCTCAGGCGAATTCAAGGGAGCCGAATCCAAGAACGTGGTGTCGGTGTTGCTGAATTCCGCTTTTTTCGTTTCCGGGTTGATTGTACCAGCAGTTTGGAGGTCAGAGCCGTCTGGGCTAAGACGAGCGATAGCGTCCACTGGATTAGCGTACCTAGTGGATATGGTGGTCAACCCTTGGGATTGAGCCTGCAGCGTCTCATACAGGCCGCCCGACAACGCCACCTGAATGCCTACGTCCGCCTGTGTATTAGCCCTTTGATCATTGAGGACTAGAGAGCCATCCCGAAGATAGACCCCTCGCCCATAGCGATGATGTCCGATCACCTCGAAGCCCCGTTCATCCGACACTGGACGAATCATGCCAGTAGCCCCTTGGAACCGAAGGGTCTTAGTGCCGAAGTCAATATTCGCACTGGGTAGGAGCAGCATTTCCTTGATGACTTGGGACTTGTCGTGCAGATAGGTATACACACCGGCTGAGTTCAAACCGTAGGAATACCTGTTGGTCAAATGCTTCTCTCGAAGCTCGTCCTCTTTGGTAGCCGTGTGGCTATAATTGTCGATATCCTGGAGCAATTTTGGGGCGGCTTTGTTGAAAGCAGCTACGCTCCTTTGGGCTACACGAGGGTCAGAAGCTTTCTTCTGCCCTTCCAAGGCCGATAGCTTATCGGGTGTTGTCTGAAAGGGGCGTGTGTATGCCAACACCGCGTTAGGATACCCCACTATGCGGCCCGTCTTTGGGTGGCGTAACTCGAGAGGGGCGTAAGGATTGTCGGCACCTGGTGTCGTAGGGGCATTGGTCGGAGGGATCTCTGCCGCCCTACCCACATCTGCTTTAAATTGCCCGCCTGCAGCAAGTTGCCTGGTGGTGAGCTGACTCGCTTCACCCTTAAGAAGGGTTTTGGCCTTCTGTCCCTTGCCACCCTTATACCCTGTCAAGCTGAGGCTTCCGATTCCAACAGGAGCCACGAATTTCGTGCGTTTCGCTGTCAAACTTAGGGTAGTGGTGGCGCGACTACCAAAGGATACGTTGTGACTGATCCCCTGGATGTACCAAATCTGATCCTTGGGAGCAAGGTAAACGGGGAATCCCAGCCGAAGCTCTGGACGATGAGGGATCGTGATTGAAGCTCGGAAACGTTTGCAATTCAAACGGTCAAGAAGATCCAATCCGACGTAGAACATTTGCATCGGATCAGCCAGAAATTCGGAGTTGTAGGGGTGTGAACGCCAGCCATACTTCCGAAGGAGGTGGTAGTCCGTCACCGAAGTGTAGGGGACAGTTTCTTCGGGCATTCCGTAATCGACGGCTCCTCCAAAGTTACCCTGAAGCTGCACTTGCGTGACCACTTCCGCTTCTGATTCTGATAGATCCCAATCGATGATATCGATATCCTGTATCCAGGAGACCGGCTTGTTGCTCAAAATATCGAGGTTGTAGAACGGCGGCTTGAAGACGATGTCCCCCGTTACGTCCATGTAGAATTCGAAACCAATGGCTTCTTTAGCAGCGTTGGCCAACTCCAGCTTGGTCTGATACTCACTCTGCCAAAAGTTCACCTGCCCAGCCTGCGAAAACTGAGTACGGAAGGCAACGACACTTGGATCCGTCGGATCGAAGTCCATCTGAGATGCCCCGCCATTCGCTTGGCGAACGAGCTGGCTTGCGAAAGGCTTTCCAAACTGAGGCTTCTTCGACTGGTAGGCCGCCTGAATCACGTCGCCACGAACAGCTGTACCAGTAGTGCCGTAGAGCAGCAGATTCGAGCGTATTTTGCTGAACCGCTGATTCCAGTATTGCATGATATCGCTCAAAGAAGCGTTGAAGGTCGCCTTCTGCTGGTTCTCCTTGTAAATTGAGACCAGCGAACCGCTCCCCACAATCACATCGCCGAACGACTGTTGAGCGAGGGTCCAAATGACATCATACGGATTGGTTCCGTAAAATACGTTGCCAAAGATGGAGCGCCCAGCTGTACCCGCTGTCTGGGTAAAAGCCGGGTTGATGTTCATCATGCAAATTTCCCACCACTTCAGGATATCCGCACAATTGATGGATAGGGTGTGTTCACCGTTGGAGTATCCGTCCGTCACCTCTGTGACAAGCCCCCAAAAAATTGGATAGTACTGCGGCAGGCCTTCAACGAGGTAATACCCTTTCGAGTAGATTTCGATCTCCATCATCGACGTAATGAGGGGATTTCCGTCGTAGTAGAACTCGTCCACCGAGTGCCTAGGAATCGACAAGTTGATACTGGCAGATCCAGGGCAGCTATCGACATTCAGATCGACCGTTACGCTTGTAATGTAACGATTCCAATCAAAGCGACGCCGACAGGATTGGCAAGCAAGGATGTCCGATTCCCCGTTGATATACACGAGGGCATCGGGTGCCGTAACTACCGTTGGGCGTACACCTGGTTGGTAGTTACCTTGAAAAGGTCCTCTTGCCATTTAGAAAGGTCCTGACGAACCGCCCAACGTATCAGCCGTGCTGACTGTAGGCAGAGTTGCTTGTGCGTTCACAGGAGGTGTGACGCCATAATTTAGTGTGCTGGGCTGGTCGAGCAGGAATGCCGCTCGAACAGTAAAATCGTAGCTGTAGTCGACAGAAAAAGGCGCTGTATCGGACTCAGATATGCTGAAAGTATCGAAAGAGCCCAAGTACAGGATGCTATCGTAGTAGATGTAGACCGAGCCCAACATGGTGAGGTTCATTGAGTTGTCCGAAGAAGTGAAGTCCTTCGTGTACAGCCCACCATTGTTCTTGTAGAATAGATACAGGCTCTGAAAATTCTGCCAGTTCTGAGAGTAGTTCCTCGCCATACGGGACAAGCCAGGACCGCCCGCATTGTTGATGTCTACTGCGTAGAAACCCGTGACAGATCCTGATGCCGAAATCTTGTCCTGGTTGTTCCCCCAATGCTCGACAATGGGTCCGTTACGGCCCCAGTTGCCGTCAGAAACGATTTTCTCGCCTTTGACGCTGAACTGCTTGGGGTTGACCATCATACGCAGAGGCGGGGCGTTAGCCATCGCATCCATGGCCAGCTTGACGGCTAAGTACTGTGCCCGTTGGGCATTCAAAAGAGCCTTGCCTGCTTCATCTGCCGTCAGAGGGGTGTCCGCCAGCTTCTGTTGCTGCTGCCTGGAGTTTTGAGCGTTGGCGCTGCCCTGCTGCTGCCAGTTGGCTGCATTGGTGTCATTCACCACTGCCGACTGAATTTCGGCAAAATTCTTGGAGATTTGGAAGTGGTCCAAATCTGCTGGTTGAGCCGGTGGTCCAGGATTCAACTGTGGGAATCGGCCTCCCCAGGTCATCCCAATCGATTCACCCAAGGCGCCGATCTGTTGCCAAAGAGCAGGGTCGTTTGGCCACGTCGGCTTCCCATTCTTGTTGACCGCAACATCGAACGCCATCCCCTTTTCGTGCAAACTGGATCCAGGCTTAGCGTACGTTACAATCGGGCCAGGGGCCGTCCTTCCTTGTGCGAAAAGGGCGGCTTGAGTATTTGAATCTCGCAGGCCGTTCACTATCTCTAGTTGGATGCCATTCGCGGCCGCCGCCTGCAGCAAGGCCAATGCGGCCGATTGTGCTGCCGGAGTCAAGCCTTTCAGAGTCCTCGCCGAGAGAGCACTTACTGTCGGAGGGATGCTGGGAGCCGCTACCGCTTCTGTGGGAGGAACGTTCCACTCACTCGAATCAGTAGGGGTGAAGTTGGCGCTGCGATCCAGCAAATTACCCGAAAGATGGGCCGCGGGTGGGATCACACCGACGGCGAACACCTTTGGATTGCGACCCCGCTGCGCCACCGCAGAGATAGGGATGAATTGATCGGCCAACGGGTCTGGCGCGATGGTCAGGTCGTTGTAGTAGGTTAGGAACGAGATGGGGCTAAACGTGTAGGTCCCAGGAGGATTGTAGTCCGCGTTACCCTCGACTTGTTGCCCGATACTAGGGTCAGCCATTTGTCCCCGTTCCTGCAAGAGTGTTCTGCTTTTGAAAGGCTGGAGCGCGACCTGTCCCTATTTGAGATGTCATGGCGAGCAGAGTCTTTTCGACTTTGAAGGTCCAATTCAGGTGGAATGCGAAAGGACTGTCGTCCGTTTCCTCTACCTCGAATGTACGGAAAGTGCCCAAGTAGTTACCCCGATCGTACATCAACAGGATCTGCCCTTGAAGGACAACGTTACCGTATGGATCGTAGATAGACCCATTGTTGTAGAAGAGATCGTGAAGATCTCTGTAACGGTCCCAACCGTGGAACGCGGGTTCTTCGAAGTTGTTTTCTGTTCGATGGAAATGGCCGGGGAAAGACCTTCAATACTGTCGACATCCGGCTTCTGCATCATATCAAGGAACTGGCGCGCATAGGCAGAT
>Ga0207674_10001918_pt1 | contig 26385 bp, 28 predicted proteins | sample KBSCornC72_FD_184303 | JGI IMG/M metagenome (GOLD analysis project Ga0207674, IMG submission 184303) | Corn rhizosphere microbial communities from Kellogg Biological Station, Michigan, USA - KBS Corn C7-2 (SPAdes) (version 2) | ecosystem: Host-associated > Plants > Roots > Rhizosphere > Soil ...
GGGAGTGCCGCGGAAGCCGCCAGCTATTTATTTGAGGAATGCTACCGCCAAGGCGTCTTGACGTCTGAGTATTTCTTAGACAACAAGCGTTTTCTGGGAAAGATACCGATTAAGCCGAACCCGGGGTTGCGCGATGCCTTCTTCGCCGCGGATGTACGCGCGCAAACGCTGGCAAAGCTTCGACTGCAGGTTGACTCAGATGACGTCAATGCCTTGTTCGCCATGACGCTTAGTTTGGGCATGCAGGCTGATTATGCCAGTTTGATCGAAAAGCGCCAGCTTGAAAGTCTCGGCATGATCCGGGACGCCGACAAGTTTGCCAAGAGGCTACTGGTGGTCAACCCGGACGCCGCCGACGCCTACCTTACGCTGGGAGCCGCGAACTACATCATCGGAAGCCTGCCGGCGCTCAAGCGATTCTTTCTCCACTTCAAGGGGATCAGCGGCGATAAACGCGTCGGCCTCCAGCAACTCGAGATCGCCGCTTCGCGAGGCCGCTACCTGCGGCCGTTTGCCAAGATTCTTCTGGCGATGGCGGCGCTGCGCGAGAAGAAGACAGCACTCGCCCGCGTTCAATTGGCGGAGCTGGTCGCGGAGTTTCCAGAGAACCCGCTCTTCTGCAGGGAGCTAGCCAAGCTCGATATCCTCCCTGACGCCGCCTTCCCTCTCTAATTCTTCCCGAAGATGACTCCCAAATTTGGCCAAAGACGTGCTTGAATCTTACTGAACCTTCGGACCGTTAAGGTGCGATGCCAATAGGAGACAGTATGAAACCGAGTACCAAAGATCAGATAAAGGGCAGCCTTCATGAAGTGAAAGGAAAAATCAAAGAGAAAGCTGGCGAAGCCGTCAACAATCCCACTTTAAGAGCAAAAGGCAAAGTGGAAAATGTGGCCGGCAAGATCCAAAAGAAGATCGGGCAGTTTGAAAAGGTGCTGGAGAAGTAGATAAACAGGCTCAGAGCAATGCGAGCGTGGGCGCGTGGGGAGAAATCCCGCAAATCCTGGGTAAAAATGCTCCGGGCTGGAGGTTAGCATGACCAAGACGCTTGGAATTGTTCTTATCGTGCTGGGCCTGTTCGGGCTTGCGTGGGGTGGGTTCACATATACGACTACGGAAAGGGTCGTCGATATCGGGCCGATTCACGCTACGCGCGAAAAGGAACATCACGTACCGTTGCCTCCGATTGCAGGCGCGGTGGCGCTTATTGGAGGCGTTGCACTCCTGGTGGCAGGGGGAAAAGAATAACTTCCGTCGCGCCGTGCGAATCAAAAGAAAGGAAGAATGGCAATGCTGCTACTCATCATAATTTTGGTGTTGGTTTTTGGCCTCGGTGGAGGCTACTACGGACATAACCGCTGGGGTCCCAGCGGCGGAGCTGGCATAGGGCTTGGAACAATATTGCTGATCCTCTTGATCGCCTATTTGCTTGGATTGTTCCGGTGACGGGTGGCAGTCCCGATCTTGAGCTAGCCCTCCACGCGGATTTAAGTCGAGGGCGAAGGAAACGATAGCCATGAATCTGGTGAAATTTGTGAAATTCGGCATGGCCGCGATCCTGTGTTTCGGAACGACCGCTTCTATATACGCGCAGCACGACGATAAGCGAGGCGATAAGCAGGGCAAGCAGGACAAGGGCGGCCAACAGCGTCAGCGTCCGCAGCAGCCCCAGCAACAGCAGCCCCAGCAACAGCAACAACAGCGTTTGCAGCAGCAACCCCGACAGCAACAGCGTATTCAGCAACAGCCGGCGCGCGCTCAACAGTCGCAGCAGCAGTCTCAGCAACGACAGCAACAACCGCCGCGTGCGCAACAACAGCAGCAACGACAGCAGCCGGGGGCTCAACAGCGTTCAATCCTCGGACAGCCGCAGCGGACGCGGCAAGAGGCCCAAACCTGGCAGCAACAGCGGGGATGGCTGCAGCGGGGCGGTTGGCAGGGTCACGATAGTTGGCAGCAAAATCGCGCCCAACACTGGTCTTCCGACCATCGCACGTGGTCCCAGCGTGGTGGCTACGGCGGTTACTACATTCCTCAGCAGACCTTCGGTCCGGATTTCGGCCGGCAGCATTTCTTTCGGATCCGCAGCCGTCCCACGATCTATATGGGATATCCGCGTTTCTATTACGGCGGCTTTTCGTTCCTGCTGGTGGACCCATGGCCGGAATACTGGCCCGAAAACTGGTACGACGCTAATGACGTTTATATCGACTATGACGATGGCTACTACCTTTACAATCGCAACTATCCCGGTGTCGGGCTGGCGATTACGATTGTGCTGTAGGTCGATTTGGGCGCCGGCGGTCAAATACGAACGTCATTGAGGCACTGCGAACCGGTTAGGCTCCGCTTCCGCCACCGGCTGCTTGCGCGCGCACCTGCTCCATCATCTTCTTTTTCATTTCCTGAGGAGTTGGCTCAGCCTTATGCGTAGCGATCATCCAGGTATTGCCATCCGGATCGACGATGGTCCCGCAACGGTCGCCCCAGAACATGTCCATGACTGGTCCCTTCTGCGTGGCTCCGAGCTTCACAGCTTTAGCAACCGTCTTGTCCGCGTTCTCCGTCAGGAGGTAGAGAGTCGCCGGCGAGGCTCCGATGGTCTTGGCGCTGCGGGCCCCCATTTGTTCCATTTCAGGCCCTAGCATCAGGGTGGTGCCGCGCAGCGTCAATTCGGCGTGAATAGGTTGGCCGCCGGGTCCATTCATGATTCCGCGTTTGGCGAAGCCGAACGCTTTTTGATAAAAGTTCACGGCTGCCTTAATATCGCTCACGGTGAGCATGGTACTCACCGCACCGTAGATTTTCTTATTGAGGGGATCGATCTTTTTTGGCATACGCTCCTTTGCAAGCACACTCATTCTATCCGAATTCGGAAGTAAGGCAGAGACCGGGAGTCGGGCGGTCAGCTAACGGGCTCTGATCAGGCCGCTCGAGCCCCGGTTACTCCGGTGGGCAGTGTATTATCGAAAAGGTGCGCAACATTTTTGTGATCACGGGTTGGGTTCTGATCGTGACATTGCTGGCCGGCGGCCACCGGGCTACAGCCGCGGCCACGGTCACGCGCTATGAAGAGGTGAAGGATTGGCCGAGTCTTCCTCCCGGCGTTCAGCTTGGCGAAACCGCCGGGGTTGCTGTCGACGTGAATGGCCATGTGTTTATTTTTCACAGGCCCGGCCGCGGGTTCGACATCAAGGCAACCACGAAACTCGCCGAACCGGCTGTGCTTGAGATCGACGCCGATACCGGCAAACTCATTTCATCCTGGGGCGCGAACATGTTTATGGTGCCGCACGGCATTACCATCGACGGGCAGAACAACATATTCCTGACTGACGTCTCCTTGCAACAAGTCTTCAAGTTCACTCACGATGGCAAACTGGTTTTCGCGCTGGGGGAAGAACGCGTCGGAGCGTGGGATGCCACCCATTTCAACGAGCCTACCGACATTGCTATCCGCCCAGACGGAACCTTTTATGTATCGGACGGCTATAAGAACAGCCGCGTGGCGCTCTTCGACCGCGATGGAAAATGGTTGCAGGAGTGGGGCAAGAAAGGGTCGGGCGAGGGTGAATTCAGTAATCCACACGGACTGGTATTCGTGCCAGGCAGTAGCGACGTGCTGGTCGCCGACCGTGAAAACTCGCGCCTTCAATTGTTCGACCGTGAGGGCAAATTCAAGCGCCAGTGGAGGGGTGTGACGGGCGCACAAACCACCGGACGCATTTTTTGCGTGGCTGCCGATTCCGATGGTTTCCTATATTTGGGAATTCGCCGCGCCGACTACGATACCGAGCACACCGGCGTCCTCAAACTCGACCGCGAATGGAATATTGTCACGTCCATCGGCTTTGGGAAGCCCGGCGATCCTGTGTTTAACGCGGTTCACGATATCGCAGTTGGGCGCGATGGCTCGATCTACGTCGCTGAAACGCGAACGAAGCGGGTCGTAAAGCTTCGCCCGGTCAAGCCCTAATCCGGCTCTGCAACCTTAGCCAATGTGGTCTGAAATTCGTCTGAAGTACCGCCTGTTTAAAAGTACCTCTTGACATGCACCGTTCAGTCCCACAACCTGGAAAAGGCATGACATGATTGCGAACTGGGGACAGGCTGAAAGCTACGCGTACTGGACCACGTTCACAGTGGCGTTTCTTGGGGTGTCGGTGTGGGAATCGATTCGACCCAGGGGGCCGCTCTCGGTTCCTGCCGCTCGGCGCTGGCGAAACCATGGGCTGCTCCTGCTGGTAGCTTCGCTGCTTTCGATGGTGGTACTACGCAGCACTCCGGTGTTGGCCGCGATGGCGGTGCAGCGCGGTAAGTATGGTCTGACCTGGCTGGAGCATGCGCCGCCATTCGCAAGTTTCGTAGTGCCTCTGTTGCTTCTGGATTTCGTTAAGTACGCGACCCACCGGCTGCTCCACTCGACCGGGTTCCTGTGGCGGATACATCAGGTGCACCATTCCGACCCGGACTTCGAGGTTTCGACGGGACTTCGCGCGCATCCGATTGAAACGGTCCTGCTGCAAGCGTCGGCTCTGCTCGCGATTCTCGCACTTCGGCTTCCACCGGCAGCGGTATTAGCCGGCGAACTGATGTCGTGCGCGCAAAGTTTTTTTCAGCACGCTAATGCCTCACTGCCGCCTGCGCTCGAGCGAGCGCTGCGGCCGTTGCTGGTGACACCGGATTTGCATCGCATCCACCATTCGATGGAAGAGGCGGACCAGCGGCGTAACTTGGGAGAGACGTTTCCTTGGTGGGATCGATTGTTCGGAACTTACTCGCCTTCGACAGCGACGGGGAATGAGCAGTTTCCAACCGGGCTCAAAGGAGCCAACAATGCAGGCAGCCTGCGGCTGGCCTTCATGCTGGCAACGCCGTTTAAAGCCCCGGGGGAGCAGTAAGCCTAACGTTTGCGCGAGCCCGCAGGGCTGCCCGAAGGCAAGGCGGTCGCTGAAGTTGCCGGCGCGCTGTCTATCTCCGGTGCGACAGCACGGCCGACCGAAGCCAAACCAGCGGCGCCAATCTCTGGTCCAACCGAGTTGGTACCGCTAGCTGCGCCTATTTCCTGCGGCGGGCGCGCAGAACCAGCAAGCCGCCCGAAAGCAGAACGATTGCAGATGCTGCTGAAGCGCCGTCAATTTCGGGCGCGACCGTAACGCCTGCGAATGCGTAACCAGCGGCGCCGACCAGCAATAAACTGAAACCAATAAATTTCGACATGAGTTTCTCCTCTGACTAGCGTCGCAGCATACCGCGGGCTGCGTTTACTTCTTGCGGCGCGCCCGCAGAACCAACAAGCCGCCCGAAAGCAGCACCACCGCCGAAACCGCGGACGCCCCGTCGATTTCCGGCGCGACGACATCGAGTGCGAAAGCGGAACTAGCGGCACCCACGAGCAACAGGCTCAAACCAAGAAGTTTGTACACGATTCTCTCCTCCGAGTGAAGTCGCAGCATCTATGCTATCGCTGCGTTTACTTCTTGCGGCGCGCCCGCAGAACCAGCAACCCGCCCGAAAGCAGGACCACTGCCGATGCCGCCGATGCGCCGTCAATTTCGGGCGCGACGGTGCCGCCTGCGAATGCAAAACTCGCTACACCGACTAGCAACAAACTGATGCCAATAAATTTTGACACGATCTTCTCCTCCGGCCAACGTTGCAGGGTGCTCCTGCGTCTATTTTTTCCGACGGGCCCGCAGAACCAGCAAACCGCCCGAAAGCAGGACCACCGCCGACACTGTCGAGCCGCCATCAATTTCCGGCGCGGTTACAGCAGCTGCAAAAGCGGAACTCGCGGCGCCCGCCAGCAACAGGGTCAAACTAAGAAGTTTCATCACGGATCATCTCCTCCGATTAAAAGTCCTTAAAGGGCTTGCAGTAGTTGTACTACATTATGAGCACTAGGCACAAGGCGATCCGTCGATTTTGTGAGTACTGGGCCGGCTATCGGGAGCTTGCGTCCCTACCATAATTGCCACTGCCGGAATGCAAGAACGCACACCGCCAGAAGAATGTTGGTGCTACCGTGCGCAACAACTGGATCGCCGAGACGGCCGCGCCGGGCATACAGCCATCCGTAGACCAATCCGGACGCAGAGCCTGCAAGCCAACTGCTCCCATGCATTGCACCGAACACGATCGAGGAAACCGCGAGCGAAAACCAGGTAACCCGGCGAGGGTCGACGCGCTCGAAATCGGCTGCTACCAGTCGTCGCATCAGGTAGCCGCGGAAAGCCAACTCCTCGGCAATCGGTACGGTGATCGAAGCGGCCAAGACGCGAGCGGTCAGCCAGAAGATTCGTGCCGGCAAACTCATGGCGTCGAGAGCGGCCGGGATTGGACTGGACGAGGATGCATTGCCGAGAATCCGCTCCAGGCCCACCCACAGAACGAACACTCCGACCCCGGCGGCCGGCGCGGCCCAGCCGAAGCGCCAATCGCAATCCCTATAGCTGCGCCGAAGAGTCCAGAGCGCCACTCCTGCGGCCAACAGGCGCAGGGGGTAGAGCGATTCGAATCCCGCGGACGCCGCGCGCGCCAGCATGCCGGTGCCGAGAATCGCCAGGAAGGGAATCAAGAACGCGCCGGTCGCATCTTCTGTCGTGCGACTGGGCTCCACATGCTTGGTCCTCATAGAAAACCAGGGGGAACGGCGAGCCACGACCGAGAGTCCGAACGCCACCGCGTTAAAGGAGATCCAGCCCGCTTGAGAATGGAATCCCCCGGCCGCGATTTTTTGCGCGCCCGCATTGCCGATCCATACCAGCGCCGTCAATCGAACGGCATTGAGGACGAATAGGACCACCACGCCGGCCGGGAGCAGTGCCAGCGCCCACGGAAAGCGGGACTCTTGCCGGAACAGCCACAACCATGCAATCGTAAAAACCATAATGAGGGCGGCTCCCTCCAGTCCTGAACATTCCGGCGCAATGATCACCGAGAAATGCGGAGCATGAATGGTAGCTTTTTCGGCAACCGCGGTAGCCTCAGGCAGGACCCAGGACAGCATGAACTTGACCATCGCGAAGGTAAGCCGTGTGGCCGGCTCCCAGAGGGAGCGCGCGGGCCGGGTAAAGAAGGAAGCAACCAATGCGGTAGCGAGCGCCACCGCCCATAGCGAACCGGTAGCGTCCAGAATCTGCCGCCAGGTCTTTACGGTCAAGAATGCGAGCGCGGCCAGCGCCGCCGCAGCTAAACCGGTCGCCGCCCAGGCTGCCACCAATAGGTCTGGATTAAAATCCAGCAGCCGCCCGGAATAGAGGTGCTTCGAAGCCCAAACGAATCCTAAGGCGAGCAAAGCATGGGCCGCGAGCCACCAGGGTTGAATGGGAAACAATGCCACCCGTTCGAGCGCGGCACGGCACTTTAGAAGGGCGAAGGTCAAGAACACCGCGGCAAAGGCGATCGCTCCGCGAACCACCGCGGGACCCCAATCGTGGAGTAATGGGAGCAAATGGCCGGTGCGCGCAAGGGTGTCGTTGTCCACCCAGACCGATAGTGCGGTGACTTCGGCCACTAGCAGCACCGCGAGACAGACGAACCGCCCCAGTAGCGTTCGAATGATGAATCCGATCAAGTCAGGAGTATAGCAGCGGATAGGCGATTCAGATCGATTCGGCGCGCAAGCCGGACCGAGAAAAGTACTAGCTCCGTTTGCTCAAACGTTTGCGGGAAACGAGCCCTTCCTGAGTCATAAGTGCTCTGAAGACGAGCGCCGGCGTTCACGGAGTACGTGCTTGCCGCCTTCAGGCCCGTACGTATTTGTTGAACCAGCCGAGTGTCCGCTGCCAGGCAAGATCGGCGGCGGCTTTGTTGTAGCGTTCCGGCGTCGCATCGCAATTGAAGCCGTGAACGGCGCCTGCGTAGATATAGCCTTCGTGTGGAACGTTGATTTCCGTTAAGGCCTTGTCGTAGGCGGGCCATGTCGATGCCAGCCGTGTGTCGAGTTCCCCGTGATGGACCAGAATCGCTCCTTTGATCTTGGGGATGTCTTCCTTGGCGGGAGGACCGCCGTAAAACGGCGCAGCGGCGCTTAAATCGGCACCTAACCGGACGGCCAAAGTATTAGACATGCTGCCGCCGTAACAGAATCCGGTGACGCCGATCTTTCCGGTACAATCGGCGCGGGATTTGAGCCACATGGCGGAGGCAACGAAATCCTCGGCCATCTTTTTGCCGTCGACCTTGGCGAACATCTGGCCGCCGCGGAAGTCGTCACCGGGAAAGCCGCCGAGAGAAGTGAGTCCATCTGGTGCGAATGCCATGAAGTTCTGTAGGGCGAGTCGCCGCGCGATGTCCTCGATATGAGGATTGAGGCCGCGATTTTCATGGACCACAATGATGCCGGGCAATTTCGACGGCGTCTCCGCTCGCGTGTCGGCGCTGGCTGGCCGGACAAGATACCCTTTGATGCTTCCGTTCCCGTTCGGCGATGGAACGGTTTCGTAGCTGGCTTTGATCCGGTCATCGGTCTTGGATACCTGCTGCCCCATGGCATAGTTCGGCATCAACGCCTCAATGAGCGTCGCTGCCGCCAGACCGCCAACCGCAAATTTTTGTACGCCCTCCATAAACGCACGGCGGCTGATGACGCCGTGAATAAACAGGTTATAAAGTTCTATCGCCTCGCTTGGAACTTGGGGTTTGGTTGGCTCCATTGGTGGGCTCCTTTTCTAAAGAAGAATATCACGTTCCTGCGGGAAAGCAGGGCCGGAAATTTACGGAACCACCGGCAGCCATACGGCGCTTGGGTGATTGGGCGTACGGATCACAAACTGCGTGGCTTTCACATAGTCCGCCGGTTTGGCGAAGAAGATATTGGGGACGTAGGTTTGCGGATTGCGATCGTAGAGCGGGAACCAGCTCGACTGAATCTGCACCATGATCCGATGGCCCGGCTCGAATACGTGATTGGTGGTCGGCAGCGTGAAGCGGTAGCGTTCCGGCTGGCCGCTGGGGATGGCCGAGGGATGGTCGAAGCTCTGCCGGTAGCGTCCGCGAAAAATGTCCATCGAAACCGCCAGCTCATAGCCGCCCATTTCCGGTTGGCTGGGAACTTCGTCGGGATAAACATCGATCAGCTTCACCACCCAATCGGCGTCGGTACCTGTGGTGGCCGCAATCAAATCCGCCAATGGCGCGCCGCTGATGCGCACGGGCGCGGTGAGAACCGGCGTCTGGTAGGTCAGCACGTCGGTTCGGTCCGCTACGGTGCGCTGATCGGTGACCAGCCACTGCTTCCAGCGGTCGGAGTCAGTGAAATGGACCGGCCGCGGCAGATAGGGCACCGGCTTCGCGGGATCGGAGACGTAGGAATCGCCGGCAGATTCGGAGGCATTCGGTTTCTCGAATCCTAAGCCGAAGCCCGCCTGAAGGTAAAGTGGCTTGAGCGGCGCGGCGCATCCATTCTCGCAGGCGAGCGGCCAGTCCTTTAAGCGGTCCCAGTGATTCTCCCCCGTGTTATATATGAAGACCGGCGGCGTATCCGCTTTGGGCGCGCCGGCTTTCAGGTACTGGTCGAAGAATGGCTTCAGCACATCGCGGCGGAACTGCAGAGCGGTGTCGCCGTCCCACTTCAGTGGCCCCAGATTGTAAGCATCATAGTTCACCTGACTATGCCGCCACGGACCCATTACGAGATAATTGTGATCTGCTTGGCCCTTGCTCTTGAGCGCCAGATAGCAATGGATGGCGCCCCACATGTCCTCCTGGTCCCACAGGCCTTGAATCCACATGGTGGGGACTTGGGCAGGGTGCTGCGCCACCAACTTATCCAGCGCCTGGCCTTGCCAGAACAAATCGTAGGCGGGGTGCTGCATGAGCCTGCGCGCCCAGGGCAATCGATCGAGACCGCGTGACTCGGCATAGTCACCGGCGGATCCTGCGCGGCGGAATTCCTCGTAGTCGTCGTAGGCGCCGCGGACGGTGGGATCGCCCTCGTCGCGCTTCGTTGTCTGCTGGGAAAAGTAGTCCAGGTTGGTCTGTCGAAAAGCTCCGTAGTGGAACCAATCATCGCCCATCCAGCCATCGACCATGGGGCTCTCCGGCGCGGCCACCTTCAGAGCGGGATGCGGCGCCAAAAGCGCCATCACTACGGTGAAGCCTTCGTATGACGATCCGATCATACCTACGCGGCCATTGGACTCCGGCGTGTTCTTTACCAGCCAGTCGATGGTGTCGTAGGCGTCGGTGACGTGGTCGGTCTCGGTCGGGTTCAGCGGGCCGCGGACGGGTCGCGTCATCACGTATTCGCCTTCGGACTTGTATTTACCCCGCACATCCTGGAACACACGGATATAACCGTCCGCGGCAAACACTTCGTCTCCCTGGGGGAGCGTCGCCAGCATATGCAGACTCGGGCTGCGTTCAGTGCGTCTGGCCGCGTTATAAGGAGTTCGGGTGAGCAGAATCGGCGCGTTGTGCGCGCCTTTGGGCACGATGACGACGGTGTAGAGTCTTACACCATCGCGCATTGGGATCATGACTTCGCGCCGGATGTAGTCGTAGCCGGAGGGCGAAAGCTTGGACGTGCCGAGGATGTCGCCGCCGGCTGGGAAATCGGCCGAATGACCGGGGGCACTCGGAGAAGACGCGGCGGACGGGGCGCGAGCGGATTGCTGAGCGAGTCCGTAGCCCGCGGCCAGCAGACACCAGCCGGCCTGATTCAAAAAGTGCCACGCCCGGCAACGGCGAGGCGATGGCCACGCTGGGCGAATGCGCTGGGGCACAGGCTCCATGCTCCGATTCTATCCCGGTTTTTCGAAGGACTGCCGCTCCGCGTAAAGCGTAATGGCGCACCCTTCCCGCGATTTGTCTGATCGCACCTCCCAGGGGCCCTCGAGTAGGGACGTGATCGGCGATCGCGTCCCTACTCAGACGAGCCGGCTAATGGAGTCTTTCTTGAAATATCACTACTTAACGCTGGCGACGGTGATGGTATCGCCCTTCATGTCACCGGTGATCGTCACCTGCTTACCGGCCAAGGGCACTACCTTCGCCTGATCGGCGATCTTGTAGATTTTGCCCTCTTCTGTGACCAGAACGGCAGGAGATCCGCCCTTCATGCACGCTGTGGCGCAGTCCACGTTGCCCCTCATTCCAGATTTAGCGGCGCACTTCTCATCAATGATGTAGCCTTTGAACTCAGCTCCCATTGCAACGGTCGAAAAGCCCGCTACCAATGCGAATGCCAGGATTGCTTTTTTCATGGTTTGCTCCCTCTTAGTGAATCGGATTTTCCACTTCAGCTTCCGCGTTACTCAATCAGTATACCCCGCCAGATTTTCAGGCGCACTTTGGGGCGAAGCCAAGTGAGCGCGGCCCGCGGACAACCGTCATGGTTCGCCGCCGTCCGCCCGTAGGTGCTGGAAGCGTCGGGGAGCGTGAACTGCTCGTAAATCCGAAACTGGCGTGATATACTTCACGCCGTGAAGAAACTGTCTCTCCTGCGGTTTTGCCTGTGCGTTGTTTTGCTGAGCGGCATCTGGATTGCCCGCACCCAGCAGCCGGCTCACGGAGACTTGAAGCTTAATAAAATCCGGGAAAATCTCTACGAGATCTCGCCGGTACCGGAGGTGAGCGGCGCCGGCGGAAATGTCACGGTAGTTCTTACGCCGGAAGGGGTGATTCTAGTCGATGACAAGTATGACTATGATCACGATGGCATTCTCGCCAAGGTAAAGACGCTCACCGATAAGCCGGTTCGCTACGTCATCAATACGCACCAGCACGGGGATCACACCGGCGGGAACGCAAAGATGCTGCCTATGGGCGTCCAGTTGCTGATCTCGAAGCAGGCGCGCGAGAACATGGTCCGGCTCAAAATGCCCGGCCTGCCGCAGATTTCCTTTGAAAATAGCCTTCAGCTTTCTCTCGGCGACGACAACGCCGAAGCGTTTCACTTCGGGCGAGCCCATACGAATGGCGATTCCGTGGTTCTATTTAAAGCCCAGCGCGTATTGTCGACGGGCGACATGTGTGTGCGCGGAGACGAATTTCCCCCGCTCATCGATTACTCGGCGGGCGGAAGCATCATGGAGTGGACGAAGACTCTGGATAGCGTCCTGAAGCTGGATTTCGACACCATCATACCGGGACACGGCCCCGTCGGCAGCAAACAAGATCTGGTGGCTTTTCGAAACTTGCTGGAGAGAACTCGAAACCGGGTTCACGAGCTCAATGTCGCCAACAAGAGCAAAGATCAGATCGGGAACATGCTCCTGACCGAATTCCACTGGACTCCGGCCCGCCTCAAGAGTTCACTGGACGGGATTGTTGCCGAGATGCGATAAGTCTTCGAGGCCGGGTACGGCCCTAGAATGAGATCATGGCCGCGCCCATCAGCGAAATCTCGGGTTCCTCCCCGCCGGGCAAGCCGGCGGAATCCCGAAGATGGCTGAAGCGAAGAGTGCCACGGGAACAGTTGTACCGGCTGGCGCCAGCGCGGCCGCGCCCGAAACGCTTCGGCGCCGTGGAATTTCCGGAGCGTGTGCGGCAGGTATTGCGCGCGTGGTGGGCTTGGTTGGCAGTGGCAATCGCATTCCAGTGGTCGGGCCACTGGGTTTACGCTATCGTTGCCGGCGCAGTGGCCTTTTTCCAGTACCACACATCCGCCCAAACCCATCCTGCGGTGTATCCGCTCGAAGCGGATCTCGACGTCGACTCGGGCGAGTTCCAAAACACTATCGAAGGGGTCACCGGGATGCCGTTTGTTTCCGGCAATCATGTGGAGATTTACAACAACGGCGACGAATTCTATCCCGCCATGCTCGACGCCGTTGAATCGGCCCAACGGTCGATCACGATGGAGAACTACATTTTCTGGGATGGAGAGGTGGGACGGCGCTTCGCGGAAGCTTTTGCTGAAAAGTCACGCCAAGGGGTGGAAGTCAAGCTGCTGCTGGATGCTATCGGCTCGGCCACGCTGGGTAAGGAGATCTTTCGCATCCTCGCGGCGGGCGGATGCCAGCTTGCCTGGTTCCGTCCCATTCACTGGTACACGCTGCATCGCGCGAACCGGCGGGACCACCGTAAATCGCTGATCGTGGACGGCCGCATTGCTTTCAATGGCGGCGCTGGAATCGCGGATCACTGGCTGGGTTCGGCAGCGGACGCGAGCGAGTGGCGCGATATTCAAGTGGCCATCACGGGCCCCGCAGCGCTGGCGCAGCAGAGTGGTTTCGCGATCAACTGGCTGGAGACCACCGGGGAGATTCTGAGCGGCGAGCGTTTTTTCCCCGAGCCGCGCTCTGAGCAGGGCGAGGGCGGAGGCGTGAAAGTGCAGACCATCCTCAGCTCACCGTCACTGGGGCTGGGCGCGGTGGGGACCATGTACCTGGCCGCTTTGCAGTGCGCTAAACGGGAGTTGCTGATCGCCAATCCATATTTCATTCCGGACGCTCGCGTAATCGAAATGCTGGCGGCGGCTCGGCGTCGCGGCGTCGCGGTGAAGCTGATGCTCGCGGGCGAACACATGGATTTGTGGTGGGCGCGTTACAACGGTGTCCGGCTGTACGGACAGTTGCTCGAAGCCGGCGTTGAAATCTACGAGTTCCGTCCCACTATGCTGCATCAGAAGACCATGCTGGTGGATGGCGTGTGGGCCACCATAGGAACAGCCAATTTTGACAACCGCTCCTTCTCCATGAACGAGGAGATAAATCTGTGTTTCCACGACCGGACTGTCGCGGAACAACTTCGCGCCATTTTCGCGGTTGATCTGGAGCGCTGCGATCAGATTGATTTGGAACACTGGAGGCGACGTGGCCTGTGGTCGAAGATCAAGGAACAATTTGCGTCGTTAGCGGCAGATCAGGCCTGACGTTCATGCGCACTTTCCGGATCGCTACTTATAACATCCACAAAGGCCGGGGCATGGACGGCCGCGTGCGCATCGAGCGTATCCTGCGCGTGCTGCGCGAGGTGGAAGCCGATATCGTGACGCTGCAAGAGGTGATCAACCACGAGGAGCGCTCACCGGAAGAGCACCAGGCCTGCTATCTGGCCGAGAAGTTAGGATACTTCTACAGTATGGGCGCGACGCGCAAGCACCGCGATGCGGTGTATGGCAACGTAACCCTCAGCCGCTGGAAGTTTGACTTGTCCCGGCACATCGACCTGAGCGTCGCCGGGCGCGAACCCCGCGGGGCGTTGCGCACAGACATCCGCGTAGGGGATGAAATTCTGCACGTCTTTAATGTCCACCTCGGCACTGCGGTTCGCGAACGCCGCGCACAAGCCCGCCTGATCGACCAGCATCTGCTCAAAGCGCTGGATGTCGCGGGCCACCGTATCGTCATGGGAGACTTCAACGACTGGAACCACGGACTGGTGACGAAAACTCTGTCCAGCGAGTTTCATCTCACCGAGCTGGCCGCACACCTGCCACGCACCCGTACTTACCCGGCGCTGCTGCCGCTGGTGCACCTGGATCACATCTATCTGGATCACGAATTGCGGATCGATACGGCTCGCTTCCACCGCAACCGGCTTTCGCTGATGGCTTCCGATCACCTGCCGCTGGTGGCCGAAGTCGCCTTCCGAAAATCGCGTTAAGGTTTTGCGCCCAATTAAGGGAGATCCCCTGTCCCGCGGGAGCCCGCGAGAAAGTGGTATATAATCGTCGGCCAAGGAGATGACATGAAACGTATTGCTGTGGCACTGGCGGTGATGGCGGTGTGCGCCGCGATCGCTATTTCGGCAGGGATGCCGAATACCTTAACCGGGAAGGAAAAGGCCGAAGGATGGAAATTGTTGTTTGATGGCAAGTCATTGGACCAATGGGATCTCAGCACGAGTCCCAAGGCCCAGTGGAAAGTGGTTGATGGCGCTATCGTTACTGACTCCACACAAGGCGGGACTTTATTATCCAAGGAAGATTTTGCCAACTTCGAACTCAAGGTCGAGTTTCGCACCACCGACAACGTCAACTCTGGCGTGATGCTCCGCAACCCCCGGCCGGACGCGAGCAAGAAGGGCGGCGGCGCCGAAGGCTATGAGGTGCAGATCCGCGACAAGAACCCGGGCCATTACACGGGCGGCAGCTATCTGACCGGTAGCCTGGTGAATGTCGAGAAAGCCCCAGCGGATGTCAAGATCGTCAGTGGAGAATGGACGCCGCTCGATATTACGGCGGACGGCGATCATTTCGTGATCCTCTATAACGGACGAAAAGTTGTGGATGCCCACGATACCAAGCTCGAGAGCGGAGCTATCGGATTGCAATGGGCGCACCCGGAAGATGCCCCGGGAACGAAGGTGGAGTTCCGCAACATCAAAGTGCGGCGCCTAAAATAGGCGCATCGATACCACGCCCTATCGTGAGGTTTCGGCGGCGCAAGTATGGCTATGCTGCGGCCGGATCGACGACTGGTCCAAGCCGCCGACGTGCTTTAGCCCGACACCGGGACTGGCATGAGGGACCAAACCCTGGTTGGGTCCCCTGGCGCAGGTGAAATCGAACCGCAACAGCGAAAACCTTATTTTTGAATGGATAGCGCCGTTCCCCGTGGCACGAAGTGTGCTCCTCCATATCGGGAGGTTCTCCGTGACTGAGATTGGCGTTAGTGGCGTGGCCGTATTGACGGTGTCTTACGGTGCCCCTTGTGGATTAAGGGGTGACTCCGCCGCCAGTGGAGAGGAGAAGTGTCATGAAGACATTGCTGCGAAACGTGCTATTTACCGCCATACTGATATTCGGAGCGAAGAGTTTGCCGGCCGTGCCGCCCCAGGCGGACGATAGCTGGGCGGAGGGGGCGAATACAGCGTATCGCGAAACCATGCCGGTTGACCTCGCGGCCCTGCAGCAAAGAGCTGCAAGTGGCGAACCCAGCGCGCAAAATGACCTCGGGTTCATGTACGCCAACGGCCAAGACGTTCCCAAGGACTACGCCGAAGCCGTCCGCTGGTACCGTAAAGCCGCCGATCAAGGCTACGCCGACGCCCAGAACAATCTCGGCGTTATATACAACTATGGTCAGGGAGTTCCGCACGACTGCGTCGAAGCGATGGTTTGGTATCTGAAGGCTGCCGAACAGGGCGATGTTAAAGCACAGTACAACATCGGACAGTTGTACCGCCATGGATGTGGCGTGGAGCGGGACGATGGCGAAGCTTCCGTCTGGTACCGCAAGGCTGCCGATCAAGACTACGCTGACGCCCAGCATAATTTCGGGCTTATGTACAAAAACGGCCTAGGTGTTCCTCGGGACAACGTCAGAGCATATATGTGGCTCGATCTGGCAGCTTCGAAATCAACAGGAGGCAACCAAGAGAAATTCACCGCATCCCGCGACGCATTGGCCGCTTCGATGACTCCTGAGCAGATTGCCAAGGCGCAACGGCTCGCCCACGAATGGGTACCGGGAGCGGAGTGAGGTTTAGGCTGTGCCGGAGCCTTTGCGCACGTTCTGGAAAGCCGGAACGTCGATCACGCAAGAGTTGGATCTGAATTCGGCGCCCGCCGAGGGCTTTCGACCGAGCTGGCCGAGCCTCGCGGATACGCAGAGACGCGCAAAAAAAATTCGCGGCCGCTGTTCCACTACCTTGCGGGTGTGATTCTTCGGGTTGACACGTTCCTGCGGAATCCGGTTACGGAACTGGTAGGGATCTCGCTTTGCGTCCGCGGAGGCGCGAAGCACCATTTCCGCCAGAGCTGCAAACTTATCCGGTAAGGTATTCCTCCAGACCGACACCACAGCATGGCGCCTTCACGGCGGATCACACGCCGGATGAGGCCGCCGCAGCGAACTTCGTCGCCTCGCTGGGGGTCCATTCGCGGATCGCGACTTATGGAAATGCTTTTGGGTTCGCTCATACAAATGCCTGCAGGGCCGACGCACACCTCAATCGCATAGACGAACGAATATTCAGATGAGCGGCGTCGTCCGGACCCGGCTACTTCTTGCGAATGACGATTCGTCCGTTGTATGTGATGAACTGCATCTCCGGGCCACCCCCGTTGATGGTTCCGTACAAGGTGCGGTCCGAATGGGTTAGACGCGGCAGTTGGGGTAGTCCCGGCAGGCCGTTTTTCCCGCCACCGTCTTGGGCGACGGTGGTTGACCCTGTGACAGATTCGACTTTCACGTCGAAGTCCGTGTAGATTTCACCGCGGTCGGTTTTCATCTTCAGGCGCGCCTTGAGGTCGGCAGGGAGGGTCACCTGGATGCTGCCATTCATGGACGAAAAGCTGGATGCTTTGGCGGCGGATACCTGCGTCAGAGATGCCACAATGCGCCCGTTCATGGAGTGTGCCACGACAGGTCCAGAGGCGTCCTGCACATTGATGTGTCCGTTCATTGCGTCGATCGTCATTTCGCCGGAAACACCCTCGACCGAGATGCTGCCATTCATTGTCTTGAGATCCAGCGTGGTCTGCTTGGGAACTTTTATTTCAATATTAAGGCGTTCCCAAAAACCTCCCTTGACGCGGACGACATTATTCTCCTGGGTTGCGTCAACCGCGTTGGTGGGTTGATCCAGCCGGTGCATGCCGGGAGGTATGTCCCCCTGACGCGCTTTGCTGCGCAGGCCGTTGTCTCGCCTTGAGTACTCGATGACGGCATCGTTGCCGTCGTAGCCTGTAATTTTCACCGAGCCCATCGGTATGTCCACGATCAGACTCTTGGGACGCGTCGCGTCGCTGAATGGCAAAGTAATCCGTTGGGGCGGAGGCGCAGGTTCCTGGGCCGAGAGCATGGTTGTTACCGCGAATGCGATGGATTTCAGAAAAGCAGATTTCATTGCAACCTCTCAATCGCCCAGGCGGCTCTTTCGCGAACACTGGGGTTTAGCGAATCGTTTCCTGCTACCTGCCTTAACTCGGTGACGGCCGCCGGGTCCTTCAGATCCACCACCAGATCGATCAGCGCGATCTGCACCAGGGGAGCCGGTTGGCGAATAATCGCTCTTGCGATTTCGGTGCGCGCATCCGATGTCATCGCGAACGTGCGCAACGCATCGGCAGCGGCCAGGCGGACGTTGACATTCGGGTCATGATTTACAGAGTCGAGCAGCGCGGCGAGAACCTGGCCATCCGAGGATTCCACTTGATTGGCCCAACTAACGCCGCGCAGCCGCTCACTCGCCGATTGCTGCCGTAGCAGCGAAAGGGCGACCAACTCCCGCATTCCGTTGACTTCTCCGCGAAGTTGCGCGATCTCCGTGCTCTCGCGGCCGCCCTTCTGGGAGCTGACGGCGTAGCCCAAACCTAGGCCGATCAACAGAGCTGCGGCGGCGACGCCCATCGGCAACCAGGTGAAGTTAATCTTCTGCCGGCTGCGCGAGGACGCCGCCGAGAAACCTTCCCCGTAGGCGCCAAGGGCAGCATAGAACCTGTCGCGCATCGCCGCAGGGGGCTCCTGGGCGGGAAGGGAATCGAGCTTTCTCCATAAACTTTCCAGCCCTTCAGCATCTTGACGGCACGCGGCGCAGTCCTCCAAATGGCGCTTAAGCCCGGTCCTTTCCGGCGCTCGCAACATCCCGCACCATTCATCGGCAAAGCAAGCCTTCGCTTCATCGCAAGTCATATGCTTTTTCTCCGGCCAGAGTGGAATAGATCTCGGCAAGTGCACGCATCGCGCGATAGACTCGGACTTTTACGGTGCCCACGCCGCATCCCAGCACTTCGGCGATCTCTTCGTACTTCATTCCCTGAAACCGGCAGAAGACCAGAATCTCTCGCTTCTCCTGGGGTAGCAGCTCCATCGCCTGTCGGACCAGTTTCAAATCCTGTGCGCGGACCGCCGAAATTTCCGGATCGGGCCCGGAACTTACCGGTTCTCGGTTCCCCACAGTGAGTTCGTCGATCTCGATTTCGACTCCGCGCTTTTGCCGGATACGGTCTACATTCGCGTTTTTTGCAATCTGGTACATCCATGCCGTAAACGAAAGGCGAGGATCATAGGTAGCGCGATAACGCAGAATCCGGAAGAAAACGTCCTGCACCAGATCCTCGGAAGTCTGCGGATCGCGAGTCATGGAAATGAAATAGCGATAGAGGGCTCGATGATGGCGCTCAAACAGGATGGCGAGCTTCGAGACGGTCCCCGCCGCCACCGCGCTCATCAAGGCGTTGTCGCTAGTGTCCACAGTCTTCCTTGACACAATACTTGAACTATACGGAAAGGTTACAGGCAGCCCCATTGTTGTTTTCACTCCCACCGTAAGGCCCGTATAGGATCGACACGCGTGGCGCGTGCCGCCGGCACGTACACGGCGATTAGCGCAATCAGCAGAACACTTCCCGCCGCCGTCAATATTGACGCCGGATCGCCCGGCGAGATCCCATATAGCTGGGTGCGCGCCAGCCGCGATAAGGCGAAGGCCGCAGGCAGACCCGCCAGCAATCCGAGACCGACGATCACGAGCGCCTCGCGCATCACCAGCCATGCAACGTCGCCGCTCTGGGCTCCCAGGGCAGTGCGAATTCCGATCTCGCGCGTGCGGCGCGAGACCGAGTACGCGATCACGCCGTAGATGCCGATGCCCGCGAGGATACCGGCGACCAATCCAAAGGCGCTGGTGAGGCTGGAGACCAGGCGTTCGGTCGAAAGGGAGTTCTGCATCTGTTGCTGAAGCGTCCGCATACTATACACCGGGAGATTTGGATCCAGGCGGTTTAAAAGCTGGCGGATGGAAGGAAACATTTGTTCCGGGGCGCTCGCCGTCCGAATGTACGCCGTCATTCCGATCGCGAACTCCATCTGCTGATAGGGACGAAAGACTCCCAGCGGCATTTCCGCCCGCATGTTTTCGTATTTGGTGTCTCGAACCATGCCGATGATTTCGATATCTGTCTTTGTGCCGGGATCCCCGCCCATCCCTATGTGGCGGCCGATGGGACTCTTTCCCTGGAAATATCGCTTGGCGAACTTCTGGTTGACAATGGCCACCTTGCCCGTATCCTTGCTATCCGTATAACGAAAATCTCGGCCCTCAATCAGGGGCACGCCGAGCGTATCGAAGTAGCCCGGAGCAAGGAAATTCATGTGCGGATCTACCCATTCGCCAGCGGCCGCTTGATACCCTTCGACAGTCACCCAACTATCCCACTCGCTGTCATCGAGAACCCGCATGACGGCGAGGCTGGACGATTGAACCCCAGGTATTTGATCGAGTTGCTCTTTCAGCTGCCGGTAGAACGCGACGGTTCGCTCTGCCGTGTATCCGCTACGCGACGGATCCAGAGAAAAAGCCAGAACGTTCTCGGTTCGAAACCCGGGGTCGAGATCTTTGAGCGTCTTAAGGCTGCGAAGGAACAAGCCGGCTGCAATCAGGAGAACCACGGACAGCATGACTTGCGCGGCGATCAGCGCCTTGCGGAGATTGAGTGAGCCTCCACTAACGATAGACGCGGCTTGGTCCTTGAGTGTGGGAGCGACGTCGGTGCGGGTGATCTGAAGCGCCGGGATCAGTCCGAATAGAATGCCGCACACCGTCGAAATCCCAGCCGTGAAGGCCAGGATGCGCCAATCGGGCGTGCTGGAGATGATCAATGGATTCGCGCCCGTAGGCATATTCCCCAGCAACATCTTGTCGAGTTCAACGGCGAGCGCCAGCCCCACGGCGCCTCCGACTAAGGCCAGCAAAACGCTTTCGATCAGGAGTTGGATGACCAAGTGCCCGGGCGTCGCCCCTAACGCGATCCGCACCGCGACTTCTTTCTGCCGCGTGGACGCGCGCGCAATCAGCAGATTCGCAACATTCGCGCAGGCAATCAGCAGGACCAGCCCAACGATTACCATTAGCACAATCAGCGCGGTTGAAAACTTGTCTCGCGTTATCGATCGTCCAGTGGACGCCGGCAAAAGATCAAGCCACATGCGAAGAAAGTGTTGTTTGGTGATCTCGGAGGCTTTGGCGAAAGCCTGCTCTTGAACTTCCATTTCGAGCATCTGATGAAATAGCGGCTGGAGCGCGGCTTTCGCCTGCTTCTCTGAGACGCTGGGTTTTAGACGCCCGTATGCCGCCACCCAACGGCCACGCCGGTCCTCAAGAGTATACGAAGCTACTTTGTAACTGATAGGGTCCACCTGCCGCTTCATCATGATAGGAATTCGAATTTGCGGTGAATAGAGCGGATCCATTCCATTGAAACCGGCCTGGCTCACGCCTACTACCGTCATGGGAAACCCGTTCACCAGGAGTTTGGCGCCAAGGATGCCAGGGTCTCCGCCGAAGCGTTCGATCCAATATTGATGGCTAAGAACCGCGATGGGATGGCCATCGGGATTCCGGTCATCGTCGGGAGTGAACACGCGGCCAAGTGCGGCTCCCACGCCGAGTACGGGGAAATAAGTGCCCGATACGAGCTCCCCTTGAACGCGGTCCGTTTTTCCTCCTGCGCTGACATTCAGGGTGGTGCCCCAACTGCAAAACATGCCGCTGAAGATCGGGTTGTGATCGCGAAAATCCGCGTACATGGGATAGGACAATTTATACTGCCCGTTATTCGATCCGTAGTGATCTCCGCGTCCCCACAGCTGGACCAATTGTTCGGGATCCCTCACCGGCAAGAGCCGCAGCAGGACTTGATCGATCAACGTGAAGATGGCGGTATTTGCGCCAATTCCGAGGGCCAGGGATAAGACGGCAATGATGGTGAAGGTCGGGGACTTCGCGAGCGAGCGGAGGGCGAAGCGGAAGTCATGAGCGAATCGCCCCATGTCCAAGATACGACGGAACACGCGGAAGGTTACGAAGAATCAAATCTTCGGGGCTGTTGAACCGAGCCCCCCTCCGTGTTAGCGTGGTAACGCTTGTATTCTGTCTCTGGTTTGAACTGTGGTTCTGATGGAGGACCGATGAAAATACGTGCTCTCTTGCTGGTACTCGCAATAATCTTCACTGGGGTCTATTTTCAATCGGTTCCCGGCCGCGCGGATACATCGCCTTCCATCGCCGTTTCCGGTGTGGTCAGTTCGGCAGAGGAAGGGCCGATGGAAGGGGTCCTGGTGGGCGCCAAAAAGGCGGGTTCCACGATCACCATCACGGTGGTCAGCGATGAGCATGGCCGGTATCGGTTCCCCGCGTCGAAGCTGACGCCAGGGCAGTATGCGTTGCGCATCCGGGCCGTGGGATACGATCTGGCTAGCCCAAGCACGCTGGAAGTCGCCGCCGGCCAGACCACAGCTGATCTGAAGCTTCGCAAGGCCGCCGATCCTGCTTCGCAGCTCTCGAATGCGGAATGGTTCGCGAGCCTCCCGGGCACGGAGCAGCAGAAGGCCTCGATCAAGAACTGCACGCACTGCCATACACTCGAACGCATCATGCGTACTCGCGCGGACGTGGATGGCCTGACGAAAATCGTCGAGCGCATGTCCACATATCCGCAGCTTTCGTTCCCCTTGATGCCGCAGAAACTGGTGGCGGCGCGGGTGGGCGGCGGCGAAGATCCGTTGGAGCAGAAGCTGGACGGCTGGCGGAAGCAGGCGCAGTACTTGAGCACCGTCAATCTGAGTTCCACGGATCAGTGGAAGTATTCGTTCAAGATGCATCCGCGTCCCAAGGGTAGAGCCACGCAGGTCATTTACACGGAATACGATCTGCCGCAGCGCACCCGGCAGCCCCACGACGTGGTGGTCGATTCCGAGGGCAACGCCTGGTACGCAAGCTTCGGCGAGCAGATCCTGGGCAAGATCGATACGCGCACCGGCAAGGCAACCGAATACCAGATTCCGCGCCTGAAGGCGAACCTCCCCACCGGCGAGCTGGCGCTGCGCTTCGATAAAGATCAGAACCTGTGGATGGGCATGCAGTTCCAGGGCGGGATTGCGAAATTCGATAAGAAGACTGAGAAATTCCAGACCTGGAGCCTTCCGCCGGAAATCAACGGTGATTATGTTCAGGTGAACCAGGTGAGTCCGGAGCACGCGCAAGTGGATGGCAAGGTGTGGTTGCAGGATGCCGGCACATACACGGTGTTACGGCTGGATCTAAAGACTGGCAAGTTCGAAGTATTCACTCCGTACGAGATTCCACGGCCGAACATTTACGACGTGATCTCCGATGCGCAGAACAACGCCTATTTCACCGTGATGGGGAAAGAGCACATCGGGCGGATCGATGCCAAGACGGGAAAGATCACTTTGATGGAGACGCCGACAGCAGGCTCCGGGCCGCGTCGCGGCATGATCGACAGTGAGGGTCGCCTGTGGTTCGGTGAGAACCGTGCGGATCGCATCGGGATGCTGGATACCAAAACGCAGCAATTCAAAGAGTGGAAGGCTCCGACACCTGGTACGTGGCCCTACGATGTGACCGCGGACAAGAACGGGGAGGCCTGGGGCGGCGGGGAGTTCACGGACACGGTCCTGCGCCTGAACCCCAAGACCGGCGAATTCGTGGAGTATTTGCTACCAAGGTTCACGAATATCCGCAGGGTGTTCGTCGACAACTCCACCACGCCGGTTACGTTCTGGGTGGGCAACAATCACGGTGCGTCCATCGTGAAGGTCCAGCCGCTGAACTGAAACGCTACTGGATCGCCAAGCGTTTTTGAATTTGCTCCAGCGGCACGCCCTTGGTCTCGGGGACCATTACCGTTACCCAGATGAGTTGTAGCACCATCATTGCGGCAAAGAACAGGAACACGTAGCCTGGCGGGAATGCCGAGACCATTTTGGGGAAGAACGTGGTCAGCAGGGCCGCGAAAATCCAGTGCGTGGAACTGCCAAGTGTCTGGCCCTCGGCACGATGCCGGTTCGGAAAAATTTCAGAGATGAATACCCAGATCACTGCTCCCTGCCCGACGGCATGCGCAGCGATGAACGCGAAGATGCACACCGGCACAATGCTGTAGTGGCCCGTAAAGAACGCCCAGGCCGTCAGCCCCAGCGATCCGATGTAGCCGAACGATCCGATGAATAACAGGGTACGGCGGCCCAGCCGGTCAATCAGCCAGAGTCCGACGAAGGTGAAGATGAGGTTGGTCACACCGATCCCGACCGATTGCAGGAGGGCGGCCTTCGCCGCGAGCCCAGTCAACTCAAAAATGCGCGGCGCGAAGTAGAGAATCGCGTTAATGCCTGAAAGCTGGTTAAAGAACGCGATGAGGAAGGCCAGAACGATGGGAGTACGAAGCTGGCGGGTCCAGAATCTGCCCTTGGAAATATTCTGAGAGGACGCGGCCTGGATCGCCTCGGCGTAGCTAGCGATCTGAGCTTCGGAGGCCTTGGGCTCGATGAGTCGGAGCACGCTCATGCCGGCCTCGCGATCATTCCTCTTGCCGAGAAGCCAGCGAGGGCTTTCGGGCAGACCGAGGCATAGCACGGCATAGGCGAGCGAAGGAAATGCGGCCACACCCAGCATCCAGCGCCAGGCATTTTCGCCGAGTCCGGCGAGCAGCGCGTTGGACAAGAAGGCCATCAGAATTCCGAACACGATGTTGAATTGAAACATTCCGGCGAGCCGGCCGCGGTACTGGGGCGGCGCGATCTCAGAGATGTAGAGCGGCGCAGCCACCGTCGAGATGCCGATCCCCAAACCGCCCATGACGCGTGCGGCGATGAAGACGATTGGGCCGTTGGCAATCGCTGAGCCGACCGCCCCCACGATATAGAGGATGCCGATAAACAGCAAGGTGGGCTTGCGTCCGTACCGATCGGTGGGCCAGCCGCCGACGAGCGAACCCAGCACCGTGCCGTAAAGGGCTGAAGCCATTACAATCCCGTGTATTCCGGCTCCCAAGCCCCACTGCGCCTGAATGCTTTGTTCCGCGCCGGATATGACTACCGTATCGAATCCGAAGAGAAATCCCGCCAGGGCGGATGTGATGGACCAGAGAAGGATGCGGCCGTTCATTGGATCAGCTAAGTGTACCCGATGCGGACCGCGCACATAGTAGGATGGTTCAGTTGCGGAGACAAACATGAGACGAAACGTAAACCTGTGCTTGCTTCTGTGCGCCACTTGGGTTGCGGCCCAGCCGGTGGTGCTAAAGACTTCGACGATCCTGGATGGCAAGGGCAATGTCTTAAAGAACCGCAACGTCGTCATCGAAGGCGGAAAGATCCTGCGGATCTCCGGCGGCGCCGAAAAGGCCAACTACGATCTCTCGGGTTTGACCGTCATGCCAGGGTGGATCGACACCCACGTCCATATCGGCTTCCACTTTGATGCGAACAACCGCGCGGAAGAAGGGGGCGCCGGCAGCAAGGAAGCCCCGACACTTAGCGCATTGTATGACGCAGCGAACGCCTATGCGACCCTGATGGGCGGATTCACGACCGTTCAAAGCGTCGGCGCGGAAGCCGACGGTCCCGTTCGCGATCTGATTAATTCAGGGCAATTGCCCGGCCCGAGAATCATTACGTCGCTGCGGGCGATTTACGCCGACACCGGCAATCCCGAGCAGATCCGCGCGTTCGTCAGGAAAGCAAAAGCCGATGGTGCCGACGTGGTCAAGCTCTTTGCGACGGCATCGATCCGCGATGGCGGAGCCCAGACCATGTCCGACGACCAGATTCGCGCGGCCTGCAGCGAAGCCACCGCCCAAGGCTTGCGATCGGTGGTTCATGCGCATGCTTCCAGCGGAGCCAAGGCTGCGGTTTTGGCCGGCTGCAGCTCGATTGAACACGGGGTATTGCTGGATGATGAAGCCTTGAAATTAATTGCCAGTCACGGCGTGTACTTCGATCCGAACTTCTTAGTGTTTCATAACTACCTGGAGAACAAACCAAAGTTCCTGGGCATAGGTAACTACACGGAAGAAGGCTTCGCGTACATGCAGAAGGCGATCCCCCAGATGTCGGATGTCCTGAAACGGGCCATGGCGCTGCACATGAAAATCGTGCTGGGGACCGATGCTGTGGCTGGTTCTCACGGCCGCAATGCGGAGGAATTTATCTATCGAGTCAAGGACGGGGGCCAGCCGCCGATGGACGCGATTATCAGCGGCACCTCGGTGGCGGCTGAATCACTGCGGCTGGGCGATAAAATCGGCTCCATCGCGCCGAATATGTCGGCGGATATTGTGGCTGTCGACGGAGATCCGCTCAAGGACATCACGGCGGTCCGGCGCGTGGTTTTTGTCATGCGAAACGGCAAGGTCTACAAGAACGTCTCGAAGTAGCCTCATGGACCTGGATCTCAAGGACAGAGTTGTACTGATCACGGGGGGAGCGTCGGGAATCGGCGCTGCTATTGTGCGCGCCGTCGTGAACGAAGGGGCGGCCGCGGTCATCGCCGATCGCTCCGCGGAACATGAAGTTGCCCGAGCCAAGGTCTACGTGGTCGCGGGCGATTTGACGTCGGCGGAGAATTGCAGGCAGACCGTGGATCAGACGCTGGAACACTTCGGGAGGCTGGACGCATTAGTCAACAACGCGGGTGTGAATGACCGCGTGGGTCTGGAGCGCGGGAATCCGGCGGAATACGTCGCGTCAC
>Ga0207674_10001919_pt1 | contig 26380 bp, 25 predicted proteins | sample KBSCornC72_FD_184303 | JGI IMG/M metagenome (GOLD analysis project Ga0207674, IMG submission 184303) | Corn rhizosphere microbial communities from Kellogg Biological Station, Michigan, USA - KBS Corn C7-2 (SPAdes) (version 2) | ecosystem: Host-associated > Plants > Roots > Rhizosphere > Soil ...
GGAACGACGAAGTTCATGAAGCCGATGACCAGCGGCATCGCCACGAAGAAGATCATGATCGTGCCGTGCGCGGAGAAGATCTGGTTGTAATGCTCGGGCGGCAGATAGCCCTGCGACGCGCCGATTGCGAGCGACTGCTGGGCGCGCATCATGATCGCGTCGGCGAAGCCGCGGACCAGCATCACCAACCCGAGCACGATGTACATGATGCCGATGCGCTTGTGGTCGGTGGAGGTGATATATTCGTGCCACAGATACGGCCACCAGCGCTTGGCCGTGATCCACCCCGCAATCCCGGCGAGCGTCAGGATCACCACGAGGCCGGTGACGAGCGCGATCGGCTCGTGGAAGGGGATCGCGTCCCAGCCGAGCTTGCCGAACATTCTCAACCCCTCGGAGGCGAAGTGGAATCGCGCTCCGGCGGCGGAGCCGCCTGCGGAGCTTGGAGCTGCGCGACCTTGTCCGCGACGATCGCGTCGTACAGGCCGGGCGCGACGGCGCCGTAGGTCATCGGCTTCACGTAGCTGCTGGGCCTGGACAGCTCGCCATAGGCGCGGCCGTCGAGCGCGCCGCCCTGGCCGCGCGCGCCTTGCGCCCACATCGCGAACTGCTCGGGCGGCAGCGCCTGGACCTTGAACTGCATGCCCGGGAAGCCGTCGCCGCTGAAATGCGACGACAGGCCGTCATAGACTCCGGGACGATCCGCCTGCAGGTTCAGCCGAGTCGTCATCCGCGGCATGGTGTAGATCATCGTGCCCATCTGGGGGACGAAGAAGCTGTTCCACACGGTCGCCGAGGTCAGCCGGAAATTGACCGGGGTTCCGGCGGGGACGACCAGCTGGTTGACCGTGGCGACGCCCTGGTCGGGGTAGATGAACAGCCATTTCCAGTCGAGCGAGACGACCTCGACCTTGAGCGGCGGGGCGGGCGAGGGCAGCGGCCGGCTCGGCTCGAGATCGTGGCTGCCGATCCAGGTGATTCCGCCAAGCAGCATGATGGTCAGCGCGGGAACGGCCCACACCACCATTTCGATCGCTCCAGAATATTCCCAGTCCGGGCGATAGGTCGCCTTCTTGTTGCCGCGCCGGAACCACCAGGCGAAGGCCACGGTCGCGACCATCGTCGGGATGATGATCGCGAGCATGATCGCGGTCGAATTGATAAGGATCGTTTTCTCGGCTCTGCCGACCGGCCCGACCGGGTCGAGGATGCCCCGGTTGCAGGCTCCGAGGAGGAGGAAGACGGAAGCACCGGCGGCAAGGCGCAGCGCGCTGCCCGTCCCGGGCCTTCGAGTCGCGCGGTCGCGGAAGCTGCCGAATGAGTTCACGAGCCCCCAGCCGAGTACCGGATTGCGCCCCACCCCGAACGCAACCCCGGAGCGCGCCTGCATTAGCTTCGCAGCCGCGACGCTTCAAGTGCGCCGCGCCCGGCGCCCCTCAATCGCCAAGCGGATAGAAGAGCAGGGGCCCCTCCTCGAACGCGGCGCTGCTGGTGAGGTGGTTCGACAGCCGTTCGTGGACCGGATCGCCTTCCCGGAACTCGAGCGCGGCGTGGCCGATGGCGCCGTCGGGCCCCTCGGCGCGGAGATCGAGGTAGATGGTCCTGGAATCGTCGAACCGCACCGTTCCGAGCGGCCCGCCGGGCTCGCTCGGCGGCAGCTCCGGGAGCGGGCCGGCCGGCTCGCTCAGCGCGACGTCGGTGAGCGCCGCTTCGAGCGCGGCCGAGTGCCAGTAAGCGCGCAGGTTCGGCCAGTCCGCGGCGAGCGCCGGGTCGCCGCCGAAGTAACGGCTCGCGCTCTCCGCGTAGGTTTCCTCGAGGCCCGCCATGCCCGCCTGCCGCTCGTAGCCGCCGAGCTTCGCCCAGTCGGCGGTGCGCGCGGCGACGAACGCCGGATCCTGCAGCACGCGGTGGCTCTCGAGCCGGTCGTAGCCGTGCATCGATTCATGGACGACCAGGCTGAACGCTCCGTGGGTGGTCGGCCCGCGCGGAGTGACCTGGCGCCCGGCGCCCGCGGCGACGGTCGCGATGACCACGCTCTTGCGCCCGTCGAGATAGGTTCCGGGCACGCTGTCCCAGGTCCGGCCGAGCCCCTCCCAGCCGCGCGGAACGACCCCGCGCAGGCTGGTCTCGAAATCGGTCACCGAGGTCCGGCAGGCAACGATCCGGGCGGAGCTGGCACGAAACCGGGCGAGCACGGTCGCCGGCAGCGCCGCGGCCGCCGCGATCACCGCGTGGACATCGGTGGAATCGCCGGTTCCCCCGGCCAAGACGAGATCGGAAATGCCGTTGGTCATCCGCTTACCCCTCCGGACGATTCGGCCGGACCGCGATAGCGGAAACGGTGCGCGATGCCCATCGGGAGAAAATGGTGGACGCACTAGGGCTCGAACCTAGGACCCGCTGATTAAGAGTCAGCTGCTCTACCAACTGAGCTATGCGTCCACTGCCGTGAGGCGAGAGCTCCGGCGCAATCTCGCCTTGAGCGGCGGCGCCGGTAGCATGCACTTAGGTGGGGCGCAACCGTCGCAGGGTCAAGCCAGCGACGAGACCGTCCGCTGCTGCCGCTCGAGCGCCATCAGCAGGCCCAGGCACAGCATCACGGTCATCACCGCCGAGCCGCCGAAGCTGACCAGGGGCAGGGGGACCCCGACCACCGGGGCGAGGCCCATGACCATCATCAGGTTGATCGACACGTAGAAGAAGATCGTCGCGGAGAGGCCGGCCGCGGCGAGCTGCGAGAAGCGGGTGCGGGCGTTGGTGCTGACCCGCATCCCCCAGCGGATGACGAGGGCGAAGGCGAGGATCAGGAACACGCCGCCGGCCAGCCCCCATTCCTCGGCCATGGTGGCGAAGACGAAGTCGGTGTGGCCTTCGGGCAGATAATCGAGGTGGCTCTGGCTGCCCTGGAGGAAGCCCTTGCCCCAGATTCCGCCCGAGCCGATCGCGATCTTCGACTGGCTGATGTGGTAGCCGGCGCCGAGCGGGTCGCTCTCCGGGTTGAGGAACACGTCGATGCGCTTGCGCTGGTAGCCGTGGAGCAGATTGTAGGCGATCGGCGCCGCGACCGCGACCGCGACCGCCGGCCCGGCGAAGATCCACCACGGTAGGCCGGCGAGGAACATCACCGTCACGCCGCACAGCACGACCATGATGCAGGTGCCGAGGTCGGGCTGGACGAGGATCAGGAAGGCGGGGACTCCGAGCAGGAGCAAGGCGGGCCAGATCGCGCGCCACTTGCGGATCTCGCCGGCCGGGACGAGCTCGTAGAAGCGGGCGAGGGTGAGGACGATCGCCGGCTTCATGAATTCGGAGGGCTGGAGGCGGATCGGGCCCAGATCGAGCCAGCGCTGGGCGCCCTTGCTGACGAAGCCGAGCGCCTCGACCCCGACCAGCATCACCAGCGTCACGGCGTAGAGCGGGAAGGTAATCGCCTTGATCGTCGATTCCTTGATCCACGACATGCCGACGGCGATGCCGAGGAAGACCATGAAGATGATCGCCTGCTTCAGCGCCCACGGCCGGACCGCGCCGCCCGCGGCCGAGTAGAGAACGAGCAGGCCGAACCCGGCGATCGCCGCGACCAGGAAGATCAAGCGCCACGGCAGCCGCGCGAGCGGCTTGGGAATGATGGCCGAGGTGATCATGCCTGGTCGGTGAGCGGGGGCAGGCCGTTGGCGGCGCGCCAGCGGGCGGTCCTGGTCTGCGTGCGTTCCTCGAGCGTGCCGCCGATGCTCTGCTCGAAGCCCTGCAGGGCCGCGATCGCTTTCTGCCGGTCGTAGAGGAAGGTCAGCGTGTCGCGGATCAGCGGCGCGGCGACGGCCGCCCCGAAGCCGCCATGCTCGACGATCGCCGCGGCCGCGTAGCGCGGCTTGTCGAACGGCACGAACGCCATGAACAGCGAGTGGTCGCGCAGCTTCCAAGTCGCGCTGGTGTAATTGCCCCGTTCGGCATCGGACAAACGGTGGGTCTGCGCGGTCCCGGTCTTGCCCGCCATCTGGATCCCGTCGAGCGGCAGCTTGGCGCCGGCCGCGGTGCCGTGATCGACCACGCCCCACATCGCCTTGCGAATGAAGTCCAAATGATCCTGGTCGACGTCAAGGTGGGACTGGGGTTTCACCGGCTGGTTCTTCAGCAGCCGCGGCATGACCCGCTTGCCGGTCGCCAGGCGGCTGGCCATCACGGCGAGCTGGAGCGGGTTGATCAGCACCATGCCCTGGCCGATCGACATGTTGATCGTGTCGTAGGTCTGCCACTCGCGATGATATTTGCGCATCATCCACTGCGGATCGGGGACGGTGCCGTAGCGCTGGTTGTCGAACGGCAGGTCGAACTTCTCGCCGAAGCCCATCGAGCGGATCATCGGCGCCAGCTTCTCGGCGCCGACCCGGCGGCACATGTCGTAGAAATAGATGTCGCAGCTGTGGACCACGGCTGCGTCCATATCGACCGGACCATGGCGCTTGTCGCAGTGGAACACATGATTGCCGAGCGGGTAGGAGCCGGTGCAATTGACGCGGTGCTTGCGGTCGACGCCGGCGTTCAAGAGCGCCATGGCCATCGACGGCTTGATCGTCGAGCCCGACGGGTAGAGGCTCTCCAGCGCCTTGTCGACGAGCGGCAAATGGTCGTCTTGCGACAGCATCTTCCATTCGTTCCGGCTGATCCCGTCGGAGAAATTGTTGGGATCGAACGACGGCATCGAGGGCATGGCGAGGATGTCGCCGTTGGTGACGTCGAGGACGACCACCGAGCAGGACTGGTCGCCAATTCGCCGCGCCGCAAATTCGTGCAGGTCGGAGTCGATCGTCAACTGGACGGTGCCGCCGCTGCGGTCGGGCTTGGGGTCGAGCTCCTTGACCAGCTTGCCCCGCGCGGTGACCTCGACCCGCTGGCCGCCGGGCTGCCCGCGAAGCGTCTGCTCCAGCGTCTTTTCGAGACCTTCCTTGCCGATCTTGACCCCGGGCACGAGCAGCAGCGGGTTCTTGTCCTCCGCCTCATATTCCTTTTCGTTCGCCGCGCCGACATAGCCGACCAGCTGGCCGACCGACGTCCCGCCCGGATAGAAACGGGTGAAGCCGCGCGACGCCGCCACGCCCGCCAGCTCGGGCAGGCGGACGGTGATCGCGGCATATTGCTCGTAGGCGATATTGTCGGCGACCGAGACCGGCTGGAAGCCGCGGCTGTGCTCGAGTTCCCTGTTGATCCGGTCGACCTCGTCGGGCGGCAGGGTCAGCAGCTGCGCGAGCTGGCCGACGACGCGCGGACCGTCGGTCAGCTGCTGCGGGATGATGTCGACCCGGAAGCTCGCCTTGTTGATCGCGATCGGCTTGCCGTTGCGGTCGATGATCCAGCCGCGCCGGGGCGGGACCGGGATGAGCTGGACCCGATTGCTCTCGCTCAGCAGCTGATATTTCTGGTTCTGGGCGATCGACAGCCAGCCGAGGCGGCCGATCAACAGGGCGCCGACCGTCGCCTGGGCGCCGCCGAGCAGCAGCATCCGGCGCGAGAACGTGATCGACTGATGCGCCGTCGTCAGGCGAGTCGGCCGGTTCATCGCCCCAGCCTCCACCGGTCGATCCGGGACACCAGCCAGGCGCTCAACGGAAAGATGCAGATCGAGATGATGGTCGGCGGCCCGACGGCGGCGATCGGGACGCGCGCGCCGACTGCCGCGGCGACCCGCCATTGCAGTCCTTCGTCGATCGCGATCAGCACCGCGGCAAGCACCCATTCGATCCAATAATCGCGCCACATCGTGCGGCGATCGATCAGGTCGAGCGCGAGCATGGTCGCACTCCACAAGGCCACCGACAAGCCTATCGGCGCGCCGGTGATGAGGTCGTTGGCGAGCCCCATCGGCGCTGCCCACCAGGCCGGCCACGGGTCGGAGCGAAGCAGGCGCCAGCTGATCAGCGCGAGGAAGCCGAAGTCGGGATACCAGCCGCTCGAGGTGACGATCGGCAAGGCGGCCAGGAAGGAAGCGGCGACGACCGATACGGTCGGCGCGATCACCGCGAAGGGCTTCGGGCCCTGGCCGATCCTGCGCTTGGTCGAGAGTGCCGCGCGGACCATCACGGCCTCTCCGACGGAGCCGGCGAGTCGCTGGCGGCCGCGTCCGGCTCGTAGGGCGGCTCGACCACGGCGAAGCTGACATTGGCCGGATCGGCGAGCGGCAGCGCGACTGCGCCGTCGTCGTCGAGCTTGACCACCCGGGCGACCGGGACCAGCGGCGGATAGAGCCCGCCGGTGCCCGAGGTGATGATGATGTCGCCGCGCTTGAACGGGTTGCGCCCGACCTCGAGCGGGCGGACGTCGATCGTCCCGTCGCCGCGGCCCTGGGCGATGACCGGGAGCCCGCCGCGCAGCACCCGTGCCGGAACGATATTGTTGCGGTCGGACACCAGCAGCACGCGCGAGGCCAACGCGCCGGCATCGATCACCCGCCCGACGAGGCCGTCGGGCGAGCGCACGGGCATGCCGATGCGGACCCCGTCGCTCGACCCCGCCGAGAGGATCGCGAACCGCCGCGGGCTGCTGAAGGACGAGCCGACGAGGCGGCCGACGGCGACCGCGCCCCGCTCCCGCTCGCGCAGCCTGAGCAAGGCCTTGAGCTGGCGATTTTCCTGCAGCACCGCATTGGCGGTGAGGATCTGGCGCGCCATCGCATCGCGTTCGCGCTTCAGCTTGCCGTTCTGGCCGGCGGCGTCCCAATAGTTGCCGGCACCGGTGAACAGGCCCTCGACGGTGGAGGTGACCTCATGCAGCCCCGAAGCAACCGGACCGGTGACGTCGAGCGCGGCGCCGCGCACGCTGTCGAACCGCGCCGGGGCGAAGATCGACAGGGCCAGCAGGAGCAGGCCGATCAGGATCCCGGCGATCAGCGCGAGAAAGCTGAAGAACAGCCCGTATTGGGCTCGGCGCGACCAGCCGGGGCGCGCGGTCGCCACGCCTCAGGCCCTCGCTAGGCCGTCTGCAGAACGCCGCGGAACTGCTCTTCCTCGAGCGCGCGGCCGGTGCCGAGCGCGACGCAGGTCAGCGGATCCTCGGCTACGGTGACCGGCAGGCCGGTCTCGTCGCGAAGCACTTCGTCGAGCCCCTGCAGCAGGGCGCCGCCGCCGGTCAGCACGATGCCCTGGTCGCAAATGTCCGCGGCGAGCTCGGGAGCAGTGTTCTCGAGCGCGATCCGAACGCCCTCGACGATCGTCCCGACCGGTTCGGACAGAGCTTCGGCGATCTGGCCCTGGTTGATCGAAATCTCCTTGGGCACGCCGTTGACGAGGTCGCGGCCCTTGATGTGCACGGTCTTGCCGATGCCGTCGACCGGCGGCTTGGCGATCCCGACCTCTTTCTTGATCCGCTCGGCGGTCGCTTCGCCGATCAGCAGATTGTGGTTGCGCCGGACGTACGAGCTGATCGCTTCGTCCATCTTGTCGCCGCCGACCCGGACCGAGGTGGTGTAAGCGAGGCCGCGCAGCGACAGCACCGCGACTTCGGTCGTGCCGCCGCCGATGTCGACGACCATCGAGCCGATCGGCTCGGTCACCGGCATGTCGGCGCCGATCGCCGCGGCCATTGGCTCTTCGATCAGATAGACCGCGCTCGCCCCGGCGTTGGACGCGGCGTCGCGGATCGCGCGGCGCTCGACCGAAGTCGAGCCCGACGGCACGCAGATCACGATTTCGGGGAAGCGCCAGGCGCGCATCTTGCCGCCGTGGACCTTGTGGATGAAGTGCTTGATCATCTGCTCGGCGACGTCGATGTCGGCGATGACTCCGTCGCGCAGCGGGCGGATGGCCTCGATCTGGTCCGGGGTCTTGCCCATCATCAGCTTGGCGTCGTCGCCGACCGCCTTGACCTTTTTGACGCCGTTGATGGTCTCGATGGCGACGACCGAGGGTTCATTGAGGACGATTCCGCGGCCGCGGACGTAGACGAGCGTATTGGCGGTCCCGAGGTCGATCGCCATGTCGTGCGACATCCACTTGAACCAGCGATTCCAGAACATTGATCCCCGTATCCCCGACCTGCGTGGAAGCTGCGGACAGGCACTCCGCGGCTTCACTCGCGATTAAACACTACCCATTGAATGCGGCCTGAATTTCCGCGAAAAATCAGCGCTTCGCCGGCCGCCTTCGAATGAGCTAGGAATGGTTAATATGTCAATAAGAAGGCTGCCCCCGGAGCTCATAAATCGCATTGCCGCGGGCGAGGTGGTCGAACGGCCGGCGAGCGCCCTCAAGGAACTGGTCGAAAACGCGCTCGATGCCGGCGCCGCCCAGGTCGCGGTGCGGCTGTCGGCCGGCGGGCTCGAACTGATCGAGGTTGCCGACGACGGTCGCGGCATGAGCCCGGCGGAGTTGCGCCTGGCGCTCGAGCGGCACGCGACCTCGAAGCTGCCCGACGATTCGATCGACCGGGTGACGAGCTTCGGCTTCCGCGGCGAGGCGCTGCCGTCGATCGCCAGCGTCTCCCGCCTCAGCATCGAAAGCCGGGTCCGCGGCAGCGACGGGTGGCGAATCGCGGTCGATCACGGCGAACCGGCCGGGGAGGGGCCGGCGGCGCTCCCGCCCGGCACTCGGGTGGCGATCGCGGGACTGTTCGACAAGGTCCCGGCACGGCGCAAGTTCCTGCGCTCGCCGCGCGCCGAATATGCCGCCTGCCTCGATGCCGTGAAGCGCCTGGCGATGGCGCGCAGCGATGTCGGCTTTGCGCTCGACCACGACGGGCGGCGGATTTTGACGCTGCAGCCGTCGGACGCGCCCGCGCGCGTCGCGGCCCTGCTCAGCCATGAACTCGACCGCCATGGGGTCGGCATCGACTGCGCCCGCGACGGGCTCAGGCTGACCGGCGTCATCAGCCTGCCGACCTTCAATCGCGGCATGGCCGACCAGCAATATCTGTTCGTCAATTCACGGCCGGTGAAGGATCGGCTGCTGGTCGGCGCGCTGCGCGCCGCCTATCGCGACCTCATCGCGCGCGACCGGCACCCGATCGCGGCGCTGTTCGTCGAAGTCCCGCTCGAGGACGTCGACGTCAACGTCCACCCGGCCAAGACCGAAGTGCGGTTCCGCGATCCGGCGGCGGTGCGCGGGCTGATCGTCGGCGGCCTCCGCCGCGCGCTCGACGAGGAAAGCCAGCGCAGCGCAGCGCGCGACCAGGCTGCGGCGCCGGTCATGTGGACGACGAGCGCGACCTACGATGCGGCTCGCAACCGTCACCCCCGCGAAAGCGCGGGCCCCGCTGCCTTTCAAGGAAGCGGGATTCCCGCTTTCGCAGGAATGACTGGAGTGGCGGAGGAACAGCGCCTGTTCGATCACGCCCCCGCCGGGCGCGCGGAGTCTGCAACTGAAGCCGTCCCGAGCTACCCCTTGGGCGTCGCGCGCGGGCAGGTCGCCGCGACCTATATCGTCGCCGAGGCCGAGGATGGGCTGGTGATCGTCGACCAGCATGCCGCGCACGAGCGGCTGGTGCTCGAACGGATGCGCGCGGCGCGCGAGGGAGGAGCGATCACCCGCCAGGTGTTGCTGATTCCCGAGGTGGTCGAGCTCGAGGAGCCGGATTGCGACCGGCTCGAGGGTGCCGCGGCGGACCTCGCCGAGCTCGGGCTGGAGATCGAGCGGTTCGGGCCCGGTGCGATCCTTGCCCGGGCCTATCCCGCCGCACTGGGGAAGACCGACGTCGCCGGGCTGCTCGCCGACCTCGCAGCGGAAATCGCCGAGCTCGGCGGGCCCTTGAGCCTGCGCGACAAGCTTGACCATGTCGCCGCGACGATCGCCTGCCACGGCTCGGTGCGGGCCGGGCGAATCCTCTCGGTCGCGGAGATGAACGCCCTCTTGCGCGAGATGGAGGTGACGCCGCGCTCCGGCCAGTGCAACCACGGCCGGCCGACGTGGGTGAAGCTCGGCCATGGCGAGATCGAGAAATTGTTCGGCCGAAGATAGGCGGTTCGTGAGTCCCTTAGCTCTCTGACGTCGAACGGCTGCCCGCGCTGAGCCGGTTGCAAGCCCTCTGGAGATCAGTTGCGACGATCGCGCCGGGCCGGGCAATCGCCAGCCCGGCCTTCGGCCGCACGTAAAGCCGTCCCACGCCATCAGGCAGGTTCACCTGCCGATAGCCGTGGCGTTGCGCGAAAACGTCCAGATAGGCATCGAGGCATCCTGGATATTCCGGAGATTCATATCCGGTGAGCAGTGCCAGCGGCAGCCGTTTGTCCAGCACCTGCTCGAGGCTTGCCGGAATCACGACATGAAGCTCGGATGCGGTCCGCGGGCTTAGCAAGACGCCGCTCCTGAAGACGAACGGTCCCGTGGCGAAATCGTCGTCGATCGAAACACCGGAATCGACGGCGCGCTCGGGGGAAAGGCTTGCGATTTCGTCACCCGGACGGGCAGGGGGCAGGTGCCTCCGCATCCAGGCGGCGTCGGCTTCGTCGATCAGGATCGGCGAACCGGACTTCGCTGCCCGAGAGGCGACCAGCAGCGACGGCGTCATTCCGACCATTGCAAACACCAGGATCGCCTTGGCCCAAAGCCTGGTGTGAGGCGCGTCCGTCGAAAGCGCGATCCCGAGGCTGATGAACAGCGGCGGCAACACCGGAATGACATATTGGGCATGCGCGGGAAGCGGGAGCACCATTCCCACCACTCCCGCCAGGATCATGATGCCGAGGAAAATGACCTCGCCGTTAAAGGCCGTGGCAAGGGACGTCCGCAGTCGCGCGCCGACGAGGAGGAACGCCAGCAGGGCGGGTCCGAGAAGGAGGTAACCGATCAGGTCTTCGGCCGTGTCGAATGGGGAGAGTTCCCAGGCTTGTCCGATTCCACGGTACCACTGAAAGGGCGCAGTCGCGCCGTAAGTGAGAACACCCCACAGGAATGACCCGGGCGCACCTGCCCAGGCGAAGAGAGCCGGGACCACGCCGAGGCCCAGGCCTGTCGCGCAGGCCGCGAACTGTCGCACGGGACGGTCTCCGCGCAGCATTGTGAACGCCCCCGCGGCGATGCCGAAGGGCAGGTAGGAGAGCTTGGTGCTGGCAGCGAACCCAAAAGCGATGCCGGCGACAAACCACAGCCGGAGCCGGGCCTTCCGAACGGCGCCAAGCGCTGCCCACAAGGCAAGGCCAAGGAAGAACGCCGGAAGGACGTCGTTGCGGACGACGGAGCTGGCCTGCTGGAAGGCATCAACCGCCGCCATGCCCCCGGCCGCGAGCAGCGCATGGCGCTGGCCGACCCCGATCGACCGCTGCGCCAGATAGACGATGACGACCGTCGCCAGCCCGAGCAGCGCGGTCAGCAGCCGCATCGACAAGAATACGTGGTGGGGGAACAGCAGCGCGACCGGCGCATAGATCCAGCTTTGCATCGGCGGCTGCAACGACAGATAGTCGCGGAAGATCGTGTAGCGCAGCGCCAGGTCGGCCCCCGCCACATATTGGCTTTCATCGTGGCCGATGCGGGCGAGGAAGACGCGCAGCAGCAGCCAGGCGCCCAAGGCGATGGCGCACCAGGCCGGTAATGAAGCAATTCTCCGATCACGGGGTGTCGGGGTCGGCAAAGCCGCGGCCGGCGCGACTGCCGGGTTTGAGGGAAGCATGGCCTGCGAATCCTGCTTGGGGACGCTCGCGCGCCCAGTTCCCTTGAGCGACCGCCTATGGCCCCGGTGCGCAATGTGCAACGGTGCTTTTCGTGGACGGCCAGCTAGTCCCTCGATTCGGTTGCTGCTAAGCGGGCGGCGGGAATGGGGTCTCCCGTATAACCGCCGACCGGCTGATGGCTCCTACGGGCGCACTTGTGCAGCAGTAGGAGGATTATGCTCTATCTCATTGTTTTCGCAGGCGCAGGCATTGGCGGCGCGCTTCGTCACGGGGTCAACGTCGGCGCCGTGAAATTGTTCGGATACGGATTTCCGTTCGGGACCCTGATCGTCAACGTCCTCGGGTCGTTCCTGATCGGCCTGCTGGCTGGCTGGTTCGCCTTCCGGCCCGGGGTGCCGCAGGACATGCGCCTGTTCCTCACCACCGGAATCCTCGGCGGATTCACGACCTTTTCCGCTTTCTCGCTCGATGCTGCGCTGCTGATCGAGCGTAATGCCTACGCGCTGGCGGCCGCCTACCTCCTCGGATCGGTCACCGCGAGCCTGGTGGCATTGTTCCTCGGCCTCGCCCTGTTTAGGAGCGGCACGCACTTACCATGAACATCGCCCTCATCCCGGTCGGCGACGATCCGCCGAACAGCGTCAACGTCATCATCGAGGTGCCGGTCGGCGGTGAGCCGGTGAAATATGAGTTCGACACCCGGTCGGGCGCCCTGTTCGTCGATCGCATCCTGCACACGCCGATGCGCTACCCGGCCAACTACGGCTTCGTGCCGCACACCCTGTCGCCCGATGGCGACCCGCTCGATGCGCTCGTCATCGCCCGCACTCCGTTCGTCCCCGGCAGCGTCGTTCGCGCCCGGCCGATCGGCGTGCTCAACCTCGAGGACGAACATGGCGGCGACGAGAAATTGATCTGCGTCCCGGTCGACTCGACCTTTCCTTATTACACCGACGTTGGGGAGCGGCAGGACCTGCCCTCGATCATCCTGAAGCAGATCGAGCATTTCTTCACCCATTACAAAGATTTGGAGCCGGAAAAATGGGTCCGGGTCGGGCGCTGGGGCGATGCCGAGGAGGCGAAAACCGTGCTTCTCGAAGCGATCGAACGGGGCAAGGCGAGCGCTGCTCGGGACGGGTAAGCAACGACTTTGGCGTCATTCGATGCTATGGTGCGTGCCGGAGCAGGAGCAAGTTCCATGGACGGCCAAGACCGCGTGTACTTTGCTCGGCGCGCGGCCGAGGAAGAAGAGCTGGCGGCGGCCGCCAGCGACCCCAACGTCGCCAGGGCCCACCGCGACATGCAACGCGCCTATCTCGAGCGCGCCAGCGTCGGCGCCCGGCCGCAACAGCCGGCTGTGGAGCCGATCGGCTGAACCTCAGCGCTCCGTTTCGCTCAATTTTCTGAACGTCGCTTCGAGCAGGGTTCCGCGCGCCTCGGCGCGCGACCGCTCGAGTCGCGCATAGCCGCCGGCCTCTTCCTGGCTGAGCTCGCCGGCGAAGCGGCCGGCGCGGACCTCGGCGAGCACCTGCCGCATCCGCTCGCGCACCGACGAGTCGACGATTCGGCGGCCGCCGAGCAGCGCGCCGAGCTCGGCGGTGTTGGAGATCACCTCGCGCATTCCGGCGATGCCCCGCTCGTCGATCAGGTCGGCGATCAGCTTCAGCTCGCCGACGCACTCGAGCAGCGCGACCTCGGGCGCGATCCCGCCCTCGACCAGCGTCTCGAACCCGGCGATCAGCAACTCCGGGACGCCGCCCCAGACGACCGCCTGCTCGTTGAACAGGTCCGCCTCCGCCTCCTCGGCGAAGGTCGAAGCGATCAGGCCGGCCCGGGCGCAGCCGATCGCCCGGCCGTAGGCGAGCGCGATTTCGCGCCCCGAGCCGGTCGCGTCCCGCTCGACGGCCCACAGCGCGATCATCCCCTTGCCCTCTTGATACAGCGACCGCAGCGCGGTTCCGGGGCCCTTGGGCGCGACCAGGAACACATCGAGGTCGGGGCGTGGCGCGACGAACCCGAAGCGCACCGACAGACCGTGGCTGAAGCCAAGCGCGGCGCCGTCGCGCAGGTTCGGCTCGATCTCCCGGTACAGGGCCGGATGAATTTCGTCCGGGGCCAGCATCATGACGACGTCGGCCGAGCGGACGGCGTCCTCGATCAGCGCGATCTCGAGCCCGGCCGCCTCGGCCTCGGCCGCGCTCCGGGAGCCGCCGCGCAGGCCGACGACGACGTCGATCCCGCTGTCGTGCAGGTTGAGCGACTGAGCGCGGCCCTGGTTGCCGTAACCGAGGATCGCGACCCGCTTGCCGGCGAGGGGCGCGGGGTCGATGTCGGCTTCGCGAATGAGATCCACGCGCGCCGCCTAGCCCTTCGGCTGCAACAGGGCCACCGCTTCTTCGAGATGCGCGTCGAGCGGTTCGGCAAACCGCGGCCAGTCCGGCGGGGGCTGATGTGCGAGCCAGGTATATTGCCGCTTGGCATAGCGGCGGGTCGCCTGCTGGCCCGCAGCGATGGCATCGGCCAGAGTCGTCTCGCCGCGCAGATAGGCGGCGATCTCGGCCACGCCGATCGCCCGCATCACCGGGAGGCTTGCGTCGAGCCCGCGCCCGAGCAGCGCGTCCACCTCGGCCACGGCGCCGTGCTCGACCATCGCGGCGAAGCGCGCATCGCAGCGGGGGTAGAGCCACGCCCGCGGCGGCAGCAGGATCAGCGGACGAAGCGTGACCCGATCCGCGATTCCACCGGTCCGCTCGCGCTGCCAGGCGGCGAGCGGCCGTCCGGTCGACCGCACGACCTCGAGCGCCCGCGCGATGCGGCTGGTGTCGGCGGGCGTGAGGCGCGCCGCCGCCTCGGGGTCCAGCGCCGCCAGCTCGGCGCGGTTGTCCGCGACCGGCGTTTGGCGAACCCGCTGCCGCACGTCCGGATCGATCGGCGGGACCGGGGCGATCCCGTCGAGCAGGGTGCGCAGGTAAAGGCCGGTCCCGCCGACCAGGATCGGCAGCCGGCCCGCAGCGTGGATCTCGGCGATCTCCGTCGTGGCGCGCTCCGCCCAGTCCGCCGCCGAGCTCGGCTCCGAGCCGTCGAGCAAGCCGTACAGCCGGTGCTCGGCGCGGGCGAGATCGGCCGCGGCCGGGGCCGCGCTCAGCAGCGGCAGGTCGCGATAGACCTGCGCGCTGTCGGCGTTGACGATCACTCCGCCCGTCCGCTCGGCACAGGCCAGGGCAAGTGCCGACTTGCCGCTCGCCGTCGGCCCGGCGATTAGGACAAGGAGTGGATTCGGACGAGGGCGCATGGCGATTGCGACGCTGATAGCAGCGGGACGGTTGGATGACAGGCTGGTCGATCGCGCGCTCGGCCTGCTGCGCGAGGTCGACCCGCGGGCGAGCTTCTCGCACTGGATCGACGAAGGCGACGCCGCGGACTTGAGGTTCGCCGGCGACGGCAGGAGCGCACGCTGGGCGCTGGCAGGGCTCGAGCAGCTGGACGTCGTCGTCCAGCCCGAGGAACCGCGCTGGAAGCGACTGTTCGTGGCTGACATGGATTCGACCATCATCGGCCAGGAATGCATCGACGAGCTCGCCGATTATGCCGGATTGAAGGACGAAGTCGCCCAGATCACCGAGCGCGCGATGCAGGGCGAGATCGATTTCCGCGGCGCCTTGCGGGAGCGGGTGCGGCTCCTTGCCGGGCTCGACCAGCGCGCTCTTAGCCGCTGCCTCGACGAACGCGTCCAGATCACGGACGGCGCGGAGACGCTGGTTCAGACGATGCGCGCCGGCGGGTCGAGCTGCCTGCTCGTGTCCGGCGGCTTCCTGTCGTTCGCCAACCCGATCGCCGAAGCCGTCGGATTCGACCGGGTCAAGGCGAACCGGCTGGTCTTCGCCGGCGGCAAGCTGAGCGGAGAGGTCGGGGACCCGATCGTCGACGCCATGGCCAAGCGCGACGCGCTGGTCGAGGCGCGCGATCAGCTCGGGCTGGCGGCCGCGGACGTGATGGCCATCGGCGATGGCGCCAACGACAAACTGATGATCGAGGAAGCAGGGCTGGGGATCGCCTATCGCGCCAAGCCGGCGCTGGCCGAAGTCGCCGACGCCGAGCTCAAATATCACGGGCTCGACGCTTTGCTCTGGGTCCAGGGCGTGCGGCGGAAGGATTGGTTCAGGGGTTAGCGATTTGGCCCCGGAACGGGAAAGCAGGGCTGGCCCTTCAGCGCGTTGCAGGCCGCCTGCGCGGCCCCCCGCGAGGCGAACGGACCAACCTGCAGCCGGGTGATGTTGCCGACGGCGCCGTAGAACGCGGCCTTGTCCCGCAAGGCTGCGTTCGAGGCCAGCCTCCGATACAGGGCCTCGGCGGAGGAGCGGTTCGAAAAGGCACCGAGCTGGACGCGCCAGCCCTTGGTGATCTGTCGAACCGTCAGGGCGACGCTCCGCTCGGGTTGAGGCGCGGGCTTCGCTACCGGCGGGGCTGCAGCGGTCTTGGCTGGCTTGGCCGCGGGCTTGGGCAGCGGCTTGTCGGCCGGCTTGGCAGCGAAATCTCCTCTGTCCTTGGCCATGAGGATCGCCAGTGCCCGGCCCTTGGTGCGCTCCTGGAGCGGCAGGATTCGATTGAGCTGGTCGAGCGTGTCCTTGGCCGCCGGCAGGCCGCGCGCCGCCGCGCGGGTGATATAGGCATAGCCCTGCACCGGGTCCTGCGGCACCCCGTCGCCGTTGAACAGGGCCGTGCCGTAGACCAGCATCGCGCGCGGCTCGTCCTTGTCGGAGGCGGCCTTGAGCCACCGCACCGCACCGGTGTGGTTGCCGTTCTGGAACAGCAGCAGGCCGAGCGTGGTCTGGGCGTCGAGGTGCCCCCTGGCGGCGGCCCGCTCGAACCAGAGCTGCGCCGCGCCGAGGTCGATCGGTACCCCGCGGCCGAGGCGATAGGCCTGGCCGAGGTTGAACTGGGCGTCGGCGTCGCCCTGTTCGGCGAGCGGCCGCCAGATTGCGACGGCGGCCGCATAATCGGCCTTCTGCCACGCATCGATCCCCGCCTTGACCGACTGCGCGGACAGCGGCGCGGCCAGCGACGCCAGCCAGATCGATGCGGCTAAGTACCTGGAACGCATGCCTTACCCCACTCCGGTCCAAGTCTAGCGAAGTTGGCGCGTTCGGCAAACAGGGTCGTGGTGCCGTTAACCAGATTTTAGAGGCTTGAGTGCCACTTCCCACTTGGATTGACGTCATTCACGCGAGGGGAAAAGCATGCGCGTTCTGGCTATGGCATCGCAGAAAGGCGGGTCGGGTAAGACGACCTTGTCCGGCCATCTTGCGGTGCAGGCGCAGCTGGCGGGTGCAGGTCCCGTCTGCCTCATCGACATCGACCCGCAGGGCAGCCTGGCCGACTGGTGGAACGAACGCGAGGCCGAAATGCCGGCGTTCGCACAGACCACCGTGGCGCGGCTTGCCTCGGACCTCGAAGTGCTTCGCCAGCAGGGTTTCCGCCTGGCCGTGATCGACACCCCTCCGGCGATCACCATGGCGATCCAGAGCGTGATCGCGGTCGCCGAGCTGATCGTCATCCCGACCCGGCCGAGCCCGCACGACCTGCGCGCCGTGGGCGCCACGGTCGATCTGTGCGACCGCGCCGGCAAGCCTTTGATCTTCGTCGTCAACGCCGCAACCCCCAAGGCCAAGATCACCTATGAGGCGGCCGTGGCCCTGTCGCAGCACGGCACCGTGGCGCCGGTCACCGTCCATCATCGCACCGACTTCGCGGCGTCGATGATCGACGGCCGTACCGTGATGGAGATCGACCCCCAGGGCCGATCGGCCAACGAGATCGTCGAGTTGTGGGAATATATTTCCGACCGGCTCGAGAAGAACTTCCGCCGCACCGTCTTTGCCGCGCCGGGTCAGGCGCCGGGCATCGTTGCGGCCAGTCCGCGCCCGGTCGGCGGCTTCGGCCGTCGAGTGGTCGGCCAGTAAGGGGTGGCGCAAGTGGCGAGTATCGAACCCAAACCTTTCGCTTCTCTCTCGTCCGGGCTGCTGGCGCGCAAAGGCGCGGCCAAGCCGGCCATGAAGCCCCAGGGCTTCGGCCAGATGGGCGGCGGCCACCTCGAGGATCTCGGCTGGAACGACATGGGCTTTGAGCCCCCCAAGCCGGCCGAAACGCCGCCGCGCGACGCGGATCACGATGCGTTCGGCGAAGAGATCGACGATCAGCCGCGGGTCCATCCGACCGGGCTGACCCCGGTTCATTCGCCAGTGCACAGCCAGCACGCCGAGCTCGCCGATCGCCTCGGAGTCGAGGACAGCGACGAGGAGTTCGACGAGACGGCCGAGCCCTATGACGAGGCCGAGCCGGCGCCGGTGGCGATCCTGCCGACCGCGACGCCCGTTCCGCACCGCGCGCCGCGGCCGCGGTCGGCTCCGGGCAGCAAGGCCAAAGCCGCATTCACACTTCGTCTCGATCCCGAACGGCATCTCAAGCTGCGACTCGCATGCGCGGTCAACGGTCGATCCGCGCAGCAGCTTGTGACCGACGCGCTCGATCAGTTGCTCGTCGACATGCCCGAGCTCGAAGGGATGGCCGAAAAGGCCAAAAAGAGGGGGTAATTCCAATGTCCAAGCCGATCCGCTTCGCCTCCGCAATCTCCGTCGTCGCGCTGGCCAGCGTGATCGGCGGGTGCGCGGCGCCGCAACGCCATGCGAGCAGCGCCTCGAACCTGCCAAGCGGAGAGATCGGGCTTGCCACCCGGGCGCTTGCCGCGCTGGCCGCCAACGATCCGGCGACCGCCGTCGATTTTGCCGAGAAAGCGGCCGCGCGGACGCCGCACGATGCCGGCATTCGCGCATTGCTCGGCACTGCCTATCTCGCGGCGGGGCGCTTTTATTCGGCCGAGACCGCATTCAAGGATTCGCTGGCGCTCGACCCGAACCAGCCGAAGCTGGTGCTGAAGGTTGTCCTGGCCGAAATCGCTCAGGGCAAGAATGGCGAGGCGATCGCCATCCTCGACGCCGGCCGCGGCGCACTCGACCAGGCCGATTACGGACTGGCGCTGGCCCTCGCCGGCCGGCCGCTCGATGCCATCGCCGCGCTGGAGCCGATCGCCCGGGCCGAGGGTGCCGACCCTCGCGTCCGCCAGAACCTCGCGCTCGCTTATGCTTTCTCCGGCGACTGGACCAACGCCAAGGCGGTTGCGGCCCAGGACGTCCCGGCCGACCAGCTCGACGCCCGCTTGAAGCAGTGGATGCAGCTCGCCACTCCGGCCCGACCGTCCGACCAGGTCGCGGCGCTGATCGGAGTCACTCCGGCCGCGGCCGATCCGGGCCAGCCGGTTCAGCTCGCGCTGCGCAAGGAGGACAGCCGCCTGGCTGAGGCCGCTCCGGCTCCCGCGCCCGTGCCGCCGCAAGCGGCGCCGGCACCGCCACCGCAGCTGGCCGAAGCGGCACCGCCGCCGCCTCCGCCGCCGGTCCAGATCACGCCGGGCGACGAACCCTATGTGGCGCCGGTCGCCGCGGCCGATGTGCCGTCGGTTCCGGCCTTCACGCCGGAAGTGACCGCGCCGCCGCCGCCGGTGGCCAGGCCGGCCCGGGTCGTGCACGCCAAGCTGCCCAAGGCCTCGGTCCGCCGCGCGACGGGCAAGTCGGGCGCGGTCGTGCAGCTCGGCGCGTTCGGCAACGCGGCCCGGGTCGCCACCGCCTGGAATGCCGCCGCCAAGCGCTTCGGAGCGCTGAAGTCGTACGCGCCGATGAGCGCGCGCTTCGACAGCGGCAAGGGCACCTTCTACCGGCTGTCGGTGAAGGGCTTCGGCAGCGTCGGCGAGGCGAATGCCTTGTGCGCCTCGGTCCGCCGCGGCGGCGGCAGCTGCTTCGTCCGCAACATCGCGGGCGACGCCCCGGTCCAGCTCGCCTCACGCTGACCATCCCGTCATTGCGAGCGTAGCGAAGCAATCCAGCGGCGCTGTCTGGATTGCTTCGTCGCTGCGCTCCTCGCAATGACGATCAGCCGATCAGCCGATCAGCCGATCAGCAGTTCCAGGCAGGCCATTCGAACGGCCACGCCCATTTCGACCTGAAGCGCGATCATGGAGCGCTGCGGATCGTCCGCGACCGCGCTTTCGATCTCGATGCCGCGGTTCATCGGACCGGGGTGCATGACCACGGCGTCCGGCGCCGCACGGGCCAGCCGTTCAGCCGTCAGGCCGTAGCGCTCGAGATATTCGCCGGGAGCGTCGTTGAGGTCGTCGTCCAGCCGCTCGCGCTGGATCCGCAGCATCATCACCACGTCGGCGCCGGCGATGGCGTCGTCGACCGACAGCGCGGCGATTCCGTCGGGCATGAACTCGCGCGGGCCGGCGAGGCGCACCTCGGCGCCCAGCCGCGACAGCAGTTTCGCATTCGAGCGCGCGACCCGGCTGTGGCGGATGTCGCCGCAGATCGCGACCTTGAGGCCGGCGATGGTCCCGAAGTGCCGGCGGATCGTCGCCGCATCGAGCAGCGCCTGGGTCGGATGCTCGTTGGTGCCGTCGCCGGCGTTGATCACCGGGCAGTCCATGATCAGCGCGACCGCCGCTGGAGCGCCGTTCTCGCGGTGGCGGATGACCAGCGCATCGGGCCGCATGGCGTTGAGCGTGCTCGCCGTGTCCTCGAACGTCTCGCCCTTCTTGATCGACGATTGCTCGACCGGCAGGAACAAAGGCGCGGCGCCGAGCCGGTGCGCGGCGGTTGCGAACGACATCGCGGTCCGCGTCGAATTCTCGTAGAACAGGTTGAACACGACCTTGCCTTTGAGCTGGTCGCCCGAATGGCCGGCGCGGTTCTCGGCGAACCAATGGTCGGCGCGGTCGAGCAGGGTCGCGACCTCGGCGTCGTTGAGCGAATCGATCGAAAGCAGGTCCACGAGCGCGTCGCTTATGGCGAAGGCGGAAGATTGACCAGCGCGTCGATCGCGCCCTGGAGGATATGCGCGGCGGCGAGCGCGTCGACCTTCTCGGCGCGGCGGGCGCGGCTGACGTCGGCGGCGATCATCGCCCGCTCGACCGCCCGCGTCGACCAGCGCTCGTCCCACAGCAGGACCGGCAGCCCAAGCGGCGCCAGATTGCGGGCGAAGGCGCGGACCGACTGGGTGCGGGGCGAGTCGCTGCCGTCCATGTTGAGCGGCAGGCCGATCACCAGGCCGACGATCGCCTCGCGTTCGACGATCGCGCGCAGCGCTTCGAGATCCCTGGTGAACTTGGTCCGGCGGACGGTCTCGGCCGGGCCGGCGAAATGCCAGCCGGAATCGCACACGGCGACGCCGATCGTCCTGGTGCCGACGTCGAGCCCGGCGAGCTTGCCGTGGGGCACCAAAGCGGCGAATTCGGCGGCGTTCGCGGTGATCAATGCTTGTTCCACGCGCTTACCCTTCTCGCCGCATCGGCGTGGATCGACCCCCAGAAGAGCGCGTAGTCGTAAACGTGGAAATTGTTGCCGGGCAGCGGCGGCGGCGTGAAGGCCGGCACGTCGCCGTCGATGATCAGCAACCCCTTCGAGCAGGATGCTCCGACGCGGTGCGGAGCGAGGCTCGCGCTCGTCATCGCGGCATTGGGGACGAGCGTTCCTACATTCGCCTCGGCCGGCGCGGCGGCGTCCTGGACGCCGCTGATCGGGTTCACGCACAGGACGTCGGCCTGCCGCCGTTCGGCGCCGTTGAGGCCGCGGGTCTTCTCCCAGTCGTGAAACAGCAGGTCGGGATTGGCCGGATTGCCGAAGCTCATCCACGACAGGATGCAGCCGCCCTGGTTCGGGGTCCGGCAAGCGGGGAAGCCGAGTGCCGGCAGGTCCGATCGGGTGCTGATCGGCCAGCCGACGACATAAGCGGCGACCAGCCGGCCCTTTAGCGCGTCTTTCCGCTCGGCCAGCAGGTGCATGAGGTGCAGCGCGCCCTGGCTGTGCGCGGCGAGGATGATTCCGCCGCGCGGCGCTTCCTTCAGGAATTCATCGAAGGCCGCGTCGACGTCGCCATAAGCGAGGCCGAGCGCCCGCTGCGCGTCCTCGCTCTTGAGCAGGAAGGCGCCGTAGGCCGCCTGGCGATAGCGCGGCGCCCAGATGCCGCCGGCGCGATTGAAGGCGCTGGCCTGGCTCTGCACGAACAGCCGGGTGCGCGCCTCGGTGTCCGGAGTGGAGCGCAACGGCGCATTCCAGCGGTCGGTCGCGAAATAGGTGGTCGGGTGGATGTAGAAGACGTTGGCGTCGCCGGGCGCATCCCGGGTCACTCCGCCCGGCAGCCATTGCGCCGGCTCGCCGGTCCCGGACGGAGCCAACGCCGGGTTGGAGATCCAATTGTCGCTTTTCGAATAGTCGGGCCCGCTCCCCGCTTGTGAGGCCACGAAATGCCCCGTGGGCGTCGCCTGCGTCAGCAGGATGTTGCCGCCCCATTGATACAAGGCGAATCCCGCCGCGACGAGCAGCAGCGTCACGATGAATACCGCGATCAGGAATCGGCGAGCGCACATTGGACGGCCGCCCTATTGGCGCGGCACGCGGCGGGCAAGGTCGGCCGAGTCGCGGTTGCGGCGGGCGAGCTCGGCGAAGAACAGGTCGCGGGCGAAGGCATCCGCCAGCGCGCTGCGGCGCTGCGCGGGGATATCACCCCGGCGCCCGCGAACGCGGGATCGCGGGCCCCTAACCGCACCGCCTCACTCCTTCGCAGCCACTCCCAATCCCTCGCGGTCGAATGTGTCGGTAGCCGTCGTGGCCCAATCGTCCGTCGAAAGTTCCTCGCTGGTCACGACCCCGCTGTCGTCTATGGTCAGCTGCTCGCGATGCCCCGGGCCCTGACTGAAATCGAGGACGGAGACATGCCTGCACTTGCCGCGCATGAACACGGCCTCGTCGGCGTTCGGAATGTTGATTCCCGCGAGGTTCGAATGCCGTTCCATGAGCAGGTGCCAAGCGTAATCTCGTTCCTGTGACTCCGTGATCTCCTTGACGATCAGTCCGGCGTACACCGCCTTCAACTGCTCCAGCTGCTTGGGTTCGGGAGCCACCGCTATCGACACCCGGTCGTCGCGCCGGATGTTGGCGTACTTCTGGCTTTGCCGGAGAATCAGGAAGTAGATGTCAAAGCCGCTGTTGGCATAGCCGACGACGGTGGTTTGCGGCCATCCGTCAGGCCGGACCGTCGAGATTGCCATGATGCGGTTTGCATTGAGAATTGTGATGGCTGGCTGTTCCACCGAGAATTCCTCCAGAAAGCTAATTATTCCGCCGGCTGAATCGCAACTTGAGGCGCAACGAAAGCAACCGAGCCCTGCCGATCGCCCCCGAACAGGGCCCGGATCATGAAGAGGCTGAACGCGACCACGCCGACGGTGAACACGACATCGCCGGGCACCCGCGCCCACACGAGCGCCTGCATGACAGGGCTGTGGATGACTTCGGCGCTCCGCGCAAAAGCGTAATCGTGAGTGAAGCTCTGATAGGCTTGATAGAGTCCCTGCGGGAACAGGGACAGGAAGACCATCATCGCCAGGCCGATGTTGAGGCACCAGAATGATGTCTTGAGGAGCTTGTCGCCCCACCGCGAGGGATCGGACAGGCCGCGCATGCAGAACAGGGTTAGTCCGAGGCCGAGCATCCCGTAGACGCCGAACAGCGCGGCATGGGCGTGGGTCGCGGTCGTGTTCAGGCCCTGCATGTAATAGAGCGCGAGGGGCGGATTGATGAAAAAGCCGAACAGCCCGGCGCCGACCAGATTCCACACCAGAACGCTCCCGAAAAAGGCGAACGGCCAACGGTAAACCTTCTGCCAGTCCTGCTGATGTTCGACCTTGGCGCGGTTATACGCCTCGAACCCAACGACCATCAGCGGGACAACTTCGAGCGCGGAAAATACGGCGCCCAGCGCGATCACCGCGATCGGGGTCCCGCTGAAATAGAGATGATGGAACGTGCCGAGCACGCCCCCGCCAAGGAAGATGATCGTCGCCAGCAGGACCGAGGTGGCGGCAACCGACACGCGAACCAGCCCCATCTTGACGAACAGCGCGGCGACGATGGCGGTGGCGAAGACTTCGAAAATGCCTTCGACCCACAAATGAACGACCCACCAGCGCCAATATTCCATGACCGAGATGTGCGCGTGCTGCCCGTAGAACAGGCCCGTGCCGAACAGGAGCCCGATCGAAATTGTGGCGATGACGACCAGAAAGACGAGCGAACGCCCGCCCTTTTGCTGGAGCGCCGGCCACAGCCCGCGCAGGACCAATGCCGTCCACAGCAGCAGGCCGATGAACAGATAGATCTGCCAGAAGCGGCCGAGGTCGAGATATTCGTAACCCTGGTCGCCGAACCAGAAGTTCATCGGGCCGGACCCGATGTGGCGGTTGATCGCCAGCCATTCGCCGGCGAACGAGCCAACGACGATCACCAGCAGGCTGAGGAACAGGAAATTGACCCCGAAGCGCTGGAACTTGGGTTCACGGCCGCCGAGCAATGGCGCGACATAAAGGCCGGTGGCGAGCCACGCGGTCGCGATCCACAAAACCGCCAGCTGAGTGTGCCAAGTGCGAGTGACCGCGTATGGGAAATATTCGGCCATTGGCAGGCCGTAGAGGCCCTGGCCTTCGACCGCGTAATGCGCGGTGACGATGCCGAGCAGGACCTGCGCGAAGAACAATGCCGTGACCACGAAGAAGTATTTCGACGTGGCGCGCATCGAGGGGGTGATCGTAGCGTCGGCGAGCACGTCGGCAGCGGCGAAGCCCTCGGTCGGTTCGATGTCGCGCCGCCAGACGTCGAACTCGCGAGCATAATACCAGACGAGCCCCCCGATTCCGCCGAGAAGGACGAAGATCGAGATGAACGTCCACAGGAAGATTGATCCGGTCGGCGTGTTGCCGACCAGCGGTTCGTGCGGCCAGTTGCTGGTGTAGGTGATCGTATCGCCGGGTCGATCGGTCGTCGTTGCCCACGCAGTCCAGAAGATGAAGCCGGTCAGCGCATGAGCTTCATCGCGCGACAGCACCGCATTCTGCGGCATCGCGTAAAGCTCGCGCAATTGCTGGTCGGCGGGCGTCCGGTTGGTGAACAGGTCGCTGTAATGCGCGGCAGTCGCGGTGATCGCGGCCGCGCGCTGATCGCTGACCGTGATGTCGGTCGTCCGCGGATCGTAGCTGTTGGTGCGCATCTCATGCTTGAGGATCGCTCCGAACCGGGCCCGGTCGGGTTCCGACAGCGCGTCGAACGTCCTTTGCGGGCCGGTTCCGGCGATACCATCACGCAATGCGACCGCTTCGCGATGCAGCCAGTCGGCGCTCCAATCGGGGGCGACATAGCTGCCGTGACCCCAGATCGAGCCTTGCTGCATCCCGCCCATCGATTGCCACACGTTTTGGCCGCGCTCGATGTCCGCGCGCGTATAGAGAAGCTGGCCCGACGCCGCCCGGACAGCGCCAGGGATTGGCGGCTTGGATTGATAAATCTGGAAACCGAAGAACAGCAGAGCGCCGAACATGATCACCATCGACGCAGCAAAGATGGCCCACAATCTTCGGACGGAGAACTCAGAGCTATAGTCCGACATGTCGGCTTCCCAGGACACGGGGAATCGTGGGCGGCGACCGCTGGCACGGGGACCGCGTCCCCTGGTCTCGGTAATGCGCGCTTCGTCTCTGCTTAACAACCATGCACCGCGCTTAGGGCGCTAATGTCCGCTTTCCACCCAAAGCAGACATTCACCCTCCCGCCGCCTTGCCGCTCTTCACCCCCGCCGCTATCCGCGCCGCCATGTCCGTTTCCAACGACCAGGTGCGCCATATCGCCAAGCTCGCGCGGATTGCGATGAGCGAGGCGGAGCTCGAGCGGCTCGGGCCCGAGCTCAATGCGATCATCGGCTGGGTCGAGCAGCTTGCCGAAGTGAGCACCGACGGGGTCGAGCCGCTGACCGCAGTGATCGACCAGAAACTGCGGCTGCGCGAGGACGCGGTGACCGACGGGGACATTCGCGACCAGGTGCTGGCCAATGCGCCGGAGGCCCAGCATGGGTTCTTCGCGGTGCCGAAGGTGATCGAGTGACTGGTAAGGGAATGATCCTCCCCGGAACGGGGAGGTGGCAGCCCGGAGGGCTGACGGAGGGGGTTGGGAGCCCTGCACGACGCCCCCTCCACCATGCTCCGCACGGTCCCCCTCCCCGTTCCGGGGAGGAATTGCTGTGACTGAACTGACTTCGAAGACAATATCCGAGCTTCGCGACGGGATTCGCGCGCGGGAGTTCAGCGCGCGCGAGGTGGCTGAGCACTATAACGCTGCCGTCGAGGCGGCGAAGCTGCTCAATGCCTACACCGTGACAACCCCGGACGACGCCCTGGCGGCCGCCGAGGCGGCGGATGCCGGCACGGCGACGGGGCCGCTCGCCGGGATCCCGCTCGGGATCAAGGATCTGTTCGCGACCAGGGGCGTCGATTCGACCGCCGGCAGCCGCATCCTCAAGGGCTTCAAGCCGACCTACGAGAGCACCGTCACCGCCAATTTGCGCAAGGCCGGGGCGGGGATGCTGGGCAAGCTCAACATGGACGAGTTCGCGATGGGCTCGTCGAACGAGACCAGCGCCTACGGTCCGGTGATCAGCCCGTGGCGGCGCCAAGGCAGCAACGTCGGCCTGACGCCCGGCGGGTCGTCGGGCGGCTCGGCGGCGGCGGTCGCGGCGCACATCGCACCCGGCGCGACCGGGACCGACACCGGCGGCTCGATCCGCCAGCCGGCGGCGTTCACCGGCATTTGCGGGATCAAGCCGACCTACGGCCGCTGCTCGCGCTGGGGGATCGTCGCC
>Ga0207674_10001920_pt1 | contig 26379 bp, 31 predicted proteins | sample KBSCornC72_FD_184303 | JGI IMG/M metagenome (GOLD analysis project Ga0207674, IMG submission 184303) | Corn rhizosphere microbial communities from Kellogg Biological Station, Michigan, USA - KBS Corn C7-2 (SPAdes) (version 2) | ecosystem: Host-associated > Plants > Roots > Rhizosphere > Soil ...
GTGCCAGGGCGACGGCCTCATCAAGATCGAGATGCACTTCCTGCCCGACGTCTACGTCACCTGCGACGTCTGCCACGGCGCCCGCTACAACCGCGAGACTCTGGAGGTGAAGTTCAAGGGCCGGTCGATCGCCGACGTGCTCGACATGACGGTCGAGGACGCGGCCGACTTCTTCAAGGCGGTCCCCGGCATCCGCGACAAGATGGAGATGCTGAAGGAAGTCGGCCTCGGCTACGTCCAAGTCGGCCAGCCGGCGACGACCCTGAGCGGCGGCGAGGCGCAGCGCGTCAAGCTCAGCAAGGAGCTCTCCCGCCGCGCCACCGGCAAGACGCTCTACATCCTCGACGAGCCCACCACCGGCCTCCACTTCGAGGACGTGCGCAAATTGCTCGAAGTCCTCCACCGCCTCGCCGACCAGGGCAATACGGTGGTGGTGATCGAGCACAATCTCGACGTCATCAAGACCGCGGACTGGGTGATTGATCTCGGGCCGGGCGGCGGTGTGAATGGCGGGAAGATTATCGCGGAGGGCCCGCCGGAGAAGATCGCCGAAGTCGCGATTTCGGCGACAGGGCAGTATCTGCGGCCGATGCTGGAGCGGGCGTCAATCAAACCCGTTATTGTGGAAACCACGCCCAAGCGTCCAAAACGTACTCGCAAGGTCGAGCCCGAGGAGCCCGACCTCATCGCCGCCAAATGACGACCGCTGCGAATCCGACGCTTCCGACAACTCTTTTTCAGGATCCTCCTCTCGGATTCAAAGTACGTGAGTGCAAAGATCGGCGCGCTACGCCGGCGATTGCCTAGGCGTGTGTTGCCCCTCTATAGCACAAGGCCAGCACCGCCGGCGGTGACGAGGAGATGAGAAAAGGTGCGTTGTTCGGAATGTGCTGCCGACGTGCCCCCGCTGCGGGAATTCTGCCCGAAATGCGGAACGCCAACCGACCCGGGCCTGCGCGAACGCCTGCAGAGGCGCCCAGCCACACGCTCGCCCGACGAGCTGAAGCGCAATCGCAAGACCGTGCTAATCGGCGCCGCCGCACTTCTGCTCGTGCTTGGGATCGGGGGCAGGCTCTCCTGGCCCGGCCACATCGTCCATATCGAGTCGCATGATCGAGATCGGGCCAAGGGTCCGATTACGGTCGAGGCGGATCAGCTCTACCAGGCCTATCGCGACGACGCGGACTCGGCCGCTAGGCGATTCGGCGACCGCGAGATGGTGGTCAGCGGGGAATTCCTACGCCTGGTCCCAGACGGCTGGGGCAGTCTCGACCTGCGCCTGAAGACCTCCAATCCGGAGAGGCCGCTGGGCATCGACGTCGCCGACCTCGCGCTCGAAGACGCCAAGAAGCTGCGGCCTGGCCAGCGGGTGACCGTCAGCTGTCAGCACATGGGCTCGGGCGGCGACGTTTTATGGGTGCAGAACTGCGCGATCCAGCCGACGGCGGGAGGCATCGCCGCCCCCGCTCCGCCGACACCGCCCTCCGCGCCGGAAACCCGCTGACGCTACTCTAATTCCCAGCTCGTCTGCGGAATGTCCGCGCCTTGGCGCGGTTGCCGCAGCCGGCCATCGAGCACCAGCGGCGGCGGCCCGAGCGCGACAGGTCGAGGAACAGGATCGCGCAGCCCTCGCCCTCGCATTGACGAATCCGCTCCTGCTCCGGGCCGCCGAACAGCTCGACTGCTTCGCGCGCGACGGTCGCCAGCAGCTCCTTCGCACTTCCCTCCCGCAGCAGCTCGCCTGATGCGTCGAGCTGCGGCCGTGCAGCGGGGAGAGCGGCAACGGCGTTGAGCGCTTCGCGGGCGGGCCGCGTGCCCTGGCCCGACGCCAACGCGTAAATTGCCTCGCGTAGTTCGTGGGCCAACGCGACGTCCGCCGAAGTGGCAGGGGGCGGCGACCGCGTAAGCCCCGAGCTGATCAGCCAACGGTCGAGGTCCGCCGGGATTGCGAGTAGCTCCCGCCGCTCCGCCTTTCGCCGCGCCGCCAGGGTTGCCGCCAAATCGAGCGCGACATGGCCGCCGCGGAAGCGAAAGCCATCGCGATCCTCGGGAAAATCCTGTCCGGCAGCCGGTTCCATCCGTAACTGCATTGACAGGTTATTCAACGCAGGTCTAGTAACCTCTTTATCAGGTTACGATTCGGAGTTTCGCGGTGATCGATGAATGGTACGACCGCGCCTATCTCGACTGCCGCGCCGAGCTGCACGCGGCGATCGCACGCTTCTTCGCCCGCGCCGTTCGGAAATTCCGATCAAACTCAGCAGGAGAAACACCATGCGTGCCCGAACCCTCTTCCTCGTCGCCGCCTCCGCCCTGCCGCTGATGGGTGCCGCCCCGCCCGAGCCGCTCGCGCTCGCGGGAACCTGGGTGATCGAGCAGGCCTATGAAATCCGCGCCGACGGCACCCGCACGATCAGTTACGGCGAGCACCCGAGCGGGCTGATGATGGTCGATCCGGCGGGGCGCTATTCAATCCAGATCTTCCGCCGCGGTCGGCCGAGTTTCGCCTCGGGAGAAAAGGCCCGCGGCGAGCCGTACGAATATCGCTCGGCCGTCCTCGGCGCGAGCACGCATTTCGGACGGGTGCACATTGACGCGGCCGCGCACCAGCTGCTGTTCGACGTCGAGGCTGCGTCCTTCCCCAACTGGGAAGGAAAGCGTCAAGTCCGGAACTACACTTATGCCGGAGGCGTCCTCAGCTATGCCGTTCCGGCGAGCGCATCGGGCAACGGGACGGTGTCCTATTCGGTCTGGCGAAAGGTGCGCCCCTAAAGGCGATCCCCGGCATCCCCGATGAACGCGGCACTTCAGGTACATTCATCGCAAAACTCCGGTTCAACCCGATTCTGTCCCTTTCCATTGAAAAACCGCAAAAACAGACGTTCTCACAATGGCTTAGCGCGTCGGATCAACCGGCCCAAAACCGCTCGCTGGCAGCCGTCTCGCCGATCTCAATTGCGCGCAGTTGCCCTCACCTTCGCCAGCCCCGTCGACCACCTCGATCAGGCTGAAGCCGAGCAGAAGCCCGAACAGGGCGAAAACGAAGTCGAAGTCGTTCATTGCGACCGCCCCTTCTCGAACGACCATAGCGGCAGAAAGCCCTGTCCTACGGCGCCCCATTCAGACGCTCCTGTCCAACGGCGCCGACTACTCTGCCACGACTGGCGCGGTTTCACGCGCAGCGGCACGCATTTCAGCTTGCCGTGCCACTGGCTCGCACCGCGGTTAATCGCTTGCAGGCCAGCACTTTAGGGCCCCCTTGAACGCGGGGGGTTCTATCTCTTGAAACAAGAGTCGGTCGAATATTATCGCCTGCGTGAGCGTGAGGAGTGCGAGGCCGCGCTCAACGCCACGTGCGAGGAGGCCCGCCGCGCGCACGGCCAGATGGCCGAGGCCTATGCGCGCTTAGTCAAAATCCACGAGCCAGAGCAGCTCGGCGACCTTACCTCCGAAAGGTAACCAACATTGCGGACGCGCTGCGCGGCCGTGAGGAAATTGTCCGGCGCAGTCACGCCACAGCCGGAATCCAGCCGCGCACACTCGCGCATGGAACCTAACCGTTCCTAACCCAACATAGGTTATCACGATTCTCACCAAGCGGCCGCCCGAAGTTGCTTCAGGTTAGCGCATCCATCGCGCACTCCCCCATAAAAACTCATTAAATCAGCGTGTTGGGGCTAATAGTCAGGGATCGGGGGGCATGAGAGAGAATTCCATCGACTATTTCCGCAGCCGCGAACGGGCGGAGCGCGAGGCGGTGCGCAATGCTTCGTGCGAGGGCGCGCGCTGGGCGCACCAGCAAATGGCGGCGGCCTACGCGCGGCTGATTGAGCTCGAGGAGCTGAAGGCGGCCGGCGCGGTTGCTCCGGATAAGGTGATCACCCGCTCCGAGGCGCTGCGCGCCCGCAACGACGCCGAGTACGGCCGCAGCACTGTGCCCGTCCGCAACATCCCCGGGACGCCTGTTCGGCGCATCTGAAATCTTCAGGAGCTTTGGTCGTGTTAACGAGCTTGACAACAGCGCCTCAGGCGCGCCCGATTTCAGTTATGCAACCAGGTTGATCCATGCGCCGCAATGGCTCGCCGTAAACACGAAACCCAACCGGCAACAAAGCCGTTCGCCTGCCGAAACGTCGCTCTGGCGACAGCGGAAAAACGGTGAAACAGGTGGCAAATTACAGGACCTACTGCCTCGACGGCGCGAACAGCGTCGTGTCGACAGAGTGGATCGAAGCAGACGATGACGAGGTCGCGATTAAGATCGTCAAGGAACGGCACGACGGCCACAAATGCGAGCTGTGGAACGGCCTGCGGCTGGTCGCAAGATTGGATCTCCGGCGGCAGGCATGAACTTGAGGCGGTCCTTAACGCCGGCTACTTCTCAACCCAGCTATTCCTCCCGCCGACCCGTACCTTCACGATCGCACTCATATTTTTTCCTCACCGGGAACGGCGGCAGCCAGGATTCGCGGCGTGTGGTCCACAGCTCATAGGTCGGCATCAGCTGGTCGGGGGTATCCAGCGCTCCCAGGCTCACTTCCACTTCATCGCCGCTGCGCCCGAATACGGACGAGCCACAGCGCCGACAAAAGTGTCGTCCGGCATATTCGCCGGTCGCCCCGGTGATCGCCACCGAATCTTCCGGGAAGATCGCGGAAGCGTGGAATAGCGCCCCATGGTGCTTGCGGCAGTCGAGGCAGTGGCAAATGCCGACGCGGTACGGCCGCGCCGATGCCTCGATACGGACCTCGCCGCACAGGCAACCACCGGTGAATTGGTTCATGCTCGACATCGTTCGATGTTTCCCCCGCTTCGGCCGGTCGTCAACGGTTCGGTTGTTCCGAAGCGCCAAAATGGACCCGGATGCCAGGAACATAATCTATGTTAGGCAGTTGCCCCCGTGACCGAGCGGTCCCGCCTCTTGCCCCCGCGGGAACGGAAGAGGTCGCAGGAGAAGCGGTCCGGGACGCGCTGTTCCGGGCCGCTTCCCACTTGTCGAACGCGCGGCTGTTCTTTTCCGTTCATGCATCTTCCGGCAACCGTAGTTCGTTCTTGTCCCGAACTCACCGGCATTTCCGGTCAAGACCGAAGGAAGTTTTCCATGACGAGTTTCACCAGATTCATAGCCGGCACGACCGCCCTCGGGCTGGCTGCATCCACCGCCGCAGCTCAGTACAATCCTTATCCGAGCCAACAGGGCTATGATTATCCCACCTATCCCGGGCAGCCCTACCCGCAGCAATATCCACCCCAACAAACCTATCCGGGTTATCCGCAGGGCTACGGTCAAGGCTATACGGGTAATCCCGTCACCGACATCATCGATCAACTGCTCGGCAATCGCTACAACGTCACCGACCGCCAGGCGGTCAGACAGTGTGCCCGCGCGGCCACGGCGCAGGCGCAGAGCCAGTACGGCAGCGGCTACGGCGGTTACGGTCAGCAATATGGCCAAGGCTACAACCGCTACCAGGCGATGCGCGTGACTGCGATCACCGACGTGCAGCGCCGCTCTACCGGGCTGCGCGTCTCAGGTCTGCTGGGCTCGGGTGGGGGCTATGGCGGCGGCTACGGCGGCCAGTACGCGTATCAGAACCGCGGCTACGCCCAGGGCGAACTCAGCTTCCGCTGCAACGTCGACTATCGCGGTGCGGTCACCGGTCTGAGGGTACGACCGGCCAATTACCGCTAGTCGATCCAACCAGGCTGCGGAGCCGCCGCTTCGCTGCTAGGATGAGGCGATGTGGTACCTCGTCCTCAAGGCCGCCATTTCCGGCCTGCTGGTCGCCGCCGCGTCGGAGGTCGCGCGGCGCTTCCCCGGGTGGGGCGCGCTGATCGCCTCGCTGCCGCTCGTATCGGTGCTTGGCATGATGTGGCTGTGGCACGACCGGCCCGACGCCGCGAACATGGCCGCGCATGCAGAGGCGACCTTCTGGTTCGTCCTGCCCTCGCTGCCAATGTTCCTCGCGATCCCGTGGATGCTTCGCTCGGGCGTCAATTTCTGGGCCGCGCTGCTGGTCGGCTGCGCGATGACGATGGCGCTCTATCTATTGATGACCTTCGTCGGGCCGCGGCTGGGCCTTAAGTTGTAGGCGTCAGCGGCCCCGGCCAAATCACTCGGGAAAAGTCCTCCGCGGGTGCAGAAGCCCTCTGACCGCGCCTTGCGGCCCTCACGCAAGGGACTCGCGCTCGCCGCCTGACCCCCGGCAGGGATGAACTCCCCGTCACTGCCGTTCTCATGCTTGAGAAGAAGCGGCGAACATGGGGAAATACATCGTCTACCGGCTCGACGGGATCGCCAAGATTCACGTAGCCGAATGGCTCGACGCGCTTGATGATCGATATGCGCTCGAGGACCCGCGGGCGATCGCCGATCCCGGCGGCTGCGAGGTTTGGCAGCTCAACAGGAAGATCGGCCGGGTGTCGCTCAAGCCTAGTTGCTGTTGCCGTTCAGATCGACCGCCGGGCGGGTCGCTTCATATTGCCGGTAGGCCGCGACTTGCTGGCGTCGCTCACCGGTAAGGTTCGACTCCCACTTCGCCTCGGCGTCGGCGGCGGTTAGCCCGCTCAGTTCGGGAGTCCCTCCCTCCTCGATCTGGCCGGCCAGCTGGCGCAGCAGCGGACGCATGCTGAGGTTCAGCATCCAATCTGGGGCGTAGCTGAGCTTGGCCTTGTTCGTTCCTGCAAGCGCGGTCCGCAGCACTGCGTGGTCGCTGTGGACCTTCGCGACGATCAGCGTGTCTTTGCCGTCGCGCTGAGACACGAAGTCAAGGTCCGCCTCGGCACCCTCGCGACCTTCGAACAGCAAGTGGACGACCAGCTTTTGGCCGGGAGCGTGATCGACTTTGATCTCATACGGCATCGGCGTCCCGCCTTCGAAAAAGGTGGTGCCGCTCTGCGGGACATTGCCGAGCGCGGTTTCGACCGCTGCGTAAGTTACGCTTGGGTTCTTATGGACGAGCTGTTCGGCGTCGCGGCCGTAGATGCTTCCGGCAAGATAGCCCACGCCTGCGAGCGCAGGACCGATGAGGAATTTCAGCATGGCCGCGGACGTAGCGAAGCGCGGCTAAAGAGTGCTTAAGCGCCGCCCCTGAGCCTGGCGATGAGCAGGTCGAATACCGCCGGGTGAAAGCTGCGCTGGAATTTCAGGCCGGCTTTTGAACCGACAACCCAGCGCACATTGGCGCAGAGATATTCGAGTCCGTCGAACTTGATCCACAGCTGTTCGTTGACCTCGGGGCGTTCGATGAACTCGGCCCGACACCCTTCCGCGGAGAGGTCATAGATGTGAACGCGGTAGGTGGCTTTGCCGCGACGGTGCATAGTGACTTCGCCTTCGACCGAAACGCGCTCATGGCGGCGCGGCTGCCGCGCGAGCTCTTCGTTCGAAGTTGCCGAGAAGAAGGAGAGACCGGCTCGCGGGCCGTCAGTCCAGCGGACGATCACCGCCGTCGCCCCGCGGCGAAGTACCGACAGGCTGAGCTGCTCGCCGGCGGCGAGCCTGTCAGCGCAGATCACGCCGCAGCCATCGTAGGACAGATCGACAACGGTCATTTCGACCGGCGACCCATCTTGGCGGGTTGCGCTGGCAGCAAGCGTGACGGGACGGCGCTCACGACGTTCTTTTCGCGGCGCCGCCGTGCTTTCGCTGAATGCGCGGGCGGGCTGAGAAGCAGTCATGCGCTCGTCATAAGCCGCGATCCGTCGCGACCGCCTTAAGCAAAGCTCCGTTTTGGAGTTGGTTTCAGCGCATTTCTGCCAGCGGCCGGATCACGGCGCAGGCGATGCGCGCTCCGCTGTTGCCGCTGGGGTCGGTGACATAATCGTCAGCCGCAGCGTGGATGATCAGCGAAGCGCCATCGCCATCCAGCAGAGCTTCGGGTGCACCCGGCGCGGTAAACAGGCTCGCATTCGGCAAAGTCACCGTCGCGCTGAGCACGCCGTTGGCGGCGACCTCCACGTTGGACAAGTCGCCAGCGTGCGGTCCGGCCGGATTGCGGAAGCCGTGCTTGTGCGCGGTGGGGTTCCAGTGCGGCCCGGCACTGGCAAAGTCGGGCGGATCGCAGCGGCCGACGCTGTGGACGTGGATTCCGTGGACGCCGTGCGGCAGTCCACTAGCCTCGATGTGGAAGGAGACGCCTCCCGCCGTCTGCCAGGCGCGAACGCTCCCAATCGTCTGCGCGCTTCCGTTGACGAGCGGCATCGGCGCCCCGCCAGCGGGCTCGCGCGCGGTCTCGCAGCCGATGATCGGAGCAGTCATGGCGGCGGCGAAGGCCGCGGTGACGAAGACCATCGGGCGCATACCGAGAGAATTCATCAGTCGGCGGATAGTTCAGCCTCTACTTTGACCAACAGCTGGCCTTCGGTGACTTGTTGGCCTGGCGCGGCGGACAGTTCGGCGACAGTACCATCGAACGGCGCGGTCAGCGCATGCTCCATCTTCATCGCCTCTAGCGTGAGCAAGCGTTGCCCCTTCGCAACCTTTTCACCCTGCGAAACCTCGACCGCAGTCACCTTGCCTGGCATCGGCGCCTCGATCTCGCCATCGTGGTGGCTGTGCTGGCTGCCCCCATCCACTCTCCAGTTCGTCAACCGAGCCGTGCGCCCGCGCCCAACTACAAATGAATCGTCGGATTTGATCCTGGAATCACCGGTGCTGTTCAGATCAACTTTTGTCGAATGACCATCCAGCAAGAAATAGGCTGATCGCCGGCGCTCAGCATTGAGCCGGAAGCCGAACTGCAACGTGTTGGGCACGAGTTGCTCTGCGCACAAAGACAGTGTTTGGGGATCGGCGGCCGTCATTTCCGTAAGTTGATCGACCCGTCGCTCGATAAGCCCCGTATCTACAGCACCCATCAGAAACTCATCTGTGGTGGACAGCCGGTACAGAAATGCCGCGTTCGTCTTCACCGGCCAAATGCCGATGTCGTTGAGCGTGAACGTCAGTCGCTCGCACGCCTCCGACCGGCTTGACGCCGTGACAATGATCTTGGCGATCATCGGATCGTAGAAAGGAGAGACGGCGTCGCCGGAAACGACGCTGGTTTCGATGCGCTGCCAATCCGAATAGTCCGGCAACAGGAGATAATCGAGCCGCCCGACGCTCGGTAGAAAACCCTTCGCCGGATCCTCCGCATACAGCCGCGCCTCTATCGCGTGGCCGTTGATCGAAAGCTCGTCCTGCCTCTTCGGCAATGGCTCGCCTGACGCCACTCTTAGCTGCCATTCGACCAGGTCCTGCCCGGTAATCTCCTCAGTCACCGGGTGCTCGACCTGCAGGCGGGTGTTCATTTCCATAAACCAGATGCGGTCGGCGCGGAGCCCCTCGGAGGCGTCCGCAATGAACTCGATCGTGCCGGCATTCTCGTAGTTGACCGCCTGAGCGGCGCGGACCGCGGCGCCGCAGACCGCCTCGCGCGTCTCCGTGTCCATGCCGGGCGCGGGGGCTTCCTCAATCACCTTCTGGTGGCGGCGCTGGAGGGAGCAGTCGCGCTCGAACAAGTGGACGACATTGCCCTGGCTGTCGCCGAACACCTGCACCTCGATGTGACGTGGCGAGAGGATGTATTTCTCGATCAGCACGCGGTCGTCGCCGAACGCGCTCGCAGCCTCGCGCTTGGCGCTGTCGAGCGCGTCGTCAAACTGGCCAGGCTCGTCGACGCGGCGCATGCCCTTGCCGCCCCCACCCGCGACTGCCTTGATCAGCACCGGATAGCCGATCGCGCCGGCCTCCTGCTTGAGGCGCTTGGGGTCTTGGTTCTCGCCGAGATAGCCTGGAGTCACTGGCACGCCAGCCTCGACCATGAGCTTCTTCGCCGCGTCCTTGAGGCCCATGGCGCGGATGCTGTCCGGCTTCGGCCCAACCCATATCAGCCCGGCGTCGATCACCGATTGCGCGAAATCGGCATTCTCGCTGAGGAAGCCGTAGCCCGGGTGGATCGCCTCGACGCCCGTCTGCTTCGCCGCCTCGATGATCCTGTCGCCGCGCAGGTACGACTCGCGCGCCGGGCTCGGTCCGATATGCACCGCGTCGTCCGCCATGCGCACGTGCAGCGCCTTGGCATCGGCATCCGAGTAAACCGCGATCGTGCGAATCCCCATCCGCCGTGCCGTCCGGACCACCCGGCACGCAATCTCCCCGCGATTGGCGATGAGGAGACACTTGATCACTGCGCGGGACATCGCGTGATTCGGGATGAGAATGTCAGGTTCATGGTCTTCCAGATGCCGTTCTCACGCACCAGGTCGAAATGGTCGAAGCCGCAGTTGCTGACTTTGCCGCCGATGCGCACCACGAACGGCGCCCAGACCATTGCCGCGTCTCCGTCTACCTCGACCGCGGGATCGCTGATGGTTTCCTGAAATGCCGAGTTCCCCAGACGCTGCGTGAATTGCGCCCAGCTTTCCGAGCGGACGCCGCTGCGGCTCGGGAGGGTTCCCGTCCCCGTGACGCGCCCGTCAGGATAGACCCAGCGCAGGACTTCCACTGGATTACCCGTGTTGAAAGCGGAGAGAAGCGCATTGGCCGAGTTAAGCACCGCCTGCTCGTCTCCCGTCGGCGGTGGTAGCGCCCGGGCCGGCGGCAGCCGGGTGGAGGCGGACTGCGCCGCGATCAGCAGGAGGATCGAGATCATGCAGCTTTCTCCCGCATCGGCTCTTTCGAATCGATTGACCGTAAACCGAGCTTGGCAAACAGCGCCGCATCTGCGCCGTCGCCAGCGTTCGCCGTGGTCAGCAGCTTATCACCGGTGAAGATGCTGTTCGCGCCGGCGAGGAAGCACAGCGCTTGCGTCGCTTCGCTCATGCTCTCGCGGCCGGCGGAGAGACGGACCATTGAGCGGGGCATGGTGATGCGCGCGACGGCGACGGTGCGGACAAACTCGATGTCGTCGATCATTTTGACGCCGTCGAGCATGTCGCCGAGTACGGTGCCCTTGACCGGCACCAGTGCGTTGATCGGGACGCTCTCGGGGTGGCGCGGGAGGGTGCCAAGGGCGTGGATGAAACCGACGCGGTCGGCGCGGTTTTCGCCCATGCCGACGATCCCGCCGCAACAGACAGCGATGCCCGCGCTGCGCACCTCTTCGAGTGTGTCGAGCCGCTCCTCGAACGTGCGCGTGGTGATGATGTCGCCGTAATGCTCGGGCGAGGTGTCGATATTGTGGTTGTAATAATCGAGGCCGGCGTCGGCGAGCGCCCGCGCCTGATTACCCGTGAGCATGCCGAGCGTCATGCAGGTCTCGAGGCCCATCGCCTTCACTTCGGCGACCATTCGCGTCAGTGCCGGAATGTCGCGGTCCTTGGGCTCGCGCCACGCCGCGCCCATGCAGAAGCGCTGCGAGCCGGCCGCCTTGGCCTCGCGCGCGGCGACGAGCACCGCGTCGACGTCCATCAATTTCTCGGCCTTGAGCCCCGTCTTCGCGCGCGCCGATTGCGAACAATAGCCGCAATCCTCGGGGCAGCCGCCGGTTTTGATCGACAGCAGGGTGCACAGCTGCACCTCGCCCGCCGCGTGGTGCGCGCGGTGCACCTCAGCCGCGCGGAACACCAGCTCGGTGAACGGCAGGTCGAAAAGCGCGGCGATTTCGGCGCGAGTCCAGTCGGTGCGGGTCACAAATTGCTCCCCATTCCGGAGTGGATTTTGGAGCGCCGAGCCAGTCATGCGACCACGCTACGATTTGCGATGAGGAGGGTCTGCATCAATCGTCCTTCGGAGTTTGTAGGTTTCGGACAGATGGGTCGCACTCCGCGTCGCTGGGGAAATTCCCATTTTCATCGGGCCATAGCAGTTGGAGCCGATCTGGCTCGGGCACCCCATGATACCGTGCGAACCAATTAGCTGAGCTCAAATACGATCGCGGGATATCCTTCTTAGCAACCAGGACATGGAAGCCAGACGTGTTCGTAAAGAGGCCCTGGCCGGCGTGCGGAGCGACCTTGTTCTTTTCGCACTCCTCGATAGCGGCCGCGATTAAACTATCTCCGTCCGACGCATCCAACCCAAAAACGATCAACTCGGGCCAGCCATGGGTTTTCGACAGCCCGATTGTGTAGGTCCACCACTCAGGGACATCGTTACTATCTTCGCGAGGTCCAACGCTCAGGCCGAACCATCCCCACTTCACGACATCTTGGAGAATTCGCTGTTCGAACGGCGTAGCCATCAATCACATCCTGAACACGCCGAATTGCGGCCTGTCAGGGATCGGCGCGTTGAGCGTCGCCGCGAACGCCAGTCCTAGTACGTCGCGAGTCTGCGCCGGGTCGATGATCCCGTCGTCCCACAGCCGCGCGGTGGCGTGCCAGGGGTTGCCCTCGGCTTCATAGGTCTCGCGGATCGGCTGCTTGAATTTCTCAGCCTCTTCCGGAGTCCATTTGTCGGCGTCGCGATGGACGGTCGCGAGGACGCTCGCCGCCTGCTCGCCGCCCATCACGCTGATCCGCGAATTGGGCCAGGTGAAGAGGAAACGCGGCGAATAGGCGCGGCCGGCCATGCCGTAATTGCCGGCGCCAAAGCTGCCGCCGATGAGGATTGTGATCTTGGGCACACTGGCGGTGGCGACGGCGGTCACTAGCTTGGCGCCGTGCTTGGCGATGCCTTCCGCCTCATATTTGCCGCCGACCATGAAGCCCGAGATGTTCTGCAGGAACAGCAAGGGCGTGCGGCGCTGACAGGCGAGCTCGATGAAATGCGCGCCTTTGACCGCGCTTTCGCTGAACAGGATGCCGTTGTTAGCGAGGATCGCGATGGGAATGCCCCAGATATGGGCGAAGCCGCAGACGAGGGTCGGGCCGTAAAGCGGCTTAAACTCGTGGAATTCGGACGCGTCGACGATGCGGGCGATGACTTCGTGCACGTCGTAGGGCGCGCGGACGTCCTCGGGGATGATGCCGTAGAGTTCCTCGGCGTCGTAAGCGGGTGGTCTGGGTTCCTTGAGTTCAAGCTGGGCCCCTGCCTTCGCAGGGGAACAGGTGGAGACGATGTCGCGGACGATGGTCAGCGCGTGCTCGTCGTTCTCGGCAAGATGATCGACCACACCGGACGTCCGCGCATGCAGGTCGCCGCCGCCTAGGTCTTCCGCGCTGATCTCCTCCCCCGTCGCCGCCTTCACCAGCGGCGGGCCGCCGAGGAAGATTGTGCCCTGGTTGCGCACGATCACGCTCTCGTCGCTCATCGCCGGGACGTAGGCGCCGCCGGCGGTGCAGCTGCCCATCACGCAGGCGATCTGCGCAATGCCTTTCGACGACATCTGCGCCTGGTTGAAGAAGATCCGACCGAAATGGTCGCGGTCGGGGAAGACTTCGGCCTGGTGCGGCAGGTTGGCGCCGCCGCTGTCGACCAGATAGACGCACGGTAGGCGGTTCTGCTCGGCGATCTCCTGCGCGCGGAGGTGCTTCTTCACCGTCAGCGGATAGTAAGTGCCGCCCTTCACCGTCGCGTCGTTGCAGACGATCATCACCTGCCGGCCGGACACGCGGCCGATGCCGGCGATCAGGCCCGCGCCGGGCACTTCGCCCTCGTACATGTCGCAGGCGGCGAGCTGCCCAATTTCGAGGAACGGCGAGCCGGGGTCGAGCAGTCGCTCGACGCGGTCGCGGGGCAAAAGCTTGCCGCGTGAAACATGGCGTTCGCGGTGTTTCTCGGGCCCGCCCTTCGCCGCTTCCGCAACATCCGCGCGCAGCTTCTGCGCCAGCGCGCGAGTGTGTTCACTGCGCGCGCGGAACTCGTCACTGTCCGTAACGATTTTACTGTCGATCCGCGGCGCGCTCATGCCCCTCGTCAAGCCCGTTGGTCGAAAAGTCCTGCCGCTCGCCTAGCCCCTGCGGCAGGCGTTGGCAAAGCAGTTGCTGGAGGATCAAAGCGAATGAAGCGCCCAATCCTGATCATCGCCGCGTCGCTTGCCGCACTGATCGCGTGCAGCAGAAATGCGAGCAACGAAAGCGGCCAGGAACAGGCGCAGGGGACGCAATCGGGCATCGACAAGTCGCTGATGGATGGTTCGGTGAAGCCCGGCGACGACTTCGACAAATATGCCAACGGCGCGTGGGAAAAAACCGCCGAAATTCCTGCGGATAAGTCGAGCATCTCGGTCTTCTCGCTGATCAACGACCGGGCGCAGGAGCGCAAAGCCGCGCTGGTCGGCGACATCGTCAAGTCGAACGCGGCTGCGGGGACGGACGAAGCGCGGATCGCCAATTACTACAAGGCTTTCACCGAGACTGGCGTTATCGAGAAGCGCGGCCTCACGCCGATCAAGCCGGACATCGACCGGATCGAGGCGATTGCCGATAAGGGCGCGCTTGCCGAGGCGATTGGGCGCACGCTGCGCGCGGACACCGATCCGCTCAACGCGACCAACTTCCACACCGAGAATTTGCTCGGAGTCTTCGTCACGCAGGGGTTCAATGACCCGACGAAGACCGTGCCCTACATCATGCAGGGCGGCCTCGGACTTCCCGACCGCGACTATTACGTATCGGCCGATCCTGCGATGGTGAAACTCCGCGCCGGCTATACCCCGTACATCGCCAAGATACTGACGCTCGCGGGCCTTCCGAACGCACAGGCGCGGGCCCAGAAGATCGTCGCGCTCGAGACCAAGATCGCACAGGCGCACGAGACGCTCGAGGCGAGCCAAGACAGCACCAAGGCGAACAACCCGTGGAAGCGCGCCGACTTCGACACGAAGGCGCCCGGCGTTGATTGGAGCCGGCTGCTCGGCGCCGCCCAACTCGCCAACCAGCAGGATTTCATCGTCTGGCAGCCTGGCGCGATCACCAGGATGGCGGCGTTGGTCGGTTCGGAGCCGCTCGACGTGTGGAGGGACTGGCTCGCCTTTCATCGCATCAACCAGATGACCGACGTGCTGCCCAAGGCGTTCGACGACGCGCATTTCGCTTTCTACGGCACCGAAGTCACCGGCCAACCGCAGCAGAAGACGCGCGACAAGCGAGCGCTCGCCTCGCTCGATACGTGGCTCGGCGACGCGGTCGGCAAGCGCTACGTCGACAAATATTTCCCCCCCTCATCGAAGGCCGACATCGACCGTATGGTGACCAACATCAAGGCGGCGCTCGAGAAACGGATCGACGCGCTCGCCTGGATGGCGGCGCCGACGAAGGCCGAGGCGAAGAAGAAGGTCGCGACCATGGCGGTTGGGATCGGCTATCCCAACAAGTGGCGCGACTATGGATCGCTCGACATCCGCGCCGACGACGCGTTCGGCAACCTCGATCGGGCCCAGCTCGCCAACTACCAGTATCAGCTTTCGAAAATCGGCAAGGCGCCGGAGAAGACCGAGTGGTGGATGGAACCGCAGGTCGTGAATGCGCAGAACCAGCCGCTGCAGAATGCGCTGACCTTCCCGGCGGCGATCTTCGACAAGGGCTTCTACGATCCTGCGGCGGATTCGGCGGCCAACTATGGTGCGATCGGATCTGTCATCGGGCACGAGATCAGCCACAGCTTCGACAATCTCGGGGCGACGTTCGACGCGACCGGCAAGCTGCGTAATTGGTGGGCAGCGTCCGACCTCGCGCACTTCAATGAGGCAGGTGCGGCGCTCGTGGCGCAATACAATACCTATGAGGCGCTGCCTGGGCTGCACCTCAACGGCAAACAGGAGCTGGGCGAGAATATCGCCGACGTTGCCGGCCTCGCCGCGGCGTATGATGCGTGGAAGGCGTCGTTGAACGGCAAGCCGTCACCGATAATCGACGGCTTCACAGGCGATCAGCGCTTCTTCCTCGCTTACGCCCAGTCGCACCGAGGCAAACTGCGCGATGCAGCGCTGCGCGCGCGCGTGGCGACGGACGTTCACGCGCCGGGACCATGGCGCGTGCTGACCGTGCGGAACATCGACGCCTGGTATCCCGCGTTCAACGTGCAGCTGGGACAGAAGCTGTACCTCGCGCCGGACAAGCGCGTGACGGTTTGGGGTAGCTAGGGCCAGACTCCCACGAGGCCGGCGCGACTGTTATAGAGACCCCGTTCTCGCTGGAGGGGTGTGTCATGACCTACTGGGAGTTCAAGGGTCGCGAGCTCGTCAACTGCACGTGCGAATATGGCTGCAATTGCCAGTTCAACGCGCTTCCCGACAAGGGCCATTGCTACGCCGTTGCGGGCATCCAGATCGATGAAGGGTATCACGGAGACACACGCCTCGATGGCCTGAAGATCGGCGCCATCTTCAAATGGCCGGGCGCAATTCACGAGGGCAATGGCGAAGCGCTGGCGTTCGTCGATGAACGCGCCGACGAGCAGCAGCGGGATGCGTTGCTAAAGATCATGACCGGCCAGGACACCGATCCGTTTGCGACGATGTTCGCCGTGTACGCGTCCACAGTCACCCAGATGCACGCACCGGCTTTCACCCCGATCGAGTTCGAGATCAACGTCGATGGACGCCGCGCACGAATGTCGGTGCCCGGCTATGTCGAGATGACCGGCGAGCCGATCCGCAACAAAGTCACGGGCGAAGAATCGCGCGCGCAGATCGTGCTTCCGAACGGTTTCGAATATTCCGTCGCCGACATCGGCAGTGCATCCAGCCGCACGACAGGCGGGCCGATGCAGGTCGACTTCCGCGACAGCTATGGCCAGTTCGCCAACCTCCACCTTTCCAGTCATGGGGTCGTCCGCGCCGCCGCCTGACCTCACCAGCCGCTTGCTCCGACACGAGCGGCTGATCGTTTTTGCCGGCGTCGCTCTGCTGGCGCTGCTCAGTTGGTGGTTCGTCGCAGCCGGCGCAGGAATGCGCGCGATGACGGCCACCATGCAGGCGCCGCCGTTCGGAGCCCTCATCCTCATGTGGTGGTTGATGATGGTGGCGATGATGCTGCCGTCGGCAACGCCGGCGATCCTGCTTTATGCGCGGGTCCGCGAGAGCCGCGGCGACGAATCCTCGATCGTACAAACCCCGGTGTTTCTCGCCGGCTATCTCTCGATCTGGCTGCTGTTCTCGATCCTGGCGGCGTTCGCGCAGGGACTGCTCGCCGGCCCGTCGATGACGCTCGGCAACCGTTGGGCGGAAAGCGCGCTGCTGATTGCAGCGGGTGTTTACGAACTCACGCCGCTCAAGAAGGGCTGTCTGACGCGCTGCCGTTCGCCGGCCGAATTCCTGACTCGCCACTGGCGGCCGGGCTGGGGCGGTGCGGTGCGGCTTGGTGTCTTGCATGGTGCGAACTGTCTCGGCTGCTGCTGGATGCTGATGGCGCTGCTGTTCGTCGGCGGGGTGATGAACCTGCTGTGGATCGTCGGACTGACACTGATCGTCACGGTCGAGAAGCTATTGCCCCGAGGCGACTGGTTCGGCTGCGCTGCGGGGGCGGCGCTGATCGCCTGGGGTCTGGTCCGGATCGCCGCTTAGGTCAGCGCGCCGGGAACGACAGGTGCTTTGCGAAGAACGGGAAGACCACCTTCTCCAGCCGTTCGGACACTCGGTTGCCGTGGTCGCCCTCGTACAGTTCCCAATCGTGCCTGATGCCGAATTTCAGGAGCTCGGCGTGCATCGCCTCGTCATCGGTGTGGACGAAATCCTTGTCGCCCGTATCCATTCCGATGGCGGTCATCGACCGGAGCGCGGGGAGGTATTGTGGCACCATCGCGACGGGAGCGTTCGCGCTCCACTTGGCGAGCACCAGCGGATCGACCACCCCGTCCTTGGTGGCCATATCTGCATAGAAGGGCGGCTTGCTGGGGTTGGGTGACCAGGTGACGGCCACGGCCCAGGTCGTCTGCGCGCCGAAGTCGGCCTTCTTCAGCGTTTCCGGTGTCAGCCGTTCATATTTGCGGCCCTCTTCGGCAGTGAACGGACGCGGCATGAGGCAGCATGGATTCATCGCGTAGATGGCTGAGAAGACGTCGGGGTGCTTCATGCCGAGGCGCAGCGTCCCGTAACCGCCCATCGAATGCCCGAACAAGCCGCGACTGTCGCGGCGCGCGATGGTGCGGTAATGGCTGTCGATGTAGCGGACGAGTTCCTTCGCCGTAAACGTCTCGAAGTTCCCGACCGTTACAGAATCCGAATACATGCTGCCGTGCAAGAGCGTGTCGCTGTCCGGTGCCACGACGATGAACTCGCGCCCGGTCGCGGCCATGGCAGCCTTGTGGCGCTCCTCCATCTTGGTCCAGGCGACGGTGCCTTCCGCCTGCGAATTGTAGCCGTGGAGGAAGTAGACCACAGGGTAGCGCCGCTTCGCTGCCTTATCGTAGCTTGTCGGAAGCAGGACCAGAACCGTACGATCGGCGCTGTTGCCCTCGAGATTGCTCTCGAGGCTGCGGCCGTGAACGGTGATCTTCTCGACCCGCGCAAGGGCTGGGACAGCGGCCAACAGACAGAAGGCCGTTACCAACACTCTAAGGGTTCTCAGCACGCCCAAATACCCCCTGCTGTTTAGATTCCGATGACCTCGCGGCCGATCAGCATTCGACGGATTTCGTTCGTGCCGGCGCCGATATCGAGCAGCTTGGCGTCGCGGTAGTAACGTTCGACCGGCCAGTCCTTGGTGTAGCCAGCCCCGCCCAGCGCCTGCACCGCTTCGTTGGCGACCTTCACCGCGTTCTCGGATGCGAGCAGGATGGCGCCGGCGGCATCGTAACGCGTTGTCTTTCCCGCGTCGCAGGCCTTCGCGACCTGGTAGACGTAGGCGCGAGCACTGTTCAGCGCGACATACATGTCTGCGATCTTCGCCTGCATCAGCTGGAAGCTGCCGATTGGCTTGCCGAACTGCTTGCGGTCGCGGACGTAGGGCAGCACGCAATCGAGGCACGCCTGCATGATCCCGATCTGGATCCCCGCGAGGACGGTGCGCTCATAGTCGAGGCCGCTCATCAGCACCTCGACGCCCTTGTTCTCCTCGCCGAGGATGTTCTCCGGCGGGACGAAGCAGTCGTCGAACACCAGCTCGTTGGTGGGCGAGCCGCGCATGCCGAGCTTGTCCATCTTCTGCCCGATCGAGAAACCTTCCATGCCCTTCTCGATGAGGAATGCGGTGATGCCGCGGCTGCCCTCACCCGTCTTGGCGTAAACCACGAGCGTGTCGGCATAGCCGCCGTTGGTGATCCAGAATTTGGTACCGTTGAGCCGATAGCCGTTGCCACTCTTCTCCGCCTTCAGCTTCATTCCGACCACATCGCTGCCCGCGCCGGCCTCACTCATCGCCAGCGCGCCGACATGCTCGCCACTGATTAGCTTGGGAAGATATTTCCGCTTCTGTTCGGGGTTGGCCCAGCGACGGATCTGATTAATGCAGAGGTTCGAGTGCGCGCCATAGCTGAGGCCCACCGACGCCGACGCGCGCGCGACTTCCTCCTGCGCAACGACATGTTCGAGATAGCCGAGGCCGAGGCCACCATCTTCCTCCTCGACGGTGATCCCGTGCAGCCCCAGCTCGCCCATCTGCGGCCAGAGGGACTTGGGAAATTCGTCCGTCTCGTCGATCTCGGCTGCGATCGGCGCAATCTTCTCGCGCGCGAACCGCTCGGTGGTTTCGCGGATGGTATCGGCCATTTCGCCGAGGTCGAAATCGAGTCCGGCGTCGGACATGGTTGCGTTCCTCTCCTCTTTGGCGCGCTAGCAGAGGCGCGGTGGGTTTGGAAACGGCAGCCATCGTACCCATGATACAGCAGCATTTGAACGCACGACCGGCACCCCTTATGTGCACTGCAACAATCCGACTCCGGAGCATGTCATGGCCACGAATTCAGACCCGATCGTCATTCTCTCCTACGCGCGCACGCCAATGGGCAGCTTCCAAGGCGCTCTATCGAGCGTCAGCGCTACCGAGCTTGGCGCTACAGCGGTCAAAGCCGCCGTGGAGCGCGCCGGTATTACAGGAGAACAGGTCGACAAGGTGTTCATGGGCAACGTGCTGCCCGCCGGTCTCGGCCAGGCCCCTGCGCGGCAGGCGGCGCTCGGCGCCGGCCTCCCCCGCTCCGCCGAAGCGGTGACGGTCAACAAGGTCTGCGGCTCGGGCATGCAGGCGGCGATCTTCGCCCACGACATGCTCGCCGCGGGCTCGGCCGACGTGATCGTCGCCGGCGGCATGGAGAGCATGTCGAACGCGCCGTACCTGTCGAAAAAGTACCGCTCCGGTGCGCGCATCGGCCACGACACGGTTTACGATCACATGATGCTCGACGGCCTCGAGGACGCCTATGAGCCGGGCCGCGCGATGGGTACCTTCGCCGAGGAAGCCGCACAGGAATATCAATTCACTCGCGAGGACATGGACGCTTACGCGATCGAGAGCCTGAGGCGCGCCAACGAGGCGATCACCAGCGGCAGGTTCAACAAGGAAATCATCGGCGTCACCGTGGTCAGCCGCAAGGGCGAGGTCACAGTCGACGTCGACGAGCAGCCGGGCAAGGGCAACCCCGAGAAGATCCCGCAACTGCGCGCGGCCTTCGCCCAGGATGGGCGCATCACCGCCGCGACCAGCTCATCGATCAGTGACGGCGCCGCAGCGCTGGTCCTGACCCGCCAGAGTGTCGCCGATAAGCTCGGCAAGACTCCGGTCGCGCGCGTCGTTGCTCATGCCGCGCATGCGCAGGAGCCGGCCAAGTTCACCTCCGCCCCCGTGCCGGCGCTGCACAAGGTTCTCGAGAAGGCTGGGTGGACCGTCGATGATGTCGATCTCTACGAGGTCAATGAGGCATTCGCTTGCGTCGCGATGATCGCGATGCGCGACCTCGGCATTCCACACGAGAAGATCAACGTGAACGGCGGCGCGACCGCGCTCGGTCACCCCATTGGCGCCAGCGGCGCACGCATCACGACGACGCTGATCGCCGCGCTGCAGGATCGCGGCCTCAAGCGCGGCGTCGCGACGCTCTGCATTGGAGGCGGCGAAGCGACGGCGATCGCGGTGGAGCTGGTCTGAGCGCCGGACTCGCGACGATCCGGCGCTGGTGGTAAGGGCCGCTTCTCGAAAGGGGAGAAAGCCGATGCGTGTTACCATCTGCCTCACCGCCGCCCTGGTTGTCTGTGCCGCCTCCACGCCTGCGCTCGCGAAGACGGCAAAGCCCGCGGCCTTTCAGCTCAACGAGACAACGTGGACGTTTGTCGACAAGGGAGTGAAGGTCCGGGAGTCGATCGACGCCAGTGGCAATTACATTGAGAACGCCGTCAACGGTAAGCACATCGATCATGGCGCTGCGGTGATGAAGGGCCAAAAGGCCTGCTTCACCAGCGCCATGACCAAGGAAGGCGAAGTCTGCTGGACCACGCCCCGTTATGCCCTCAAGATCGGTCAGTCGTTCGTCGCGAAAAGCGACAAGGGCGAGAAGCTGAGGGTGACGCGCGTCAAATACCTGCCGCTGAAGATGTGAAAGGCTAAAGCCTTTGCTTGCCCGCGTACGCCTGGCATTCCAGCTCAACTAGCGCGTTGAGTGCGAGACCGCTGGCGCCGAAGGCACTTCGGGCGGGGCGCTTTCCTTCGGGAAAATAGATCACATAGACTTTGTTGAAGTCGGGCCAGAGCTTCATGTCACTGAGCATCGCGGTGCAGTGGAACACGTCGTCGTAGCCGAGCCCCGCGCGCTTCAGGATCGCGCCGATATTGTCCAGCGCCTGCTTGGTTTGCGCCGCGATGCCTTCGGGAAGCTTGCCGTCCGCGCCGATGCCAAGCTGGCCGGAGAGGTAGAGTGTGTCGCCGACGCGGACCGCGTCGGAGAAGGGAAGCGGCTGGCCGTTGAGGGTCGGCCGGCCATAGTGCTCGATCGCGGGGCGCGGCTGCGCGTCGGCTGGGCTGGATATGGCGATAACTCCGGTTGCGAATGCGATTGCAAGCTTCATTGGCGCTCCCCTCACCCAAGCCCTCTCTCCCAGGGAGAGGGAGAATTAATCCACCACCTCATTCACGCCCACACCCCAGATGTCTGACGTACTGATATAGCCTTTGCGACGGTCGATTTCGATCCGGCACCAGCCGTCGCGGCACTTGCTCACGCGTCCGACCACGCCGTGCTGCGCCCTGTACGCGGGCTTGGCGTTCTCGTACGGTCCGACGCGGATCGGCCGCGGATCCCCCGGCTTCACGATCGCCGTGCGGCGATCGCTAAGCATCGTCACCAGCATCCAGCCCTGAGCTCCGTCGGGATCCTGGATCAACCGCCAATTTTCATATTTTTTGATAACGCGGACCGGCAGGTCGCGGCGTTGATAGAGCCAGACGTTGGGATAGTTCCGTCCTGGGCCGGTGTGGGTCATCGCCTGGCCGCTGGCGACGGATGCCCAGTAAGGCGGCTGCTTTTCCTGCGCCGCAGCTGGCGCCGCGACGGCAACAATCAGAAATGCGGTAAGCGCCCCCTGCCGCAGCATCACGCGCCGGTGAGGATGCGATCCACGAGCTGCTTCACCGTCGGGACGAAGCCGTTCGAATAGAAGGGATCGGTCTTGAAGCGGAAGGCCGAGTGGCCGGCGAACATTAGGTTCTGCTCGACCGGTCCGCCGTGAGCGATGTCCTGCAGCGTTTTCTGGATGCAGAAGCTTCTAGGATCGGCGAGCCGCCCGGTCGAATTCTTCTCATTATCCGCCCAGGAAGAGAAAGCGCACTGCGAAAGGCAGCCCATGCACGCGGCCTGGTCGACGCGGATCTGCTTTTCTTCCTCGGGTGTGACGAAGATGAGCGTGTCGTCGGGCGTTTTCATCGCCTGTGTGAAGCCGCGCGCAAACCACTCGCGCGCATGGATCAGATCACCCTTGGTCACCCAGAAATTCTTCTTGGTGCCGACGCCGACGTCCAGCTCGAAATGGTGGTCGCCGATCGGCTCCTTGGTGTAGGCGATCTGTCGTTCGCTGCGCGCTTCAAGGTTGCGCAGGAACGGATTGCGCACCGCCGATGAATAGAAGCCCGTCGGTGAGAAGCGGTGGAGTAGGATGTCGCCTTCTTCGAGCGTCATCAGCCGCGCCTTCCACTCGGGCGGAATCGGGCTTTCCTGGGTGAGCAGCGGCCGCGTTCCGAACTGGAAAACGATCTGGCCGAGCTCGGGGTTGTCGATCCAATTGTCCCATTCGTCGAGCCGCCAGACGCCGCCGGCCATGACGATCGGCACACTGTCGGCGATGCCCTGCTCGCGCATCGTCTCGCGCAGCGCCTTGACCCGCGGATATGGGTCCTGTGGCTTGCGCGGGTCTTCGGCATTGGAGAGGCCGTTATGCCCGCCGGCAAGCCACGGGTCCTCATAGACGACGGCGGCGAGCCACTCGGCGGCCTTGTGATAGGCTCGTTTCCACAGTGCGCTGAAGGCGCGCGCCGAGCTGATGATCGGCAAATAATTGACGCCGTAAGAGGCAGCGATCTCGGAGAGCTTGTAGGGCATGCCCGCGCCACAGGTGACGCCCGAGACGAGGCCCTTGGTGCGCTCGAGAACGCCGTGAAGCACACGCTGCGCGCCGCCCATTTCCCACAGCACGTTGATGTTGATGGCCCCTTTGCCCGAGGCCATCTCGTAAGCACGCTGGACCTGTGCCACGGCGCCGTCAATTGCGTACTTAATGAGCTCTTCGTGGCGGTCGCGACGGGTCAGCGCTTCGTAGACCTGCGGGATGATCCGCCCTTCGGCGTCATAGCTGTCGGCGTTGACCGCAGAGACGGTACCGATGCCGCCGGCAGCGGCCCAAGCGCCGCTGCTCGCGTGATTGGTCGCGGACACGCCCTTCCCGCCTTCGATCAGCGGCCAGACCTCGCGGCCTGCATACAGGATGGGCTGGAGGCCCTTGAACAAAACACGTCTCCCGGGCGCGCCATGCGCCCTCGCCGCGCCCATATAGGACGGTTCATTAGCAATGGGCGAAAAAAGTTCTAGCGGGGCCTCGGTGGTTCCGAAGCCCCGCTCATTTTTGGGACGGTTTGTCAGTCGCGCCTTAGCAGTTGCCGCTGGCGATTGCGCCGCCGACCACCGCGCCAAGCGCTCCGCCGATCAACGCGCCTGCGGTGCGGTCGCCGTGACGATAACGGCCAGAACGGTAGCTGTAGTGCCCGCCTCGGGCGACCGAGCTGCCGATTACCGCACCGGCAACGCCGCCGATCGCAGCGCCGGCTGCCGTGTTGCCGGGACGGCAGTAACCATTGCCATAGTAATTGGGGCTGTAGCCGTAACCGCTGTTTCCGTAAGCCGGGTAGCCATAGCCGTTATAGTAACCGTAGGCCGGATAGCCGTAGCCGCTGTAGCCGTAGCTCGGGTAGGAATAGCCGTAGTTGCTGTAGCCGTAGCCACCGTAATAGCGGCCATGGGCTTCGGCGGCAGCCGGGACCGCGACCATCGTCGCGGCCGAAAGCGCCAGTGCGATTTTTTTGAACATCGAAATACTCCTTCGATTCTCATGTCTGGCCGCAGGAGGGACTCGCGGCCATGTGCAGCCGAGTTGCTCCCTTAATGCTGTCGAGCCACTGAATGTTTCGGTCAGGAATCGATAAGGTTACTGCTGATCCGGCGAGCCGTTGCGCGGCAGCGATTAGGCGAAGGAGTAATCCAGCCCAACATCGACCGCTGGCGCCGACTGCGTGATCCGGCCCACCGAGATGAAGTTGACACCAGTCTCCGCGAGGAAGCGGATGGTCTCGAGCGTCACGCCCCCCGACGCTTCGAGCGGGACGCGGCCGGCGACCAGCCGCACAGCCTCGCGCAGCATCGCCGGATCCATGTTATCGAGCAGCAGCCGATCCGCTCCGGCGGCAAGCGCGAGTTCGATCTGGTCGATCCGGTCGACCTCGACCTGGACCTGAAGCCCGGTGTTCGCCGCCTTCGCACGGCGCACCGCTTCGGCGACGCCGCCGCACACCGCGACATGATTGTCCTTGATCAGCACGCCGTCGTCGAGCCGCATGCGGTGGTTCTGAGCGCCGCCCATCCGCGATGCATATTTTTCGAGCAGGCGCAGGCCGGGAACGGTTTTGCGGGTGTCCAGGAGAGCCGTGCCGATCCCTTCGATCGCGTCGACATAACTGCGTGTCAGGGTGGCAATTCCGGAGAGATGCTGGAGCGTGTTAAGCGCCGAGCGCTCCGCGGCGAGCATGGCGCGGGCGTCGCCGCTGAGGCGCATCAGCGTCGTTCCATGCTCGACCCGATCGCCGTCGTTGGCGAGCAGTTCGATCTGCACGGCGGAGTCCAGCGCGTGGAAGAAAGCAGCGGCGATCTCCAGGCCGGCGGCAACGATTTCTTGCCGCGCGTTCATCTCCGCCGAGAAGCGCGCGTTCTCTGCGATGGTCGCTTTCGAGGTTACGTCGCCGCCGGCTCCAAGATCTTCGGCGAGGACGCGCCGGACGAACTGGTCGAGATCGAAATCTTCGGGAAGCGCCATGCGCCGCGTCTAGGCGAGAGGCGGGCTGGTAAACAAGCTCAGTGCGCGGGCTCCGCAGCCTTGTTTAGCGTCCACCTCCCATCGCGCCATTCGTAAGCGCGGGCATCGTTCGGCTTGAAGTCGATCCCGGTCCAGGCATGCACAGTAATAGTCGCCGCACGCTCCGCGACGTCAATCGTATTGAAGCTCTGTTCCTGCTCGCGAACTCGGGTCGAAGTAGCCGTCCCCGCCTGCACCACCAGCACGCCGCCGGCGCGCGCGACGAGATCGCCTGCATCCTCGCTCGACGCGTGGTGCGCGTGGCCGGCAAGCACGATGTCGACGCCGGACTCCTCGATGGCATCGAGCGCCAGCTCCTGACGACCGATCGCGCGCTCGACCTGCTCGCCGATCCTGAGTGCAAACAAGGGATGGTGCGTAACGAGGATCCGCATCGCATCGCTCGGCGTGCGAGCGAAGGTGTCGCGAATGAACTGTACCTGATCCTTGCTGATGCGCCCTTCCTTGAAGGTCAGCGAACGCGCAGTGTTGATCCCGAGCACGGCGGCCCCGGGGAGCTCGATGAACGGGCACAAGGTCTCGTCGATGAAGCGGCGGTAGCGGGCGAGCGGCGAGAGGAAGCGGCGCAGCACGTCGTAGAGCGGGACGTCGTGATTGCCCGGAACGCCGAGCACTTCGTGGCCGCGCTCGCGCAGGCTATCGAGGAACGCGCAGGCTTCACGGAACTGCTCGGTCCGCGCGCGCTGGGTGAAGTCGCCGCTGATGACGATGAGATCGGGTTTAAGGTCGTCGGCCTGCGCGTCGACTGCTTCGACCAGACGCTGATCATGAGCCCCGAAATGGAGGTCGGACAGATGGATGATTCGAGTCATCATTGTCCTCAAACGCGAGCGCAGCGCACCGGTTCAGGTCGGCTGCGTCAGAAGCTCAACAGCAGCAACAGCTTAGCGTCAATTCCAAAGCCTTCGGCACGTTTCTGCTCGATGAAGTTAGGGATGTCGGCGCGCGAAACGAGGTGGACGTTGATATCCTCATTCTCGTCGCCCCCACCAAGGCCGATCTGAGTGACACC
>Ga0207674_10001922_pt1 | contig 26373 bp, 26 predicted proteins | sample KBSCornC72_FD_184303 | JGI IMG/M metagenome (GOLD analysis project Ga0207674, IMG submission 184303) | Corn rhizosphere microbial communities from Kellogg Biological Station, Michigan, USA - KBS Corn C7-2 (SPAdes) (version 2) | ecosystem: Host-associated > Plants > Roots > Rhizosphere > Soil ...
AGGATTCTCCTCGCCGCTGCCGGCGCTCATCTGGAGCTTCGACACCACCGCGATAGCGAGCGGAGAGCAGCACACGCTGAGCCTACAATTGTCCGCGCCGGCTCCGGTGTCGGCCGCCGGGTCGCTGACTCTGACGTTCACCCCGTCCACTGCCGTTGTCACCGATGACACAGCCGTTCAATTCGTCGCCACGTCCAAACGCGTGGCATCCTTCGCGGTCAAAGCTGGCACTACCGCCATCACCATCAATGCACAGACGAATGTCGTCTTCTCCACGGGAACCACGGCGGGCACACTTACGTTCGCCGTCGATCCAGGAATCTTTGGACTCTCTGGGAGCCCGTCCACAACGCTCACCGCCCGTCCTGGACCCATTGCCATTTCGTCCTCCGGAGCCACCAGCCGAGCCAATGCCTTGGACGTGGTGGTTTCGGGGTTTGACAACACGTATTCGATCGGCGCTCTGTCTTTCGCCTTCGTCGATCGCAGCGGCGGACCGATTACATCCCTCTCCGCCGATTTCACCGCGAACTTCAAAGCGTTCTACCAAGTCCAGACCGCGGGCAGCTCTTTTCTGATGCGCGTTTCGTTTCCGGTTACAGGTGACGCTTCGCAAGTGGGAGGAGTGAATGTGACGCTCACCAATGCTGCCGGCGTAGTCACCACGCCGCGCCTGAACTTTCCCTAGACTGAAATGGATGATTCCGGTTGCGCTTACCATCGCCGGCTCGGACCCCAGCGGCGGCGCGGGCCTCCAGGCTGACCTCAAAACATTTCATCGCTTCGGCGTATATGGCGAAGCGGTGGTGACGCTGATCACCGTGCAGAACACGCGCGGCGTGACGCGCGTATCGACGCTCGACCCGAGGCTGGTGGTGGCGCAGATTCAGGCGGTGCTCGAAGATATTCCGCCCCAAGCGGCCAAGGTCGGGGCGCTCGGGTCGCGCGAGATCGTCGAGGTGGTGGCGCGGGAGGCGGGGCGTTTCTCGTTCCCTCTGGTAGTCGACCCGGTCATGATCAGCAAGCACGGCGCTCGTTTGATCGACGAAGACGCGACCCGCGCGCTGATCGAACACTTGATCCCGCGGACGTTTCTGTTGACGCCCAATCTCGACGAAGCAGCCGCGCTGACCGGCTTAGTGGTAAAAGATCGCGAGAGCATGTCTCGCGCCGCCGAAAAACTCGCGTCCTTCGGCGCGGCTAACGTATTGGTGAAAGGCGGCCATCTGAGCGGCGATGCCCTGGATTTGCTGTATCTGAGCGGCGGCGAAACCCGCGAATTCACGGCGCCACGCATTGAAACCCGCCACACCCACGGCAGCGGATGCACCTACTCCGCCTCCATCACCGCCGAGTTAGCGAAAGGGACGCCGCTCACCGACGCCGTGGCGCGGGCCAAAGCATTTATCACCGACGCCATCCGCACCGCGCCTGGATTAGGCGCGGGAAACGGCCCTTTGAATCATCACGCGTGAGATTCTTGGGCCGCGGCTGCCACTCATCTATGAGTGCTCGCGCAAGGTATCGACAATTTCGTCCTATGGTTGGTCATGCCGCTGGCCGTCATCTTCCTGCTGAGCGGACTGGACGACCTAGCCGTCGACTTCGCGTGGCTCTACGCGTGGGTGGCCGACCGCCTGACGGTCTCTCGCAGCGATGCCCGTCGAATCCCGGACGCACCTCCCCGCCCGATCGCGATCCTGGTGCCGCTCTGGAAAGAGCATGCCGTGATCGCCCGTATGCTGGAGCACAACCTGGCCTCTATCCGCTACCCCGACTTCCACATCTTCGCCGGGATCTATGCGAACGACGCGTTGACCGAGGAAGCCGTTGCCTCCATCTCCGAGCGCTTCACGAACGTCCACCTGGCGGTGTGTCCGCATGACGGACCCACTTCGAAGGCCGATTGCCTCAACTGGATCTACCAGCACGTGGGACTCTACGAAGAACAAAACGGCATTGCGTTCGAAGTCATCGTCACGCACGACGCCGAGGATTTGATTCATCCGGAAGAGCTGCGCTGGATCAACGCCTATGCCACTCATTTTGGCTTCATTCAGATTCCCGTATTGGCGCTGGCGACGCCGTTTTGGTCCTTTACTCACGGCGTGTATTGCGACGAATTTGCTGAATATCACACGCGCGATATGGTGGTGCGCTCAACGTTCGGCTGCTTCATTCCCGGATCGGGCGTAGGCACCGGTTATGGCCGCGATGCTTTGGAAGCTCTGGCGCGGACTTCCGAAAATCGTGTATTTGAACCCATGGCGCTAACGGAAGATTACGAGAGCGGGCTGCGGCTCTATCGCCTCGGTTGCCGGCAAGTTTTCGTGCCCCTTACGCGTCTAGAGCCCACGGGCCGCGATTTCGTGGCGACTCGCGAATTCTTTCCAAGCAAGTGGTCAACGGCGCTCGCGCAGCGCACTCGTTGGGTCATGGGGATCGCACTGCAAGGATGGGAACGCTTCGGATGGGCCGGCACATGGAGTGAAATCTATTGGCTATGGCGGGATCGCAAAGGGTTGGCTGGTAGTCCACTAGGCGTCGTAGCCAATGCGATTTTCATCTACGGCCTGGCCACGGCAATGTGGACTCGGATGACGCCGCTTGCGACTGAAATCACGTCGGTGACGCTGGCGTTTCAACTGATGCGCATCGCAATCCGCATCGGCTGCGTGGCGCGCGTCTACGGTATCGTGTTCGCGCTGGGCGTCCCGCTGCGTCTGCCGTACGCGAATTTACTGAATGCCGCCGCGACGGTACAGGCCGTCGCGCGCTATGCCACCGCCCGGATGCACAAGCTCCCGCTGCGTTGGATCAAGACCGAGCACTCCTACCCGACGCGCGCGGCGCTGCTCGCGCACAAGCGCCCGCTGGGAGACATTCTAGTGGGGTTGGGGCACCTCACTGCCGTCACACTGCATCGTGCTTTAGAGGCGCGCCCTCCGGGAACGCGTCTGGGAGAGTTCCTGCTTGCCCGCGGTGAACTCAGTGAAGCCACTCTCTACGAAGCGCTCAGCCTGCAACAAGGCTTGCCGCTCGCCTGCGTAGTACCGAATGAAGTTCCGTTACGAGTGGCGCGTGCTCTCCCCGAGCGCGTGGTCCGCGAATGGCGCGTGTTGCCGTTCAAGATTACGGACGGCAGTCTGCTGCTCGCCAGCCCGGACTTGCCGACGCCGGCCATGACCGCCGCCATCCGCCCCTTTACATCGCTTGAAATTCGCTTTCATCTGCTCGCTCCGACCGAATACAAGCAACTGCTCGACGCGTTACTCTAACCACATGACCGATTCTCTCGCGTCCGCCGCATTGGCGGCCCGCGAAAACGCTCACGCACCGTATTCTCATTTTCGGGTAGGCGCAGCGCTCGAAGATGCGAGTGGACGCGTGCATAGTGGATGTAATATCGAGAACGCGACCTACGGGCTCACCCTCTGCGCGGAACGTGTGGCGATGTTCAAAGCCATCTCCGAAGGTGCGCGCAAGTTCCGGCGAATCGCCATTGCGGCCGATACGGAAGCCCTGACGCCCCCCTGCGGAGCCTGCCGGCAAATCCTGTGGGAGTTCTGCGGCGACATCGAAATGATCCTGGTAAATCCGCGCGGCAAGAGCGAAACCTTGCAACTCAAAGACCTGTTCCCGAGAGCGTTTGATGCGTCCTATCTTTAAGCTCTTTCTATTGCTGCTTGCCGTGACCGCGTGGGCTCAATCCCCCACCCGCGTCGATGCCATTTGGAGTGCCCGCTGGGTAGTCACTATGGACGCGCAGCGCCGCGTGATCGAAAACGGCGCCGTAGCCGTCGCTGGCGATCACATCGTCGACGTGGGCTCGCGTTCTGAGATCGATCGCCGCTACACAGCGCAACAGCGACTCGACCGCCCCGACGCCATCCTCGCCCCCGGTCTGATCAACACCCACACCCACGCGGGGATGTCCTTGTTCCGCGGTGTGGCCGACGATATGAATCTGCAGGACTGGCTGCAGAAGTTCATCTTCCCCGCTGAAGCTAAGAATGTCGATCGTGAATTCGTGCGCTGGGGTACGCGCCTGGCCGTGCTTGAAATGGCGCTCTCCGGAACCACAACCTTCACCGACATGTATTATTTCGAGGACACGGTTGCCGAGATCACCAAGCAGGCCGGCTTGCGCGGCATGCTCGGCGAGACTGTGATCGGCTTCCCTGCTCCGGATTACAAGACTCCGCAAGCCTCGCTGGCCGCGACCGAACAGTTCTTCAAGCAATACGCGAACGACCCGCTGATCGTACCGGCCGTGGCGCCGCACGCGATCTACACCGTGCCCAACGACGTGCTACAGGCAGCACGCGCTCTGGCGAACCGCTATCAAAAGCCGCTCGTGATTCATCTCGGGGAGACCAAGACTGAAAACGATGAAGCGCTCGCCAAGCGGAAAATGACGCCGACGGCCGCGCTCGAATCGCTGGGAGTCCTAACGGGCTGGACTGTCGCCGCACACGGCGTGTGGTTGAACGACGCCGACATGGCGATTCTGAAACGCCGCGACACGGGACTCGCGCACAACCCTTCGAGCAACATGAAGCTCGCCAGCGGCATCGCTCCCGTGGGCAAGATTCTGGGCCTCGGAATCGCCATGGGCCTGGGCACCGACGGCGTGGCGGGCTCCAACAACGATCACAACATGATGGAGGAAATGGACCTGGCTGCGAAACTCCAGAAGGTATCGACGGGCGACCCGCGCGCGCTGCCCGCCACGCAGGCGTTTGAGATGGCTACTATCACCGGAGCTCGTGCGCTGCACATGGACAAGCTGATCGGTTCGCTGGAAAAGAACAAGCGTGCCGACATGATCACCATTAGCCTGAGTGGAGCCCACGCGGTCCCGCTTTACAACGTCTACTCACAATTGGTTTACGCGCTGAAGGGTTCTGACGTCACCGACGTCATGGTGAACGGCCGCCCCATCGTGCGCGATCGGCGGATGCTGACGCTCGACGCCCGCCCCATCATGCTCAAAGCCGCCGAGTATCAGGAGCGCGTAAAGAAATCGCTAGGGATGCACTAGCGTTTTCCCCAGCCGCCTCCGCCCGGCGTTTCGATTCGCAGAACATCGTCCGCCGCGATCTCAAACCGCGTCTTTGCCGGAAGAGTTTGTGGCTTACGCCGCCCTCGCAGCAGCGTATTGCGGCCGGGCTTGCCCGCTTCCCCGCCCTGCAATCCGTAAGGCCCGCGCACCCGGCGGTCGGAAAGAACCGTGACCTCGGCGGGTGTCAGAAAACGGAACTCTCGCGTGATCCCGTCGCCCCCACGACGCGCGCCGCGGCCGCCCGAGTGTTTGCGCACGCGGTAGCTTTCGATGCGCAGTGGATACTGATGCTCGAACGCCTCCACCGGAGTGTTCCAGCTATTCGTCATGTGCGTGTGCGTGGCGCTGTGCCCCGCGCCCTTCGCCGATGCCCCCATCCCGCCGGCGATGGTTTCGTAATAGGCAAACGCTTCCCGACCCGCGCCTCCGCCGCCAAAGCTCAAGTTATTCATGGTGCCGCAGCTTGCTGCTGGAATGCGCTCCGGCGCAGCCTTCGCCAGCGCACCGAGAAGTACATCTGTGATGCGCTGCGACGTCTCCACATTACCGGCCGCCATCGCCGCCGGGGGCTTGGCGTTCACGATGCTTCCTTCCGGAGCGATGATTCGGATCGGACGCGAAATCCCCGACGTAAATGGAATCTCCTCCGGCACCAGGCAACGGAACACATACATCGTCGCTGCCGTGGTCACCGCCAGATTCGCGTTCACCGGACCATCCACCTGCGCTGAGGACCCGGTGAAATCGACCGCCACCGTATCGCCGGCGAGCGTCACCGCCACGCGCACCGGAAAGAATTCGCCGTCGCGTTCCCCCTCCAGAACGTCTTCGAAGCGATAAGTGCCCGCCGGCAAGCCGCGTAGCGTCGCCCGCATCATGCGCTCGCTATAATTTTGTAAGCCGCGCATATTGCGCTGGACCACCGGCTCGCCGTACTTCGACACTAACTCGCGCAACCGTGCTTCGCCGCGGCGGATCGACATCAACTGCGCCATCAGATCGCCTTCGCGCTCCACCGGCGTGCGCACATTGGCCAGGATCAACCCGAGCAACTCACGATCGATCTTCCCGCCGCGCTGGATCAGCACCGGCGGAATCCGCAAGCCTTCTTGATAGATTTCACGAGCCAGCGGCATCGACCCCGGACTCATCCCGCCCACATCCGCATGATGCGCGCGATTCGCCAGATAAAAGGACGGCTTCGCGCCGCGCGTGAACACCGGAGCCACCGCTGTAATATCCGGCAAATGCGTTCCGCCGCGAAACGGATCGTTCACCAGCGCCACATCACCCGGACCGAGTTCGAACGCCTCGCGCACCGCCCGCACGGAAAGCGGCATCGCGCCGAGGTGCACTGGCATGTGATCGCCCATCGCCACCGTTTCGCCGCGGGCGTCGTACACCGCGCAGGAGTAATCGCGACGCTCCTTGATATTGGCGGAATGGGACGTCTTCCGCAGTACGATCCCCATCTCTTCGGCGATCGAAGTCAGCAGATGGCGGAACAGTTCGAGTTCGATCGCTTGGTTGGCGCTCATCGTTTATCAGTGACAATCCGCAACGTGGATGGGAAAACTAGCCACCATTTCCCAGTTCCGGCCCGCGCCTCGTTCCAGCAAATAAGCTCCGTGAGGTGCATCGGCGCGCACGCGCCATCCATTCGGCGCACGCGTACTCTTTAGACGCAGCGGCTTGTTGCTAACTTCCTTCAACTCCCAACTCTCGCCGCCCGTCATGCTGGCGTAGAGTTCCTGGCGGACAGTCCTGCCCTGTCCCGCATCCACCACTAGTTCCCCGTTGGTTTTGGAATCGAAATGAAACTGCGCGATGGTGCCAAATTTCTCATCCTCCACCAACAATTTCTGACGCCAGGTGCGCCCGCCATCCGTAGTCAGCATCAGGAACGGATTCCGTGCCAGGGGATCGATCGATTCGCCGCTGATCCAACCCGTCTGCGCGTCCCAGAACTCGATCTGTTCCAGCGCGGCGTTCCGCATCCGTGGCGCCGGCTCCGTCCAATTTAGGCCGCCATCGTCGCTCGCCAGCAGCAAACTGAACAGCGTGGTGTTCCGCGTGTGCAGATTACCCGTGACCACAACCCGGTTACCCGCAGCCTCGACCGAGGTCAACTCCAGCAATACGGAGCAGGGTTGCTCGTCGCTGCAATTCAAACCGAAGAGCTCGATGTCCTGTGGTGTGCAATCATACGTGACTGGCGATTCAGCGCGTAAACCGACGACCAAACTCAGCAGCAGCGCAGCAACTTTCACTCGTAAACATTGTATCTGAGCGATGGCCTGCGTTCGACGTAGAATAAAAGAAGCGTGCCCGCGCCGCACATCCCGACGCCGCTCGAACAACTGGGGCATCGCCCGTTTTCGTTCTACCCGGCGATTCAGAGTATCCAGCACAATGAGTGGCAATTCTGCCGTGCGCGAGGCGATGAGATCCAGGTTGTTAACACCAAGTCGCAGCAGGAATTGTGGATCCCGCGCCGCTTTCTGAGCGGCGTGTCGAGCATCGAGGAGCCCTTCGTGATTGTGGGCTTGCTGAAGGAATTGGAATACCGTGAAGGCGTGGTGGTCCCGCTGGTGCGCCGTGTGATCGAAATGCCGGTGGCCGTCAACGATGTTCCGCGGCCGTGGTTGAGCGCTCCGCAACCCGGGCAGTTGGCGCCGGTAGTCGGCATCCGCGTCGAGAGCAGCGCCGAATCGCAAAAGAGCCGCAAGCTAATGGGTGCGGTGGCTGCCGGGATTCTCACGTGCATCGTAGGCATGGTGATCTTCCGTGACGCCACTGCCGGTTCACGCGCGCGCTTCTTTGGAAGTCCCACCCGCTTGGCTTTACCCTTCACCGGCGCCGACGATTACGAATCTGTGGTCGGGCGGATCGGCTATCCGGAATCTACGCGGACGCACCCTTCACCCGATGGCCAAGTTTTCTATTTGCTGCGCTATCCCGATCGCGGGATTACAGTAGTGCTTCGCGGCGCGGACCGGGCCGAGGCTTCCTATGTAGGCGCGCTCGGACGCGGCGGACGAGTAGTGCATGCGATCACCCTGCCCAACGGTCAGAATTCCGCAGCGCTCTTAGCCCGCTAGGGCGTCGACTTCACCGCGCTTTACGTCCACTCTCGTCAGTACCACCAACCCCGCGATAAAGAATACAATCAGCGATAAAATCGCTTGCCGGTAGCTATGCGTGATCTGCAACGCCAGGCCAAACACTAATGGGCTCACCCAACTGGTTCCTTTATCGCTCACTTCGTAAATGCTGAAGTACTCGGCCTCTTTCCCCGGAGGAATCAGTTGCGCGAAAAGCGACCGGCTCAGCGCCTGGCTCCCACCCATGACAATCGCCACGATCGCGGCGGCGATGAAAAAGTCGCGAGTGTTGTAGACCCACTTGAATAGATAGATCAACGTTGCCGTCCACAAAACCAAGCTCACCGCAATCGCCCGTTTCGCTCCCGTGACCGCCGCCAGCCATTGAAATCCAATCGCCCCAAAAAATCCTACGAACTGCACCATCAAGATCGCCAGCGTCAATGACGACACCGGAATCTTCAACTCGTCATTGCCGAATTGCGAGGCCAGCGCCAACACCGCCTGAATCGCGTCGTTGTATAAAAGGTAAGCGATCAAGAACAGCATGGTCTGCGGATAACGCCGGATATCCGCAATCGTGTGGCGCAGTTGCGCCAGGACCGCCCCCACCGCGCGCTGCCCGACCGGCTTCGCACGATTGCGCAGCGTTATCAGGGTTGGGATCGTGAACACCGCCCACCACACTCCGGCTGAGCCTAAGCTGATCCGCACCGCCATCGCATCCGTGATCCCGATGCGCCTGGCGTTGAGATACAGCAACAGGTTCAGCGCCAGCAGTACGCCTCCGCCGATGTACCCAATGCCCCAACCTCTCGAAGACACCGCATCGCGCTGCTCCGGCGGAGCAATCTCCGGCAGGAACGAATTGTAGACGACGACCGAGGCGCCAAAGCTCACGTTGGCGATGATGAACAGTGCGCCGCCCCATAGGTACGCGCTTCCCTGCAGCCAAAACATCGCCGTCGCCGCGGCTGCGCCTGCATACGCCGTGGCCGCCAGATACTGCTTCTTGCGATGACCATAATCCGCCGCCGCGCCCACCACCGGCAGCACCAATACCTGCAGGATCACTGACAAACTAACCAGGTAGCTCCAATAGCTGCGCGCGTCGACGCTGATACCTAGCGGATGCACCAAGCCGTTTGGATCGGCCGCCGCCTTGGCCAGCGCAGTTAAATATGGCCCCAGAAACAAGGCGACGCCAGTGGTGACGAACGCCGAGTTGGCCCAATCGTAGACATACCATCCACGCTGTTCGCGAACGCTATATTCGGCGGCGGCCACAATAAGTTTAGAGTTGCCGGATTTGCTCCAGCACCCGCAGCATCCGCGGTGCCGCCTCGCTGCGGCCGCCGTAGCGCAGCTCGTTATAAGCAGCCGTCGCTTCTTCCACCAGCGGAGCCATTTGTGGAGTCTTCACCACTCTTGCGAATTCGACGGGTGTGTACCAGGTCGGCTTCTCGACGCCTCGCTTGGCGAGAAGAGCGAGCATCTGCTGATACAGAATGGTGGCGTCGGAGGGATCGCTCAACCCGCCGCCGATCTTGCGCGCCTGCCGGCGCCGCTTCCAATATGCGAGCGCCGCCGGGCCGTACAGCACCCACGCAACCACTAATGCCAGGATTCCAATTATGATCAGCAAATAACGCAGACCCTGCTCTGCCCCGTGCTTCAACCCCGCCGCCAGTTCGTCGATATCCGGGAACCGGAAATGCCGTCCCGCTGTCTGCATGCGTGACAATAGAGCGAGCTGGTGGCCCCGGTCATAGCTCATCACCCAATCGTTCCAAAACTGGGTCGCCGTATCGGCCAGCAGGGCTAATCGGCTGAGCACGCCCGCTTCCCCTCCGGATGGATCGAACGGTGTCGGATCAAACGTTGTCCAGCCGCGCCCCTCGATCCAGGCCTCCACCCAACTATGCGCGTCAGAGGCGCGAATCACCTGCCACCCCGTCATGGGATTGTACACGCCGCTCTGGAATCCGGTGACTACGCGCGACGGAATCCCCAACGTGCGCAACATGACTGCCATGGACGAAGCGAAATACTCGCAGTGCCCCTTCTTGCGCTCGAACAGGAAGTAGGCCAGCGGATCATCCACTGGTTTCGACAACAACTCCAGCGTGTACCCGTAGTCCCGCCGCAAGTGACTCTCAATTGCCCGCGCTTTCTGCGCCGGCGTGTCGGCTCCCACGGTCATCTGCCGCGCCAGCTCGGGAATCCGCGGATCGGTCTCGGGAAGACTCAGCAACTCGCGCAGCACTCCCAACGGTAGCTGCGCCGTATAGCGCCCCAGAGCCCATTCGTTCGGCAAGAATCCATAGGCACTATAATTCAGCCCACGAATCCCAAACCGCGGCATGACGTGAAACCCGCCGCCGCGCGAATAGCGCAAATAGCGGACGTCGATCTTGATCGTCTCCACCGTGCCCGCGAAGAAAAGGGTGTCTGCAATGAGAGGCTCCAAATGAACCTGATAAACCAGATTCGGTCCGCGCCCCGGGCCTTCCGTGGCAGAGCGCACCACCACCTGCCCATCATCCACCTGGACCACTTGTTCCTGACCCGGCGGATTGAACCAGCGCTTGCCGTCGAATTCCGCCAGCGCCGCGCCACGCCACTTTACTGGGAGAAAGCCTTCACCCTGATACGAACGGACGTGCATCACCGCCGCACTGCTCTGCTTGATCCGGCCAATCTCCCCAAGCGTCACCGTGTTTGAAAATCCTGTCAAGTGGTATCGGGCCGGCGCAAAGCGCTCGAACGCGGCGCGCGCGTACCGCGGAAATCCAAAGAACAGGCAAACGGTCATGAACAGAATTCCGCCGAACAGACACACCGAAACCACTCCCAGCCGCCGCGGAAACGCCTTCAGCCCGCCGCGCGACACCACCACTTGCGCGCTCGCCGCGCGCCGCACCTCGCCGCTCGCGAACGTCGCGATCGCAAACAGCACGAACACCGCCAGGTACGCCAGGAAACTAAGCCCCTCGGAAAGAATCGCAGCCGCGATCAGCTCCAGCCCCGCAATGGCCTTCAGATATCCAAAATCCCGCGGAGTCTTCGCGGTCAGCAACTTCAGCACCGCCAGGAAAAACACCATGTGTACGGTGGCCGAGAGAAATGTTCCGGAGATGTAGTAAAAATCCACGGGGAAGAACCCCATGTAAGCGATGGCCAGCGCGGCCACCCATCGCGGAGGCGGTTCGATCACCACGACACCCGCCACCGCCAGCGCCCGCGCGCACAAACCCAGCAGCGTGAGCACCGCCGTCGGCCAATCCAGGAATCCGGACCCCAGCACCGCGAAGTATCCCGCCGCCAGCATTCCCAGCAGCGAGAACTCGAAAAACCGGTTCACGATGCGCGGAGCCGCGGTCACGCCGCTCGGGTTCATAGATTCATTGTGCTACATCTAGGAGTTACCCATCTTATGGCAAAATTCAAAGCGGCCGGCTCGCGCAAGGCCCCCACCGCGCGCACTAACGCAGCCGCCATCCCCTGTCTGCTGCTCATTCTGCTAGGAGCCGCGCTCATCTCATTCCTGTTTTACGAACTACTGAAGTCCGGCAGCTAACCCACATGCGAATCGATCAACGTCAACCTAACCAACTCCGCCCGCTCAAAATCACGACGGACTACCTGCTCACCGCCGAAGGCTCGGTACTGATTGAAGTCGGCAACACGCAAGTGCTGTGCGCCGCGTCGATCGAGGACAGCGTCCCGCACTTCCTGCGCAACTCCGGCAAAGGCTGGGTGACAGCCGAATACTCGATGCTGCCGCGCGCCACCGCGACGCGCACCCCGCGCGAAGTGTCCAAGGGCCGGGCGTCTGGACGCACCATGGAAATCCAACGCCTGATCGGCCGCTCGCTGCGGTCCATCATCGATCTCGACGCGCTCGGCGAGCGCAGCATCATCCTCGATTGCGACGTGCTGCAAGCCGACGGCGGCACGCGCACCGCCGCCATCACCGGAGCCTACATCGCTCTTTCGGTGGCCGTGCGGAAGCTAGTGAAGTTCGGCACCCTGAAACGCAGCCCCATTCGCGATTACATCGCCGCCACCAGCGTCGGCGTAGTCGGCGGCGTGCCTATGCTCGACCTCTGCTACCAGGAAGACTCGCAAGCCGAAGTCGACATGAACGTGGTGATGACCGGCTCCGGCAAATTCGTCGAACTGCAAGCCACTGCTGAAAAGACCGCCTTCGGCGACGACCACCTGGCCTCGCTAATCTCGCTAGCCCGCACCGGAATTGCCGAGCTCATCCTAGTCCAGAAGTCTCTCGAAGCCGCATGATCGTTTACTGCGCCACTAGCAACCCCGGCAAGCTGCGCGAATTCCAATTGGCCGCTCCCGATTTCGACGTGCGCGCACTCCCGACATCCGTCCCGCCGCCGGACGAAACTGGCGATACCTTCGAAGCCAACGCGATCGAGAAGGCGGTCACCTATGGCCAACACACCAACGGTTATCTCTTCGCCGACGACTCGGGCCTAGAGGTCGATGCGCTAAACGGCGCCCCCGGCGTGCTCTCAGCCCGCTACGCCGGTGACCACGCGAGCGACCCCGCCAACAATGTACTGCTGCTCGAAAATCTGCGCGATGTCGAGAACCGCACAGCGCGCTTCGTCTGCGTCATAGCCCTGGTGCAGGACGGCAAGCTGGTGAAGACTTTCCGCGGCACCGTAGAAGGCCACGTCATCGATGAGGCGCGCGGCTTTGGCGGTTTCGGCTACGATCCCTTGTTCTACTGCCCCGCCTTCGGCTGCACCTTCGGCGAGGCCACAATCGAGCAAAAGATGCAAGTAAGCCACCGCGGCCGCGCGCTCGATGCGATGTTCACTTACCTGCGAAGTATCGCTTCCACCTAAGGAAGCCAACGTTGGTCTTGGCGTCCTGAATCTTCCCGGTCCGAATCATCTCATCGAGTTCAGTCGCCTTAAACCAGCGTGTAGCGATGCGTTCATCCTCCATCGGTTTCGCTTCCCCCGCCGTCAAACCCGTTGCCAGATAGATCGTCATCTTCTCGCTCAAGAACCCCGGACTGGGATAAAATTCCGCGAGCTTGGTCCATTTCTTGGCGCGATATCCAGTCTCTTCCACCAGCTCCCGCCGAGCCGTTTGCAGTGGCTTCTCTCCTGGGTCCACCGTCCCCGCCGGCAACTCCCACAGAAATTGCCGCGCCGGCAAACGATATTGACGGACCAAAAGAATGCGATTCTTCTCGTCGACAGGCATCATCACCGCCGACCCCCGATGCTGCACAATCGCACGCTCGATCTCAAACCCATCCGGGTCCACCGCGTGATCCTGGGTCACTGTAAAGATGCGGTTCTTAGTTATTTCTTTAGAAGAGATTAGTTTCATCGAATAGATTTCGCAAACTCATCGGCCGACTTCGTGTTCAGGATGTCGCCCGCCTCCAGCCACCCCCGCCGCGCCATACGCACTCCGTAACTCATATTCGCGAGATGCTTCGGATGATGCGCGTCCGTCGAGATCACAAACTTACATCCCTTGGCCTTGGCGGTGCGGATCAAGGTCGCCGAAAGATCCAGCCGCTCCGGACTCGCATTGATCTCCAGATACACATTCCGCCGAGCCGCCTCCGCCGCCACCACTTCAAAATCGAACGGAAACGGATCTCGATGCAGCAGAATCCGCCCCGTAGGATGTCCAATCGCGCGCAGATGCGGACACTCCAGTGCGCGCAGCAACCGATCCGTCATCTCCGCCGGCTCTAGGTTCATGTAGCTGTGGACACTCCCCACCACCCAGTCAAGCTCCGCCAGCGCGTCATTCGCCAAGTCCATCGCCCCGTCACGCATGATGTCGCACTCGAGCCCCGAAAACACGCGCAGCCCCAGGTCGCGCTGATCCATCTCGCGAATTTGATGCGCGAACGCCACCGCCCGTTTCTCATCCAGCCCGTTCGTCATCGCCAGCGACTTCGAGTGATCCGTGATCGCGATGTAAGCGAGGCCACGCTCCCGAGCCGCCTCCGCCATCTCCACCAGCGTTGCGCGCCCGTCACTCTCCGTCGTATGCATGTGCAGATCGCCGCGCAGGTCGCCCAGTTCCACCAGCGTCGGCAACCGGTGCTCTGCCGCCACATCGATCTCACCCGCGTTCTCCCGCAGCTCCGGCGGAATCCAATCTAATCCGAGCACCCCGTAAATTTCTTCTTCGGTAGCCCTCGCCACTGGTGTGTTGTCCTCCAGCTTCGCCAGCGAATATTCGTTGAGCGTCAACCCCATCTTCTGCGCCCGCGACCGCAGCACGATGTTGTGTTCCTTGCTCCCCGTGAAATACAGGAGCGCCGCTCCGTAACTCTCCGCCGCCAGCGCCCGTAGATCCACCTGCAACCCCTCCAGCCCAAATTTGATGCTGGCCTTGTTAGGACCCTTCCCCAGCACCTCATGCGCCCGCGGATGCACCACGAATTTCTCCAGCGCCTCCGCCGCGCCGGGCCCCGTCACCAGCAAATCCAAATCGCCAACCGTTTCCTTGGCGCGCCGCAAACTCCCCGCTGGCGTAACTTTTTCGACGCCCGGCACCGCACTCAAATACTCAACCAATTCGGCGGCCGCCCGCTCCACAAACGACAACAAGAATCGCCCCGCCCGCTGCCGGTATGACGCAATCGACCGCAGCACTTTCTCTTCAAGCTTCGCCCCCATGCGCGGCAGATCCCGCAGCTTCTGCTCCTTGCAGATCCGCTCCAGATCATCCACCGACTGCACCTTGTGAGTGTCGTATAACAGCCGAATGCTCTTCGGACCCAACCCCTGAATGCTGAGCAATTCGAGCAACGAAGCCGGATACTTGCCCAGCATCTCATCACGCCGCTCGAAGCTCCCCCGCTCCTCGATCTCCGCTACCACCGACGCGATCCCTTTGCCGATCCCCGGAATATCAGTAAGCTTCTTCGCCGGATCTTTCAGCATGGCGGACAACTGTTCCGGGTGCCCCTCGATCGCCGCCGCCGCCGTCCGATAACTGCGAATGCGGAACGAATCCTCCGCCGAAATCTCCATCAGGTCAGCCGTCTCCGACAACATGCGCGCAATCGCTCGATTCTCCATTTACGGTTTGATTGTAGCTTTCACACGCGCCGCTTGGCGACAATGAATTTATGCGGGACCCTCGCACCGCGAGCCCACTCGATCTCGACTCCGTCCCTGACCGCCCCGCCGTCTTCCTGCTGTGGGCCAGCGAAGGCGCGCCCTACCTCGCCCGCACCGCACTCTTACGCCGCCGCCTCCGCCGCCTGCTGTCTGAGAAGGACCGCACCTCGCGCGTCCTCAACCTTCGCGGCGTAGTCGAGCGCATCGAATACTGGCTAACTGGGTCACAACTAGAATCGTCGCTCACCCACCTAGAACTCGCGCAAAAGCATTTTCCTGAAGACTGGCAGCGCATCGTGCGGCTGCGCCCGCCGGCGTTCCTGCGCCTGACGCTCGACAACCAATTCCCGCGAACCATGGTGACCACGCGCCTTGGCCGCGGCCTCTACTATGGACCCTTCGCCACCCGCACCGCCGCCGAGCACTTCAACAACGAACTCCTCGACCTGTTCCAAATCCGCCGCTGCGAAGAAAACCTGCAACCCTCGCCCGCGCACCCTGGCTGCATCTACGGCGAAATGAACCGCTGCCTGCGCCCCTGCCAAACGGTCGTGTCGATAGAAGAGTACGGCGCCGAAGCCGCCCGCGTAGAACAATTCCTGCGCACCGGCGGCGCGTCTTTGAAAGAGCCCTCCGAGCAAGCCCGCGACCGCGCCAGCGCCGAAATGCAATTCGAAGAAGCCGAGCGCCTCCACCAGCGCACCGCCCGCATCGCCGAAGTGCAAGCCGCCGCCGGCGAACTCCCGCGCACGCTCGACTGCCTGGCCGGAGTCGCCGTCCTGCCCTCGGCCATCCCCGATGCCATCGACCTGTGGTTCCTGATCGGAGCCCACTGGCAATCCCCGCGCCGCCTGATGCTTACGGAGGTCGCCGGCGCCGGCCAGTCCATGGACCGCCGCCTCCGCGACATCGTCGCCACCCTCGAACCTGAAGGCGGACCCAACCTCGAACACCTGGCGATACTGACCCGCTGGTACACCTCCAGCTGGCGCGACGGCGAATGGATCGACATCGAGTGGCCCACCAAATTCCCCTATCGCAAAATCGTGAACGCCATCGCCCGCGTAGCCCAGGCCGGCGTCAAACCTGAATCAGTATCATGAATTCATGACTGCCAAACTGAGCCTGTTCGTAGTCTTGTGCGTCTCCGCCTTCGCCCAACAAATGGAATCCACCGCGTTGCGGGCGAAATATGGCGAGCCTCTAGCTAGAGAGATTTTCCAGGTTCGCCCCAACATAGAAGCCGTTGTGATCTATGGATCCGGCCGCCAGGTATGCAGAATCGAACTGCCGCCCGGCAGCTATATGAATGTTGCGGGCGAAGCTCCTGCCCATTTCGTAACCAAGCAACAGGTGGACGAAGTCATCGACGAATTGATTCCGCTAGCCACGCGCGGCAGTGAGATCGGGCGGTTTACCATGTTTGCCGGCGGAATTTCGTTCTCTGCCGCGAACTATCAGAACGTAAGCATCTCTGAACCTCAAGATCCCGATCACCCCGGCCACAGAACCGCCGTCACCATCACCTTCAACCGCGCTGACTGCAAGTAACGCATGCACTGGTGGCAAAATCTCCGCACCCTCTGGCCCGGCGCACTCCGCCAGCAAGTAACCCGCACCGGCCTCGCCTACAGCGGAGCCATCGTCATCGTCGCCCTAGCCGCCGTCCTCTCGGCCAACAATCTCCTGTTCCTGATCCTCGCCGCGATGCTCTCGATCCTGGCCGTCTCCGGTTTCGTCAGCAAACTCACCCTCGCCGGACTCGAAATCGATCTCCTGCTCCCGCCGCACATCTCCGCGCGCCGCAAATTCCGCGCCACCGTGCGCGTCAAGAATCTAAAGCGCTGGATGCCGTCGTTCAGCATCCATGTCACCGGCGCCCCCGACGGCAAGCACCCCAGCGGCTACGAAGGTGCGCTGTTTTTCCCCGCCATCCCCGGCGGCATCGTGCTCGAAGAGCCCATCGACGTCCGCTTCCCCACGCGCGGCCGTTACAGCGAGCGCACCTTTCAACTGACCACCCGCTTCCCCTTCGGTTTCGCCGAACGCCGCGAACGCGTCACCCTGCGCCACGAAGTCATCGTCTATCCCTGCCTCGAACCGCGCCCACGCTTCCAGGCGCTCGCCGACGCACTTGCCGGAGAACTCGAAGCCTGGCGCCGCGGACCCGGCCATGATTTCTACCGCATTCGCCCCTACGAAGCCCTCGAAAGCGCCCGTCACGTGGACTGGAAAGCCACCGCCCACACGCGCTCGCTGCAAGTCCGCGAATTCGCCCGCGACGAGGATCAGATGATCGTCATCTACCTCGACCTCGACGCCACCGCCGATCAGGAAGCCTGGTTCGAAACCGCCGTCGAGTGCGCCGCCTTCGTAGCCTACCGCCTCGCCGACACCGGCCACCGCGTGCGCCTCCGTACCCAGGAATTCGACCTCGCCGCGCCCGCCGAAGGCGACGTCTACGACATCCTCAAATACCTGGCTGTAGTCTCGCGACGATTGGGCGCGCGGACCCCCGAAGCCGACCAGTCCAGCCCCCTGCAAATCGTCTTGTCCGCGAATCCGCAGCGCCTGTTGTCTCTCGGCTGGAGCGGCGGCCGCGGTTCCCACATCCTAGGACCCGATGCGCTCAGCGAAGAACCGGGCACCGCATCGGCTCCGTTGGGATCATCCCTCGCGATATAATTCATCAATAGCCTATGGAAGAAACCGCCTTGGGCGACAACGGCGAAGTCACTCGCCTCCTGGGAGAGATCGGACGCGGACAACAAGAAGCAGTCAACAGCCTGCTGCCTTTGGTCTACGACGAACTGCACCGCTTGGCGCGCTCCTATTTCCGGCGCGAACGCGGCGAGCATACCATGCAGCCGACCGCCCTGGTACACGAAGCCTATATTCGCCTAGTCGACCAGCGCGCCCCGCTCGAGAGCCGCGGTCACTTCATGGCCGTTGCCGCTACCCAAATGCGTCGTGTCCTCCTCGATTACGCCCGCAAACACCACGCCGCGCGCCGCGGAGGCGACGATCAAAAAGTGTTGCTCGAAGACACTATGGCCATCTGCGAGCAGCGCCCCGTCGACATGATCCTGCTCGATTCGGCGCTTGAAAAATTGAATATCCTCGACAGCAAACAGGCGAAGTTAGTGGAACTGCGTTTTTTCGCCGGTTTATCGGTGGAAGAAACCGCGGAAGTCATGGGCGTCTCGCCCGCCACCATCAAGCGCAGCTGGAGTTCCGCGCGCGCGTTCCTGCATCGCGAAATCTCCGGAGGTTCCCTTGACGCCTCAGCGTTGGGCGCAAATCCGGCAGGTTTTTGACGGAGCGCTGGAACGCCCGGCCAAGGACCGTGCCGCCTACCTCCGCGTTCTCTGCGCGCGTGACGAAGAATTACGCCACGAAGTCGAAAGCCTGCTGCGCAGCCACGAGCAATCTGACGAGTTTCTGGAAACCCCCGCGGCACAGTTGAACCAGATCGTTTCCCAAGAGGACATCAGCGAATACCCGCAGGGTTACCGCCTCGGACCCTACGAATTTGACCGCCGCATCGGCCGCGGCGGCATGGGAGCCGTTTGGCTCGCCACGCGCTTCGACAAAGAATATAAGAAGCAGGTCGCCATCAAGATGGTGAAGCGCGGCATGAACTCGCAGGAAATCCTGCGCCGCTTCCGCACCGAGCGTCAAGTACTCGCCAACCTCGACCATCCCAACATCGCCCGCCTGATCGACGGCGGATCCACACCCGAAGGGCTTCCTTATCTGGTGATGGAGTACGTCGAAGGCACCCCTATCGATCAATACTGCGATCACTGGAAATGCACGATCTCGGAACGTCTTAATCTCTTCCGCGACGTCTGTTCCGCAGTGCACTACGCGCATCAGAACCTGGTCGTACACCGCGATATCAAGACGGGCAACATTCTGGTCACACCGGACGGCATCCCCAAGCTGCTTGATTTTGGGATCGCGAAGCTGCTCGGCCCGGAAGGCTCTACGCTCGATCTCGCGCAAACGCGCCCCGAGATGCGTCCCATGACGCTCGACTACGCCAGCCCCGAGCAAGTCCGCGGCGAAGCCATCACCACCGCTACCGACGTCTATTCACTGGGCGTTCTGCTTTACCGCTTGTTGACCGCTAAAATGCCCTACGGCCCCAACATCCGTTCCCAGGCCGCCATGCAAAACGCCATTTGCGAGAAGGAGCCCATCCGCCCCAGTGCGCAGATCCTGAGCGACGAATCGACTGCCGTCCCGGAGGCCACGCAGAAACTGGAGGCCGTCAGCGAAACCCGCGACAAAGCCCGCAAGCGCCTGCGCAAAAAACTCTCCGGCGATCTCGACAACATCATTTTGATGGCTTTACGCAAGGAACCGCACCGCCGCTATCACTCGGTGGGACAGTTCTCAGAAGACATCCGGCGTTACCTCGAAGGCCATCCTGTGATGGCGCGTCTCGATACGCCGGGCTATCGTATTGCTAAGTTCGTGCGCCGCCATCCCGAAGGTATGGCCGCCGCTGTGATCATCGCCGCGACCCTGATTTCGGTCGCCGCGATTTCACAGCATTCCGCGCGCCTGGCCGCCGCCGCACGCCAGACCACCGAGCGCACTCTGCAACAAACCCGTCACGAATTGGTCGTCGCCTATTCGCGCGCCGGGGACAGCAAGGACGCCTACGCCACTGCTCAGCTCGAATACCAAGCCAGCCCCGGAACTCCGCTGGCCCGCGCGGACTTAGCGGAAACCTCACGCGCTCGGGCCGAGGCTTTGGAATCCGCCGGCAACGCGCAGGAAGCCGTCAAGCTCTATCACGATGCCCTGACGCAATACGAAGCGCTCGCCCTAACCAATTCTCATGACGCAGGCGCCGAACGCGATGTGATGGTAGTCGCTAATGAGTTGGGCGCGGACCAGTTGAAATTAGGCGATCTACGCGGCGCAACCGCCAGCTACACTCGCGCCCTGCAGATCACCGAAGGTTTGGCCGCGCTGGAAGGTTCACAATTAACGTCAGCCACTCTTGATGAAGTGGCCGCCGCCAATCGCCGAGTGGGTGAGCTCTTACTGCGCAGCGGGGCCAAGGATGCAGGCACGGAAAAGCTGCGCAAAGCGTTGAAGATCTATCAGCAGTTGAGCGCGGCCGAACCCAGTCCCGCAGTTGCCGAACTTACGCGCGAGCTTGCGAATTAGAATCCGACGGAGCCGGCCGGGCTCTGGGTTCCCGGCCGGCCCACCAGGCGTACCTGCCACCTGTTCCTCCGAACGTCGGACACTACAATCCGCGCGGTCGGCAGTAGAACCGGATCACTCTTTGCCAAATTTTTTTTGCAATTTTTGCAGCACCGCCAAAGCTCGCCCAGAATCAATCGCTTCGCTGGCTTTGGCCACAGCCTCTCGCGGCGTCGAAGCTAGCCCCGCTGCCAGCAGCCCCATAGCGGCGTTGACTACCACGATGTCCCGTCGGGGACCCTTTATCCCGCCCAGAGTCTCTCGTGTAATCCGAGCATTAGCAGCCGCGTCCCCTCCCGCCAACGCCTCGAGCGTGGCCCGCGGCACGCCGAAATCCTCCGGCATCCATACGCTTTTTTCCACACGTCCCGTCCAGACTTCAAAGACGTCGGTAGAACCTGCAGTGCTCACCTCGTCCAATCCGCCGCCGTGGACCACATAAGAATGCCCAGTCCCCAATTCTGCCAACGCCTCCGCCATAATCCGTGCGAAAGCCGGCGAAGGCGCTCCGATCACCTGCGTCTGCGCCCGCGCCGGGTTCGCCAGCGGCCCCAGCAAATTAAACACCGTGCGCATCTTCAACTCGCGCCGCACGCCCTGCACGTTTTTCATGGCCGGATGCAAATGCGGAGCGAACAAGAATCCCAGCCCAATGTCACGCACCGCTCCCGCCGCTTCCTCCGGCGTCATCGCGATGCGCACCCCCAACGCCTCGAGCACGTCGGTGCTGCCCACTTTCCCGGAGATCGCCCGATTCCCATGCTTGGCGACCTTCGCGCCGGCCCCCGCCAACACCATCGCCGCGACAGTTGAAATATTAAACGTCCCCGCCCCATCGCCCCCGGTGCCGACGATGTCGATCACATCCGCCCCGGCGTCGACCACCACCATGTGCTCACGCATGGCCCGCGCGAATCCCGCGAGCTCGCCAGCCGTCTCCCCTTTCACATGCAGCGCCACCAGAAATGCGCCGACCGCCGCGTCGCCGCGCCCGCCTTCCAGCAGCAGAGTCATAGCCTGATAGGCGTCAGCCGAAGTGAGATCCACCCCCGCGGCGACGCGGTGCAGAAAGGGAGCAAGTGGCATTGGATCTTCTATCATCGCGCAATCCCGTTCGTGGCAGAATAAAACCAGGCGGCGCGCACTTATAGCGGTGACCAACGAACAACTTTATCTCGCCATCGGTGTACCAATGCTTTTCAATCGCGATGCTTGGCCTTTTTGCCGCGCATGTCACCACCCGATTCAATTCCATGGACCGCCGCTTCGACGACATGCGTGATCTCTGGCGTGCCGAACTCCGCCGTGTCGAAGAAGTCATCGACGCCCGCCTGCGTCACCTCGAAGAACGCCGCTAGTCTATCGAGGGGATTCCACTCTAAAAACGCTGGGTGTAGCATAAGGTATAGAGTCGCCCCGCTAGTACGGGAGGGGGATCATGACGCATTACTACCACTTTGCCGTCCGCCGCTGGGTGTTCTGGACGTTTATCGCGGGCGTGCTGCTGGGAGTCTACGTGCTCGCGAACCTGGCGACTTGGGAAGAAGCTACGCCGGCCTATCTTCGGATCGCATTAGCAGTCGGCGGCATGTTTTGGTCCTTGTTCGCCCTGGTCGCCTGGACCGCGGACGGAGTGGAACTAACCCAGAGAGAAATATTGATCGGCCACCCGCTTCCCCCAGAGCGTCCGCATGCGGCCTGGGAGGAGCGCGCGCGCTCGGAAGCCATTCGCGCGCGCGCCGCCGAGCAGACCGGCGAATCTCATTCGGTGAGTTAGCGATTGTCGTCTACGAGCGCGCCTTCTTCACCGCGAAGACCATCCCCGTCCACACCCCGTCGAGCGAACAAATTTTGTAATCCACCAGCCCCATCTCCAGTGCCGCATCACGCACGAAGTTTCCATTGAGCCCGTCCCGCCGCCCTTTTTGCCACACGATCCACAACCGGCTGCGCGCCGCCAGCAGCCGCCGCGATGGTAGCGCCGCTTCATACTCACCGGGATCGTGCACGAACCACACAGTCACCGGACACACCTGCAGCGAGTCTTCCTCCAGCGTCACTCCCTCCGGCAACACCCCCAACACTCGCAAATAGTCCGCCGGCGGATCGATCAGTCCCACCACTGACCCTTCCCAAATCCCCATCTTCTGCGCCGCCGTCCGCCCCGGTGCCGTCTCCATCATTTGTCTGGGCACAACCGGATCGCTGGGTGGTTGCGCGATCGCCTTTTTCAACGCCGCGCCCACGCCCGCGATCGACGAGTACACCGCATCTGGTATCTGTTTTTTAATCGCCGCCACCTTCTCCGCCTCGCCGCCGACGAATACCAGAGGAATGTGCCGCGTACTCTTCGCCCCCCGCACCCACGCGCCCACGTACTTCCCGTGCGAAGGCAGCCGCGACAAATCGATTACCACTGCCACCGCGCCCGACTCCTTCAACTCCCGCACCGATGGCGACTGCGTCTCCGCGCGATGCATCGCCTCAAACCCCGCCGCCCGCAATTTCGCGATCAGCGCCGCCGCCTCTTTCGAGTTCCAATGAAACAATCGCACCCGCTGCATCGCTCTCATTTTCCACCCATCTGCGCTATATTAGAAGTTCCCATTTCCACTATTCACATGAAGATCCATGAATATCAGGCCAAAGCCTTGCTTGCGCGCTACGGCGTGCCCGTGCCCCGCGGCGAAGTGGCCCACACCGTAGTCGAAGCCGAAGCCGCAGCCCATAAACTCGGAGGCACGGTCGTCGTCAAAGCCCAAATCCACGCGGGCGGACGTGGCAAAGGCGGAGGCGTCAAGGTCGTCAAGAACTTCGAAGAAGCCCGCGCCGCCGCTGAAAAGATCCTGGGCATGACGTTGATCACGCACCAGACCGGTCCTGAAGGCCGCATCGTCCAGCGCTTGCTCATCGAAGAAGGACTGCCCATCGAACGCGAACTCTACCTAGGCATCGTGCTCGACCGCGCCACCGGCAAGAACACCTTCATGGCCTCAGCGGACGGCGGAGTTGAAATCGAAGAGGTAGCCGCCAAAACCCCGGAGCGCATTCTCAAAGAAACCATCGAGCCCGGCATCGGGCTCCAACCATTCCAAGCCCGTAAACTAGCCTTCGGGATCGGCATCCCCGGCCCCATGGCGAACGCCGCCGCGCACGCTATGATGGCCTTGGCCCGCGCCGCCGAATCGCTCGATGCCTCGCTAGCCGAAATCAATCCCTTCATCCTGACCAAGGACGGCAAGATCTACGCGCTAGACGCGAAGGTCACCATCGACGACAACGCCCTGTTCCGCCACAAAGATCTGCTCGAACTCCGCGACCTTAACGAAGAAGATCCACTTGAAGTAGAAGCTTCCAAATTCGGCCTTAACTATATAAAACTGGAGGGGACAGTAGCGTGCATGGTCAACGGTGCCGGCCTCGCCATGGCCACCATGGACATTATCAAATACGCAGGCGGCAGCCCTGCGAACTTCCTGGATGTCGGTGGCGGCGCGAACGCCGACCAGATCCGCAACGCTTTCCGTATACTTTTGTCGGACAAAGCAGTAAAGGCGGTCTTTATCAATATCTTCGGTGGTATTTTACGATGTGATACTTTAGCGACGGGCGTAGTTGCGGCCGCCCGCGAACTGAACGTGACGCATCCCGTAGTCGTCCGCATGGAAGGCACCAACGTAGAACTCGGCCGCCAGATTCTGAAAGACTCTGGCCTGAACTTCACGATAGCCGAAGGAATGCTCGATGGCGCAAAGAAAGTCGTGAGGTTGGCCGCATGAGCGTCCTAGTCAATAGCAGTACCCGCCTGCTGGTCCAAGGTTTCACAGGTAAAGAAGGCACCTTCCACGCCCAGCAGGCTATCGCCTATGGCACGAATGTAGTCGGCGGAATCACCCCCGGCAAAGGCGGACAAAAACATCTCGACCGCCCGGTGTTCGACACCGTGGCCGACGCCGTGAAAGCCACCGGCGCCAATGCAACCGTAATCTTCGTCCCCCCGCCTTTTGCGGGCGACGCCATCATGGAAGCCGCCGACGCCGGCATCGCGCTCGTCGTGTGCATCACCGAAGGCATCCCCGCCAACGACATGGTGAAGGCCTGGGAGTATCTGAAGTCGCACCCCAAAACCCGCCTGATCGGACCCAACTGCCCCGGCATAATCACCCCCGGCCAATGCAAGATCGGCATCATGCCCGCGCACATTCATCTGGCGGGCCACGTAGGCGTAGTCTCCCGCTCCGGAACCCTCACCTATGAAGCCGTCGGCCAACTCACGAATCTGAAAATCGGCCAGTCCACCTGCATCGGCATCGGCGGCGACCCCATCATCGGCACCACCCACACCGACGCCATCAAACTCTTCAACGAAGACCCCGACACCCACGCCATCGTGATGATTGGCGAAATCGGCGGCAACGCCGAAGAGCTAGCCGCCGCTTACATCAAGCAATACGTGAAGAAACCCGTGATCGGCTTCATCGCCGGCCAAACGGCACCTCCCGGCCGCCGCATGGGCCATGCCGGAGCCATCATCTCCGGAGGCAGCGGCAAAGCCGAAGATAAAATGGCCGCCATGACCGCCGCCGGCATCATCGTCTGCCCCACCCCCGCCGACATCGGCGAGAAAGTAAAATCCGCCCTCTAAAAGAGGGACGGAGCCTCATTTTTATGCTGTTAACTCGTTTGCCTGCCATGCTTTGCGAGGCCAAAAATCAGGCTCCGTCCCGCATTTTTATTTTATAAGGAATTCTAAAATGGAACGTACATTCGCCATCATCAAACCCGACGCCGTAATCGCCAACCAATCCGGCCAGATCCTCGCCATCATCCAAAAGGCCGGCTTCCGCATCGTCGGCATGAAGCAAAAACGGCTCAGCCAGATCGAAGCCGAGAACTTCTACGGCGTCCACCGCGAGCGCCCCTTCTATGCGTCGCTTGTGAAGTTCATGACCGAAGGCCCCGTCGTGGTGCTGGTTCTCGAAGCCAACGACGCCATCAAGAAATGGCGCGACACCATGGGCGCCACCAACCCCGCCAACGCCGCCGAAGGCACCATCCGCAAGCAGTTCGCGACCTCCATCGAGCGCAACTGCGTCCACGGCTCGGACGCCCCGGAAACGGCAGCCGTCGAAATCCCCTTCTTCTTCGCCGCCTCAGAATTACTTTAACGGTCGTCCGCGCGGCCGAAGCACTAAAGGTTGGTGTTAGATAGGTCGATAGCAAGAAGTGAGAAGGTAATGTTGACCCGAGCGCGCGCTACAGGTTTGTCTCCACTCAGAATAACCGGAGCCCTCGGCGGCGCACTCGCCATCCTGCTCGGATCCGTTGTGCTGACGGGTTGGGTTGTCCACTCCTCTTTCCTCGTCCAGGTGGCGCCGAATCTAGCCCCCATGCAACGCAACACCGCGGTTAGCTTTATCCTGAGCGGGATCGCCCTCTTGGGCATCATCATCGGCCGGCCGCCACTCACACTCATCGGCTCAGCGATTACGGCCGCGATATCGGCCGGGTCCGCCCTGGAATACCTGTTCCACACAAACTTTGGGATCGACGAACTTCTCGGTGTCGCATTTATCGGCACCCAGACTCCGGACCACGGCCGCATGTCGCCGACCACGGCGCTCTGCTTCCTCGTCTTTGCCGTCGGCGCCGTTTTGGCCCAAACCAGCTTTTCGCGGAAAAGGCCCGCAGTGCTGGGCCTTACCGGTTTGCTGGTGGCCGCCATTGGCGCGACCTGCAGCATCAGCGTCCTCTCGGGAACCAGCGACGCCTTTGCCTGGGGTAATCTAAACCGCGTCGCCGCTCACACTGGAGTTGGTTTGCTGGTGCTGGGACTCGGTGCCGC
>Ga0207674_10001923_pt1 | contig 26367 bp, 28 predicted proteins | sample KBSCornC72_FD_184303 | JGI IMG/M metagenome (GOLD analysis project Ga0207674, IMG submission 184303) | Corn rhizosphere microbial communities from Kellogg Biological Station, Michigan, USA - KBS Corn C7-2 (SPAdes) (version 2) | ecosystem: Host-associated > Plants > Roots > Rhizosphere > Soil ...
CCGCCCATGCCCTTGATCATTTTGCCCGGCACCATCCAGTTGGCGAGGTCGCCCTTCTCGCTGACCTCCATCCCGCCGAGGACCGCCAAGTCGATATGCCCGCCGCGGATCATCGCGAAGCTGGTCGCGCTGTCGAAGTAGCTGGTCTGTGGGAGCTGGCTGACGGTCTGCTTGCCCGCGTTGATGAGGTCGGGGTCGACCTCGTCGTCATAGGGGAACGGGCCGATCCCGAGCATCCCGTTCTCGCTCTGCAGCGTGACGGTCATGCCCTGCGGCACATGGTTGGCGACGAGCGTTGGGATGCCGATCCCGAGATTCACGTAATAGCCGTCGCGCAGCTCCTTCGCCGCGCGCTGCGCCATCTGGTCACGGCTCCAGCCCTTCGTCTCAATTGCAGTCGCCATCATTGCGCTCCTTCGGACGGCACCCATGGGTCCGTTCCGTAAACATCTTCGAACTTGAGCTTGCCCTGCCACGGCCCGTAGCTCGGGTTGGGAAGAAGGAACCAGCCGCGTCCCCACAGGCGTGACGCAGGACCTGCAATGGCGGCGCGGCGGCGTTGCGCCGGCGTCAGCGCCGGGTCGTTGAAGAAGTTGCTGAAGTCCCCAAGCTGGTCGCCGGCCATGGCGATCACGCAATAGCGCGCCGCTATGCGAGCGCGGCGGCCATCCTTGTTCCCGCCGTCCTTGTCGTCCCCGACGAGGAACAAGGTCCGGCCGTGGACGAAATCGCCGAGCCCGACGGCCTTCAGCGTCGCCCCCGTTGCCGCGGCATTCGTCGCCGAGCGGTTGGTGTTGACGACCGGCGTGATGCCGGCGCGGCGGAGTGCCGAGAAGGCCTCGACGGCGCCGGGAATTGCGGTCGCATAGCCCGCCCCCGTCCGCTCCCACGAGTCCCACACCTTCGGGTCGAACTTGCCGCCATTGTGCAGCACGTTGTCGCGCCGCGGCGGGATGTTCCAGATCAGCGTCTCGTCGGCATCGAACACCGCCGCGAATGGCTTCGCGCGGCATGGGACGAAGGAAGCAGCGGCGGTTCCCACAGAGGAGGAACCTTGGGCGAGGATCACGCTCCACCGCGGCCGATGGCGGGCGGTCCTGATGGCATAGTCCGTCAGCGCTCCGAAGGCTTGCCGCGTGGCGACCGATCCCTCGGCCGAGCCGTACAGCCATTGGTCGCCGTTATACCGGTTCAACTGCTCGGGACCGGGCACCGGCGCGGGCGCGGGCGCGGCGACCTGCGCCGCTGCAGAAGCGGCAGCGAACAGCGCGATGACCAATGGCGCGAAGATCCTCATTTCTTGCCCAGAAGGTCGCGCGGCAGCGGGTTGTCGGGCGTCTCCTCCTGCCAAAGGATCGAGGCGACCAGCCATTTGCCGTCGATCTTCACCAGCTGAAAGCTGTTGATGCCGCGCTCGTGAAAACTGCCGTTTGCCGTCCGGCCGTCATAGGCCGACCAGGCGGTCGCAAGACCTCCCCACACCTCGAGCCGGCGGCCAAGCTCGCGCTCGGTGAAGCCCTCGCGCTCGAGCACGTCCTTGTTGCGGGAGATGTAGTCGTCGAGCGAGCCGCCGCGCAGGCCTTTGGGCCCGATCGCCTTCAGCGTTGCCCCCGGCGCGAACAACGACCGCATCCGGTCGAAGTCGCGCTTCTGCCCCGGCGGGCCCGAGATCACCTCATAAACGCCGCGAATCGCGGCATCGATTCCGGCGAGATCGGCTTTCGACGGGTGGGCCGTCGCGACGGCGGCTGCGAGGACGAATGCCGCAATCATGCGGGCTCCCGTTCCCGCACCGTGCGGAACTCGATCTTCTTGTCGTACGGGCTGCCGTCGATCAGGCGGTTCACGAATATCGACGGCAAATGGATGCAGTCGGGATCGAGCGAGCCGACGGGCACGATCTCCTCGACCTCGGCGATGCAGACCTTGCCGCAGGTCGCGGCCGGCTGGTTGAAGTTGCGCGCGGTCTTGCGGAACATGAGGTTGCCGGTTTCGTCCGCCTTCCAGCCCTTGATGATGCTGAGGTCGGCGCGGATGCCGCGCTCGAGCACATAGGTCTCGCCGTCGAATTCCTTGAGCTCCTTGCCCTCGGCGACCTGCGTCCCTACTCCGGTCTTCGTATAGAAGCCCGGAATACCGGCGCCGCCGGCCCGCATCCGCTCGGCGAGCGTGCCCTGCGGCGTGAACTCGACGTCGATCTCGCCGGCGAGGAATTGCCGCTCGAACTCCTTGTTTTCGCCGACATACGACGAGATCATCTTCTTCACCTGCCGCGTGCGCAGCAGCTTGCCGAGCCCCTCATTGTCGATTCCGGCATTGTTCGAAGCGATGGTGAGGTCCTTGACCCCGCTCGCCTGAATCGCGTCGATCAGCCGCTCGGGGATTCCGCACAGACCGAAGCCGCCCGCGGCAATCGTCATTCCGTCGAACAGCAGCCCTTCGAGAGCACTGTCGGCGTTGGGATAGATTTTCTGCATGCGCCGCCCATAGGAAAGCGGCGGCACTTGCTCAAGCGAGCGTCACTGTGCCGCCTTCGCCGGACGGTAGGTGAAATCGAACGAGGGCGTCCAGCTCTTGCCATCGTCGGTCGACTGCTCGCCGAACTGACGCACCGATCCGTCGGAATTCCTGCTGTAGCTCATCCGCACCAGCGGTCCGCCCCATTTGCCGGTGATCACCATCGCCGACCCGTTCCAGCCGCCGGTGAAGAAGGCGCGGCTGCCGGAGGAATCGATCCAGAACTGCTCCCACCGCTTCTGGTCGGGCACGTAGATGCTGAGCGATCCGCCGCCGGGCTTGCCCAGCGGCATCCAGTTCTCGCGGATGCCGCAGCCGTAGACGCGTTCGATCAGGCTGTGCGCGACCAGCTGCCCTTTTGGATTGTAAACGTCCCAGCGTCCCGCCCAGAAATCGAACTGGTGATATTCAGGGGCGGAGCAAGGCGCCGCGGCAGCCGCCGCCTGAGTGAGCATAAGTGCTGCAATGACGCGGACCGCCATGCATCAACTGAATTGGTAAACGGATTCCGAGGCAAGAGCGGTTCGACCAACCGCAGGCGGTAATCGATACTTAGCTCTTCAGCTTGGCGAGCACGCCCTGCAGCTGCATCGCGTTCGACATGTCGCCCTCGACCTTGAGCTTGCCCATCATGAACGCCGTCATCCCGTCGAGCTGCCCGGCGGCCATTTGCTGCCAGTCGTCCCAGCCGACCTTGATCGTCGTGTCGGCGGCGCCATCCTCCTCCGTCACCTGCTGGGCAGCCCCATCGAGCATGATCGCGCCTTCGCTTCCACCGAAGTCGATCTTCACCCTTTTGCCCGGCACCCACGCACCGCCCTGCTGCATCCTTTGCACCAGCTCCTGCTTGGTCATCGCCTGCTTTCTCCTTTGTCAGTAGCGGTAGCGGGGCGTTGCGGGGGCATCAAGCCACGCCTATCTCGCCGCGCATGGGATACGAAACCGAGCTCAAGCTCTTCATCGACGGCGTGTGGAAGTCGGCCGACCCCGGCCACACCGTGGTCAATCCGGTCGACGCCAGCCCGATCGCCGAAGTGCCGTACGCGACCAAGGCCGATCTCGAAGAGGCGCTCGCCGCCTCCGAGCGCGCCTGGCCCGAATGGCGCGCGCTCGACGTCGAGAAGCGCGGCGCGATCCTCCACAAGACCGCCAAGCTGCTGCGCGAGCGCGCCGACCCGATCGGACGCACCATGACCCAGGAGCAAGGCAAGCCCTTCGCGGAAGCGCGGTCCGAAGTCCTCGCCTCCGCCCAGCTGTTCGACTGGTACGCCGAGGACGCCAAGCGCGACTATGGCCGCACCCTTGTCCGCCCCGCGGGCCAGCTTTCACGCGTGATCCGCCAACCGGTGGGGCCGACGGCGACCTTCACGCCGTGGAACTTCCCCATCTACCTTCTCGCGAAGAAGGTCAGCGCCGCGCTCGCCGCCGGCTGCACGGTGATCTCGCGCCCGCCCCACGAGACGCCGGGAGTCGCGACCGAGCTGTTCCGCGCACTGGCCGACGCGGGCATCCCCGCGGGCGTCGCCCAGCTGGTCCACGGCGACGCGGACATGATCAGCCGCACGCTCATCGCCAGCCGCGTCATCCGCAAGGTCAGCTTCACCGGCTCGACCGCCGTCGGCAAGCACCTGATGCGCCTCTGCGCCGACAGCATGACCCGCGTGACGATGGAGCTGGGCGGCCACGCGCCGGTGCTGATTTTCGACGATTGCGATCTCGAAAAGACGCTGGACATGGTCGTGCCGCAGAAGTTCCGGAATGCGGGCCAGGTCTGCGTCTCGCCGACCCGCTTCTATGTGCAGAGCGGCATCTACGACGCCTTCGTGAAAGGCTTCGCCGAGCGCACGCAGAAGGTGAAGGTCGGCAACGGCCTCGAGGATGGCGTGAAGATGGGCCCGCTCGCCAACCAGCGCCGCCCGGAAGCGATCGACCGGCTGGTCCAGGACGCCAAGGCCAAGGGCGCGCGCGTCCTCGCCGGCGGTGAGCGCGGCGAACAGGGCTTCTTCTTCCAGCCGACGCTTCTCGCCGACGTTCCGACCGTGGCCGACATCATGAACGAGGAGCCGTTCGGCCCGGTCGCCGTGTCGCGCCCGTTCGACAGCTTCGAGGAAGCGATCGAGCAAGCCAACCGCCTCCCTTTCGGCCTCGCCGCCTTCGCCTTCACCGAAAACGGCCGCCGCGCCAACCTCATCGGCGACCTCGTCGAAAGCGGAATGGTCGGTATCAACACCTTCGCCATCAGCGGCGCCGACGCGCCGTTCGGCGGGGTGAAGGATTCAGGCTTCGGGTCCGAGGGCGGGAAGGAGGGGCTGGAGAGCTATCAAGTCGTGAAGGCGGTGCATCAGGCGTGACGTGATCAACGAAGTCGAACTCGATCACGCGTTCGCCGAGGCGCTGGCGGACAATCCAGATTTTCAGAAATGGCTCCTTTCCGGCGGTCGATTTGCTCGGCACGCGGGCCGAGCAAAGCTTCTAATCGACGAACAAGCGAGTGCCCGAAAATCAGCCAAGCACTGGTGGAAACACTGGTGGTGTCGCCTTCCGGACGGATCAGAGAGCGAAACCGATATTTTCCTCGTATTCGAAGGTGGAGGTCACCGCTTTGCGCTTCATGTCGAAGACAAACCGCCGGATGGCAAACTGGAGCTCCGGCAAGCCGCCGATTATCGCCGAAGGGCTGCTTTCAAGTCGAATTCCAAGGATTGGCTCAATTACAGCGATTTCGAGGTTCTGCTCTTGGCGCCAGATGAGTTCATCAAACGCCATTCAGAGTGCTCCAGCCAATTCGACCGTGTGATAACATACGAAGAAGTTGCCCCCTTTGCGCCGCTGTTTGAAGCGGCACTGACCCCTTTGCCGCCGCGCACCTAAGTCGCTAACGCGCCGCCCATGACACGCACCGGCGGCCGCATCCTCGTCGACCAGCTTCGCATCCAGGGCTGCGACCGCATTTTCACCGTGCCGGGCGAGAGCCGCTGACGTGATCGGAACTATTCCCAAGCGCTTGGGTTTCTGATATGCCGACGATCGGCAGGATCGATGGGTTACGCGTGGTCATCTGGCCGAACGATCACCGGCCGGCGCATGTCCATGTGATCGGCCCCGATTGCGAGGCCGTGTTCAACCTCGGCTGTCCGAACGGGCCGCCTGAGCTACGCGAGAGCTACGGCTTTCGGCTGGCGGACCTGAACGGCATTGCCGAAGCGCTGACGAGGAACCTGGCTGAATATTGCGGCAGATGGAGCGAGATTCATGGCGATTACTGAGCAGGAACTGAAGCGCGCCGAAAAGCGGATGGAGACCACCCGCGCCGCCGGCCATGCGATCGCCGCCCGCTACGACCGCCGCCGCAGCCGCGTCGTCGTGAAGTTGAATACAGGAGTCGAGCTGGCCTTCCCCGCTGAGCTGGCGGAAGGTCTTCGCGGCGCGAGCGAGCACGCGCTCGCCAAAGTCGAAATCAGCCCCAGCGGCCTCGGCCTGCACTGGCCGAAGCTGAATGCAGACCTCTACGTCCCAGCGCTGTTGCAGGGTGTGTTCGGCTCTCGCCGCTGGATGGCGCAAGAGCTCGGCGCCAGGGGCGGGCGTGCACAGAGTTCGGTCAAGAGCGATGCTGCCCGCGCCAACGGCCGGAAGGGCGGACGGCCGAAGAAGCAGGCTGCGGGCTGATACGCACCGCTTTCGCGGGGGTGACCTCGAAGGGGCGCACAGCTATTCGCCGCCAATGACGACACGCACCGGCGGCCGCATTCTCATCGACCAGCTTCGTATCCAGGGCTGCGACCACATCTTTACCGTGCCGGGCGAAAGCTTCCTCGCGGTGCTCGACGCGCTCCACGACACCAGCGAGATTGAGACCATCGTCTGCCGGCAGGAGGGCGGTGTCGCCTACATGGCCGATGCCGACGGCAAGATGACCGGTCGGCCGGGCGTCGCCTTCGTCACCCGCGGCCCTGGAGCGACCAATGCGAGCGGCGGCGTCCACGTCGCCTTCCAGGATTCGACCCCGATGATCCTGTTCATCGGCGACGTCGCGCGCGCCGACCGCGACCGCGAGGGATTCCAGGAGATCGACTTTCCAGCCTTCTTCGCGCCCATCGCCAAATGGGCGGCGCGGATGGAGGACGCGCGGCGAATCCCGGAATATGTCGCGCGCGCCTACCGCGTTGCGACCGCCGGCCGCCCCGGCCCGATCGTACTTGCGCTGCCCGAAGACATGCTGCGCGACGAAGTGGATGTGCCCGACCGCCCTTGCGTCCCCCCGCTCGCCGAAGAGCCGGACCCCGGCGCGGTCCAGGCGCTGTTCGAGTTGCTGAAGGAGGCCGCATCACCCGTTGCGATCATAGGCGGCGCCGACTGGAGCCCGCGCGCCGCGCATCATTTCGCCAATTTCGCGTTCCGCTACGGAATCCCCGTCGCCGCCGCCTTCCGCCGTCAGGACGCGATCTGCAACAGCTGCGGAGTCTACGCCGGCCAGCTCGGCTACGGCCCCAATCCGAAGCTCCAGCAGCGCATCCGCGACGCCGACCTGATCCTCGCTGTCGGCCCGAGGCTCGGCGAGGCGACGACCGACGGCTACACGCTCATCACCCCCGATCATCCCGGCCAGACCCTCGTCCACGTCCATCCCGACCCCAACGAGCTCGGCCGCGTCTATCACGCCGATTTGCCGATCTGCGCCGACATGGGCGAGTTCGCCGAGATCGTCGACGAGTGGATCGACCCCGATCTCGTCCGCTTCCACGCGGGTGAAGAGGCGCACCAGGAATGGCTCGAATGGTCGGAGCCGCAGCCGCGTGACGGCGTGAAGCTCGACCTCGGCCCCTGCGTTGCTGCGATGCGCGACCGGCTTCCGGAAACCACGATCATCTGCAACGGCGCGGGCAATTTCTCGGGCTGGTGGCACCGCTACTGGCGCTACGGCCCGATGCCGACGCAACTCGCGCCAACCAGCGGGACGATGGGCTACGGCCTCCCCGCCGCGGTCGCCGCCGCGATCCGCTTCAAAGACCGCCCGGTGGTGTGCGTCGCCGGCGACGGCGACTTCCTGATGAACGGACAGGAGCTGGCGACGGCGGTGCAGTACGGCGCCGACCTGCTCATCATCCTCGTCGATAATTCCAGCTACGGCACGATCCGCATGCACCAGGAACGCGAATATCCCGAGCGGGTCAGCGCTACCGAGCTGAAGAACCCCGATTTCGCGGCGCTCGCCCGCGCCTATGGCGGCTGGGCGGCAACGGTCGACAAGACCGAAGAGTTCGCCCCGGCCCTCGACGACGCGTTGGGCCGCAAAGGCATCCGCCTGCTCCACTGCAAGACCGATGTCGAGCAGATCAGCAATGCGACAACGATCGCGAAGCTGCGGAAACGGGGAAAGAACTAACGCTCCTCCCTGCGAGCGCAGCTTGTGGGGAGGGGGACCATTCACCGAAGAGTGAATGGTGGAGGGGCCACTCGCACCTCGCCGGCCCCTCCGTCAGCGCGTCGCGCTGCCACCTCCCCATTGCTTCGCAACAGGGAGGATGTTCACAGCCCGAACGGATAGGTTTCCTCTTCATGCGGAGCAGCTTCGCCCGGCCGCTGCTCACCCGGCAGCGGAGTCACCGCGTGGGTTTCATCGAACCACACCCAGGCATCGAACTGCTTCGGCAGGATCGCTTCGCTGTAATGGCTCCAGCGCTCGGTCTCGGGCCGGTAGATGACACCGATGAACCGCTCGAGCCGCGGCTCCATCAGCCCCTCGCGGACGTCGCGCCGCGCCTCGCCTTCGCGCAGCTCGAGGAGGAAGCGCGGTATCTCCGCGTCGTGGCTTGCGCGCTCATAGCTCTCCGCCAGCGACGGCCGCACCTGCTTGATCTTCATCGGCTCGTCCCAGTCGTCCGCCGCGGCAACCGTGCCGCTGTGCGTCCCGAAGCCGATCAGCCGCGCCCGCGCGTCCCATTTCTCCTTGGCGAGCTGGCCGATGTTGATCTCCTCGCGGCGCTGGCCCATGTCGGTGAACGCCGCATTGCCGATGTGGCTGTTGTGCGCCCAGACGATCGCCTTGGCGTTCGGCCCCTTGGCGTCGAGGATCATGTTCAGCGCGTCGAACATGTGCGTGTCGCGCAGATTCCAGCTCTCCGCCGAGCCGTAATACATGACCCGATAATAGGCCTCGGCGTCCTTCACCAGCCGTGCATTCGCGGCGGCGTCGAGCCATTCGTCGCATTCCGGCGCGTAGCAGTCGATCTGCTTTTGCAGCAGGTCTTTCAGCATCTGCACGACGCCCACCTCGCAGCGGGCATAGCCTTCGAGCAGCGCGTTGCGCCCGTAGAGCTGCGGCTCCTCCGCCCACGGCTCGAGGCAGCCGTACCTTTTGTGAGCGAGCCGGGCGAGCTCGGGATCCTCGCGGTCGAGGAAGTCGATCACCGCCTGCATCGATCCCGAGAGGTTGTAGAGATCGAGACCGTAGAAACCACACATCCGCTCGTACGGCCGCTTGCTATTATGCTCGCGCATCCAGCGGATGAACTTGTCGAATTCGCGGTTCCGCCACATCCATGTCGGGAAGCGCTCGAATGCCTTGAGCTCGCCTTCGCGCCACGGCCGATGGCGCACGTAGCGATCGACCGTTGCCGCGTCCGGCCAGTCAGCCTCGGCGGCGACGATGGTAAAGCCGTGCCGCTCGACCAGCCGCCGCGAGATTTCCGCCCGCGCTCGATAGAATTCACTCGTGCCGTGGCTTGCTTCGCCAAGCAGCACCACGCGCGCATCGCCGAACCGGTCGAAGAACGATCCGAACTTCTCGTCATCGATGTGCGGCAGCGGCTCGGCAGCGCCGGCAATCAGCCGAGGTAACGTATCCAGTTCAGTATCAAGCATCTTTCCAGCCCTCTTCCCCGATCAGGGGAACGAAACGGACGCCGCCGAGGTCCGATTGCTGAAGCGATCCGTCCTCGGCTTTCGTCACCTTGACGAGCTTCTGGACCCAGCCGGCTCCGCCGATCGGCATGACCAGCCTTCCCCCGGGCGCAAGCTGATCGACGAGCGGCTGCGGCACATGGCTGCCGCTCGCCGCCGCGAGGATCGCGTCGAACGGCGCCTCGGCCGGCGCACCCTTGCTGCCGTCGCCCTCGACGATTTCGACGTTCGAATAGCCGAGGCGCGCCAGCCGCTCGCGCGATACTTCGACCAGATCGTGCTGCCGCTCGATGCCGATCACTCGTCCCGCGATCCGGCTGATCACCGCCGCCGCGTAACCGGAGCCCGAGCCGATCTCGAGCACCTTGTCGCCAGGCGTGACGCCCGCGGCCTGGATCATCAATGCGACGATGTAGGGCTGCGAGATCGTCTGCCCTGCCTCGATCGGCAGCGGATGATCACCATAAGCGAGGTGCGCATATTCATCGCTGATGAATGCCTCGCGCGGAACCGCGCGGAACGCATCGAGGATGTGCGGCTCCGTGATCCCGCGGCGGCGAAGCTGCCGCTCTACCATCGCCTCGCGCTCGGCGGTGAAGTCTGTCATGGTCGTGGCCATGGTCCAGCTCCCGACAATTACGAAAACCCGCAGCTGAGGGGGCCGTTCCGCCGATGAGCGTGACAGACACCGCTTTCGCCGGATCGATTCCCGGCCTTTACGACCGGTACCTCGGGCCGCTGCTGTTCCAGCCTTATGCGCAGGAGGTGGCGCGGCGCGCGGCGGAGCTGGGCGCGCGCCATGTTCTCGAAACCGCGGCTGGAACGGGAATCGTGACCGAGGCGCTGCACCGAGCCCTGCTCGAGGCGAATATCGTCGCGACCGACCTCAATCCCGCGATGCTCGACATGGCGGCGCAGCGGGTGAACTCCGACAGGGTCAGCTTCCAGCCGGCGGACGCTCTCGACCTCCCGTTTGCCGACGGCAGCTTCGACCTCGTGGTCTGCCAGTTCGGCGTGATGTTTTTCCCGGATAAGATCCGGGGCCATGCCGAGGCGCGGCGCGTGCTGTGCGAGGGTGGAACCTATCTCACCGTCGCCTGGGACACGATCGGCCGAAACCCCGCCTCCAAGATCGCTCATGACACGGTCGCGTCCCTGTACCCGGACGACCCGCCCTCATTCCTCGCGCGCACGCCGTTCGGCTATGCCGACCCCGAATGGATCGAACGCGACCTGCGCGCGGCCGGCTTTCGCAAGATCGGCATCGACACGGTCGAGCTCGCCAGCCGGCCAACCTCGTCGCTCGACGCGGCTATCGGCCTCGTCGCCGGCTGCCCGCTCGCCGCCGAGATTCAGGAGCGCAATGCCGCGGGCTTGCAGCCGGCGATCGAAGCGACCGCTGACGCGCTTGGCGCGCTCGAAAAGGACGGCCGGCTCGACTCTCGCCTGTCTGCGCACATCGCGACGGCGACTAAATGAGCCCCGCCAGCGGACTGCTCGGGTCCGCGTAGCGGCGCTTCTGCATGCGGCCGGCGAGATAGGCGAGCCGGCCGGCCTCGACCGCGGCTTTCATCGCCCGCGCCATCAGCACCGGGTCCTTGGCTTCGGCGATCGCCGTGTTCATCAGCACGCCGTCGCAGCCGAGCTCCATCGCCTGGGCTGCATCGCTTGCCGTGCCGACGCCGGCGTCGACCAGCACGGGCACCTTCGCTCCCTCAACGATCAGGCGGATCGTGACGCGGTTTTGGATTCCGAGGCCGGAGCCGATCGGCGCACCCAATGGCATAATCGCGACCGCCCCGGCTTCCTCGAGCTGCTTCGCGGCAATGGGGTCGTCCACGCAATAGACCATCGGCTCGAAACCCTCCTTCACGAGCACCTCGGTCGCCCGCAGCGTCTCGCGCATGTCGGGGTAGAGCGTCTTGGCCTCGCCAAGCACCTCGAGCTTGACCAGGTTCCACCCGCCCGCCTCACGCGCCAGTCTAAGCGTGCGGATCGCGTCGGCGGCGGTGAAGCAGCCGGCGGTGTTCGGCAGATAGGTGACCTTCTTCGGGTCGATATGGTCGGTCAGGCGCGGCTGGTCCGGGTCCGAGATATTCACCCGCCGCACCGCGACGGTGACGATCTCGGCGCCCGACGCCTCGACCGCAGCGGCATTCTCCTCGAGGCTCTTGTACTTGCCGGTGCCCACGATCAACCGCGAGCTGAAGGTGCGTCCCGCGACGGTCCAGGTGTCCGCCTTGATGTCCTGCTGCGCGGTCACTCACCCGCCTCCGACGAAATGCACGATCTCATATTCGTCGCCATCCTCGACCCGGACATGCCCGATCAGCGAACGCGGCACGAGTTCGAGGTTCCGCTCGACGGCGACCTTCGCGGGATCGAGCCCGAGGCTCTCAAGCATCTGGGCAACGCTCAAGCCGGTCGCAACGGCGCGGCGCTCGCCGTTCACGCGGATTCCAACGCTCTGGTCGACGTCCATTGCGGGTGCCAATAGGAGCCGCGCCATCCCGCGCCAAGTGCGTTCAGGGTGGACGGAAGCGATCTCGTCTGACAGAGCGCAGCGCCACAGGAACAGGGATTAGAATGGCTCAACCGAAGGACCCCTCCGGCGACAAGGGCGCCATGCGCATTGATCCGAAGCTGGTGCGCGAGCTCGCCCAGCTCCTTTCTGATAACGCGCTGACCGAAATCGAAGTTGCCGACGGCGACCGCCGGATCAAGGTCAAGCGCGAGCCCGCTGCGGTGATCGGCGGTCCGCCTGCCGCTCCACCACCCCAGGCGGCGCCTCAGCTCACCGCACCGCCGATGCACGGCAAGGAAGATGTCGGCGCGCAGGCGGTGGAAGAGATCAGCGGGACGACGATCAAATCGCCGATGGTCGGCACCGCTTTCCTGGCTCCGGAACCGGGCGCCAGCCCCTTCATCGAGGTGGGAACAGCGGTCAAAGCCGGCGATACTTTGCTGATCGTCGAGGCGATGAAGGTGATGAACCCGATCACCGCGCCGGAAGGCGGCGTGGTCAAGAAAATCCTCATCGCCGACGGACAGCCGGTCGAGTTCGATCAGCCGCTGGTGATCATCGGTTGATGGACATCCGCAAGGTCCTGATCGCGAACCGCGGCGAGATCGCGCTTCGAATCCACCGCGCCTGTCACGAAATGGGGATCACCACCGTCGCGGTTCACTCGACCGCGGACGCCGACGCGATGCACGTGCGGCTTGCCGACGAAACCGTGTGCATCGGCCCGCCGCCAGCGACCGAATCCTACCTCAATATCCCCAACATCATCTCCGCGGCCGAGGTCGTACACGCCGACGCGATCCACCCGGGCTACGGCTTCCTCTCGGAGAACGCGCAGTTCGCCGAGATCGTCGAGAGCCACGACATCGTCTGGATCGGGCCCAAGCCCGAGCACATTCGAACGATGGGCGACAAGATCGAGGCGAAGCGCACGGCGGCCAAGCTCGGCCTTCCGCTGGTCCCCGGCTCGGACGGTCCGCTCACCAGCATTAGCCAGGCGAAGAAGCTCGCCGCCGAGATCGGCTATCCGGTACTGATCAAGGCCGCATCGGGCGGCGGCGGGCGCGGCATGAAAGTGGTCACCGAAGAGGATCAGCTCGAAAGCCTGATGAGCCAGGCCGCTTCCGAAGCGCGCGCCGCGTTCGGCGACGACACCGTCTACATGGAGAAATATCTCGCCAACCCGCGCCACATCGAGTTCCAGGTGTTCGGCGACGGCAACGGCGAGGCCATCCACCTCGGCGAGCGCGATTGCTCGCTCCAGCGCCGCCACCAAAAGGTGCTCGAGGAAGCACCCTCGCCGGTGATCAGCCGCGTCGAGCGCGAAGTGATGGGCGAGCGCGTGCGCAAGGCGATGGCCGAGATGAGCTACCGCGGCGCCGGAACCATCGAGTTCCTCTACGAGAATGGCGAATTCTATTTCATCGAGATGAACACGCGACTGCAGGTCGAGCACCCGGTCACCGAGATGATCAGCGACATGGACTTGGTGCGCGAGCAGATTCGAATCGCATCCGGCGAAGGGCTCACTTGCCGCCAGGAAGACGTCCAGCTGCACGGCCATGCGATCGAGTGCCGGATCAACGCCGAGGACCCCGAGACCTTCGCCCCCTCACCCGGGCTGGTAAAGAATTACGTCGCGCCGGGTGGCATGCATGTGCGGGTCGATAGCGGCCTCTACACCGGCTACCGCGTCCCGCCTTATTACGACAGCATGATCGGCAAGCTGATCGTCTATGGCCGCGATCGCGACGAATGCATCAGGCGCCTGAAGCGCGCGCTCGAGGAGTTCGTCGTCGAGGGCATGAAGACCACCATTCCGCTCCACCAGAAGCTGGTCCGCGATCCCGAATTCCTCGCCGGCGACTATACGATCAAATGGCTCGAGGAGTGGCTCGGGCGAAGCTCGATCGCTGCCGAACCTTCCGCCTGACCGCCCGGTGGCATATCAGCTCTCTTACGCGTCGCTTTCGGGGGTAAATATGCGCAGGTTCCTGGTTGCCGCAGCCTTGATCACCAGCACGGCGACGATGGCGGCTGCCGTGCCGGCTCCGAAGCAAATGCTGCCGACCGGCCAGGCTCTGACCCCCGGCGCTGCGCGGGGCGCGACGTTCACGCCTCTGACTACGGAGGTCGGTCCCAATCCAGCCTATATCGCGGATGGCGCTTCGGCGATTGCCGTCAGCCCGGACAAGCGCGAGATGCTGGTGCTGACCAGCGGCTACAATCACTACAACGGCGCTGACGGGAAGCTCGTCCCTGCGCAATCGACCCAGTACATCTTCCGCTACGCAATCGGCCGCGGCGGGGCGAAGCGGCTGCAGACGCTCCAGGTGCCCAACAGCTTCGGCGGGATTGCATGGCTCCCGAACGGAACCGCGTTCGTCGTCGGCGGCGGCGTCGACGACGCGTTCTACATTTTCGCTCGGCGCGGCTCGAACTTCGAAGCGGCGGGCAAGATTGCGCTGGGGCACAAGGCCGGCCTCGGCGCCGATGTGCTGCCCCAGGCCGCCGGCGTAGCCGTGAGCCCCGACGGACGGCGGGCGCTGGTCGCCAATTACTACAACGACTCCGTGAGCCTGGTCGATCTCGGCCGGCAGGTCGTCATCGCCGAGCAGGATCTTCGCCCCGGCAAGATCGACCCGGCGCAGGCGGGAGTACCCGGTGGCGAATTCCCGTTCGCAATCGCGTGGACCGACGCAGGGCACGCGTGGGTTTCCGCGCCCCGCGACCGCCAGCTGGTCGCCCTCGCCGTTTCCGCCAAGGGCGTCCGCGTGGACGCGCGCGTGAAAACGATCGGCCAGCCGACGGCGTTGCTCGTCGACCGAAGGTCCCGCCGGCTGATTGCGACCGAGGACAATGACGACCGGCTCGCCTTTGTCGACCTTGCCAGCCGGCGGTTGATCGCGGAACCGCGCCTGACCTTGCCCGTCGCGCTTGCCGCGCCTCCGCTCGGCAAGGGCCTCAACCCGAATGCACTTGCTGAGCTTGCCGACGGCCGCCTGCTCGTGACGCTCGGCGGCATCAATGCACTCGCGATCGTCAACGGCGGCGCGGTGCACGCGCTGATCCCGACCGGCTGGTACCCGAGCGCGGTCGCGACCGACGCGAGCGGAACCCGCGTCTTCGTCGCCAATCGCAAGAGCCCGCCTGGTCCCAATCCGCTGGGATGCCGGCCAGCGCTCGCCAAATATCGCGGGCAGCCCAACGCTTGCGGCGCTGCGAATCAATATATCTGGCAGCTCGAGAAGGCGGGTCTCACCGAATTCCGGTTGCCAGGCGCACGCGCGCTCACCGCGACGACGCTGCAGGTCGCGAGCAATATCGGGCTGCCGAACGCCGCCCAACGTGCCGCCGCCGTGGAGCGCATGGCTGCGATCCGCGCCCGCATCAGGCACGTCGTCTTCATCATCAAGGAGAACCGGACGTACGACCAGGTCCTCGGCGATCTCGACCGAGGCAATGGCGACCCGCACCTGGCAATCCTGGGCGGCGAGCTCTCGCCCAATCATCACCGCCTCGCGCGGCAGTTCGTCACGCTCGATAATTTCTATGATTCCGGGGAAGTTTCGATGGCCGGCTGGTCCTGGTCGACTGCAGCGCGTGCGACGGACCTGCTCGAGAAGAGCGTGCCGGTGACGTACGCTGACCGCGGCCTCTCCTATGACTCAGAGGAGATCATCCGCAACATCCATCCCCAGCAGACGATGGCGGAGCGATACGCAGCCAATCCCACGCTGGCGAAGGATCCCGACCTTTTGCCGGGCCCCGCGCTGCTGACTGCGCCCGATCCCGACGAAGACGAGAAGCCCGACCAGGGCTATCTGTGGGACGCCGCGATCCGCGCCGGCCTGTCGGTCCGCAACTACGGCTTCTCGGACGCGTCCAACTACGATCCTGCCGCTCCGGGCGGGGTGCCGATCATCCGCGAACCGTTCAAGGAACGTCGCCCAGTTTACACGCCCGGCGACCGGCTGCTCGCGACCCGCAGCGACCCCTATTTTCGCGGCTTCGACCTCAAGCTCCCCGACTATTGGCGCGAGCTCGAGTGGCAGCGCGAGTATGACGAACAGGAGGCCGCCGGCACGCTCCCGGCGCTGACGCTCCTCCGCCTCGGCAACGACCATTTCGGCTCGTTCGACCAGGCGATCGACGGCGTGAACACCGTCGAGACACAAATGGCTGACAATGATTTCGCTATTGGAAAAGTTGTCGAACGCATCGCGCGCGGCAAGGCCGCCAAATCGACGCTCGTCTTCATCATCGAGGACGATGCGCAGAACGGCACGGACCATGTCGATGCGCGCCGCGCCCCGGCTTTCGTCGTCGGCCCCTACGTGCGCCAGGGCGCCCTAGTTTCGACCCGCTACACCACTCTTAATCTGCTGCGGACGATCGAGACCGTGCTCGGTTTGAAGCCGCTCGGGCTCAACGACGCGCTTGCCGCGCCGATGGCCGACCTGTTCGATCCGAAGCAGTCGCAGTGGAGCTATCGCGCCGAAGCAGCCGACATCCTCCGCACGACGCAGCTCCCGATTCCAGCCGAGCGCTTTGGCGCAAAGCAGGAGCGCGCATCGCTGCGTTGCACCGGCCGGAGCGCCGCTTACTGGACGGCAGCGATGAAAGGCCAGGACTTCAGCAAGGAAGACCACCTCGACGCCCTGCGCTTCAACAGCGCGCTTTGGCGCGGCCTCGGCGCCGGCCCGGAACCGTCCGTCCGCGACGACCGCGACCTCAGTCGGGATCGTCGCTCGGCGACCGCAGCGATCGAGCCCGCGCCCTGCGCGTCCTAAGACTCGCTGGCGAGCTCGTTCGGCACCTTGCGAAGCTGATGCCCGGAGGCCACTAACTTCGCCGAACGGGGAGATGCCGCCGATGAGCCTGATCGCTGACCTCAAATCGCTCGAGCCGTCGCAGCGCAGCGCGATCTGGGCGAGCTATCTCGGCTGGACGCTCGACGCCTTCGATTATTTCCTGATGGTCTTCATGCTGAAGGCGATCGCGGCCGAGTTCCACACCGACATCGCGGCAGTATCGATCGCCATATTCTGGACGCTCGCGGCGCGCCCGATCGGCGCCTTCGCCTTCGGGTGGCTGGCCGAGCATTTCGGCCGCCGACCGGTGCTAATGGCTGACATCATCCTCTTCTCGGTGCTGGAGTTCGCGTCAGGGTTCGCGCCGTCGCTGACGACGCTTCTGATCCTCCGGTTCCTGTTCGGCGTAGCCATGGGCGGCGAGTGGGGCCTGGGGGCGAGCCTCGTCATGGAATCCATTCCGCCCAAGTTGCGCGGCCCTGTGTCGGGGCTGCTGCAGAGCGGCTATCCGTCCGGCTATTTCGTCGCCAGCCTGGTCTATTTCCTGCTGTTCGACACGATCGGCTGGCGCGGCATGTTCATGGTCGGCGTCGCGCCGGCGCTGCTGGTGCTCCTCATCCGCATCCACGTGAAGGAAAGCCCCGTGTTCGAGGCGCGCCATGGCACAGTCCGGGCGAACCCGATCGCGGAGCTGTTCCGCTACTGGAAGATCGCGCTCTACATGATCGTGCTGATGGCCGCGTTTAACGCGTTCAGCCACGGCACACAGGACCTCTATCCGACCTTCCTCCAGCAGCAGCACCATTTCTCGACCCACCTGACGGGCACGCTGACGGCGATCATGAATGTCGGCGCAATCGTCGGCGGGATCGGGTTCGGCATCTGGTCGGAGCGGCTCGGCCGGAAGCGAACCATCATTCTCGCGAGCCTGCTCGCGTTGCCCGTCATCCCGCTGTGGGCCTTCAGCTCGACGCCGGTCCTGCTCGCCATCGGCGGCTTCCTGATGCAGGTGGCGGTGCAGGGCGCGTGGGGCATCGTGCCGGTCCATTTGAACGAGCTCGCACCTCCCGGCGCCCGAGCCCTCTTCCCCGGCTTTGCCTACCAGCTCGGCAATCTCATTATGTCGCGCAACGCGGTCTTCCAGGCTCGAATTGCCGAGAGCCACGGCAACAATTACGGTCTCGCCCTGGCGATTTTCGGCGGGGTGATGGCGCTCGTGATTGCTGTGTGGACCGCGCTGGGGCCGGAACGGAAAAACGCCGATTTCGCGGCCGAGGCGGTCGGGCGCGCGACCTAAACCATCGCTGCCGGCAGACGTTCTCTGGCAGAGGCGACGTGGATGTCGAGCTATCGCGGAACTGCTGACCGGCCGGACCAGGCGAAAGCCGTCGCCGGCGTAATCCTGGTTCACGTGGCACTCGCGGCGATCATCCTTAGCGGGCTCAACGTCCGCATCGTGAAGCAGGCGGTCGAGAAGCTCACCACCATCGACATCGTCCAGCCTCCGCCGCCGCCGCCAGTCCGGCCGCCCCCGAGGCCGGTGCCCAAGCCGGCGATGAAGAAACCGCAGGGCGCCGCGGCGAAGAAGGCCGAGCCCTCGCCCGTCGTCGCCCCCGAGCCGAAGCTGCCGGTCCCCTCTCCCATTGCGGCTGCGAAGGTCGCCGGCAGCGGCAGCGCGACGAGGTCGGGCGCCGCCGCGAGCGGCAACGGCACCGGTGCAGGCGGCGCCGGCAACGGTCCCGGCGGCGGCGGCGATTTCACCGGCTACACGCCGGCTCGCAAGCTGACCAAGATTCCGGACCGCGAGTACCGGCGCCTTGCCGGCACCGGCATCCCCGCCGGCAGCGTCGCGATCACCATTCGCGTCAATCCGGACGGCACCGTCTCGAACTGCCGCGTGGTGCGGACCAGCGGCAGCCCCGCGGCGGATTCGCTGATGTGCCAGCTGACGCTCGAATATGTCCGTTTCAGCCCGGCGCGCGACCGGAGCGGCCGGCCCGTCGCGCAGGATGTCACGTGGTCGCCCAACTGGGCGCCGCGCTGAAGCTTAGCGGCTGGCCACCGAGCTCTGGCCGGTCGCCGCAGACGTGCCCGCAAGCTGGGCTTTGTCGCGCCCGTAGGCGTCGTCGTAATAGGCGATGGTCTGGCCATCGGGCATCGCGGTCAGATAGGTGATGTAGACGGGAACCGGCTGGTCGAGCGGCACCGGCTCCTCCGCCCCCGCGCCTTCCCACGTCAGGTCACGGTGGAACAGCCATTTGCTCAGCCGCCACGCATCCTCGAGCCTGACGCACCCGCCGCTGAAATAGCGCACCGATTTCTCGAAAAGCTCGCGCCGCGGATTGTCGTGCAGATAAACGCCGAACTTGTTCGGGAACATGAACTTGATGCGGCCCATGAAGTTCTTCGGGCCCGGCTTCTGACGGATCAGCACGTCGACCTTTCCGTCGACAACGCCCTTCCAGTCGATCGTCTTCGGGTCGATGATCGTCGGGTTCGGCGTCCAGTCGTCGACCACTTCATAGCCATAGTCGTCGAGATATTTGAGGCCGAACTTGACGACATATTGGCCGACGTCCTCGCCCGCGAGGTCGGACGGCACGTACCAATAAGGGTTGAGCGCCGCGTAGCGAATATAGGCGGTCAGCATCGGCGTCGGCCATTTGGGCTTGCCGACGACGACCACCATCGAATCCACCGGCTTGCGGTTCTCGTACATGTACAGCCGCTGCTGCGCCGCATTGACCAGCACGTAGCGCTGCGTGCCGGCGGGCAGGACGCGCACGCGCTCGAGGTTCAGCGCAAGAACCTGCCGCTGGTCCTCGGTCGAATATTTGTGGTTGGCGATCGCATCGCGCAGCTGCCCATAGAGCGGGTGCATCCATCCCATCTGATGGACGTAATCGGAAAGTGAGGGCGCGGCCGCGGCCATCAGCAACGCGGCGAGGGGCGTCGGCGGCTTGGGCTTGAGGTCGACGTCGACATACGTCACCCCCACGCCCGGATCCTGCCTCAGGTCAGCGACATAGGAGACGAACGCCGCCGAGAGCGCCCGGTCCGCCTCCTCGACCCGCTTCTTCTTGCCGTTGCGCGCGGCGTCGACCAGCTGCCTTAGCTGTTCGACCTGGTAGCGGCCGGGATCCAGTCCATCCACATTCGCGCTCGACAGCAAGGTCAGGAGCTGCTGGGCGGCGTCGCCCGCGCTCACCGACAGCCACAGCGGATAGCCGTTCCTGAGGCGATAGAAATCGGCGACGCTCTGCCCCGACGGCGCTGCCTGAATAGCCGGCGCGGCGGTAGCTTCCGCGGCTCGCGCAGGGACGGGTGCCGTTGCGGCCAGCAACGCTGCAAGTGCTGCGCCGCTCTTTTGAAAAAAGTGCACCGGCCGACGGCCGGTGCACAGGTTACGCAAACTCTTCACTTGTTCTCCGATAGGTCGAATCCGGTCAGCCGCGTTCGCCGGTCCGCATTGGCGCCGGCGCCGGGGCTGGAGCCTCCATTGGAGCGGGAGCCGGAGCTCCGGTATATCCTGCAGGTGCACCCGGATAATACTGCCCGTTGTAGACGTATCCGTCCACCATCCCGTCATTGTTCCGGTCGGCCCACACCGCACCGGCAAGGCCGCCGACCGCAGCGCCGATCACCGCGCCCTGGAGGACGCTGACGCCCGGGAGCACCGCGCCGGCCGCAGCGCCGATCGCCGCGCCGCCGAGAGCGCCGGTCGCCGCGCTGGCGAGCACGCTGTGCGTGGAGGGGTCATAGCCGGTCGGCGTGCCGGCATAATATTGGCCGTTGTAGAGGTAGCCGTCGACATAGCCGTCATTGTTGTTGTCGGCCCACACCGCGCCGGCAAGACCGCCGATCGCTGCGCCAACTGCGGCGCCTTCGATCACGCTGACGCCTGGAACGACCGCGCCGACCGCGGCACCGCCCGCAGCGCCGATCGCCGCGTCCCGCGTTACGGCTGGATTCGAGGCGCACGCGCCGAGCATGGCGGTGCTTCCTAGCGTCAAAGCAAGAATGGATTTCCGCATCGCTCTTTCTCCCGTTCTATTGAGCTGCTGAACATGCGCACGCCGCACCTACCGCTGTGGGCGGTGCATGTTACAAGCGCTGGAACGACGAGGGCCGCTCATCGTTCCGCGCCCGCGACAATGCCGGACAGCGAAACGGGTCCGAGGCCGTTAAATTGCTGTTTAAGATACTGATTGGGTTCGGGGAACAGTGAAGGCATGAAGGCAACAATTTATCACAATCCGCTGTGCGGCACCTCGCGCAAGACGCTCGATATCCTGCGCGATTCAGGTTGTGACGTGTGGATCCACGAATATCTCAAGACGCCACCCACACGGGACGAGCTCATGCGGCTCTACAACCGCGCGGGAATCACTCCACGCGAAGGCCTGCGGGCGAAGGAGCCGCTCGCCGGCGAGCTCGGCCTGAACCGGCCTGACGTAACCGACGACGAAGTGCTCGACGCAATGGTCGCCCACCCGATCCTGATCGAGCGGCCGATCGTCGAGACGCCCAACGGCGTGCGCCTGTGCCGTCCGCAGGACAAGGTGCGAGAGATTCTTTGAATCATCCTCCCCTCGATTTCGAGGGGAGGTGTCATCGCGGAGCGATGACGGAGGGGCCCCCCACCGCCTGCGGCGGCCCCCCCTCCCCTGCAGATGCCGGGGAGGATAGAACGACGGCATGAGTCGTCTCGACCCGCGCCTGTTGCTGCAGGGTTACGCCACGGGCATCTTCCCGATGGCCGATAGCCGGGACGCGGACGAGCTGTTCTGGGTCGAGCCCCGAAACCGAGCGATCCTTCCACTCGACCGCTTTCATCTGGCGCGCTCGCTTCGGCGGACGTTGCGCTCGGACCGATATGCAGTGACCCACGACCGGGACTTTCAGGCCGTGATCAGCGCCTGCGCCGACCGCGAGGAGACCTGGATCAACGCCGACCTCGAGCATGCGATGCTCGCACTCCACGCGAGCAGACATGCCCATTCGGTCGAGGTATGGAGCGGCGGTGAGCTCATTGGCGGCCTCTACGGGGTCAAGCTCGGTCGCGCATTCTTCGGCGAAAGCATGTTCAGCCGGATGCGCGACGCCTCAAAAGTCGCGCTCGCCTGGCTCGTGGCTCGACTGAAGGTCGGCAACTTCACCCTTCTCGACTGCCAGTTCATGACCGAGCACCTCGCCTCATTGGGCGCGATCACCGTGCCGCGCGAAACCTACGTCGCGTTATTGTCGGCAGCACTCGGCGGCGGAACGGCGGTCGGAGCGGCAGCCGCGGGAGCTTTGGTCGAAGCGCTCGGCCGCACGCCGGACGCGGCGCCGGACTTCGAAGCGCTCGACAGGTTGCTCGAGCTCGCCGGCGCGGCGGGCGCGGGAGGGCCAGCCGGGTACGTCATCGCACAGCTCTTGGGCCAAACGTCGTAGACCGGATGCTCGACGACGTTGAGCGACGGCGATTCCTTGTACAGCCATCCGGAGAACACCCGGTTCCACGTCTTGTCAGGCTTCTGCACGTCGACCTGCACGAACGCGCCCGTCAGCTTCTCCGGCTCCCACGGCGCCGTCGCCTCGCACGCCCGAAGCCGAACGATCACGTCTTTCCACCGCGCCGACTGGCCCGGATGCAAGGTGACGTTCTGTACGATGCCGTTGCGCTTGTTGAGGATGCCGAGAACGGCGACGCGCTGAGCCATCGGCGTGACACCGCCCTGTCCGTTCGCCGTCGGGGCGACCTTCGGAGCCGCAGGAGCAGCCGGATTCTGCTGTTGCGCGCCCTTGCCGCACGCGCCGAGCGCGAGGGCAATCAGCAGCGGTGCGGCAAGCCTCTTCACGCTTATTCGGGGATCCACGGCTCGTAGTCGCCGGTCGACGCCGGGCGGATGCGGCCGCTGCCGAGCGCTCCGTCGGGCCTGAACGCCTCCATCGTGCCGGTCAGGTTGGGCGTCGGCTTCATCTGGAACTTGCGCACCGGCGGCAGCGCCTTGTCGGGCAGGTCGTCGATCGTGCCGCGAAGCCACAGCTGCCAATCGGGCGGCACGCGGCTGCCGTCATTGCTGCCGTTGTAGATCACCCAGCGGCGGGCCGGACGCTTCTTGTCCTGGTAGTAAATGTTGCCCGTCTCGTCGCGCCCGACCTCGTTTCCAAAGCGCCGAGTGAACAGGGCCGTGCCCCACGTCGCGCCGTTCCACCAGGTGAATGTTCTCGACCAGAAACCCATCGCCAAGCGCCTTAGCCGTCCCCCTCGGCGGGAAGCAAGCTAGTGCGGCCAGCTGACGCTATCGCCTTCCTTGATCCCCAGTTCTTTCGCGCGCCCGCCGCCAATCTCGAGCACCAGGGCAACCGGCTCGCCCGCGGGAAGCGGCGTAATGTCCATTGGCTGCGCATTTACGATCCGCGCGATCGTGCCGTTGGCGCGGATATAAATGATATCGAGCGGGATCAGCGTGTTCTTCATCCAAAAGGCGACCTCCTGGGGAGGATCGTAGGGGAAGATCATTCCGCGGTCCGGCGGCAGCGATTTAACGAACATCAGCCCGCGCTCCTGCTGTTCCGGAGTGGCGGCGACGGCGACCGTGAAGTGGTGAACGCCGGTCTTGGAGCGGATTGTCAGCGGCACTTCGCGAAGTCCCGTCTGCGGCAGTTCAAGTTCTGAGGCCTGCGTGGCCAGAGGCGTGGAATTCTGCTCGCTCGTGGTTTGGCGTTGGGGATTTTGCGCAGGCGCTTCCGGGCTGCAGGCAAGCAGCGCGACGAGCGCTCCGGCGAGCGCTACGCTTCGCCGGCCGGGCGCAGCTCGACGGCCGTCAGTCCCTTGCCGCTGGGCGCGATACGCGCTTCGAGCTTCTGCCCGGGCTCCAGCTCGGGCAGGTGCGAGTTGCGCACTGTTTCCATGTGCACGAACACGTCCTCGCCGCCGTCCTCGTCCGGCCGCTTGACGAAGCCATAACCACGAACGCGGTTGAACCATTTGACCTCCACCGGCTCGAACGCGCCGGCCGAGTCCGCAAGTGCCTTGCGGTCGGCGCGCTCGCCGGGATGAATGGACGAGCGCGGCTGCTGCGGCAAGGCCGAAGACATATCGATTGAGATGACTCTCTTGGCCTGGAGCCCGCGCTCGAGCCGCACCGGCACGCACTCGATGAGCGCGCCTTCCGGGACGCTTCGGCGGCCGTGCTCGCGAAGGACGCTGAAGTGCAGCAGGACGTCACCGTCGACATCGTCGCTGACCAGGAAACCGAAACCGCGCGTCGCGTCGAACCACTTCACGCGCCCGGTGATGGGCGGCAACTCCTCAGGTAGAGACCTATCGTCCGACTCCATCGCCGCCCGATCCCCTCCGTCGGCCAATTGTAATGCTGCAGGCACCATGCTTTCCCATTAACATGGCCGTTTGTGTCGGCAAACCGACTTTCGAAGGTCGAAAACTAATCTGCGTTAGCCTAGCGTCACGCCTGCGCGGTTCTCGAGCTCGTCGATGTCGATGGGCGACCCGGGAGCAAGCGCCGCGATGGCGCGGGCGAGGCCGAACCCGTGCCCTGCGCGCACCATCGCGCCGATCCACTTCTCGCGCTCGGGGCGTTCCACGGCCGCGACCGCGAAGGGGCCGATCCGCCGCCGTTCCGCGAACCGCAATGCCGCGGCGACAGCCTCGGCATCAGCGTGACGGCCGGCCGCTTCACCGTCGCTCTCCTCGACACCGGCAATGCGCAGCTTGTCGGACAGCCGCCCCTTTCCATATCCGCGCGCCATCAAGGAGCGGGACTGCGCGAGAGCGTAAGCGGCATCATCAATGTAGCCGAGCTCCGCAAACCTGTTCGCCAATGCTTCGAGGTCCGGCTCGCGCCCGCCCGCCCAGCCCCGCTCGCGGACCTTGCGCACAAGATAGGCGCGGAGCTTCGCGCGTGTGGTTGCGTATTTGCCGACATAGCGAAGCGCAAGCTCGTGAAGCCGTGCGTCGTCGAGAGGCCGGGCCGGCCTCCTGGCTCTTGCGTGTGCAGTCACGCCTGATTTGTGCCACAGTCGCTCGCCAAGGGGAAAGCGGCCGTACGTGGGGTGCGGTTCAGTTGACCAATGGGAAACGGGCGAGGGAATGGACTGCGTGCTCGAGCGCAATGGCTCGGTGAATGACCAGCTCGCGCCCCCAGGCGCGACGCCGACTGTCGACGCCCTGCCCCGCCGCCTTGCCGACTTCGGCACGATCGGTGAAGCGCTCGACTATGCGGCCAAGGGCACGCGCGGGCTGAACTTCCACGACCCCCGCGGCGACCTCAGCCGGGCCTATCCTTATTCCGAACTGCGCGAAGACGCGCTTGTCGCGGCCCGCCGCTTTATCGCGCTGGGCATCCGGCCGGGTGACCGCATTGCCCTGATTGCGGAGACCGGGCCCGAATTCGCCGCGGCATTCTTCGGCGCGGTCTATGCCGGCGCCTGGCCAGTGCCGCTGCCGCTGCCGACCAGCTTCGGCGGGCGCGATGCCTATGTCGAACAGCTGGCGGTGCAGTTGAAGAGCTGCGATCCCGCGCTGTTCCTCTATCCGCCCGAGCTCGCCGACTTCGGCCGTGACGCTGCTGCAATGCCGGCCATTCGAGCGCGCGGCTGGGACACGCTCGACCAGATCGAGCCCGCTTCCGGCGAGCTTCCGGCCGCGAAATCCGACGACATCGCCTATCTTCAATATTCGAGCGGCTCGACCCGCTTCCCGCACGGCGTCGCCGTCACGCACGGGGCGCTGCTCGACAATCTGCGGGCGCACGGCATCGGGCTGCAGGTGGAGGACGCCGACCGCGTCATCTCCTGGCTGCCCTGGTACCATGACATGGGACTGGTCGGCTGCTTCCTCTCGCCGGTCGCGCTGCAGCTTTCAGTCGATTACCTCAAGACCGAGGACTTCGCCCGGCGGCCGCTTGCCTGGCTCGACCTGATTACGCGCAATCCCGGCACCTCGCTCAGCTATTCCCCGACCTTCGGCTACGACATCTGTTCGCGGCGGATGAGCTCGCAGACGCGCGCCGCCGACCGTTTCGACCTTTCGCGCTGGCGCATCGCCGGCAATGGCGCGGACATGATCCGCCCGGATGTCATGCAGGCGTTCGTCGATTGCTTCGCCGAGGCGCAGTTCAGGGCGAGCGCCTTCTGCCCGAGCTACGGGCTGGCCGAAGCCACGCTCGCCGTTTCGCTGATGCCGCCTGGCGAGGGCATCCGGCTCGAGCTGGTCGAGGAAAACGAATTGTCCGGCTGCGCCGCCGAAGCCGGAGACTGCCCGGGCCGGTATCGCGCAGTGGTGAATTGCGGAAAGCCGGTAACGGGAATGGAAGTCGAGATCCGTGGCCCTGACGGGGCGGCTCTCCCCGACCGCGGCATCGGCAAAATCTATGTGCGCGGCGCATCCGTGATGCACAGCTACTTCCGCGACGAGGAATCGACCCGCGCCGTGCTGAGCGATGACGGTTGGCTCGACACGGGTGACGTCGGCTACATGTCTTCGGGCTATATCTTCATCGTCGGCCGCGCCAAGGACATGATCATCATCAACGGGCGCAACCATTGGCCGCAGGACATCGAATGGGCGGTCGAGCAGCTGCCCGGCTTCAAGTCCGGCGACAT
>Ga0207674_10001925_pt1 | contig 26342 bp, 25 predicted proteins | sample KBSCornC72_FD_184303 | JGI IMG/M metagenome (GOLD analysis project Ga0207674, IMG submission 184303) | Corn rhizosphere microbial communities from Kellogg Biological Station, Michigan, USA - KBS Corn C7-2 (SPAdes) (version 2) | ecosystem: Host-associated > Plants > Roots > Rhizosphere > Soil ...
GAAGGATATCCACCAGCAGCACCGAGACCAGTCGACCCCCAATAGTACGGCGGCAATCCCAAATAGATCGAGTAATCAGTCGGATGCTGGAGAGCAACTGGTTTGTCGGTATAGATACCAGCGCCTTTTTGGATTTCTTCTTTCGTGAGGGACACATGAATGTTTTTGCCAGAAGCATCCGCTTCAATGACAACTGTCGGTGAAAGTAGCACTTGCCTGCCGGAGAGCCAGTTGCCAAGGTCTACTACCACATACTTGATGGTCCAGGTCTGATCATCGAAATAGAGTTGTTCGACACGACCTATATCTCCGTCTGTTGCGCGGATCGTATAGTCTTGCAACTCTCTTGCGCGTAGGAACATATCAAATCCCTCCATTCTCTGAAAACCAAATCGTCCGCTCCGACGATACGACAAAAGTCAACGAGTCACCCTTTAGAATCGGGCTGCCTTCTCCGCTCAAGATTCAGGGTACTAACAGCTGATTGAGGACAACGGGGAAGGTAGATCACAAAACTCATCATAATCTTCCGTTCAGGTCAGGACCTGCGATCACCTGCCGCGTCATACGAAATGCTCACTCTCTGCTGGATCCACCTCCTCAGTAAGCTTGTGCTCCACGTGTAGCGAAAAAGCGAAGGTTGCTCCCTGGCCGGGCAAATTTTCAACCCAAATTTTACCGTCATGTGCTTCGATGATCCCGCGGGCAATGGCCAGTCCCATCCCCGTGCCGGAATTATGTTGCGGCTGCGTACCACGATAAAACTTTTCAAAAAGACGGCTGGTTTCCTCAGGCACAATACCGGGCCCCTGATCCGTTACACTAATCAGTAATTCATCACCTTTCATCTCGGCTTTCACAGATATTTTGCCACCCGCTGGAGAATATTTGGCTGCGTTCTCAACAAGGTTCGAGAGTGCTTCAGCAACCAGGCGAGAATCAATGAGGACAACTGGAAGAGAGTCATCACATTCGACTTCCAGTCGGTGGTGGCGAGTCAAAACGGCGCATCGTTCGAGCACGTTATGAAAGACTTCTGACGGCGATTCCCATTTCCTTGATAGACGCAATTCTCCAGCATCAATCCGGGCCATGGACAGCAAGTTTTCAATTAGTCGTGAGAGTCGGGTGACCTCTTCGCTGATGATCAAGTGGAACTCGTGTAAGGTCGCCGCGTCCCACTCAGTGTCACTATGAAGAAGACTATCTACAGAGGCGCGAATGGAAGTAAGTGGTGTGCGCAAATCGTGAGAGACCGAAGCGAGCAACGCTGATTTTAATTCATTACTCTGTTTAAGCGCTTCTGTGCGGTTTACCTCTTCCAGGATGCGCGCTCGTTCGAGAGTCCACGCGACCAATCCCGCAATTGCTTCCATCGTTTTCTCTTCTAGTGTTGCAATCAGGACCATCACTCCTATAGAGGTTGTTCCTACCTGCAAAGGAAGGTATGTGATTGCGGAAGAGGGCTTGGTGTGTCCGGACCCCACGGACTTCCTTTCTGGTGTGATTTCGGTGGTCAGGGGAACTAATTTCAATTTTCCCGAAAGCGCGACTTCCTTGATACTCGTTAATGAAGGTGTAAATGCCTTTTCCTCGCTCGGCTCTGAAGCAATTGAGAGAGCACTCCATTCACCATCGTCAACTGACTCGAAAACACCGCAATATTGAACAGCGAAGACCTCTTGTATCTTGGGAGCTATAGCCATGATCAGCGTTTTGGGATCCAAGGCAGCGCTGCTCGTTCGGCTGAGCTGATATAGCTTCCATATCTCTTCACGACTCTTCTCGACTTCACGAGTACGTGTGCGAGCCGTGGACCAGAGCTGGCTGGCGACCACCGCAGTTATCAGGAATGATGTGAGTGCCACCCAATTGTGTGGATCTTCCACCGTGATGGTGAACGGTGGCGGAAGAAAGAAAAAGTTAAAGCAGAAGGTGCTAATGAGGGAAGCGAAAATGCTGGGCCCGTGTCCCTGTTTGGATGCCATGATTAAGACGAACAGTAAATAGCCCAACGCGATAGTCGTGATGCTGACGTCGGTTAGAAACAGCATGCGAAAAATCAACAGGCGAAAAATGATGGTTACGGTTGTAACGCCGATAATGGCTGCGACATATCCTCTCCAATTGCGGCGTACGGCTAAAAGCATCTTTGATAACCACCATAGAGCAGCTCTAGTATTCGGTATCTGCATATCATTGGGAACATGTCCCTCTCAGCCTGCTTGCTGAGTCCTAACAGCGAAGTCTGTAGCTCGCCGAAATCATCCAGAGGAAGGTAAAGACGATCTCAGTTCCGGTTTTCAGAGTAAGAGTCGGCAGGTCAGCCACAGGAAGACCTAGCCCGGTATTTTCGTATCGGTATTGTGAGCAGTGGCCATCCATCTACGCTCCAACTGGTGCGCCAGTCTGGTTCGTTATCACTGCTTCGCTTGCCACCTTGGAGGTTTTGCTGGCAACCGTCAAAGGGAGGCTTACCGTTATGCACGAGCCTTGCCCTTTTCCGGAACTCTCTGCGCGTACTCTTCCGCGATGTAGCTCCACCAATTGGCGTACTATCGCAAGACCCAGGCCGAGCCCCTCGCTTGCTGATTCATCGGGTTGACGGTATGGCTCAAAAACATAAGGCAAGAAGTTCTGGTCTATGCCTGCTCCGTTGTCGGTGACTTTGATTTCAACGTGTGGACCAACGCGCTCAAGGTGAACCATCACGTGCCCTCCTTCAGGTGTAAACTTTATGGCATTTGAAAGAAGGTTCCAGATTACTTGCTGCAAACGGTCCCAGTCGCCCAAAACACAAGGTGCCTCCGCAGTGGTAATGCGTTGCAACCGGATATGCTTTGCATCAGCCAAAGGTTGCAAAGAGTCAATTGCCGAATCGATGACTCTCGAGAGTTTGACTTGACCGAGATGAAGACGCAGCTTGCCAGTCTTGATGCGCATGACATCGAGCAAGTCATCAATCAACCGTTCTTGAGCGCGCGCATTCCGCTCTATCGTTTGAAGTCCGTGGACATATGTAGATGGATCTGGTTTCTGTCCACTCAAGATTCTCGACCAACCGAGGATTGCAGTCAGCGGCGTGCGAAGTTCATGGGAAGCAGTCGCCAGAAACGCATCTTTTGTTCGGTTGTTTCGCTCGGCCTCTGTGCAAGCCAGGCGCTCTGCCTCATATAGTCGAGCGCGGCGCAGTGCTTGTTCACATTGAGCGGTGAACTGAAGTATAAATGCGCGCTCTTCGCCATTAAATTTCCGAACTTCGGAGAAAGTCAGGTGCAACATCGCAATGACGCCGCGCTCCAATATGAGTGGAAGGCAAGCCATTGACCGACACTCTTTGAGAGCTTCTCTTGCGGCGGATGCCGAGTAGTAGCGCAACACGTCAATGTGGGATTCGAACCAAAAAGCCTTGCTCTGCGTTACAACCTCGGCGAGCGGAAAGCGGGTATTCATGAGGTCGATATTACAAACGTTGATTGCCTCACTCGTGACGCCAGCCACACCTGCTATCGCCCAACCTCCTTCTTCGCCAGTTTTCATGAGAAGCGTGGCGCCGCTGGCTCTGACCGCACTCCGACCTTGATTGACCAGCACCCGAACGACCTCTACGGATGTAAATGCATGAGATAGGGAAGCCGTCAGGATTTGGAGCGCACGTATCCGCTCGCCGAGTGTTTGCGCGGTTTCACAACATTCCGTCCTCGGAATCAGCGGTTGACAACAGACTTGTTGGCTGCCTTCGAGATTAGTCGTATCGTCAACCTTTGCGGCGGAAACGGTGCGATGCACGAATGATGAAAGGGCGGGTTTCTGCATGCTGATTACTCCCGTGTGTTGGAAGATCACTGTGGGTCATATGCACAGTAGCAGGGCATTGATAAGAAAGTCATAAATGAGACGTTAAGAGTTCGTTAGGGAGTTGTTAAAAGATTGAAGAACACTCTTTCAAAAGAAGATTAGGGAAAATTATTCAGCGACCTTAAGTGAGGATGGGTGAGTTGCAACAGGCTCTCTCCTCCGTTTTTTACAAGCATTCCAAAGGAGATCCTTTACGACAATTTAATGGTCCGTTTACTACAAATTAAGGGTTGAGGCACACGTATGCGACAAACGCTCTCTAAGATTTAACTCATCATGAGTAGGGAAGGACCAAAAGGAAGAACGATGAAAAACTGTTTTCAAGAGAGCGCGTCTGTCGGAGTCGGTGCGTTATTAATATTGTGCCTGATGGTAATAATAACGCCGGCGCAAAGGAACCCTGAGAAGCGGATGAATGATGCCACGTTGCGCAAGGAAATGGCTGGCCGCAGCGATCCGTGGAGGCAGTCGGATTTGGAAGCTGTACCTGCCGACGCGAATCTTCTCGGAGATGAAGGCGCTGCTGCCAATCCCGGTGCACTTGCCGTCGTGAAAGTGTCCATGCGTAATATGCGGTTTTCTTCTGGGACACTTAAGATAAAGAAAGGCACAGTTGTGGAGTGGAAGAACGACGACCTTGTGCCTCATACCGTCACTTCAGACTCCTTTGATTCCGGTTCCCTTGGGCCTGGAAAATCATGGCGGCACACGTTCACGAAGGAAGGTCAGTTTCCGTATGCCTGTACATTCCACCCAGCGATGACGGGTGTTGTAGTCGTCAAGTAACCCCAAAGCAAACTGGATACGCGCGTGCTTGGCGATTTTATGGTGTGGTGCTTAAAGTGGTTAGGATCCACCCCGGAGACAAATGGCGCAGCCGGAATCGGATCCATTGGTCCGACTCCGAATGCGTGCTAAAACTTGCGGCGGTTGGTGAACTGATCCGGCAGCAAGAGTGATTTTCGTCTTTACGCGCCTAAGCCTATTTGCTGATTGACGCCTGGAGCTTTTTCGCATGTTCCAAATGCGACGCAAAGATTGGGCGCACACTCTCGAGAAGAACCTTGAGTTCAGCGTTCTTGGTGTTTGGGATCAAGGTATTGTCGAGCACACCCATGACCGCTTCATGGTAGCTTACCTCGTTATCGATATAAGCTTTATTAAACTCCGCGCCCGTCAGAGCCATTAGCTGGGCCATCTTTTTGTCACCATCCGATTTTAAGCTCTTGCTGGTGTCGCTCTCTTCCGGCGTCACGCCGAGCTTTTTGACCAGGGCGGTAGCCTTGGTATTGACGGCCGTGTGATCGCGAACCATTGTTGCAGCGAATTCTTTGACCGCCTTGTTAGTTGTCTTCTGGTCAGCCATTTTCGCCACGTCAATATCTACAGAGTTCGCCGTGACAGCGATCATGGCTATCTGCGCATCCGTTGGGGGCGGAGAGTAGGCTTTCTCTTGAGCCTGGACAGTGCTGAAAGCCGCGAGAACGGCTAATGCAAGAATAAGTGATTTCAACATACTAAGTGCTCCTTTTTGGTTGGATTGGATCAAGAGGGGAAAGGATAGTCCGCGAAAAAATTTCTTCCAGTTTGGCATCTCCGAGAAGTAGTTTCGCCTTAGGGAACAACCAGTCTTCCTCCCTTACCAGGTATGTCTGGACTCGTAGCTCCAGTTCTGCAAGGAGATCATCCCGGCAATCCAGCTGTGTTTCCTCTGGAAGCTTCTCAATCCTCTTCAGAATTTCGTCAATTCTCTTCCGCTCTCTGTAACACTCATCGACCAGGATCCTCGTATCTACGAAACCTTCTAAATTTGGAAAGAGTGTTCGCTCTTCGACCTCAAGGTGCTGAATCAGAGTTTCCCTGAGCTTGCCGAACATCCTTGGCCGTTGGCGCACGCTTTCCTCGTTGGTGTGCTTCACCTTGCCGGTGAATTCATTAATGAGTTCATTGATGATCTCCAGGATTCTTTTGTGATCGTTCTTGAGAAGTTCCATTCCGTCCATGTTCGTTTGCGCCTTAAGAGTCGTAATGCGGGCTGAGCGTGACTTTAGCAGGATGCAAGTTAGGAAGTTATAAAGAGGAGGTTAAGACTGCATCAGCAAGCGGTTAAGAGAGCGTTAGCTGACCAACTTTTGCATTTCCGGTTCGAACTTACGTTAATCTTCCTCAACGTTTCAAGACCAGGTTACAGCAGCAACACAATAATGCGCTTTTGCTTTCCGACTCAGCCCATCACAGCCAGCCGTTAGTAAATCCCGCCCGGCGCAAACCCTTCACTAAGTAGGAGCATCCGCGCATTAGTTTCCAGATCAGGCCCGAACGATAATTCTCGATCATCAACACGATCGGTCCCTGGTTGAGCCCGTAGTGCCACTGCGATACCCACCCGTGCTGGCCACCCGTTTGATTTGGAAAGGTTGGATTAAATGTTGCCTTGAAGCCGTAGGTATTATTCTCTCGCAGTCGAATTTGATTGAAATATTCAATTGCCGGTAGTACGAGTTCGGGAGCGAAAGGTAGCGAAGCGACCACGGCCCACGGCGCCAGCGTTCCATCGTCCGGTCCAAAAGGAGCCCCGCGCGCAACGTAGTCGAAGAATTGACGCTCGACTCCTTTTACCTTAATCGTGGTTGGGCCTGGGCCGTCACTCGCCGTAATTCCCCAGCAGTCTTTGGCGTAGCCTTCAAAGCCTAGCGGATTGTGGATCGCATACTGACGCTGGACGTAGGTTGCGCGTCGACTGTTCTCGAAATAATCCAAGCCGCGTTCGCGCATGAATCGGTCCTGGATGCCGCGAAAGTCAACCCAGAGATGGGACAGTTGGTGAATGAAGAGCGGTCCTGCGTAGAGTAACTCCGTATCATAGATTTTCTTCCATTCGTAGCTCGCAGACCAGGCACGATAACTCTCTGCGGTCAATGGATGTGTCGGAGAGCCTAAGGCAAGAAGATAAAGTAGCAGGGCCTCATCGTAGCCGTTCCATCGATACTGCAGAAAGCCGCTCTCTGATTTCCATCCATGCCTGACGGTGGCACCACCGTCAAGCGCCCACTGCCAATCGGCACGACGATAGAGTTCGTCGGCCAACGTCCGTATCTCCTGTTCCTCGGCGGAATCGTGATCGAAATAAGCAGCCACGGCCAGCATCCCTGCAAACAGAAACGTTGAATCCACAGTTGACAGCTCACATTTCCATGCACGGCGTCCAGTCTGCATATCGAGAAAGTGATAGTAAAAGCCTTTAAAGCCGGTTGCATCAGCGGCGGTAGACTGCTCGCTATTCGAAAAGAACCTGAGCACCGTGAGTGTCTTTCGAATGGCTTGACTACGAGTGCAAAAGTCGCGCTCGACGCCGATGGGATATGCGGCGAGCGCGAGTCCAACCGCGGCGATACTCGCGGGCCATCCCGGGCGTGTCTTGTCTGCTATAAGGCCGTTGGCTGGATTGTCTTCGTGCAGGAAGTAAGCGAATGTTTCACGCTGGAGACTTTCCAGCATCGTCTTGTTCTGACGATCGAGAGACGTAATGTCGGGTATCTCCTGAGGCTGATTCATTTAGTATTTGCTTAGGCTGGCGACTGACCACTGCACTGTCTCTATGAGCGTGGCAGGGTAAATTCCCAGCCATACGAGCAGCATCGTCAGAGCGGTAAGCGCAATGGTGTCAGTAAAGGAGAGTGACGAAACTGTAACCTGAGTTGCGCGTGGTGGAGCCTTGTACATGGCTACTATAATGCGCAAGTAATAGAAGAGACCGATCCCGCTACTCACTACCAAAATGAAAACCAGCCACCAGAGTGTCGAACCCACAGCTGCTGCGATGATATAGAACTTTCCAATGAAGCCCGCCGTAAGCGGAATGCCCGCGAGTGAAAGGAGCGATGTTGCGAATACGACTGCGAGCCATGGCCGTTGCCAGAACAGACCCTGGTAATCGATCATCTCAGCCGCCTCTCTATCTTTAAAAGACAGCACAGTGATCACTCCGAGTGCGCCCAACATGGTGACAAAGTAGGCAACAAGATAATAAGTAACCGCAGCCGACCCAATGCTGCCGCCCGCGAGAAACGCCACCAGCAAGTAGCCCAGATGAGCAATGGAAGAATAAGCGAGGATGCGCTTGACGTTTGTTTGCAAGAGAGCTAGTAGATTGCCAGCAATCATCGATACGACCGCGATGACGGTGAATAAGATAAAAAGCGAGCTGGAGGCGTCAAGACCAAGTCGGTAGAAATATCGCATTAGCAGCGCAAACATTCCTCCTTTTGAAACCGTTGCAATGAACGCGGTAACGGGCGCAGGCGCACCTTCGTAAACATCCGGCGTCCACATATGGAACGGAACGACTGCCAGTTTGAATCCGACTCCAACGATGATCATCGCAAGACCAGAAAGCACCAGGGTCGAAAGAGCTTTGCCGCTCATCAGCGACGACATGCGGGAAACGTCCATGGTTCCCAGATCGGCGTACATTAGCGCCATGCCGAACAAGAGAAAGGCGGAAGAGGCCGCCGCAAGAATCAGATACTTGATGCCGGCTTCTATGGAGAGTTCGCTTGAGCGTTGGTAGGCGATCAGAACGTAAAGTGAAACGCTTAGAATCTCCAGCCCCAGAAAAAAGGAGACGAAATGCGTGCTCGCGACGAGGACTGCCGATCCCAGCGTTGCTAAAAGCAGAACAAGGTAGAATTCCTCACACTGCTCTCGATGCCTTCCCAGATAGCTGTAAGACAACAAAGCCACGACGAAGCTTGCTGCCAAAATGAGACCCAGGTAGAACAGCGAGTAACTATCCATGATCAAAAGTGCCGCCACCTGACGCGGAACGTCGCTCGAAACGAAGAACAGCGACGCGAAGGCTCCGGCATCAGCGAGCAGCGTCAACGTCAGTGTGAGCGCGTGGTTGCGCCTCGCGGCAACGACGAGCATGATTACGATCGTCGAGCAGGCTAAAACAATCAAAGGTGACAAGGCGATTAGATCTGCCGCAGTCAAGGAGCACCTCCCTGATCGAGCGAACTCGGCGATCCCGCGACGGCGGAATTGCTGTTGCCCACGCCCAAGCCCTGAATAATGCTTTCCACTGAAGGTCGCATTGTGTTGAGCACAGGTTGAGGTGCAAGGCCTAACCCGATAATGGTAGCGCTCATCAAAGCCATGGTTCCAACTTCCCGTGGTGAGAGGTCGTGCAGTCTCGGGTATTCGCGCTGCGGTCCGTGAAATGCGCGCTGGATTATCCACAACGAATATACAGTGGCGAAGACGATTCCTACTGTGGCAAGGACGGTTAGCGGAATATTAATCGGATACACTCCGAACAGAACCAGAAACTCCCCAACAAAGTTACCGAGGCCTGGAAGCCCGAGCGAAGCAAGACAAAACAGCATAGTGACGGCCCCCATGCGTGGGACAACTGCCCACAATCCTCCCATGTTGTCGAGATTGCGTGTGTGAATCCGTTCGTCAAGCGCTCCCACGAGAACGAATAGTGCACCGGTGCTAATGCCGTGCGCGAGAATCTGAATCAACGCTCCTTGCATGGCAATTTCATTTAATGCAAACACACCCAGAAGTACGAAGCCCATATGGCTAACGCTGGTATATGCGACGAGCCGTTTCAGATCTGTTTGAGCGAATGCCAGCACGGCACCATAGAGAATACCTATGACCGCAATCGTCATAGCCGCCGGAGCAAACGCCTTCGCTGCTTCAGGAAAGAGAGGAACCACAAAACGCAACAACCCGTAGGCGCCGGTCTTTAATAGGAGTCCAGCCAGGATCACACTGCCTGCAGTCGGCGCTTCAGTATGCGCATCGGGTAACCATGAGTGCAGGGGTATCGCAGGCAGTTTCACAGCAAAGGCAATAAAGAATCCAAGCATTAACCACATAGCCACTGCCGGTGACATTGAGGTGCCGAGCAATTGTAAGTAGTCGAACGTGTAAATGCCCGTGGTGCGCCCGTGCACGAAATAGAGGCCAATGATGGCGACCAGCATCAGCAGGCCGCTCACCTGCGTAAAAAGAAAGAATTTGATGGCCGCGTAGACTCGGTTCTCGTGCCCCCAGATTCCTATGAGGAAGTACATCGGAACGAGCATTAGTTCCCAGAAGAAATAAAAGAGAAAAAGATCGAGGGCAAGAAAGACGCCGATGATGCCGCTCAAAATCCACAGCAGATTGAAGTGGAAAAAGCCGACGCGTTTCTGCACCTCATTCCAGGAGCAGAGCACGGAAATGAAGCCCAGAAACAATGTGAGGAGTATGAGCAGCAGACTCAATCCATCAAGACCGAGGTGAAAGCTGATTCCGAATTGCGGAATCCAATTAAGATTCAATTCCACTAGCCACTGGCCAATCCTGGTCTGTCCGTGGCGCGAAGCAGCGACGCTGACTAAAACAAGATCAATCGCCAGAGCTAACAGCGAAATGTACCGCGACCAAAGGGCGCTAAATCGATTGGCCGCCCACGCGCCTGCTCCACCAAGCAGTAAGACTATGATCATCCATGCCAGAATCATAAAAATACCACGATCGCGATTGCCACAATTGCGCCCAGCGCAATTCCGGTCATATACCAACGCACCTTTCCGGTCTCTGTCTGCGACAATGCCCGATAGAAAACCTCATTAAGTTTCGCAATGCCATCGTAGATAGAATCAATGAAATCATCTTTGTTGGTGCGAGCCAGCCAGATGTAGGGGGTGACGAACAACTTGTTATAGAGCCAGTCAAATCCCCAACCACCAAACCAGAAGCGATCCAATGCCGCGCCCAGCATGGACTGCCCGACACCGTCCGCACTAACGCGTCGCCGAAGAAAGAATAGATAGGCCAGATAGATCCCGGAGAGCGATACGACTGCAGCTACAATCTGTAATACCAATTCGGCGTGTGCATGACCTTGTACATAGTGCAGTGCGGGAAACACGCTTCCCATAAACTCCGAGAACCATGGTTGGCCGCCCAGTGTGCGTGGCAACTCGACAATTCCTCCAACCAGCGAGAGACACGCGAGCACAATCAATGGCACGCGTATTCCATTGCCTGGTGTGTAATTCACCTCATGCTTTGCCTCGCCGAAAAAGGTGAGGAATACCATCCGAAACGTATACAGCGAAGTCAGCAGCGCTCCCACCAGTCCCGCGATCCAAAGCCAGGTGCTCCCCGAGGGGGAGGACCACGCGCTCCATAGAATGAGGTCTTTGCTGTAAAAACCCGCAGTTACCAACGGTAAGGCTGAAAGCGATGCCGCGCCGATCAGAAATGTCCAGAACGTCAAAGGCAATCGCCGGCGTAAGCCACCCATTTTGTACATGTCGTGTTCTTCGTGCATGGCCAGGATAACTACGCCTGCTGCCAGGAAGAGCAGGGCCTTGAAGAACGCGTGAGTCATGAGATGGAAGATCGCCGCTGACCATGCGCCCACTCCCAAAGCCAGAAACATGTAACCGATCTGGCTAATCGTTGAGTAAGCAAGGACCCGCTTGATGTCGTGTTGCGAAAGCGCGCTGAAGCCTGCGATTAAGAGTGTCGCTGCTCCGATCACTGCAACTGCCGACTGCACTGGGGGAGCAAGCGAAAACAGCACGTGTGCTCGCGCGATCAGATAGACTCCGGCGGTCACCATCGTCGCCGCGTGAATAAGCGCGCTCACTGGCGTTGGTCCAGCCATCGCGTCCGGCAACCAGGTTTGCAGCGGCAGTTGCGCCGACTTGCCTACGGCTCCGCCCAACAACAATGCGGCAGCGGCAATTGCGAGTGGTGAATTCAGTGTCCATTGCTGCGCGGCTCGTTGCATTACTTCCTGGATCTGTAACGTACCGAGATGCGTGAACAACAGAAAGAGGCCAATGGCAAACGCCGTGTCGCCAACTCGCGTTACGATGAACGCTTTGCGGGCAGCTCGACCATTGGCCGGATCTTGGTACCAAAAACCTATGAGTAGATAACTGCAGAGTCCCACACCTTCCCAGCCCAGATAGAGCAACAATAAGTTGTCTGCCAGCACCAAGGTGAGCATCGAGCCGACGAATAGATTCATGTAGGCGAAGAAGCGGCTGTAACCTGCATCATCAATCATGAACTCCGACGAATAGAGATGAATCAGAAAACTGACGAAGGTGATCACGAGCGTCATCACCAAAGATAGCGAATCGAGATAGAAAGCAATTCTTGGGGTGAAGTTGCCAACCGAGATCCAGGTCCACAGCGTTTGTGAGTAAACGTGATTCGAGGGCGGCGAATTTATGAAACTAAAGCCCGCGACGAGAGCGACAGCGGTCGAAAGGCCGACAGAGCCGACGCCTACGCTCGCGACTATAGCGCGAGACAAACGGGCGCCAGCCAGCGCAAGCACGATGTAACCTGCGAACGGGAGAGCGGGTATTACCCAAAGCCAGTCGAGCATCTCATCCTCGCATCTTGCTCGCTGCGTCAACGTCAAGGGTTTGCAAACGGCGATAGAGTTGCAGCAGCAGTGCTAGTCCGACGGACACTTCCGCTGCCGCAACCGCCAGTATGAAAACGAACATCACCTGACCGTCCTCCTGAGCCCATCTCGATCCCGCAACTACAAAGGCTAGTCCGGCCGCGTTCAACATGATCTCGATGGACATCAGTATGAAGATGACGTTACGTCGCACAAGCACGCCTACAAGCCCCAAAGCAAAGAGGAGCGCAGCGAGAATCAATCCCTGCTCCATTGGCAATACTGGCATGTTCAATTCCTTTCTTCGCGAGAATTTCGGCCCAGGTGATAAGCACCGACCACCCCACCGAGCAGCAACATAGACGCAAGCTCGGCGCCTAATAGATAAGGACCGAACAACGCAATTCCCACTTGCTTTGCTTCAATCGTCTCGTTTGTCATTGGCTGATGTCCGCTCTGCCCAAGAATAAAGATAAGTTCGATTAGGAGAATGGTTGTGAGGGTGATGGGTCCGAGCCACATACGCGTCGGCAGCCAACTGCTCTCTTGCTCGACTGTGCGTGGGCCCAGGTTGAGCATCATCATCACGAAGACGAACAGCACCATGATCGCGCCGGCGTAGATAATCACTTCCAATGCGGCAATGAATGGCGCGCCGAGCCTGAAGAAGATCATAGCTACGGACAAAAGCGAGACGATCAGATAAAGCAGTGCGTGCACTGCGTTCAGGCGCGTGATGACCATCGCCGTTGCCACGGTCGCTACGACTGCCGGGATATAGAAAAACCAATCCATTGGTGGTTGTCCGTCAAGGCAGCAGGCTGCGCACATCAACTGGCGGAGCTTCGTTTTCAGCCTCGCCCTTGTTTTTCCCTGCGATCGCCAGTCCGGCAATTTGGTAGAAGTTATAGCCTGGATACTTGCCCGGACCGTCAATTAGCAGGTGTTCCTTCTCATAAACCAGGTTCTCTCGTTTGTATTCGGACATCTCAAAGTCCGGCGTGAGTTGGATCGCGTAAGTCGGACAGGCTTCCTCGCAGTAGCCGCAGAAAATGCAGCGCGAAAAGTTGATGCGAAAGAACTCGGGATAGCGTCGTCCGTGCTCGTCTTCGGTTGCCTGCAACGCGATACAGTCGACTGGACAAGCGACGGCGCACAAATAACACGCGACGCAGCGCTCGCCACCATCCGGGTCACGCGAGAGGATGATGCGGCCACGCCAGCGAGGGGGCAGATAAGGTTTCTGTTCCGGATAGAGAATTGTCACGCGTCGCCGGAACATGTGCAGGAAGACTAGCCAGAGACTGCGCACAATACTCAACATCGAGTTCAGATTCTCCTCAAATGCTCGAAACTATTAATTTCAAATGACTCGACTCAATCACGATGATCTAGATTTCCCACACTCGGCTCACTGGCGTATTGCCAACAAAACTCCGCCAGTTACCACCAGGTTCAGCAGCGCCAAAGGCAGCATCACCTTCCAGCCGTAGGCCATCAACTGGTCATAGCGCGGTCGAGGCAAAGTCGCGCGCAAGAGAATGAAGCCACAAATAAAGACGAATGTTTTCAGGAAAAACCAGAGCACAGGCGGAAGTACGGGGCCCAACCAGCCTCCGAAAAACAGCGTAACTACCATTGCGGAGATCAGCGTGATGCCGAGATATTCGCCGACAAAAAACATTCCGAACTTCAGCCCCGAATATTCCGAGTGATAACCAGCGACCAACTCACTTTCTGCTTCCGGCAAGTCAAAAGGCAGTCGATGCGTTTCTGCTATCCCGGCCACAATGAAGAGGATCAAACCGACAAACTGAGGGATGCAGAACCACAAGCGATGCTGTGCTTCGACAATCTCGCGAAGGTTGAAACTGCCGGCGAGCATGACGACACCCATCACCGACAACCCCATGAACACTTCGTAGCTCAACATTTGTGCTGAGGCTCGCAGGCTACCGAGCAACGAGTATTTGTTGTTCGACGACCAACCGGCGAGTACGACGCTATAAACACCGAGCGACGACATCGCGAGAAAGAAGAGAAGCCCAATGTTTAGGTCTGCGACCAGAATATTCGGTGCGAAGGGAATGACCGCAAACGTCATTAATACTGTGATCATGATGACCGCGGGAGCGATGATGAATACCGGCTTATCAGCGAATGGGGGAATCCAATCTTCCTTCCAGATTAGTTTGATCGTGTCTGCAAGCACCTGAAGCAATCCAGCCGGTCCGACACGATTCGGACCGTAGCGATCCTGCCAAAGCGCAAGCAACCTGCGTTCGACCCAGATTAGTCCGGCCGCAATCGTGAGGACTGAAATCAGTACTCCCGCAACAATGATCAGCGATCGGATAGTTTCATTCATTCGCGTCACATTCTTGCGATCCTGCCCCAAGCCGGCAGATCTACAAACGGCAACTCGCGCAAGCAGACCGGCAGCCCCGCGACCCCTTCGGGTATCCCGAGACGACCTCTCACGGGAAGGGAATAGGTACTTCCCTCCAAGTCAAGCTCGACTTGCCCGCCGTATTTAACACCCAGCCGAGCTGCGTCATGATCGTTGAGGGCGATGTAGAGATTCGGCAGCCGTTCTGAGATCCCCGGTGATAACACACTCAACTCCTCGGAGCCGAAGATGTGATACAGGGGAACGATCAACCATTCATTGCTTCGTCGTTCAAACGCATGGGGGACTTCGCCGAAAAACTTCAAGCCGGTGCGCGCGGCCTCGATTAGGCGCTGGCCCGGATCGCCGCCATGAAGCGACCCGCCCACTTCGCTTTGAAATTTATTGAGCGATTGAATCGAGTTCCAACCCGGTGCCCAGAAACGTGGGATGAGGGATGGTGGCGGTTCGCCCTCATAACCTTCCATCGAAAACGAAAGAGGTGAGTCAGGGTCGTCTGGCGGCTTTGGCTCGTGCACGCTTAGCTGGGCCAACATGGCCGTGCGGCCGCTGTAACGATGCGGCTGCCGAGGAATCTTCTGCCCGACAATACGGAAGTTAGCAGGCGGCGCAATCTTTAAAATGGAAGCAAAGACCGGAAGCTCGGAGGCAAGTGCCAAGTCGACCTCATCAAGATTGCTCCCCGGTTCGGCTTCGCCACGGTCTATCGTGCTTATGGGGTCTTGTAACCAGCGCCAGCTTTCCTGTATGTCAGCTTTCGGATCAAGAGCTTGGTAAAACCGTTGTGCGCGCCCTTCATTGTTGACGAAGGTGCCGTCACCCTCTGCAAAAGTTGCAGCGGGCAGAATCAAATCGGCCTTTCGTGTGGTCGCGTTTTCCAGATGGTCTATAGCGATAATGTATTTTGCTGCGTCGAGCGCGGCATCAACCATCGCGCGGTTGGCTCGGCGGTAGAGATCGTTTTCCAGGACGATGACCGATGATGGTTCATGGACCATCCTCTCGAATGCGGAGTTGATGCTTTCGCCGCCGATTAGCGCCAAGCCGAAGCTGTTGCATTCCGGCACGTTAAAACACAGCTCGGCTCTGCGATCGTCAGTACACAATGCGGATGCGACGTTTGCAGCCGCCCGGATCAGTGCTTCAGAGCCGCAACTCACGCCAGAAATAACCAGTGGCCGCTCGGCACCTTTCAGCGCAACCGCAATGCGGTTGGCTAACGCCCTCTCATCGTCTGGCAAGTCCGCGACTTTCGGCGCATCGCCGCTCAAAGCCTGGGCCACTGCGAAGCCCAGACGCGCAAGGTCATCAGGCGCACTTCGGTAGGTCTCCCTGGCTATGTCATCTAGCTTGGTGCTACCGGTCGTGGCAATGAAGAGCGGTCCTCTTTCCTGCTGTACCGCTTCACGCACAGCCGCATCGTCCCACTCAGGGATGCGCAACCGCGTCGCGATAGTCATGACTTCGCGGCGCACGGATTGACGAAGCGCGAGGGCTAGCATTGGCGCCACGTTTGTGACGTCTTCCCCGAGCACAAATACAGCGTCCGCTAACTGCACGTCCTGAAGCGACGGAGCGCGAGCCGGACCTTCCTGTAGAATTTTCAGCGCCAGAGTGGTCAGTCGCGTTTCTCGCTCGGACACCCCTTGAAAGAAATGTTCTGGACCGACCAACTTACGCAACGCAAAATTGGCTTCGAGCGAGGCCCGCGGAGACCCAATTCCGATCACGGGAGAGCCTTCGGCGAGGATCTCTCCCAGCTTTTCAATCGCAGAATGTCGGCTCGCGACCTCAGGCTGGCTGTCACGCGATCTTCTGATCAGTGACTGGCGGATTCGCTTTTCACTATTAACGAACTCATAACCATACCGCCCTCGATCACACAGAAAGTAGCCATTAACCTCATGATTGAAACGATTGCGAATGCGCCGCAGCGTGCTATAGCGTTCGCCGGCAATTGTGTTGCACCCCAGAGCACAATGCACACATACGGAGGGTGCGGTCTGCAGATCCCACTTGCGCGTGTAATGCTTCTTTAAGGTCTTGTCGGTGAACACCCCGGTCGGGCAGACTTCCACCAGGTTGCCGCTGAATTCGCTCTCCAGAGTGCCATCTTCGTGTCGCCCGAAATAGACGTGATCGTGGGCGGCAAAGACATCAAAGTCGCGACCGCCTGCATAGTCGCGATAGAAACGCACGCAGCGGTAACACTCGATGCAACGATTCATCTCGTGATTGACGAACGGGCCAAGATTCTGGTTCGTGAAGGTACGCTTCGGAAAACGGAATTCACGATATGTATGGCCGGTCATTACGGTCATGTCCTGCAGATGACACTCGCCGCCCTCGTCACACACGGGACAATCGTGCGGATGGTTCATCATCAGCCACTCAATCACACTGGCGCGAAAGTGATGTGCTTCCGGATCGTTTATCGATATACGCGTGCCTTCAGTAGCCGGCGTCATGCATGCCATCACGATTTTGCCGTGCTTGTCGTTCTCATCTTTGAATTGTTTAATCGCGCACTGCCGGCATGCGCCCACCGAACCCAGCGCCGGGTGCCAACAGAAATACGGCAGATTAAAGCCCAGTGAGAGACAAGCGTGCAGTAAATTCAGCCCGGGATTGACTGCATAGGGTTGGTTGTCGATGTAGAAGGAAATCATCTTCATTTCCATGGACATCGCTTTTCACGAATGTGCCGTTCGAAGTCTTCTCGGAAATACTGCAGCGCGCTCTGCAGTGGTTCCATTGCACCCGGCGCGAGCGCGCAGAAAGTGTGTCCTGGCCCAAGAAACCTGGTATGCAGCATGAGTCGTTGCATGTCGATCGGCTGTCCGGCTCCTTCTTCAATCGCCTGCAAGATCTTGGCGGTCCAGGGCAGCCCTTCACGGCATGGAGTGCACCAGCCGCAAGACTCCTGCGCAAAGAAACGTTCAAGGTTGTGGACAAGCCCAACCGGGCAAGTTTGATCATCCATGACGATCATCGTTCCCGTCCCCAGCCGGCTCCCGGCCTTTTGCACTGACGCGAAATCCATCTTCACGTCGAGATGCTCTTCTAGAAGAAATTCCGTTGACGCACCGCCCGGAATCACGCCGCGAAACTTTAGACCATCACGTACTCCGCCTGCGTGCTCTTCAAGGATCTCGCGAACAGTCGTGCCCAGCGGTAGCTCCCACGCGCCCGGATATTTGACCTTTCCGCTCACCCCGTAAATCTTCGTTCCGCCTTCTCCCGTGTGACTCAAACTCTTGAACCACTCAGCTCCGCGATTCACTATGTGCGGCACATTGCAGAAGGTCTCAACGTTATTCACGATAGTCGGCTTCCCCCACAAACCGCTGACCGCAGGAAACGGGGGTTTCGAGCGCGGTGTCGCGCGTTTGCCTTCGAGGGCATTGAGCAGTGCAGTCTCTTCTCCGCACATGTAACGACCCGCGCTCACGTGCAGATACATTTCAAGACTGTAGCCGGACCCGCAGATGTTATGGCCCAGATAGTTATTCGCGTACGCTTCGGCGATCGCGCGCTCTAGTCGTTCAGCCGCTACACGGTAGGCCCAACGCAAAAAGATGTAAGCGACGTCCGCTTGGATCGCGTAAGCCCCGAGGATCATGCCTTCAATTAACTGATGCGGATCGCCCTCAAGTAGAAGCCGATCTTTGAACGTGCCGGGTTCCATCTCATCTGCGTTCGCAATCAAGTACTTTGGATGAGGAGCATCATCACCCATTGGCACAAAGCTCCACTTTAACCCCGTAGGAAAACCTGCTCCGCCGCGCCCGTTCAAATTTGAATCTTTAACGAGCGCGGTCACAGCTTGCGGAGTCAACTCGCGCAGCGCTCTACGCAACGCTTCATACCCACCCGCATGCTCGTATTCTTTCAGGCTTGGCGGCTCGCCGTCCGAGCGGATGTTTTTCGTGAGCGGTCTCTCCATTTATGTCTGTTGACCTCTGTATCGATCCAGTATTGCTTCGATCTTGTCAGCCTCTACGTCTCGGTGAAGGTCGTTGCCGATCATCAGCACCGGCGCATGATCGCACGCGCCCAGGCAGACATTTGGCAACATTGTGAAGCACCCGTCGGAGCTTGTTTCTCCCAGTTTTGTCCCGAGTAGTTGAGTCAGCCGTTCGCGCACTCGGTCGTATCCCATAATCCAGCAGCTCACGCTGTCGCAAATCCAAATCACATGCGTTCCCACTGGTTGGCGTAGAATCTTGTTGTAGAACGTTGCCACGCTGTCCAGTTCATCCGGCGTCATTTCCAGAAACTCTGCGAGTTCGCAAATGCTCTCGTCCGAGACCCACCCCCGATGCCGTTGGATAACCTTTAGGGCTTCAATACACACAGCCTGTTTGCGGGGATAGTGATGCATCTCACTCTCTATCTCGTGTTTGATCTCTTCTGTGAGCATCGAACCTCCTGGACACAACGCAAGCTTCCACTTGCGCTTCTCAATCAACGATCGACGTCCGCCAGGACATAATCCAAACTCCCCAGGATTGCCATCAGATCCGGAATCATCAAACCGCGACTCAGTTGGGGAAGAGTCTGCAGATGAGGAAACGACGGCGTGCGAATACGAACTCTATAGGGCATCGTGTTGCCGTCGCTAATCAGGTAATAACCGTTATTTCCCTTGGTCGCCTCGATCCCGATCATCGACTCTCCTGGCGGAATGACAGGTCCCCAACTCACGCTCAGGAAATGCGCGATCAGAGTCTCGATATCATGCATGGTCCGCTCTTTTAGAGGTGGTGTGGTTAACGGATGGTCTGACTTGTAAGGGCCCGCGGGCATGTTCTTGAGACACTGCTCGATGATACGCAGGCTCTGACGCATCTCTTCAACGCGCACCACAGCACGGCTATAGCAGTCGCCGCCATACGCAGTCGGAATATCAAACTCGAATTGGTCGTATCCTGAGTAAGGCCGTTTTTTCCGAAAGTCCCACTCAAACCCGCACGCGCGTAGGTTCGGTCCGGTCACACCCCACTCGATCGCTTCATCCAGGGTCTGACGGCCGACGCCTACCGTGCGGGCTTTGAAGATACTGTTACGCATAACGATCTTGTCGTACTCAGAAAGACGCGCCGGAAAGTAATCCACGAAATTGCGGACTAATTTGTCCCAGCCGCGAGGCAAATCCTGCGAGACACCGCCGACTCGAAACCAATTTGGATGCATACGACCGCCGCAAATCGCTTCGACAACGTCGAAGATTCGCTCACGATCGGTGAACATGTAAAAAACTGGTGACAGTGCCCCGAGATCCTGAGCGAATGTTCCGTACCAAACCAGATGACTCGCGAGACGAAAGAACTCAGACATCATCACCCTAATGATTTTTACTCTGTCCGGTACTTCGATTCCGGCCAGGCTCTCAACCACAAGGACATACGCGAGGTTGTTCATCACACCACCCAGGTAGTCGACGCGATCCGTGTAGGGAATGAATGTATGCCAGGACTGTCGTTCTCCCATTTTCTCTGCGCCGCGATGGTGATAGCCAATATCGGGTATGGCATCGACGATCTGCTCACCGTCAAGTTGCAGCACTATACGCAGTACGCCGTGAGTGCCCGGATGCTGAGGCCCAAGATTGAGGAACATGAAGTCAGTATCTTCGCCGCGACGAGTCAGACCCCAGTGTTCTGGTCGAAACTTGAGCGCTTCTTGTTCAGCTTCCTGTTTGTCTTCCGGTAGGCGGAACGGGCCCATCTCCGTCGCGCGCGCGGGATGTTCTTTGCGTAGAGGATGGCCCATCCACGTGCTCGGCATTAGGATTCGCTCCAGGTGCGGATGGCCCTCAAATGTGATGCCAAACATGTCCCAAACCTCGCGTTCGTACCAATTCGCGGCGGGCCAGATGTCGGTCACGGTTTGCAGCGAGGGATACTCTCCATGGAGGGCAACTTTCAGGCGGATGTCTGCGTTGCGTTCGTAAGAGAGTAGATGATAGACGACCGTGAAATCGCCTGGAGGTTGATGATCCCGAGACTTGCGCACTCGCTCGTCGATGGCAGTGAGGTCATAAAGCGTGCGAAAGGGCTGAGGGACATCCCTTTTTAGACAGCCCAGCACCTCATGCGCACTGTTGTAATCGACCCAAATAGTCGGTGTTTTGTCCCGCGTTTGTTGCGACGTAAATGATCGATCACCAAAGGTGTGTTTCAAATCCTCGAGGATTGTCGGGGCGCCGTCTATCGCAAGCATTCGAGTTGACCTCCTCGAGTCGAGCACCCTGCGTCCGCACCGAACTTCTTGCGACGCGTTGGCTAACTGGTCCTGATCACACCTCGTCTGGTGATCGTAGTGTCGTAGCATGCTGACGTTGGGCCCGCTTCAAATCCCTCAGTGATGGAGGCGACGGGCGACTCACATACTGCGGACCAACGGCCCAACTCAGTGGACGTTTTTCGTTACCGACTGCCGTTTGCAGCAGTGTTAGGCCTTCCATAAAAGCATCGGGCCGTGGTGGACAACCGGGCACGTAGAGGTCTACCGGCAAAAACTTGTCGACTCCCTGGACGACGCTGTAAATGTCGTACATTCCACCCGAGTTCGCGCAGGAACCCATGGAGATCACCCAGCGTGGCTCCATCATCTGTTCATGGAGTCGCTTGATGATCGGGGCCATTTTTATAAAAACCGTTCCGGCAATCACCATCAGGTCCGCTTCGCGCGGCGTGCCGCGAATTACCTCAGCGCCAAACCGGGCGATGTCGTATTTGCTCGTAAGGCTTGTCGCCATTTCGACGTAGCAGCAGGATAGACCAAAGTTAAATGGCCAAATCGAATTCTTGCGACCCCAAGCCAGTAGATCCTGCAGGCGTGCAAGAATCAAACTACGGCGCACTGATTCTTCGAAGGAACCATCGCCCTTATCGGTTAAAGACGGTGAATCGGCTTTGGTTAAGGACCATCGCACGGCCGAACTAACGACCTCCCGTAATGTAATCTTCGAGGTGCTTTATTGTGGATTCGTGCTCAGCGATGAGAGCCTTTACCACATCGCCGATCGAAATAATGCCGACCAACTGGTCACTCTCCATTGCGGGAAGATGTCTGACCCGCTTCTCAGTCATTTGCGACATGCAGTCCTGAATATCCTGATCGGGACGCACGTAATACACTTCGCTCGTCATTATTTCTCTTACCTGGATCTCCTTGGATGATCTGCCATGGAGGATTACCTTTCTGGCGTAATCCCGTTCCGACATGATGCCTACAACGGTGTTCGCATCCAGTACCACCAAGGCTCCTACATTCTTCTCAGCCATAGTCTTGAGCGCCTCATACACAGTTGCATCCGGTGTGGTAGACCATACTTCACCCCCTTTGATCCGTAGAATGTCTCCGACGGTTTTAATAACTACACCTCCGCGGACGATGATCTAGTGCTACTGTCTCTTTTTCCCCAATCCAGAGCACCCAGCCGCCACTCGTAAATGAGAGCAGCGACGAGCACGCCAATGAAAAACAAAACCCCAAGGTAACCGGACCAACCTAACTCACGGAAAGCAATAGCCCAGGCGATTATGAAGGCTACTTCCAGATCGAAGATCACGAAGAGCATTGCAACCAAATAAAACTTTACGGAGAAACGGAGTTGCGATGAGCCCGTCGACACGATGCCCGATTCGTAAGGTTCTCCCGTTGCTCCGCCGGTGTGCCGCTGTCCGAGTAGATACGACACCACCAGCATGCTCGCAACGAGGGCCAGCACTGCGACAAAGTAAACGACTATGGGCCAGAGACCGCTCACGATCACCGCCTCTCAAACGCGTCGGACTATCGAGATTTGTGCCCGCTGCTTGCTCGGACTCGTAATGCAATCTGACTGGACCTGACTCTAGCAGGACGTAAGTTAGGAAGTCATAAACAACTTATTAAGATTGTATTAGCAAGCCGTTAAGAGAGTGTCATTCTGTCAAAGATTGCTGACTCATCATCCTTGAATCTGATATAGCTGGTTGAAACGAAAGGCTCTAAGCGGAGGTTACTTAAGGGATCCAAGTTCGCTTTCATTACATAGATCTGAAGGAGGGTTCTCATGGTCCACGTGAAGAGTCTATTTGAGTTGAAGAATGTTCGGCTCAACGGGAGTCCATGGTCCGCAGTCTTGGGGCGCTAGCGAACTCGAAGGGTTTGATCAAGGTTGTCATCGAGTCGAATTAAGAAGGAGGTTTGGACTCATGTCCGAGCAAGAAATGATCTACCCGCGGGTGACCAGTGAACTCGCCGAGCAACGGACCATCTTGGCCCCCAAACCCGCTGCGGCTTTCAAGGCGTTCAGTCAGAGCGTGTTTGCCGAAGGAGCGCTCTCTTCGAAGACGAAGCAGTTGATCGCCGTGGCTGTGGCGCACGTGACACAGTGTCCGTATTGCATCCGCGGCCACACCCGCGCTGCGGTGCGACACGAGGCGACTGCCGAAGAAATCATGGAAGCAATATGGGTTGCTGCCGAGATGCGTGCCGGGGGTGCTTATGCGCATTCGGTCGTCGCGCTCGATACGATCGCGCGAAAGCAAGCAGAGAGAGCGAGCGACCGAGAGCAGGGCGCTAGTGTTTCTGGAGTTAAGGCCAGAGAACAAACTTAGGAAGTGCGAAATGAGCACGAAAGTCGCCATCAATGGCCTGGGGCGGATCGGACGCGCGATCCTGAAGTTGGTAATCGACGAGCCAACCGTTGAGTTGGTTGCAGTCAACGACTTGGTCGACGTCGAAAACCTCGCCTACCTGCTTCACTTCGACACGGTCTACGGTCGGTACTCGAAGCCCGTGGTAGTCGATGGAAACGATCTAGTGGTGGCTGGCCGCAAGTTGCGGACGCTGAGCATCCGCGACCCTTCGGACCTTCCCTGGAAGGAGTTGGGCGTTGAACTCGTTTTCGAGTGCACCGGTGCGCTCACGCGGCGTGAGGATCTGGAGAAGCACGTCCGGGCAGGCGCACGATTTGTCCTTTTGTCGGCTCCGTCTAAAGGCGAAGAGGTAGAAACGGTCATCCATGGTGTGAGCGTACAGGGAAATACTCCCTCGATCATATCCTGCGCAAGCTGCACGACAAACTGCATTACGCCGATCGTCGAAATCATCGGCCGCCGCATCGGGTTCCAGAAGGCGGCGATGACGACAGTGCACGCCTATACATCTTCTCAGTCGGTTGTTGATGGACCAAGCAAGCGGTTCCGGCGAGGTCGGGCTGCGGCAGCGAACCTGGTGCCGGCCACGACGGGCGCGGCGCATGCGACTACGCGCGCGCTGCCAGTGTACGCGGGTTTGTTTGACGGCATCGCGGTACGGGCGCCGATTCCTGTCGGATCGATTGCGGACATCACCTTCGTCACTTCGCGGAAGACGACCGTGGACGAGGTGAACCGGATCCTCACGGAAGAATCCGACACGCAGCGCTACGCCGGGGTGCTGGGTGTATCGCGTGACCCGCTGGTTTCGTCGGACATTGTCGGCGATCCTCGCGCGTCTATCGTCGATCTCGAACTAACTAAAGTCATCGACGGAGACTTGCTTAAGGTCATGAGCTGGTACGACAACGAGTGGGGCTACGCAAATCAGATGGTCCGTGAGGCCGTGTCAATCTCTATACAAGATCGGTGATCCTATTGCTTAAGGAGTAGCTATGATCTCGTTCGACACCGCACATAAAACTGTTCACTATCCGCCAGATCGGCGATTTCGGATTTGGATCAGGCCCTCGCTTCTAGTGGGAATAGTCGTGTTAATGCTCTTGCCGGTCTTGTTTGCCTGGGCGCACGCTGCGATTTTTGGATTGCCTTATATTCCCCCCATACCTCAATTCAGCGAAGCGGATCCAACTGGACCACATGGATTTCCGGTGTGGATCCGCTATGCACACTTTTTTAATTTCTTCTTTGTGATGATACTCACCCGCAGTGGTCTTTCAATTCTCATGGACCACCCTCGACTCTATTTTAATGACCATTGCACACCCGGAACCGAGTGGATTCGATTCACGCCTCTGACAGTTCCAAAGGATCGCGTGTGGACTGCGAAGGACGATGCGCGTTACATCTCGCCCCTGTTTGCACTGCCCGGTTATCGCCATACAGTAGGGGTGGCGCGCTCGTGGCACTTCATCAATGTCTATGGGTTCATTATCACAGGGTTGATCTTTGTGACCATGCTCTTCGCAACCGAGCAGTGGAGAAGGATTGTGCCTACCTCGGGGATTGTACTGACACAAGCCTGGAATACTTTCGTCCAGTATGCCACTTTCCATCTGCCACCGGAACCGAATGGTTTTTACGGATACAATGCGCTTCAGCAACTCGCCTACTTCGCTGTGGTCTTGATTTTCGGACCACTTTCGATCTTGACCGGGATCGCAATGTCGCCGGCCTTGACGAACCGCTTTCCCTGGTACCCGAGATTGTTTGGCGGAAGGCAGTCAGCGCGCTCAATCCACTTTATTCTTCTGCTCGGCTATATAGCGTTTATTGCAGTGCACGTCACGCTGGTCGTCTTGACCGGATTTGCGCGAAATATGAATCACATCGTACTCGGAACAGATGATCAGAAACCGATCGGGATGATTCTCGGCTTTGTGGGAATTGCTGTGGTGATTGTTTCCTGGATCGTCGCTCACTACACTTCGTGGAAGTTTCCTCGTCTACTGCAACACGTCCAAAAGGCGGTTTCTCAACCGCTACGCCTCGCCACTCTTAATCGGTTCTCGCCAAGTGAGAACTATACAAAAGAGCAGATCTCTCCATACCTCTGGCCCAATGGTAAGAGGCCGGAAAGCGAGCATTGGAAACGGCTGGCATCCGATAGTTTCCGCGATTACAAACTAAAGGTGTGCGGTCTCGTCGATAGACCAGTGGAGTTATCGTTGGTGGAATTGAAAGCGCTTGGAAAAGCTGAGCATATTACTATGCACCATTGCATTCAGGGTTGGTCTGGCATTGCGCATTGGGGAGGCTTGCCAATGAGCACGCTAGTGGATCTGGTCAAGCCGAAGCTTTCTGTGAAGACAGTGGCTTTCTTTTCGTTTGGCGAAGGACTCTATGGCGGTGTCTATTACAATACTCAGAGTCTTGACAATGTCCTAAAGGCAGAGTGCCTGCTTGCATATGAGATGAATGGCGCGCCGCTGGGCCTGGAGTATGGCGCGCCGTTACGGCTGCGCGTGGAGAATCAACTGGGTTACAAGATGGTTAAATGGATCGAACGGATTGAATTCATTCAATCAGAAAAGCTGATCGGAAAAGGCGAGGGTGGAACGAATGAAGACGACGAGTACTTCGATCTGCTACCGAACATCTGATGCAACGCAAGAAGCCATCTTGCAATTGAAATCTAGGGGCGAGGCATTTCTGGATTCGTATGGATGAAGATCATGACAGCATTCACGGCTGCGAAGAGGGTCCCTTTCTAAACGTCGCCTGCGAATAGTGCGCGGCAGAAGCGCCAATCAACTCGGTTTTTAAGATTAAACTTCGTATTAGGCCCCGCCCTAAGTATCAGTTGACATCTACCCCCAGTCTGCATATTCTTCGCGCGAAACCCCTCCACATTAAACCGGAGATGAGAAGTGAGCCCCATATGCTATTGCTCACAAATATCTATCCGAGGGTCAACACCGCGAGTGGT
>Ga0207674_10001926_pt1 | contig 26341 bp, 21 predicted proteins | sample KBSCornC72_FD_184303 | JGI IMG/M metagenome (GOLD analysis project Ga0207674, IMG submission 184303) | Corn rhizosphere microbial communities from Kellogg Biological Station, Michigan, USA - KBS Corn C7-2 (SPAdes) (version 2) | ecosystem: Host-associated > Plants > Roots > Rhizosphere > Soil ...
GGGCTTTCAGGTGACGGTATTCGACAAACGCCCCTTGCCGGGCGGGTTGAACACGTATGGAGTGGCCGGGTACAAACTGCCGCTGGCGGCGAGCCTTCGTGAGATTGAGTTGATTCGAGAGCTAGGTGTTGAGTTCCGATTGGGTGTTGAGATTGGCGGAGAGGCTTCGCTTGCGAAACTGGAAGCGGAGTTCGATGTGATCTTCATTGGCGTGGGTCTGGGACCGATGCATCGCCTGAATATTCGAGGGAACGATCACCCAGGCGTCGTTGAAGCTTTGCGATTTATAGAGGATTACAAGACCGGAAGGACGACTCGGGTAGAGGGCCATGTGGTCATAGTTGGCGCGGGGAATACCGCTATCGACGCGGCCAATGCGGCGAAACGGCTAGGGGCCGAGGAAGTTTCGATCCTGTATCGTCGCACCCGAGAGAATATCTCTGCGTTCGATTTTGAATATCGGCAAGCGTTGCAAGAGGGTATCCGTTTTCTCTGGTTGACTCAGATGATAGCCATCCATGCTTCCGCCGAGGACATCGCATCCGTCGAATACGTGCGCATGGAGATGGCCTCCGATGGATCGCTCAAGGCGATTGAGGGTTCAGCCTTCCAACTGGAGTGCGACATGGTGATCTCTGCGATTGGCCAGTCTCCGATGCTGGAGCTTTTGGCGCGATGCCGGGAAGTGCAGTTGGAAGAGGGGCGAGTGATCGTGAATCGCGCGACCGGACAGACAACGAATCCAAAGTATTTTGCTGGCGGCGATTGTGTCAATGGAGGACGCGAGGTGGTTGACGCGGTTGCAGATGGCAAGCGTGCCGGGGCAGCCATCGCTCACATGCTGGAGATGGCGCATGTCTAAATACAGCGTGAAACCGGACCTGTCCGTAAACTTTGCAGGCATCCAATCTCCGAACCCGTTCTGGCTTGCCTCCGCGCCGCCAACCAATACCGGCGAGCAGATCATGCGGGCGTTCGATGCGGGATGGGGCGGAGCGGTGTGGAAGACGATGGGCGCGCAGGTTACGAACACCTCTTCGCGCTACTCGTCGATCGACTGGAAGAGCCAGCGGATGATGGGCTTCAGCAACATTGAGTTGATCAGCGACCGTCCGCTTGAGATTAACCTGCGGGAGTTGGCGGAGGTCAAGAAGCGCTATCCGAAGCAGGCTCTGATCGCATCCTTGATGGTCGAGTCGACGCGCGAGGCGTGGCATACCGTGGTGCAGAAGGCCGAGGATGCGGGCGCGGATGGGCTGGAACTGAACTTCGGTTGTCCGCATGGCATGAACGAGCGCGGCATGGGTTCGGCCGTGGGACAGGTGCCGGAGTACACGGAGACGATTACGGCATGGGTGAAGGAGAAGGCGAAGACGCCGGTCATCGTCAAGCTGACGCCGAATATATCGGATATCCGTGTGGCGGCGCGAGCGGCCAAACGTGGCGGAGCCGATGCTCTGGCCGCGATCAACACCATCAACTCCATCATGGGCATCGATCTCGATACGTTCATTGCGCGGCCCAATGTGGATGGCAGGTCGTCGCATGGCGGCTATAGCGGGCCGGGGGTGAAGCCAATTGCGCTCAACATGGTGCAGCAAGTGATGAGCGATTCTGAGGCGCGGCTCCCGATCTCCGGAATTGGCGGCGTGGCCACATGGAAGGATGCTGCGGAGTTTATCCTGCTCGGTTCAGGGACGGTGCAGGTTTGCACGGCGGCGATGCATTATGGATACCGCATCGTCAAGGACATGATCGACGGCCTTGGGAACTGGATGCGTGAGAAGGGCTTCCAATCCATCGAAGACTTCCGCGGGCTTACCCTGCCGAAGATGGCGGAGTGGAAGGATCTGAACCTGAACTACAAAATCGTCGCGCATATCGATGAGGCAAGGTGCATCGGGTGCGGGCTCTGCTATACGGCATGTTGGGACGGAGCGCATCAGTGCATCCATGTGGATCGAGTGGGCGGGCCAGTCGATGGTCCTATCGAGTTGCATGCGAAACCTGCTGACGTAGAAGCGGCGAGTCGAAGCGAGATTACAGTCACTCCGATTCCTAAGCTGGATGGGATTGGCAATGTAGCAACGGGCGCGTATGAAACTCCGCTCTCGCGCATTCCGCGAATCGATGAGACGGAGTGCGTCGGGTGCAATCTGTGTTCGCTGGTCTGTCCTGTCGATGAATGCATCACGATGGTGGAGGTTGATACGGGACTTCTGACAGAGACGTGGGAAGATCGTAGTGCTGAGTGCCTACCGGGAAAGAGTTGCTGATGGGATTGCTCATTCAGAATGGAACTGTTGTTACTGCCGATAGGACCATTGCCGCCGATGTGCTGATCGAGGGCGAACTCATCAAGGAAGTTCGCGCGGGAATTGCAGCCGATGGGCATACCGTTATCGATGCGTCAGGAATGCTGGTACTGCCGGGCGGCGTCGATGCGCATACGCATCTCGACATGCCGTTCGGCGGGACGATGTCGAGCGACGACTTCGAGACCGGAACGCGAGCCGCGGCCATCGGCGGAACGACGACGATTGTGGACTTCGCCATTCAGGCCAGAGGGACGAAGATGCGCGATGCGCTCGATCTCTGGTGGAAGAAGGCCGAGGGCAAGGCGTGTATCGACTACGGACTGCACATGATCGTGACCGACCTGGGCAGCGATGCGGGCAAGACCGGGCTCGACGACATGGATGACATGGTGCGCGAGGGCGTGGCCAGCTTCAAGCTGTTTATGGCCTATCCGAATGTGCTGATGGCCGACGATGCGACCATCTTCAAGGCGCTGCGGCAGACGGCAAAGAACGGCGCGCTCGTCTGTATGCACGCCGAGAACGGCAGCGTGATCGATGTGATCGTGCAACAGGCGCTGGCCGAGGGCAAGACCGCGCCGATCTATCATGCGCTCACTCGGCCAACTTTAGCCGAGGCTGAAGCAGTACAGCGGGCGATTGCGATGGCTGAGATCGCGGGGGCGCCGGTGTACATCGTACATCTCTCATCGGAGGATGCACTGAACCAGGTGCGCGAGGCTCGCGACCGTGGAGTTCCGGCATTTGCAGAGACTTGTCCGCAGTATCTGCTGCTGTCGATTGAAGACAACATGAAGGGTGAGTCTTTCGAGGGCGCGAAATATGTCTTCTCGCCGCCGTTGCGGGAGAAGAAGAATCAGGCGAGACTTTGGGACGGGCTGAAACACGATCATCTACAGGTGGTTTCGACGGACCATTGCCCATTCTGTTTTGCCGATCAGAAGGTGTTGGGGATCGACGATTTTACGAAGATTCCCAATGGAGGGCCGGGAATCGAGAACCGGATGCAGTTGATTCATCACCACGGCGTCAATGCGGGCAGACTCTCCTTGAACCGATTTGTCGAAATTACTTCGACGGCACCAGCGCGGATCTTCGGTATGTACCCGAAGAAGGGCACGATTGCGCCGGGCAGCGATGCGGACATCGTGGTGTGGGACCCTAAGGCCGGGCATACAATCAGTGCTGCGACGCACGCTATGCGCTGCGACTACTCGATGTTTGAAGGCTACCGGGTGATGGGCAATGCGCGACAGGTATTCTCTGCCGGGGAGTTGATCGTGGAAGATGGGAAGTTCCTGGGAAAGCCGGGACGAGGCAGATATCTGAAGCGGGAGCCGCGAGGCGGCGCATGGCGGTGAAAACGATCTGCTATCTGGCCTGAACGTTTAATAATCTGCCTAAAAACTGACATGGCGGGTTATCTATATGATGACCAGCAAGACAGGCAAGGGCAATGCTGAAGTGAGGGGGCTCTCCACTGCGCTGCGCGGTGCGACAGCACGGCTCCGGTCGAGACGTTCTTTTTTAGGGGTTTTACACAGGTTCCCCAAAAAGCTAGAAGGTAAAGGCGAGTCCGGCGCGAACGGCTCGGGGGGATTGCGCGAGGAAGAGAGTCTTTCCGTCCGCGGAGAGGAAGGGGCGGTATCCTTCGGCGAGCAGATTGGTAACGTCAACCGTAGCCTCCAGTCCCGGAGGCAGCATGTTGCCCAGCTTGATCGCTTGGCGAAGATAAAAGCTCAGGTAAGCCTGGTCGCTGAAGGCTGCATAGGGATCGACCGCTGTCACCATCCGCGCAGGCTGCCAGCGGTATGCTGCCCTGACCTTGGTTCCGCTGCGAAGCACTCTTCCCTTCACTGCAATCGTGGCGGATTGGCCGGTCAGCGGAACCAGTTCCTCGGAAATATTCTGAAGAGTAATGATGTCATCTTCCTTCGCGGCAAGCGCGGCGCCAGTGCTGTACTCGAGCGCTACCCACATATTTGGGGAGATGGGCTCGGTCAAAATCAGATTCATGCCGTGCGTCTTGTAGCCGGCGTTGAGAAGGCGGAAGCTGTCTGTCGCCTCATCGCCGAGAACGCCTCCGGCTGTTGGCTGGTTTGCCTGGGCTACGTCGGCTGCGCTGAGCGCACCGCCACCTGCCACCACCACTTGATCGAGCGAATCGAGATAGTATGCCACCTGAAGGAGGCCGGGACCGACCTTGCGTCCGACAGAGAATTCCTGATGCAGCCCGCGTTCGGTTCGCAGCCTGTTCTGCGACATGACCGCAACGGGTAACTCCTGCTGCACCGTGTTCAGCCCGGCATAGGATTGCAGGTCACGTGAGGTCGCCATACGGTAACCCACCGTCCAATCTTCCTTCGGATGAGTCGTCAGTTTGAGGAATGGGCGGGAAGCAACTGCGTAGCCGGCGGTGTGGACGAGATAGACGACGCCTCCCACCTCGATATCGGCAGCATCGCCAACTTGCATCTTTTGCGCAGTGGCTACTTGAAGGGCCTGAAGACCGGAGGGATTACCGGAACTGGTCATCTCGGGATGGGATTGATAACTGACGACGGAACGGGTGGAACCGGCAAATCCCAGCCGCCGCTCGAAGCCCGAGGAGAGGTCCATCGACTGCATGTTCGTCCGGGGACCAAGCACGGTTCCAATATCGGCACGGAGAACCATGCCCGCGCCATCGTCAAGGACGCGATCGACGGTGAAGACATTGTGGACGCCGCCGTCGGCGAATCCACCGTCGCCGCTGGAGACGGCTGCTCGCGCTCGGTCAGAGGGAGTCGAAGACTCCGTGGCACTGGACGAGACGGTCATCACATTACCATTTTCGGCCAGCCTCAGGATGGGACGGTTAGTAGCGGAGCGGAGCGTCCACTTCCAGTCGTCGCCGGGCTCGTCTGCTTTACGGCGCTCTGCCGGCAGCCACGTAGTTGAGGCAAAGAGAGTGTTCAGGGTGAGGTTTACGATTGTCCTGGCACCGGGCTGAAGGTGCAAGTTGCCGCGCGTGGTCGGGACGAAGAGGGCGGCCGTAGCCTGAATCTGATATTTTCCGGGGACCAGGCTGGTGATCAGATAGCGTCCGTGAAGGTCGGTAAATGCCTTTCCCACCATGACAGAGCCATTGGTCATCACCTGGACCAATGCTCCCATCTGGGCGACGCCGTCTGCATCGCGCACCACACCGGAGACGGTTGCTCCTCCACCGGCAGCAAGACACACCGATCCTGTGGACAACATCAGAATCAGCAGCGCGACCTTTATCTGGGATCGTTGCACAAGCGTCGGTATCCTGCGCGTCGACGGCTACTCCATAACGTGACCACACCCCGGAAAACCGGGGTAAAACTTACAGCCTGCTCAAGCTACCGCTCATCGCACTCCGAAGTCCGCGTAAACGTGTGGCTGATTTTGCGCCTGGCTGTATTATTCCACTAAAAACGGCGCAGATTCTGCGATCTGCTGCTTGGAAATTCCATCATTTACCTTGATCGTCACCTTGTATTTTCCGGGCTCCAGGCTGGCCAGAGGCATGCTCTTCTCCAGCGTCACCTGATCCGCATTCGGATTCGTCTTGGAGGTAAGTTCCTGCGTCTGCAGAATCGTCTTGTTGGTCGTCATATCCACGATCTGATACTCGATCGTGGCATCGTTGCGCTTGCTCTTCTCGTCGATGCCCAGGTTGTACACCTGCATCCAGAAGTTCAGGTTCTGAGCGCGGTGGAAGGTCACCGGAGAGGACATCTCAGCAGGAACACGCGGACGGATGCGGGTGTCGCCGATCACGAAGTTTCCGGCGCCGATATCCCGCGACGGGACATGCTCCATCTGGTCCGCCAGGATCAGCGACGACGAGGCGAGGCGGTCATCGTCATACTTGGGAACGTTAACACTGCGCTTCCACCGGCCGAGATGGTCAGGATTATTGACATCCTTAATGCCTATGTCGATCTTGTAAAGCCCCGGTCGCAGCGGAAGTGCCTTCCAGTAAACGGAGACATTGTTGCGGGTCCGTGCCAACAACTCGCTCGGCACCTGTACATTCACCGTGTCCTCAAATGTCTGAATAGGCCGATCGTTCAGGTTAGAGACACGCCCGAGAATGTTTACGGTGGCAGTTGCAACGCCATCCTTGTTGCTGAACGTCATGTCGCCGTTACGGATCTGAAGAGTAAGCGGCACGAGGACCGTATCATTGGTGATCTTGACGTAGTCGGTGCGGACGCTGAAGAGGAAAGGCGGCCCAGTGAGTATCTTGGAGGTCGCCATGAACGACTCCAGATCCTTGAACTTGATGACCGGAGGGGCCATCAGTTTGGCAAACTGATCCAGCCGATCGAACTGCTTGCTCTGGTTCTGCGTGGACATCGGTCCTTTGCCAAGCTGCTCGAGGCCGCCGCCTGAGAAGCGGTCCGCCTTTGTAGACTGCCCTTGCTGTTCGTAGAGCGTCAGGCCGGCGCCGGGAACATGTTTAAGAGCGTCTTTCTCAGAACGGTCGAGCGTCATGTGGTACGCCCCGCACATGCAGGTGTCTACAAATTCGATGTCGATGTTGTCGCCGATACCGGGAATATAGCGATAGTGCCAGACCTCAAAAGGGAACGTTGAGGTGCTGCCTCCGCCTTCTTCCATTGGACGCTGGTAGTTGCCTCCGCTGGGGTGCGATTCGATGCTGTCAGGTTTGCCATAGGCGATGTAAATATGGCCTCGGTCGGTCTTCCAGCCTGGCATACCGGCGGCGAAGTGCTCGTTAGCGTACGCGATACGGGCGTAGTGTTCTTCGCGATATTCATTCTCCGGGGAGTCCGGATTCGGGTTGCGGCGCAGCCAGAAGTTCTCGATAAATGAATCGCGTTCCTCGTCGTTGCTCAGATTCTTGAACGCCTTCATCTCCTGATCGGTGATGATCCAGCGGACATCTTCGTCGAGCCACTTCTTATAGACTCCGTGCAACTCCCCCTTCAGAGCCTTCTGCTGCTCGCGCTTTTCCTTGTCGGTCAACTGGCGTTTCAGCGGATCCGGTTTCTCCACATTGGACGGAGGAGGAGTGGTGGTTCCATCAATCGAGGGAAGGACGTTGGTCGCGTCCTGCGCCGGCAAAACACTTGCCCCCATCATCGTCAGGAATAGTAAAACCGTGCTCGATACAAGCCGTCGTGACGTATTCATAAAAGGGGAAGTACTCCTGTTAACCAATCTGTATTGTAGAGCGGTTACCCTGCAGGTACAAGAGGGTGGAATCCGGCCGGTACCTGTTATGATCATCGATGGCAAACGGTCGAAATTAACGATTTAGCTTCGTTTCTCATCACTGCTGTTTTTCTCCCATTCCCGATGGCGCGATACCGGCCACCTCCGGGGAACTTATGGAACTTAGTAAGAGTCTTTTTCGTATATGTCTTTGACAGGCAGCCATTCCCAAAATGTGCGCGGCCCCGGCTTAACCTTGGTCTGCGAATAGAAAGCAGCAATGAGCGCTAAAAAGATTGTTTTGATCGTCGTTGGCGTCCTGTTACTGGCAGGCATCGTCATAGGCACTATTCTGCATGGGCGAGCCAACGTGACCAAGGTTGCGACAGGCAAGGCAGTACGACAAGATCTCGTCTCCATCGTCAACGGAACGGGCCAAATCAAGCCGAAGACCTATGTCAACGTCGGAGCCACCTCCTTCGGGCGCATCACGCATCTCTACGTGAAGGAAGGTGACCATGTGAAGAAGGGCGCTATTCTTGCCACGGTCGAGAGCGTACAGCCGCAGGCAACGGTCGCGGCCCAGCAGGCCACCATTGCGTCCAGCCGCACCGATGTGAACAGCTACCTGGCGGCGGAGAAGACGGCGAGCGCGAATATTGCGGCGGCCAAGGCCGATCTGGAGCAGAAGAAGCTGGACTACAACCGTGCCCAGGCTCTTTACAAGGACCAGCTCATCGCCAAGCAGGATTACGACAGCAAGAAAGCAGCCTACGACATGGCGGTCGCGACCCTAGCCCAGCGCCAAGCGGCGTATGCCCAGGCCGAAGCCCAGACGCTTTCGCAGCGCGCCCATGTCAACCAGGCGCTTGCCAGCCAGCGCTCCAACTATGATGCGCTGGATAAGACGATCAGTCGCGCTCCGTTCGACGGCCTGGTCACCAATGTGCCTGTTCGCGAGGGCGAGACAGTCGTCGTAGGAATTCAGAACGCCGAGGGCTCAACTCTGATGACGCTGGCGGATATGTCCGTGATCACCGCCGAGGTCAAGGTCGACGAGACGGATATCGTCAATGTGACGATGGGCCAGCCCGCCGACGTCACCGTCGATGCCCTGCCGGGACGGATTTTTAAGGGGCATGTCACCCAGGTCGGTGACCAGGCACTGCTGCGGACCACCGGCATCGCCACCAGCCAGAGCACCACCGGCACCGAGGAAGCCAAGGATTTCAAGGTCGTCGTCACCCTCGACCAGCCTTCGGACGACCTGCGCCCAGGCCTCTCGGCCACCGCAAAGATCACCACTGCCCATAAGTCGAATGCGCTCACCATTCCCATTCAGGCGCTGGTCGAACGCAATGTCGAGACGGAGAAAGAGTTCGCCTCCAATGCCGGTAAAGCCAAGCCTACCGCAAAGACGGCATCGACGAAACCCGCAGATACCAAACTCGTTCAGGGCGTCTACCTCGTGAAGAAGGACCGCAAAAAGCTTCGTGTCGAGTTTGTCCCGGTCAAGACGGGCATCACCGGGGCGACAGATATCGAGGTGCTCAGCGGCCTGAAGGCAGGCGACGAGATAGTCACCGGCCGTTACAAGGTTTTGCGAACGCTTAAGAGCGGCACTCCCGTCAAAGAGGACAACACGCCTGAGACGGTCACCAACGCTGACCAGTCATGATCGTCCGGGCATAGACCCACGGCAAACCTGTAACGGGAACAACCACAGCGCCGTAAACGTACTATCCTGAAACATGCAGGAACCGGAGAACCGGATGGCTATCGAAACCGCAGTTGACCCAACTCTCAGCAACGCCTCCGGCCCGCGTCCGGGCGACGTGATCGTCACGGACAATCTGTGGAAGACCTATGAGATGGGCGATCAGCAAGTGCATGCGCTTCGCGGCGTGAACCTGCGCATTCGGCACAACGAATATGTCGCCATCATGGGGCCTTCGGGCTCGGGAAAATCGACGCTGATGAACTTGATTGGCTGCCTCGATTCACCGTCGCAGGGAAAATACTGGCTTAACGGCCACGACGTCTCGGAACTGAACGATGACGAACTGGCCCGCATCCGCAACAAGGAGATCGGCTTCGTCTTCCAGACGTTCAACCTGCTGGCGCGGGCAACGTCGCTGCATAACGTCGAACTGCCGCTGATCTACAACGGGACACCGGCGGCCGAGCGCATCGAGCGCGCAAAGGCGGTGCTTGAGTCGGTCAGCCTCGGCGAGCGCATGATGCATAAGCCGAACGAACTCTCCGGCGGCCAACGCCAGCGCGTGGCCATTGCCCGTGCGCTGGTGAATAAGCCATCGATTATCCTGGCGGACGAACCGACGGGAAATCTGGACTCGAAGACCGGCGACGAGATCATGGCTCTCTTTGACGAGCTTCATGCCAAGGGGAATACCATTGTTCTGGTGACCCATGAGCCTGACATCGCCGAATTTGCCCACCGGGTAGTCACAATCCGGGACGGAGTCATAGCCAGCGACCATATCTCCTCTCGTATCAGTAACAAGGGGTAGCCCTTCCGCCAACATCGGGGCGGCCTTGCATCCACAATTCCTTCTTGGGCCGTCTAAGATAGTAATGATGGCAAAGATTCGGCATCTTTATCTCGGGGTAGCGTTCGCTGCGCTTCTTACCTGCCCGGCGATGTTTGCGCAGAGCGGCGCACGCTTCGATCTGACTGGCCCCAAGGTTGAGGTCCACGTAACGCGCGACGGCAAGACGCTGCCGATCGCGGCGGTCCCTAACTTGCAGGCCGGCGACAAACTGTGGATCCATCCCGATCTGCCTCCCACCCAGTCGGTTCATTACCTACTGGTGATCTGCTTTCTTCGCGGCACAACCAATCCTCCACCGGACAGTTGGTTTATCAAGGTCCAGACGTGGAACCAGAAAGTGCGCGAAGAAGGTACCACGGTCTACGTTCCGGACGAGGCACAGCAGGCACTCCTTTTTCTGGCTCCTGAGACGGGAGGAGACTTCAGCACGCTGCGTTCCGCGGTTCGCGGTCGTCCGGGCGTCTTCGTCCGCGCATCGCAGGATCTGACGGAAGCGGGTTTCGAGCAGGCAAGAATCGAGAAATATCTTGCAGAGATGCGCCAGGTTCCTCCCTCGGACCCTAAGGCACTCCTCGAGCATTCCAACCTGATCGCCCGAACCCTGAATTTGAAGCCTAACGAAGACTGCTTCAATCGGCCGGTCGATCAGCAATACACCTGTCTCACTCAGACCGGAACCCAGATGCTGCTCAACGATGGGCATGGCGAGACCATTGTGTCCAGCCTCACGAACGGCGAGACGCAGCAGCTCATCAATACCGCCAGCTATACCTCGATAGGTGGCGGCGGCGCGTACAGTGCCTATGTCGGAGCTATCGTCGATCTGGTCCACATCATGGGCGGACTTCACACCGCACAGTACCAGTACATTCCCGCCATCGCGTTTCCCCAGGGAGAGAGCCTCAACCTGCGGCTCAATACGCCGCCGTCCTTCCACAACCCGAAGTCGGTTATTGTCATTGGGCTCCCTGCCATTCAACCATCCGTACCGCCGCCGCTGCGGCCCGCCGATCCGAAGCACGTCACCTGTCTGCTTCAGCCTTCGGTGGTTTTACCTACAGAAGGGGCGCCGCTGGTCTTCTCTACTGCGTTCGCGCACGACATTGTTCTCCATGTGAAAGGGCCGGACGGAGAGAAGGATCTTCCCCTTGTGCCCGACTCCTATCGGGGTGGGCTGGCGCTCGCTCCCGAGCCGACAACACGGAAGGTCCTGACGACCGCAACCACGGCTAAGCCTGCCCCTGAGCCTGCTTCGGCGTCCAAATCAAAATCGTCCGGCACCGCGGATGCAGGCAGCGTAACAGGAACAATCACAGGCATGTGGGGCTTCGACTCCTTCACCGGTCCAACAATGCAGCTACAGACTGTTCCCGGCAAGGACTGGAAGCTCGCCACCGACAAAGTTCTGATCGCAGGCCGTGAAAACCATCTCTCGCTCTCCTCCACCGGTACCGCATGCGTCCAGTCGATCACGCTCAATACACCGTCCGGAGCACAGGCTGCCTACTGGAAGCTGGCGGACAAGCCGAAGACGATCGACGTCAAAGTCTCCCTTAAGTCGATCGACCCCGGCTCTCTCCATCTCTCGGTCCATCAGTACGGAGAGCCCAAGCCTGACATGGTTGCGGCGGAGACATTCTCTGAGCCTGCCACACTCACTTCTTTGAAGTACTATGCCGGAGACACCTCTACCCTGCTCTCCGGGACGAATCTCGACCAAGTCAAGCAGTTGGAGTTGAAGGGATTGACCTTCACCCCGGTCGCCAACGCTCACGGCAACGATCCAGAGCAGAGTTCTTCGGAAGGCACAGCCCACCTTCTGCTCTCTCTACCCGAAAATGGCAAAGCTCCCAAATTGCGGGCTGGCGATGACCTGACAGCGAGCGTCACGCTTAAGGACGGTCGCGTTCTCAGCATGTCGGTCAACGTCGCCCCTGCACGTCCGGCCATCACGTTGCTCAATAAGCGCATCGGTCAGGCGCCGGACGCGGCTATCCGTCTCAAGGACCCGAACGACCTTCCAGCTAATCAGCAACTGATCTTCTCGCTCAAATCATCCTCTTCGTTTCCACGTACGGGGAAGATCGAGATCGCCAACGCCGACGACTCGTTGCACACCATGCTCGATGTGGCGTCCGGGACGCTGGTCCTGCAGAACCATCACACTCTGGTAGGAACTCTCGATCCGCTCAAGGCATTTGGCACCTCTGCGTTCGGCCCTCTGCGTCTTCGCGCGGTCACGCCGGATGGTATCGCCGGCGATTGGATTCCGTTGATCACTCTCGTCCGCCTGCCGACCATCGACAATGTCCATTGCCCCTCCGACGCAAGTCAGCCCTGCACCGTCGCCGGATCCAGTCTCTATCTTGTGGACTCCATCGCCACCGATGCCGATTTCACCAATCCTACCGAGGTCCCTGAAGGCTTCATCGGCACTTCCCTGTCGCTTCCGCGTCCCAGCAGGTCCGGCTTCTATCTTCGACTTCGCGACGACCCGGTCGCCGCCAATACAGTCACAGTTCCGGTTATCGTCCAGAGAGCAGTGCCGGTCGCGCAAAAGGCGCCCCCGGCTATTGAGAAGCCGGAGCTACCGACACCGGATAACACCGCTCCCGCAACCGATACACAGCCAGCCACCGTCCCTCCAACCAAGAGTGCCGCGCCTTCAAGTCCTGAGGGCGCGGCAGGCCAATCTTCGTGCGCGCCAGGACCATGCGCGGCACCGGCACCTGCGGTGAGCGCGCCGACGACTTCTCCCTCAGCCAAATCATGAGCCTCCGCCGAACGCGCTTCCAGAGCCGCATTGTGCAGCAGAAGATACTACTGCTGCGTTTCCTTCAACTGGATCTGAACCTTGCTGCGATGCCTGCTGTAGAAAAAGTAGATTGCCAAACCGGCTACCAGCCAGATCAGTAATCGTATCCACGTCAACAGCGGCAGGAACAGCATCATCAACAGGGAGACGGCGATGCCGAGAATCGGCGTGACCGGCACCCAGGGGGCGCGGAACGGTCGCGGGATTTCCGGGCGTCTCCGCCGCAGCACCCAGACCCCGGCACAGACGATGATGAAGGCCAGCAACGTTCCAATGCTCGTCATCTCTCCTAGTTCGTTGAGCGGGATCAGCGAGGCGAACGTTGCGACAACCAGTCCGACGGTGATCGAAGAGATCCACGGCGTCCGGAATTTCGGATGGACTGAGCTGAAGAACTCCGGCACCAGGCCGTCCTTCGACATGGAGAAGAACACCCGGCTCTGTCCGAGCAGCATGACCACCATCGTGCTCGACAGACCTCCGAGTGCGCCGAGTTTGACCAGCAGGCTGCCCCACTTCACTCCGGTTGCGTCGATTCCCACGGCAAGAGAATCCGGGACATCGAGGGAGTGATAATTGACCAGCCCGGTCAACACGCCAGCCACGAGAATATAGAGGATCGTGCAGATGACGAGCGATCCGAGAATCCCGATCGGCATATCGCGTTTGGGATTCTTCGCCTCCTGCGCCGCCGTGGACACAGCATCGAAGCCGATATACGCAAAGAAGATAACTCCCGCCGCACGAATCACCCCTGAAATTCCGAAGTGCCCAAACGTCCCCGTATTGGGGGGGAGGAATGGGTGCCAGTTCAGCTTCAGCAGATTGGGCTGCACCATCAGCGTATGGACACCGATAACAAGGAAGATAACCAGCACGGCCAGCTTGACCGCCACGATGACATTGTTGAAGTTTGCCGATTCCTTGATGCCGACGACGAGGATCATGGTGGTGACCATGATTCCGATAAATGCGATCAAGTTGAAGACGCCATACTTGTGAGGCAGCGTGGCCGGGTCGATCCCAAGTTCGGCCAGCTTCGTCGCCACACGATTCAAAAGCTCCCAATGGCCATTCCAGTACACAAACACCGAGCCGGGAGTTCCTGCAATGGCTGGCGGCAGCCGAATATGAAAGTCCTGCAACAAGCTCAGCACGTAGCCGCTCCAGCCCGAGCACACCGTTGCCGCGCCGAATGCGTACTCCAACACGAGGTCCCACCCGATGATCCAGGCAAAGATCTCGCCGAGCGTCGCGTAACCGTAAGTGTAGGCGGAACCCGCCACTGGAATCATCGCCGCGAACTCCGCATAGCAGAGGCCCGCGAAGACGCACGCAACAGCCGCCACAATGAACGAATACACCACCGCCGGCCCGGCATAGAGCGCCGCAGCCGGTCCGGTGAGCACAAAGATGCCCGTACCGATGACCGCGCCAATACCGAGGGAGATGAGATTGGTCGCTCCCAGCGAACGCTTCAGCGTATGTTCGCCCGTCTCGGCGGACTCATCCATGATCGCCTCAAGCGGCTTTGTTGCCAGCAGTTTAAACATTCAGACCACGCCTCCAACATCTCCTAAAAATGACTGCCGCCTACGCCGAGGACACGCCATACTGTGTGACGAATGGCCGCGAAAACTTCGGCATTGGAACAATTCACGTCTCGTCAGTTCTACCCCAAAAGATCGAGAAAGTCCCGCGCCACTTTCCCGGCAGGCTCATCCTCAACAAACAATGCGCTGATTACCGCCACCGAATCCGCCCCGGCCTCGATCACGCTCCTCGCGTTCGCTCGCGTGATTCCGCCAATGGCTACAATCGGTTTGACCGTCCAAGACCGGGCGCGGCGCACGGCATCGAGACCGATGACAGGCTCCGCATCAGCCTTCGTTCCAGTAGTAAAGACTGGCCCCACGGCCACATAATCCGCACTGCTCAACTCCGCCAGTCGTACCTGCTGATCGGTATGCGTGGAAACCCCAACCCACCGCCCGCCCCCCACGACGCGCCGCGCATCTTCCGGGGCAAGATCTCCCTGACCTATATGCACGCCGTCCCACGCTGCCAGCACCGCAAGATCGGCACGGTCGTTCAAAATCAACTTGCAATCGGTCCCGAGAAACTCCTCGCGAATCGCAGCCGCATTTCGCAAAATCGTCTGCGGCGGGCCGGTCTTGTCTCTATACTGAATCAGGCTAACCCCGGCTGTTCGCATCTGCTCCGCGACCGAACACAGATCGAGTCCGCGAGTCTCAAGAAATCCGGCATCCAGAATCGGATAGAGCTTCGGCAGTTTCACAGCGCTACTCCACCCTGATATCCTTCTGCCGCTCGAAGAACCGTTCCATGAATTTGGTATCGAACTTGCCGGACCGGAACTCCTCGTCCGCGAAGATCTTCTCATGCATCGGGATCGTGGTATGGATGCCCTGCACCACAAACTGGTGGAGCGCCCGCTGCATCTTGTTCATGGCCTCTTCACGATCCTTGCCGTGACAGATGAGCTTCGCGATCAACGAGTCGTAATATGGCGGCACCACGCCCTCCGCATACTGCGCGGTGTCGACGCGAACGCCGTTCCCCCCGGGAAGATTGAATGCCGTAATCTTGCCCGCACTGGGGGTGAACTTTTCCGGGTGCTCCGCATTGATGCGGCACTCAATCGCATGACCGCGAATCGTAACCGGCTCGGTCACTATGGAGCTCAGCCTCTCTCCGGCAGCGATGCGCAACTGCGCCTTCACCAAATCTATCCCTGTAACCATTTCGGTTACACAATGCTCTACCTGAATTCGCGTATTCATCTCGATGAAGTAGATCTTGCCGTCTTCATCCATCAGAAACTCAATCGTCCCGGCGTTCCAATAGCCGATATTTTCGAGCGACTTCCTGATCGTCTTCCCTAGCTCCTCGCGCAGCTTTGGAGTGACCATCAAGCTTGGCGCCTCTTCAATCAGCTTCTGGTGCCTCCGTTGAATCGAGCACTCCCGCTCACCCAGGCTCATCACGTTGCCGTGTTCGTCGGCCAGTACCTGAAACTCAATGTGGCGCGGCCGCTCGATGAACTTCTCCATATAGAGATCGCCGTTGCCAAATGCATTCGCCGCTTCAATCGAAGCCTGCTGATAGAGGCCCGGCAGCTCCTCCTTGTTGCGGCAGATGCGCATACCGCGCCCGCCGCCACCCGCTACCGCCTTCAGGATGACCGGATAGCCCACAGTGCGCGCCCACTCCAGCGCTTCGCCTTCGTTCTCGATGATGCCGTCCGATCCCGGCAAGATCGGCACCTTGGCCTTCTTCATCGTCTGGCGCGCGGTGGATTTCTCCCCCATCATTCGCGTCACCTCCGGCGGAGGCCCGATGAATTTTATGTTCGACGCCCGGCAGACTTCTGCGAAGTTCGCATTCTCGCTTAACAGACCGTACCCCGGATGAATCGCATCCACATCCGCAATCTCCGCTGCCGAGATCACCGCCGGAACGTTCAAATAACTTTCCGCCGATCTTGGCGGTCCAATACAGATCGCCTCGTCGGCAAACCGCACGTGCAGGCTGTTCCTGTCCGCTTCGCTGTACACCGCGACGGTGCGGATGCCCATCTCCTTGCACGCACTGATGACCCGTAGCGCAATCTCCCCGCGATTTGCAATTAATACCTTACGAAACATGCTTGTCCTGTTCTCTTCCCCATTGGGTGGCGGTTGCTACCGGGCCTTAATGGCAAACAGCGGCTGGCCATATTCCACCGGCTGACCGCTCGCGGCGATCCGCTTCACTACTTCGCCGGCGACATCGGACTCAATTTCATTCATCAACTTCATCGCCTCGACGATGCAGAGCACCTGGCCCACCTCAACCTGATCTCCGACGGCCACAAACGCCGCCGTCCCGGGTGAAGGCGACTCGTAGAATGTCCCTACGATGGGCGACTTCACCTCGTGCAGGGCCTCCACCGGAGCCGCTGCAGGCACGCTCTCGGTAGCCTCGGCAGAGGTCGCTGCAACCGGCGCAGCGGCAGGGGTCGAAACCATCAGCCTGCTGAGATGCGCGAGGTCGATGCCAGCGCCTGCAACCGCAGGCTCGCCCGCAAACTTGATGCGGACCTTGAGGTCGTCCTGTTCCATGTCGAACTCGGCGATCTCGTTCGCCTTCAGAAATTCGACCAGTTCGCGAAGCTCTTGCAGCTTATTTCCGTCCATCTAGTCTCTCCTGTGCCTGTCGCGGCACTCTAGCAATTACAACTCGATCCAGGCCTTCACGCTTGGCGTCAGAACTTCGCCTCCCGTTGCGGTTACCAGAATCATGTCCTCGATCCGCACCCCGAACCTGCCCGGCATATACGCACCGGGCTCGATCGTGACGACCATTCCCTGCTCTAATGCCTGCGTCTGCTTCGCCGCAAGCCTCGGCCCTTCGTGAATCTCCAGCCCGACACCGTGTCCGGTTGAATGGCTAAAATATCTTTCCAGCCCAACCTTCCGCAACACACTTCGCGCCGCTTCATCAACCTCGCCGGCGGTCACGCCCGGGGCCACCTTCGCGACCGCGGCCTCTTGCGCTTCCAGAACCGCATCATACACTTCTCGCTCGCCCGGAAGCGCTTTGCCCATATGGACGGTGCGCGTCATGTCGCTCGCGTACCCATCCACCATAACCCCAAAATCGAGCGTCACGAAACCTCTGCGCGGCAGCTTCGCCTGCGTAGCGCGGCCATGCGGCAGCGAGCTTCGTTCTCCGCTCGCAACGATTGTCTCGAACGACATCGCCTCTGCCCCGGCCAGCCGTGCCGCATGTTCCAGTTCCGCCGCCACGGTGATCTCGGTCAGCCCCAATTGCATATAGCTGAGCATTCCGTCGAACAAGCGGCAACCCAACAGGGCTGCCTTGCGCATTGTGGCAATCTCATCGGTATCCTTGATCTCGCGCAGCCGGGCTACCATCGGTCCCGCAGCCTGAAACATACCCCGGCGAACTTTCGCGGAAACTGCCTTGCGCATTCCCTCCAGCGCGGCCACCGTCGTCTGGGCAGCGTCGAATCCACACCGCCGCACACCGGCGTTCTCCAACCACTCGCAGGCCGCTGCGACCGCCGGTTTCTTCGCGATCACTACTCGCGTTCCCGCCGCCTCCACTTTGGCTTGAGCGGTGTATCGCCCATCGGTAAACAGCACGGCGCGTCCACCGGCCAGCACTAGGGCCGCATTCGACCCCGTAAACCCGCAGAGATAGCGTACGTCCGGCAGATGCGTCACCAGCAGGCCGTCCATCCCGGCAGCCCTGGCCGTGGCCACAGCCCTCTTCTTTCGCAAGCTTAAACTCATCACATTGATTCTACCGAACTTGTGCGTTGAAATTAGCTTGGGAGTCTTATAACCCGGTATCATGACCTATGCCCGGCTCCTCCCCCGTCCCATCGCCGCGCTTTACCCGCCGCCACTTTCTCATCGGCTCGGGAGCCACGGCGGCAGGTCTTGCCCTCTATTCCGGAGAGATCGCCCGACACGAGATCGATCTCGTCCCCCAGACCCTTGCCATCGCGAACCTCCCCAGAGCTTTCCACGGTTTCCGCATCGCTCAGATCAGCGACATCCATCTGGACGAATTCACAGAGCCTTTTTTTCTAGAGCGCGTCGTCCACCACGTCAACGCGCTGGCAGCGGACATGGTTCTGCTCACCGGGGACTTCGTCACCCACGGCTCCCTCAGCTTTATGGTCGGACAGCGCGCAGCCCACCGCTGCGCCGAGATCCTCAGCACCCTGACCTGCCCCCTGCGTTATGCCTGCCTCGGCAACCACGACACCTCCGTCGGTGCTTCGCTCGTCATCAGCTCTCTTACCGGCAACGGCATCCCGGTCCTCGTCGACCAGCACATACCCATCGAGCGCAACGGCTCCCGCTTCTGGCTTTGTGGAGTCAACGATCCCGGCACCACCAATCCCCGGCTTGACCTCGCCGTACCGCCGCTGCCCGACGCGCCCGTCGTCCTCATGGCCCACGAGCCCGACTACGCCGACGCGGTACTCCAGCATCCGCGCGGCAAACTCGTCGATGTCATGCTCGCCGGCCATACCCACGGCGGTCAGGTCCGGCTTCCCTTCCTCGGCGCGCTAGTACTCCCGCCGATGGGAAAGAATTACGCCGAAGGGCACTTCCAGATAGGGCACATGCAACTCTATGTCAACCGCGGCATTGGCACGGTGGGCGTCCCCTTCCGCCTCAACTGCCCACCGGAGATTACCATCTTCACGCTGCAGTCCGCGTAAGAGATTGCCCGGAAGCGCGGATTATCTCGGTCAGTCTGATATTGGGGCAATACCACCCACGCAACGAGCGAGCCATTACCGAGCCCGCCCTGCCGGTTTTTTCTGCCTGGACGTCACTTTTACGGGAGCCGATGGTTTTACGCCCGACTTCTCATCCATCCAGGCATCCAACAGGCTTTTCTTGAATCGCCAGCGGTTGCCGAGCTTGAACGCCGGGATGAATCCCTCCGACGCATAACGATACAGCGTATCCCCACTGATGCCCAGATACTCCGACGCCTGCCGGATATCCATTACCTCGCGTGTCGCCGCCTGTGCCATGCCAGCCATTAGAGAACTCTCCCAATCCCCAAGATAAAGCGGGGAAAAACCGGACTAACCCAATCAATCCGGCACGTTCTTTGTACCCCCATCCTGCTTCCCGGCACAACAAAAATCCCCCGAGGCGAACTGCTGCTAATAACTAATCTGTAACCAACAACGCGACTCCATCTCTTTAGTCGAACTGTACCCGCAGCGATGAGGGGAAGGGACCGGCGAACTTGAGCGTGCCGGCGTCGCCATCTGCCCGTCTCAGGTTGCCACGCTGCAAAAGGGGCTTCAGGATACCGGGAATCTGCACCTGGTTGATGTATTGTCCGAAGCAGGTGTGGAGTCCCACACCCCAATGCATATAGTTGTACGCCAGCCGGTCGATCCTAAACTCCTTCGGAGATTCCACCACACGCTCGTCAAACATGGCCGACTGGGTCGCCGCCAGTACGGAGGTTCCCGCGGGAATGCGCGTGGCGTGCATTTGTCCTTTTCCTACGACATACTCCTCGGCAGCCACCCTGAAGACTCCCGGGTTGTTCGGATGAAAGCGCAGCGCCTCGAAGACGTACTGCGCAAATGTGGCGTCGTCCCCCGTCCGCGCAGCGACCTGCGCCTTCGCCAACTCGGCGGGCCGCTTCAGCAGTTCGTCGAGTGCCTGCGCGCAGCATTTGGAGGTGGTTGGAATCGCGCCAACCAGCAGGCCGAGCAGGTTATTGCGAATGTCAACGTCCGTCATTCCGGGAAGACCCGCAGCCTGCAGCGCGAGGCAACGCGTCAGCACCGTGTCTTCCCGCTTTGACGCGTCCTGACTCTTCACCTCTTTGATCGCGTCATCGAGCCACGCCCGGGTGCGGGCGGAAGCGTCTCGTGCCGCGGCATCGACAACAGGATCGTTGTTCAGGTCGGTGAAGAGATATTGGAAGATGGTGCTAGCCCAGGTTGCTACGTCCGTCTCTGAAACCGGCTTCGTGCCGAAGTACGCGCCTACCAGCCGCGTAGGAACGACCAAACCCAGTTGAGAGACGACATCCAGACTGCCCGCCGCCGAATCCACAATCGACCTCGCCGCATTCGCGACGAAGGGGACAATAACATCGGCTATATCACTGCGTCGGATCACGGACCGCATGTGCGTCGTATCGCGTTCGTACTCCGGCGAATTCTGCATCCCCAGGAAGAAGTCGTTGCCTCCGGTGACCACGCGCATCTTCTCGCCATAGGTCACCTGAAAGACATCGTCGCGTACAAGCACGTCCTGCACATCGTCGAAGCGCGTAACCAGCGCGATATTCTTCACGATCAGCACCGGCTTGATGCGCCGCAGAATGGCGAAGGCAGGTTCAGGATTGTCGAGTGCGTGCTGCTTGGCACGTTCGAGCATCTCCATTACCTCGGACTCGACGTACGCAAGGTGAAAGCTGCCGGAGGATTCCATCTTCTCAAGCGTGCTCTTAAGATTGTCGATCAGGCTCATTCGTTCTCCTAGCGTGGGTCTACAAGGCTCAAGGCGATCATTCCAAGCGCGGTGATGCTGGGCAAAAAGAAATACTCTCCGCCGCGCAGCTCAACGAAGTTCGGCATATTGCTACAGATAAACGGTGGATTCTCCGGTCTGGTATCGCCTTGCACGACAAACCTGCCGCGTCCGCCGTGATTGCCGATCAGCATGTCCTTATCGTTTCCCAGATGTGCATCGTTGCCATAGCCGATCCACTGCTGCTGCACAAACTCAAACTGGCGGGAGATGCTGGCGTTGAGCGCCATGAAGATAACCCCGCGATCCTCCGAGTCGGAGACCGGCTCGCCCTCGGGAACAAAGGCTCCATAGGGCAGCCCGCGACGGGTGATGCGGCGGCGATCGATCAGCTTGCCATGGAAGCCGAAATCGTCGCGTGGATGTACCCGCCGGATATGAGCGCCAAGCGGACAGCGAGTACCTTCGGGGTCCGCACCGTAGGTGAAATTAGTGCTCCGCTTCGGGTCCTGTGTAAGGGGGAAATCCGGCTTGTCGGGAGATAGCTCCAAAGGGGTCCCATCTCGCCAGCGGCCGATAAATTTAGCGGCGAGTTTCTCCCTGCCGCCGCCATACAACGCCGCCTGTTCATCCAGGTAAGCGCGGAAGGTTGCGAGATTCTGGTGCAGCTTCCGATACACCATGAACGTCCCATTGGCTGCAAGCAGATGAGGGACCGGCGCCACCGGTAATTCGCCCGCCTCATCGGCGTACCCAAGCAGCAACTCTCCAGTCGCTAGTGGCGCCCAGGTTCCATCCGCCAGCAGCTTGCCCTGGCCCGGCTGCGAGCTACGCTCGACACCCAGATACTCCGGATTTCCAAAGCCGTCGGTGTAACCGAAGTGTTCGCGCGTTGTCGGCTTACCATCGATCACCACGGCAGCGGCATCCTGTGAACCGAGCAGGGTCGCTCCGCCGCTCTCCTGTATCGTGGCCAGCAACTTTACGCAGCGCGCTTCCAGCGCCTCCGGCGATTTCGCATTGACGCCCAGCCACATATGAACCCGGTCGCTGCGCCAGACATCATCCCAGCGCTCCGGCGCATTCAAGCCGGTATCGCCCAGAATCCCGGAGCGCTTCTTCATGCCGTCCTGAAACTCGACAGGAAAGGTAATCAGCGTAGCAAGTGGCAGATTCAGCGCCACCAGTCCCTTGTGCGTAAACGCAATGTTCATGGTGCTTTCCGGCTTGCCGCCGTCCCAGCGCTGGCCAGTCGTCACCTGTCCCAGCAATTGCCCAATCATCTTGCGCGCACGAGTCGCATCTTCAAGATGCAGGAAGAGATACCGCCCAACCGGCAGGTTGTATCCCCGCAGAACGAATCCCTGAATGTCTGTCGAGTTCAGCTTACTCATTTCGACCGCCAGTCTTGATATCGCGAGCGATTCCACCTGTCCCCGGCCCGGGAATGGGCTCCGAGCGCAGTTGGGCGACGAACTGTACGAACTCAGCCTGCAGCCGCGCCGGTTCCATCCCCTGATGGTTTGCGATAAAATCCGCCACGGCGCTTCGCGTATGCAGAGCACGCAACGTCTCCGGAAGCGACTTATCGTTGATCGCCGCGAAGTAGAACGTTGTGTCGAGTTGACAGGCCTTCATATAGTCGATGAAGGCCTGCCGATTGGCTGCGCCCGGATAAGCGACACAGTGACCCCAGATCGAATCCAGTTGTTCCGGCACATGGTCGGCCAGGCCACCCAGGTAGTCGTCCAGTTCGCCGTCGAAGTTGGACTCGAGCACCAGGTACTTCGACTTGAGATGCTCTTCACACGCGGGCATCCCAACATAGATGACGTCGTCCATCACCACCAGCCGGGCAAGATGTGTGCCCGGCGCAAGCGCAAAGGGACTCCTGTCATCGGTCGCCAGACTCGCAAGATATTTGCGAATTTGCAGGTCGTGCGAAGGCGTCGCCTTCTCATCGTCGATGATGGGCGAAAGAATCGTAAGGCCGTAGAGACTGCCGCTCTTATTTGGCATGAATTTTCCCTAGAACACGACGGGGGCGTCGCCCGTCTCGCCCAGATGCGCCTGCACCTGGATCACGAAGTGGAGATAAGCCTCCTCGAACTGCGCCGGCGTGTAGTCCTGAGCGCGCAAGCTAAGCGCATCCAGTGAAGCCTGCACAATATGAGCAGACTTGAGATCGTTTGCCGTGGCCCGAGGATAGGCAGTGTAGTAGTAGTCCGTGTCGAACTGTACCTGTGCGATGTAATTCTTGAAAGGGGTCACAGGCACGGAGCCGGGAAACTTTTCGCTCCAGCGCCAGATCAGGTTCAGGCCACGGCTCAGCACCGCCGAAAACGCATCGATATATTGATTCCACGTCCCGTTGAAGTTGCTGAAGAACAGAAGATAGTCGTACTGAAGCTCTTCTCTTTTCTGCCCATTGCCCAGAAAAGGGAAACCCCTGCGCGGCAGAACGACCCAGCGCGCGAATTCGATGAAGGACAGATTAATCAAGTCCTGTTGCAGCGGCTTCACGCGCCCGAGCACAAAGAAGAATCCGCGCAGAATCCATGTCTTCCATGGCTTCATAGGCGTGATCGCATTCATGGCATAGACTTTGCCGTTGATATTGCTCATAGGTTCAGGCTCTCAGTATTGCCAGCTACCTTAGCATGAACATGGCACAGTGGGCGATACGAATCTGCTGCTATCCCGATGTTTCCAAAGGTGTGTGGCGACTCTGCGACCCTACGGGCGAGGTGCCGTTCCACCCACCCAATAACTCGTTCGTGCTGCGACATCAAGAGTCGTCTGCGGCTGATGGAATACCTGGACCTTAATCGAGTGAAATCCCGGCACATTCGCAGAAGGATGAAAACTCAGGATATAGCGATTGGGGATATGGTTTGCCAGGGTCGCCAACTGTCGCTCCAGGTCGCGCTTGTCGTTAAACCGCACGTGTTCACCGCCAGACAACTCCGCTACCTCTGCAGCCGTGTCTTTACGCATCGCTTTTAAGGCGACGCCCAAAGGTGTTCCCAGATCGAACGTATGCAGCAATGGCGGCAGATTGGGCGAGAGCTGGTACGGCGGGTTTTCGTGCCGAGGCTTGGTGAACTGGTCTTTCAGCCACGTCTTTTCAGGCGAGAACGTAATGCTGTAAATGATCGTGTCGCTCTCTCCCAGGCGGCGCACTACGTCTTCCGCACGGGCTCTACTTCCATCATCCTGCGATTGGCTGAACAGGAGGAGAATACGGCGGGCACTCGCCGGTTGCTGCTTGAGCAGGCCGATGCCGTAGTTCACCGCGTCGACGATCGCCGCGCCGCTATCGCCATGACCGGGATTCGTAAAGGCATCCTTCAGCTTTTCAACGTTGTCCGTAAAATTCCACATCTCTTCCGGTTGGCTATCAAACGTCACTACCGCAACATGGTGCTTTGAACTCCCCATCATGTAATCGAGCATCGTGTCGAGATCACGATAATTCTGAAACTGACGAAGTGCTGCCCCGCCTATTTGTAGAAGTACTACAACAGAAAGGGGCTGGCGCTCGACCTCTTCAAGGGAGACTTTTTGTTCGACGCCATTGTCCGTAAGACGAAAGTCCTTTGCGCCTAAATTGGTCATAAGCTCTCCTGCTGGAGAGCGAACCAGGGTGGGGACAATCACCAGGGTCGACGTAGACGTAATGTCGGGTAGAGAGTTTTGCCCTGCGGGAGCACTTTGGCCGTGGCCAGGGCTGGCTATCAGCATCAGCATCGCGAGATAAAACATTCCCTTCACGATTCTCTCCCGATCGATACATCTCACCGCCGCGCAGGTCATATTTTACGAGCCATCTCAGTATTGCGCTCTTTTGCGTTGACAGTTCCTATTGAAGGATGGTGTACTCCTCGCTTATTACGCAACTGATATTGCACGGTAACCAATATATGGCCCAAATGATGGCCCTTCATTTTGGGAAACCGATGGAGAGAAAAGCGATGAAGCTTCCCTTTTACGCGCTGACGGTCGTGATTGGTATCGTCTTGACGGTACATCTGGCAATGAATGGCAAGGTAGGAGTAGCACTGAATAACCCGCGGGTGGGTAACGCGCTGTTCTGGTGCATTGGCGCTATAACCGCTCTGCTGATCGGCCTCACCGGTTGGGAGGCGGGCGCACTGAAGCCGCTGCGCGAGATCAGTCCGGTGCTGCTGATGGCTGGTGTCTTCGGCGCCTGCCTGGTCTTTGGCATCGCCTTCCTGATTCCTCGAATCGGAGCGGGCAAGCTGACCGTGATCATGCTAGCTGGGCAGATCGTCGGCGGTCTGATACTGTCGCACTTTGGATGGCTTGGTTCTCCGCGCGAACCCATCTCAGTGCATGGCTTTCTGGGAACGCTGGTCATGTTTGCAGGCGTCATTCTGGCCACGCGCTAAGCTGAACCATCCCTCGGGATGGAATCCGATTCAGAAGATTGGCTCAGACCTCTTTCAGGCCATGCTCTGGAAGGCCCGTGCAACCTGCGGCTTACCCCGGGCAGCGTCCACAAAGCTCTCGCGCTCGATCTTGAGCTTACTCTCTCCATTGCGCGGGCTTTGCTTGAGCTTCGCCGGCCCAGCCCAGGACTCTGCCTCGATCAAAGCCGCAGTGGCACGGTCGTAGCCCATTCGCTCCAAAATGGGCGTCTCCTCGCGGCCGGAGACGTCTACGGCACTCGGTTCCACGCTCGCGGACGCCGCTGCCTTTCCGTTCTCAGACGCACTCCCCGCCGACATCACCGACGCGGTAAAGTTCGCCGTCAGGCGCTGCACGCATTTTTGCCCGCACAAATGCTTCACATTCTTTCTGGAGATCTTCGGAGACTCCCACCCACGCAGTTTCAGCTCCCCACCCTGCTCATAGGCTACGAACCAGTGGCTCGTGGCCTCCTGCACTCAAGGTATGGAAGGAGAAGGCAGCGTATACGGCGTCCGATCACTGGGTGTTTGCTTCCGAGTTTAACTTCGGCAAGCAACCACTCTGGCCGGGGACTCTTTGGCGCAGGAATGTTGCCCCAGCAATCGAACGCGCCGGGATCAGCAAGCCGAAGTTAGGCTGGCACTCGCTACGCCGTAGCTACGCTTCCCTGCTCTTCTCCTCAGGAGCAAGTCTTCGAGTGAGCATGGAGCTTATGCGGCACTCCACAGCGGAGATGACGCTCGCAACATACGCGCAGACTGTCGGAGATGAGAAGCGGGATGCGGGTGAAAAAGTCGCCTTACTTGTACTGGAGGGAGGAAAAGCAGCTTAGGTGACCCATTCGTGACCCACGCTGCTTATTCAACTCTTTCGTGACCCACGATTTTCAGGCTAAGTGCTTGATTTCTTTGGTGGAGCTGAGCGGGATCGAACCGCTGACCTCCTCGTTGCGAA
>Ga0207674_10001927_pt1 | contig 26335 bp, 16 predicted proteins | sample KBSCornC72_FD_184303 | JGI IMG/M metagenome (GOLD analysis project Ga0207674, IMG submission 184303) | Corn rhizosphere microbial communities from Kellogg Biological Station, Michigan, USA - KBS Corn C7-2 (SPAdes) (version 2) | ecosystem: Host-associated > Plants > Roots > Rhizosphere > Soil ...
ACAACGCGCCGGGCGTGTCGCCGGCGCAGGGCGACTTCAACTACGACGGGGTCGTGGACTTCAACGATTTGGTGATCTTGGCGCAGCATTACAACACGAGCCTCCCCTTGGCCGCCGCCGCCCCTGTCGCCGCGCGTGTGGCCATCGCCATGCCGCCGCTGTCGGGCGTCATCGCGCAGGTGCGCAAACCGGCGCCGCCCAAACCGCCGGCGCCGCCGACGCGCGTTCCCGCGCCCGTCCGGCCACCGTCGGTATTCAACACCAAGCGGATCACCGACCGGAAAGCGCCGCCGCCGCCATCGCTATTCGCCTGACCGCGCGGTCACCGCCGGTGCTGGTAAATCCGTACGTAATCGATCAGGAAATACTGCGGCAGCGCCGTCGTCCGGTCCGGCGCCCCCGCCCAGTCGCCGCCGACCGCCGTGTTCAGGATCAGGTACATCGGCCCGGCGGGGACGTGCTCGGTGAGCACCTTGCGCTCCTCCCCGTCGATCAGCCAGCGGATCTGGCCCGGCGACCATTCGACCGAGTAGACGTGAAAGTCGGCGGTGAAGTCCGGGCCGTCGAAGTGGGACTGGCTCTGCTCCTGGTGCTTGCGCGTCCCCCAGTGGTGCGTCATGTAAACGCGCCGCGGCGCGTTCCCGAGCATTTCCATCACGTCGATCTCCGGCGGCCACTGGTCGCGCGGCAGCATCCAGATCGCCGGCCAGATTCCCTGCGTGCCGGGCAGCTTCGCCCGCACGTCCACCCGCCCGTAGGTGAACTCGAACTTGTTCTGCGTGCTGACCCGGCCGGAGATGTACGGCGCCGTCGACCGGCGGGCGTCATTCAACTCGCGCGTGCGCAGGACGAGGCTGCCGCCGGCGACGTCCACGTCGTCCGGGTCGTAGGAATTCAACTCCCCCGGAAACTGCGGCTTACCGTGCGTGTCGGCGACCAGCCACTTGTCCAGGTTCAGCCGCCGCCCGTCGAACTCGTCGTTCCAGACGAGCTTCCAGTGACCCGCCGCCGACGATGGGTCCTCCGCCCCGCCGCCCGGCCCCCGGGCGCCGCGCGTCAGCCACCACACACCCGCGCACGCCAGCAGCGGCGCCGCCGCCAGTAACACGAGGCGCACCACCGTCCGCCGGCCCGGCGAGCGGGCTTGCAATTGTCGAGAGGGGATGTCGGTCGTCGTCGTCGTCGTCGGCATCCTGCCGCCATGTGGTGTTACACCAGGTTCAGGTGCAGCGTGATGTTCCCCCACACGCCATCATATCCGTCCACCGCGATTTGGTAGACCGTGCCGGCCGTCACTTGGAACGTGACCTTGCTCGTCGTCGTCCCACCGGAGAGGCTGTCGTCGTTCGAAGCCACGGCGGTCAGCGCCGAAACGCTCGTTCCGGTGTAGACCGCGAGCAGCGTGTCGAAGTTGCTGCCGGCCGTGTCGATGGTCACCGTGCCCGAAGTCGGGGCGGTCCAGGTGAACCAGACCGACTTCCCGCCCGCGTTGCCGGCGTGGTTGGGCTCGCCCGCCTCCTTCGTCGCGCGCAGGCTGCTCGCCGTCGCCGTCAGCGAGGCCCCCGTGAGCACCGTGCGGTTGACGAAGTTATCGTTGGTCGGGCCGGTCAGCGCCTTGTACCCCGAATTGGATGCGCCCAAGCCGCTCGTCCCGCCGGCGTTCTTCGCCTTGACCCAGTAATAATAGGTCGTGCCCTGGACCGCGGTCAGGTCGTCGAAAGTCGTGCCGGTCACGTCGACGGCGGGGCTGATCTTGACCGCCGAGGAGGTCGAGTTAGTCGTGTTGCGCCAGACTTCGTAGGCCGTGGCGCTGGCGACGGCGTTCCACGTGACGCGGACGCGGTCGGTGAAAAGCCCGTCGCTGGCGGCGACGCCGGTCGGGGCGGCGGGCGCCGGCGGGATCAGGTTTAAATGCAGCGTAATCGCGCCCGACGCGCCGTTCTTCCCGTCCACCGCGATCTGGTACACCTTGCCCGCCGTGACGGTGAACGTCACCTTGCTCGTGACCACGCCCGTGGAGGCGTTGTCGTTGTTCCCGCCCGATACGGCGGTGAGCGCCGACACGCTCGTGCCGGTGTAGACCGCCAGCAGCGTGTCGAAATTGCTGCCCGCCGTGTCGATCGTCACCGTCCCGGCGGACGGCGCGGTCCAAGTCCACCAGACGGACTTGCCGCCGGCATTGCCGGCGTGTTTCGGCTCGCCCGTCTCTTTCGTCGCGCCGACGTTGGTGCCCGTCGTCGTGACCGCCGCGCCCGCCAGCGCAATGCGGTTGGCGAACTTGTCGTTCGACAGTTGCGCGACCACGTGCGCGACTGCCGCCGACGCGCTACCCGCGAACGCCGCGTCCCCGCCGTACACGGCCGTCAACTGGTGCGTGCCGACGGTGAGTGCCGCGGTGTTCAGTGTGGCGACGCCGGCGGCGTTCAGCGCGGCGGTGCCGATCGCGGTCGAGCCGTCCATGAACGTGACGCTCCCCGTTGGCGTCGTCGACCCGCTCGCCGTCGCGGCGACGGTGGCGGCCAGTTGCACGCTCTGCCCGAAGACCGACGGACTGGGTGAAACGGAGAGCCCCGTCGCCGATCCGGCAAGCGGCGCCACCTGCGTCACCGCAGAGCCGGTCGCGTCGAGGAAGTTGGCGTCGCCGGCGTAAATCGCCGTGACGGTGTGACTGCCCAACGTCAGGGAGTTGATCGCGGCGCCGGTAGCGACGCCGCCCGCCAGCGTTACCGGCGCGCCGAAATTCACGCCGTCGATCTGGAACTGGATCGTCCCGCCGGCGGTCCCCGCGCCCGGCGCGACGGCACTTACGCGCGCCGAAAACGTGACGGCCCGGCCCTGCCCGACGGTCGCCGGCGCGGTTACGGTCACTGCGCTGGTCGCCCGATTGATCGTTTGCGTCACCGCCGACGACGTGCTCGTCCGGAATGCGGCGTCCCCGCCATAGATCGCGCTAATCGAATGTGAACCGACAGACAACGTCGAAACGCTCAGCGTCGCCCGCCCCGTGCCATCGAGTGACGCGGCCCCCAGCATCGTCGCGCCGTCCATGAACGTGACGCTTCCGGTCGGCACCCCCGACGCGCCCGGCAGGGGGGCGACGTTCGCCGTAAACGTCACGCCCTGCCCCCACACCGCCGCCGGCGCGCCCGACGCCAGCGTCGTCAATGAATCCGACTGATCCGTCACCTGGCCCGGATACGAAAGTTGCCCCAGCGCGTTCGTCGTCAGCGGCGCGGCGGTCGCCGTCGAACCCAGCGGCGTCAGGCCGTACATGTCCTCGATCGTCCGCAGCAGGTTGAAGTGGTTCACCAGCGTGTCGTTCGTCCCCGGCACGACCAGCCGCGCGTCGCCGTTGACGATCGTCGTGATCCCCTCGGTCGGCGAACTGTCCGTCTCCTCCTCGTCGGTCGTAATGATCAACAGGCTGTTGTGCGACTTGGCCCATTGCAGGTAGGCGTCCATCGTCGCCTTCAGCCAGGTGTCCGCGTTCGACCTCAGGAAGTTGTATTCCGATGGGTCCGTCGCGTACGGCGCCTGCTCGTTCGAGCCGTGCGTGTTGTGTAGCGAATTGGGGATGACGAACGACACCGTCGGCAGCGCGTCGAATCCCGCCGCCGTGGTGGGGAAGCTGGCGAACGTCTTGTTGACCTGCGCGTTGGTCAGGGCGACCCCGCCGCGCGAGCCGACGTCCGTAAACTGCGCCATCGGGTTGTAGTTCCGCATGTACAGGTCGGGCGGCGCGCTGGGGTCGTTCGGGTCGCCGGCGATCCGCGTCGTCGTGTCCCCGTCGCGCGGCAGGCTTTCCGCGAAGCCGCCGAAGCTCAGGTACTGACCCGGACCGACCAGCGTGGAATTCAATACCTTCGCCAGGTTCGTCCCCGTGAACGTGTGGTTGTTCCCGTTGTCCGTAATGCCCTGCGTCGAGCCCGAGTAGAGCGCCAGGTAGTCCGGCAGACTCGGGTGCGCCACCCCGTGCGAATTCGTATAGACCAACCCCGACGCCGCGAGTTGGTTAAAGTACGGCATGTGCGCCACGTCACCGATCGCGTCGCTGGCGCGGTCTTCCTCGATGACGACGACGATGTGGTCGGGCCGCACGAGCGTCCCCGACAGCAGTTGCCGGTCCTCGAGCGATTCGAACAGCGCGCGCACCGCCCCCGAACTCGCGCGGCGCAGCCGCCGCGCACGCGACCCACTCACCCGGTCCACCCACGACGACATGGCATTTCTCCCGACGTTACTGGTAGTTACTGCGCGTCCATCAGTTCGTCCGACCCGCCGCCCGATTGCTCACGGGCGACGACCCCGTGTGGTTGACCGCGCGCACGTGATAGTAAAACGTCGTCCCGGCGGGCAGGGCGGTGTCGAGGAACGTCGTGCCATTGGCCCCGACGGCGCCGACCACCGAATACGTGCCGTTTTTCTTCCCCGACCGTTCAATGACGTACGACGACTCATACGCGTTGTTATCCGTCCACGCCAGTCGGATCGAGTTGCCGGTTACGGCGGTCACCGCCAGGTTCGTCGGCGCCGTAACCGCGTCGTACGGCATGACGTTTTCGATGACGAGCACGGCGTCCTGGAAATCGCCGTTCGTCGCCTCCTCCATCGTCACCACGTAGGTGTTGGGCACCGTCTTGCCGCTGGCCTTGCGAAATGGGAAGAAGCGCATCTTGTGCTGGTGGTCCGACGACGTGTCCCACGTGTTTTGCGCGTCGTCGCTGAAGACGTCACCGTGCGACTCGATCGGCCAATTCGAATAAAGCCCGAAGTTCAATGACCCGGGGTCGAAGGTCATCGTGCCGATCATCGCGGGCTGGAGCGTTTGGCCGTTCCCTTCGGGGATCGTAAACAACTCGCGCCGCGCGACGGCCCCTTTCGCCCGATACCAGCCGAACCGTGCCACCGGCTTGAAGTCCCAACTGTACGCCGCCAGCGGCGTCAGGCGGACGACGCCGGGCCCGGCCTTTTTCAGGAATTGCATCGGCACTTCGTCGCTGGGCGCCAGGCCGTCGATCCCGCTGGTGCCGGGCGTCGAATCCCCCACGCGGACCGGGATCTGCCACGTGTCGAGCACGTTCTGCAGGGATGGCTCGGCCGATTGGAATTGCCCCGCGGTTCCCAGCCCCCGCAACGTCACCGAGGCGACGGGTAGGTCCGGGTCGTTGCTCGCGATTTGCAACGTCGCGCCGCGCACCGCCGCCGCGGTCGGCGTAAACGTTACCTTAACGCTGGCGACCCCGCCCACGGCGAGCGTCGCCGGTAGTCCTTTCCGCCTGATCGTGAATTCCGCCGCGTCCGCGCCGGTAACCGCAAACGAACCGAACGCGACGGGGGCGGTCCCGGTGTTCCGCAGCGTGACGTACTGCGCGCGGCTCGCCGCGCCCTTGATTTGGCTGAAAACCAGCCGGCTCGCGTCCACGCTCAGGTTCGGCGTGCCGGAGAGCAGCAGGCGGGATTCCAGTTGTTCGATCTCCGACGACGACATCGAAAGCCTCCAATTTGCAATGTCCGCACCCTTCAAGATGCCACAGCTTTTCCGGTTGGCCAGTAAACGCGTCGATTGTCCCCGTTTTCCGGACAGGCCGGTGGTTAACGGACGTGGGGGCACTGTAATCCATTTTGTACCTTGCATCCGCGTAATTCCGCCACATACTATTTCGCAAGGAGTCGCACCGACCCTCACCGGTCGGGGCGTCTCGCTCAGTGGGTGTCCGAATAATTTAGGCCGCACGACGCGGCGCGCCCGACGATGATCCGTGGCACGGCTGACCAAGGCCTGTTGCGGTCTCTGGCGCGCCCCCGGAGCGGTCGGTTTTTGCAAATCGCAGTAAACCCATGAACGACATGATTCGAGAAATCAGCGGGCGCGCTGGGTCCGTGGTCCTGCGCAATGGCGGCGGGTACGAAGGCGTGGCGTCCGCGCCGGCGCAAGCGCCGGTGTTGCTCGACGTCCTGTGGCGCCGCCGCTGGACCTTTATCGTGACGTCGCTCGTCTGCGTGGCGGGGGCGGGGCTCTACCTCGCGCTGGCGACGCCGATCTATTCCGCCAGCTCGGCGGTGATGGTCCAACAGAACGCGCCCAAGGCCCTGGCGGACGGCCAAAGCGCGGGCCCGCTGTCCGAGACCTATCTGCAAACCCAGGCCGACGTGATGCGCTCCACTCCGGTGCTCAGCCGGGCGCTGGACGCGGTGCCGTACCACTCGATGCGCACGTTCGCCAAGGTGAAGGGGGACGCCGTCGAGTGGCTTCGCAAGGGGAGCGCGTTCAAGGTGGACGTGCCGCGCAAGTCGGACACGGTCGTGGTGTCGATGGAATCCCCCGACCCCGACGAGGCGGCGGCAATCGTCAACGCGGTCGTCAACGCCTACGTCGTCGAGCAGGCGCGCCAGAAGCACGCCACCGGCGACGAAATGGTCCGCGCACTGCAAAAGGAGCGCGAAGAGCTGCTCGCCAAGCGCGGCGGGATCGCCGACGGAATGCTCGAGATCAAGCGCGACAACGGCGTGATCTCCTTCAAAGAGGACAAGAGCAACACCGTCATCGAACGCATGACGACGCTGTCGACCTCGCTCACCGCCGCCGAGATCGCGGCGATGGAACTGCGGGCGCAGGAACGTGCGGTGAAGGCGGCGCTGGCGACGCCCGCCACGATCGCCGCCCTGGTGACCGCGCAGCAGGCGAAAGGCCGGGACGCCGGCGATCACGAATACGACGAGCTCCGCCGGCAACTGATCCAGACGTCGCTGGCGTTGTCGAGCAGCGTGCCGATGGTCGGGCCGAATCACCCGCGCGTGCTCGTGCTGAAGTCCGCGGTGGACGCCCTCAAGGCGCGCCTCGCCGAAAAGGAGCGGCAGATCGCCGACTCGATGCTGGCGGAGGTGTCCGCCCGGCGCGCCGTCGCCGAAGAGAAGGAAAACGGCCTGCGCGGCGCGCTGGTGGCGCAGGAGGGGCACGCGATGGACCTGACCCCCGCCGCCGCCGCCTACGCCCGACTCGAGACCGACCTTGACCGCATCCAAAAACGGTGCGACCAGATCGACGCGCGGATCTCGGAAGTCACCGTCAATGACGTCGACTCCGCCCCGCTCAATGTGCAAATCCTCGACGCCGCCCGCGCCCCGGAAACCCCCATCAAGCCCAGCCGCCCGCTCGTGCTGGGCGTGGCGCTGATGCTGGGCGCCGTGCTCGGGATCGGCCTGGCGATGCTCCGCGACTGGCAGGACACCAGCCTGCGCCGCCCCGACGAGATCGTGACGATCCTCGGCGTGCCGGTGGCCGCGACGATCCCGCGCATCAGCTCCCGCCTGTCGGCGGTCTGCCGCGGGCAGATCGTCCGCTTCGACCCGCGCTCGCCGATCGCCGAAGCCTACCGCTCGGTGCGTACGGCGCTTCACCTGGGCACGGCCGGCAAGTCCAGGACGATCCTGCTGGCCTCGCCCGCCGAAGGGGACGGAAAGTCCACCACCGCCAGCAACCTCGCGATCGCCTTCGCGCAGGCGGGCGAGCGGACGCTGGTCATCGACTGCGACCTGCGCGAGCCGGTGCAGCACCTGATCTTCGAGCGCGACGGCGCGATCGGTCTGTCGAACGTCATCGCCGGCCAGGCCAAGCTGAAGGACGCGATCGCGCCCACAACGGTCGCCAACCTTTACCTGCTCCCCTGCGGGCCAGTGCCGGTCAACCCCTCTGAGCTTCTCACGAGCAAGCGATTCTCACAGCTCCTGGCCGCGCTGGCGGACACGTTCGACCGGATCGTCATCGATTCGGCGCCGCTGACCGTGTTCAGTGACGCCCAGATCCTGGCGTCGTCCGCGGACGCGACCCTGCTGGTGCTCCGCATGAACCAGTCGAGCCGCGACCTCGGGGCCGCCGCGATGGAGCGCCTGGTGCGCGCCAACGCCAACGTCGCCGGCGCCGTCGCCAACGACGCGGCGGCGGGCAAACCGTACCGGAAGTACGGGGGGGCATGGCAGTACGCCCTGCCCGCCAACCGATATCTCCCGCCCGCCGAGGGCGCCGTGGACCGCCAGCCCGCCTTTGCCACGGCCCGCCTCGGCAAAGCCGAGGGATTGACGATCGCCGAGCCGCAGTGGTCGTCGGCTGCCGGTGAATGAGGACGATCGTCAGTGGACGAGGAAGTGACCGCGCCGAGTTGTGCGAGGACGTAGTAGGAAGATGAGTACGAGTTTTCAAATTGGGCTCGGCATGCCCGCGGTGGCGTCCACGGCGGCCGTCGCCAAGGTGACGCTCCCGGGCGATCGCCTGCGCGACCTGGGCACAGACGCCGGGTCAATCGTCGACCCGCCGGTATTAACGTCGGACCCGATGCCGGCGGGCGCGCACGGTATGGTCCTGCCCTGGGACACGCAGGACTGGAGCCGCCTGAACGCCGGCTCGATGGCGACACGCTTCCGCCGCGCCTTGCGCACGCGGGCCCCGTTCGTCCTGGCGGACGTGGCGGCGCTGGTACTGGCGGGCCTCGCGGCCCAGGGGTTAATGCGGCTCATCTACCCACCCGCCGCCGCCTGCCTCGGGCCGGCCGCCCCGCTCGCGCTCCTGCCGCTCATCGCCGCCTACGCCCTCAGCGCCCTCTATTCGGAAATCTGGGTGCACCCCGTCCTCGAATTCCGACAGCTTACGCACATCAGCACCGTCGGCCTCACCGCCGCCGCGATCGGCGGCATGCTCGCCTGGCCGTTCCCCCTCTGGTGCGCGGCGGCGTGGGTGGCCACCGTCGTCCTCGTCCCGCTCCTGCGCACCTTCGCCCGCTACTGCTGCGTCAACCGCGCGTGGTGGGGCTACCCCACGCTGGTGATCGGTAACGGCAGGGGGGCCGACGACGTCGCCCGCATGCTCATCGACGTCCCGCGGTCCGCCCTGCGGCCCGTCCTGATCACCGACCCGGCCGACGAATGCCGCAGCTCGATTCTACCGGTCGTGAACGACCCGGCGACGCTCGAGTCCCTCCTCCGCCGCCGCGGCGTCACCCACGCCGTCGTCTCGCTGCCGAACTTCTCGATGGCCCGACTGACCGAAACGCTCGACCGGTACAGCGGCCTCGTGCCCCACCTTCTCGTGCTGTCCGACACGTCCACGTTGCCCACGCTCTGGGGCGCGTCCCGCAGCCTCGGCCGCCTCAGCGGCATCGAGGTCCGCAACGGCCTCCTGATGTCCACACTCCAGGGGGTCAAGCGCGCGCTCGACCTGCTCGTCGTCGCCACGGCGCTCTCGCTGAGCCTGCCCGTCCTGCTGCTGATCGCCGTCGGTGTGAAGCTGACGAGCAAGGGCCCGATCTTCTACGGCCATTCCCGCATCGGCCGCCACGGCCGCAAGTTCAAAACCTGGAAGTTCCGCACGATGTTCACCAACGGCGACGAGATCCTCCGCGATCACCTCGCCCGCATCGCTTCCGCCCGCGACGAGTGGCGAACCGACCAGAAACTCCGCCACGACCCGCGCGTCACCCCCTTCGGCCGCTTCCTCCGCAAAACCAGCCTGGACGAGTTCCCCCAGCTCTGGAACGTCCTGCGCGGCGACATGAGCATCGTCGGTCCCCGCCCCATCGTCGAAAGCGAGGTCGTCCACTACGGCGACGTCTACCGTCTCTACACGTCAGTCAAGCCGGGCGTCACCGGACTCTGGCAGGTGTCCGGCCGCACCAACCTGAGCTACCACGACCGCGTGCTGCTGGATCAGTTCTACATCCGCCACTGGTCCCCCTGGCTCGACGTCTACATCCTCGCCAAGACCGTGGTCGCATTGTTAAAGCGCGACGGCGCTTATTGAACCCGCGTAGCGGCTGCACCGCGCAGGTGCGCGCTTTCGATCGCCGACGGAAATGAAGCACGAAGGCAAACATGTTCTCTCCCACGCCGCGATCTACCTCGTCGCGCGCGGCGTGCCCGGCGTCGTCGCCTTCCTCGCGATCCCGCTCTTCAGCCGCCTCCTCTCCCCCGCCGACTACGGCCGCTACGCCCTGGTCGTGGCCGCCGCCGGGCTGGGCAACGCACTCCTGTTCCAGTGGCTCCGCCTGTCGCTCGTTCGCTATCAACCCGTCTACAAGGACGAACCCCAACGCCTCCAATCCACGCTCCTCGCCGTAACGCTGATTCTGATCGGCGTGACCGGCCTGATCGCGGCGCTGGCGTACGCCGTTCCCGCGCTGAGACTCTGGCGCGCCGAAGCCGCGGCCGGCTGGCTGATGCTGGCGGCCCAATCCCTTTTCGAACTCTGCTGCGAATCCGCCCGCTCCTCCCTGAGGCCGTGGCGCTACATGGTCATGCAGGTCGCCCGATCGTCGGCGATCATCGCCCTGGGCGTCGGCCTCCTGCTCATCGGCTGGGGCTGGCTCGCCCCGCTGGTCGCCGGCGTGACCGGAATGTCGGTCGGCATCGCCTGGACCTGGGGCACTGACTGGTCCCGAATTCGTTTGGGCATCGACCGAGAGGTCATCGCACGCCTCGCCCAATATGGCATCCCGCTCTCACTCACCGTCGCGCTGACCGTCGTCATCAGCAGCTCCGACCGCTTCCTGATCGCCGCCTACCTCGGCGAAGACGCCGCCGGCCTCTACAGCGTCGCCGTCGATTTCACGAGTCAGACCCTCACGCTCCTCATGCTCGCGATCAACATGGCCCTGTTCCCCATCGCCGTCCGCGCCTGGGAAAACCACGGCCGCGAAGCCGCGCAGGAACAAATGCGATCCAACGCCGCGCTCCTGATGGCGGTCGGCCTGCCGTGCGTCGTCGGCCTGGCCATCCTCGCGCCGGGCGTCGCCCACACCTTCCTCGGGAACAACTTCCAGGCCACCGCCGCCCGCATCATTCCCCTCGTCGCGCTGGGAGCCTTTCTCGCTGGGTTCAAGGCGTACCACTTCGACGCCGCCTTCCAGTTCGCACACCGCACCATCTACCAGGTCTGGATCGTCCTGGCGGCGGCGATCGTCAACGTCGCCCTCAACCTGATTGCCATCCCCCGCTGGGGCATCAACGGCGCCGCCGGCGCGTCCGTGCTGGCGTACGTCATGTCGATCGCCCTGACCGCCTGGCTAGGCCGCCGGCACTTCGCCCTGCCCTTCCCCATCGCGCCTTGTGCCCAAGTGTTATTGGCCGCCGCGGCGATGGCGGCGGCAATCCTGCCGTTCCGCGACGTACTCAACCCGTATGCGGTCGCAGCCCAAGTGGCGGCCGGCGCGACGATCTACGCCGGCGTGCTCCTGGCGACCAATTTTCTCGGACTCCGCTCGGCCATCGCTCGGCGGCTGTTTACGGGACGCGCCGCAAGCATTGACCTCGATGCCAACCGTTTGGCGGAGGCCCAATGGCGTTGAATACTTCGCCAACCACCATGAGCCGCATCTGCATGTACACGCCCTCCGCCGAGGGGGGCATGGCCCAGTACGCCTGGGAACTCTTGCACGCGCTCGCCGCCGCGCGCCCCGATCACCGCTTCGAGCTCGTCTCGGGCTCGGACCTCGAGCCGCAGTTCAAGTCCGCCGCCTACACCGTCAGCGCGGTCCTGCCCCCACTCCGCCACCGCAACGAGTTCCGCTGCCGCGCGACCTGGGTCGCGAGTCGCCTCGCCCACTATCCCCGCCGCGAGTGGGCCTTCCTCCGCTGGCTCAAGCGCCGCCCCGACATCGACGCGGTCCACTTCCAGGAATGGACGCCCTGGCTCGCCGCCCCGCAAATCCGGCGCATCCAACGAATGGGGAAAAAAGTCTTCTTCACCGTCCACAACGTCGTCCCCCACAAGTACCCGCTGGGCGTGCCCAAGGCACTGATGAACCGCTGGATTCGCAACGCGTGCCTGGCGTGCGACGGCCTCTTCGTCCACACCGACCCACTTGCCGCGCAGTTGTCCGCCTCGCTCGGCGAGCCCCACCCGCCCATACAGGTCGTCCCCCACGGCGTCTGGACCGTGCGCGACAACGCTAACGGCCCGACCATGCGCGATCGTCTTAGCTGGAAGAAACTGCTCTTCTTCGGCTCCATCCGCCGCAACAAAGGCCTCGATGTCCTCCTGCGCGCCGCCGAGCACCTCCCCGGCTATCAAATCACCATCGCCGGCGAACCGCACGAGCAACAGTATTACGAGGAGGAGATCCTGCCCCTGATCGCGTGGCTGCGCACGGCCGGCGTCTCCATCGACCTGCGCCCCAGGTTCACCCCCGACGATCAAATCCCATCGCTCTTCGCCCAACACAGCGCCGTCATGCTGCCCTACACCAGGGATTTCGTCGCCCAGAGCGGCGTGATCTTCATGGCCCTCGCCCACGAGATGCCGGTCGTCGCCAGCGAAGCAGGGGGCCTTCGCGACCTCTTCAACAACTACCGCATCGGCGAGATCTTCCACGATCACACCCCCGAGTCCCTCGCGGCCGCGGTGAAATCCCTCCACGCCGCCCCCGACCCCGCCGCCCTCCTGCGCGAGATCCGCCAGGCGCGCCAGCGCTTCTCGTGGAAGGCCGCCGCCAACGCCACACTGGCCGGCTACGCGCGAGCCGGAGAAGGGAGGAGCGCGGCAAATGATTGCGCCGCTCAAACAACCCCCGCGCTCTGAGTCCGCCCTTCGCGCGCCTGCCGACGCCACCGCCCTCATCGGCGGCGACCGCGCCGTCGCCCTCCTCGTCGGCCTGCTCGGCTTCTTCTGCTGCATCCCCTACCCCGCAATGCCGATCGGCAACGCCTCGGCCCTGCAGATCGGCAGCGTGCTGAGCCTGCTGCTCGCCGCGCCCGTCGCGATGATGTCGTGGCGCGCCCGCCCGTTTTGGATCCTGCCCGCGCTGCTCGCGCCATTGCTGATTTCAGCAGCGAAAGTCGCCGCAACCGGCGACGGCGATCTGCCCCTGGCGATCAAGTCCGTCATTCCCTGGACGCTCTGCGGGCTGACGCTCCTGATCCCCCAGATGTACGCCCGCCGGTTCCTCCTCCCCATGCTCACCGGCATCGCCGCCGCAACCGTGCTGCACGCGGTGATCGGCCTCTGGCAGCTCTACGCCTTCTCCAACGGCGTCTTCCCCATCCCGCAGCTCTACGTCAACCAATCCTTCCTCAGCGTCCAGGAAAACGCGACGACGATCGCGAAATACACCCGCCGCCCCTTCGGCCTGTTTCCGGAACCGTCGGCCATGTCCAGCTCACTTGCACCCTGGGTGCTCCTGTTCGCCGCCTACTTCTGCGGCGTCATCCGCCTGAACAAAACGCCATCCCGCGCGCAGCGAGCGCTCTTCGCAACCGCCACCGTCGGCGGGCTCGGCCTCATCATCCTCTCCCAATCCGGACACGCCGCCGTCACGCTCGCGGCGCTGATGCTCTTCGCCGCCGCTTGGTTCGTCCGCTGCCGCGCGACACTCTCCACATACGTCACGCTCGTCGTCGGCGCCGGCGTCGTGCTGCCCGTCGTCGTCTACTTCGCCGCCGTCTCCCTCGGCAGTCGCGTCGGTGGCGGCGACATGGGCAACAGCTCCTGGGAAGAACGCTCCACCTCCCTCCGCCTAGGCTTCGCGCTATTGACCAGCGGCGATTTCGCCCAGGCCCTCTTCGGCATGGGCCCCGGCGCCTCCAGCCCCGCCCTTTGGGCCGCCGCCCAGATCGAAGCCGTCTACAGCGTCGTCCTCACCTACCTCTACGAGACCGGCCTCGTCGGCTTCTTCGCCTGCTGCTGGATCACCCAGTACCTCCTCCGCACGGCCAAGCGCGCACGCTTTAACCTCGCCTACCTCGCCATCCTCTTCGTCTGGTTCGTCGGCCTGACCGTCACGACCAGTTATTCGCAACTGCTCTCCCTCTGGCTGACCCTCGGCCTCCTCAGCGTCTGGCCCGAAGTCTGCTCTCAGGAAACGGCGACCAATGTCGCCAACCCCCCGTCAAGATTCACCACCCGCGCCCGGCCCGAATCGATCGGCACCCCCGGCTATCCGATCGCACCCGAAGCCCGCATCAACCGGGGGATCACACAGTGACACCACCAACCGTCGCCATCCTCTACCCCGGCGAAATGGGCACAGCCCTCGCCACGCTTTTACGCACCCGCGACATCCGCGTCGTAACCACCCTCGACCAGCGCAGCCGCGACACCGCCGACCGCGCCCGCGCCGCCGGCATCGAAATCCTTCCAAATCTCGACACGGTGATCGCCACCGCCAACGTCGTCCTCTCCGTCGTCCCCCCCGGCGCCGCCGCCGACGTCGCCCGCGATTACACCGCCCTCGCCCACCTCGCTCCGCCCACCGCCATTTACGCCGACGTCAACTCCGTCCGCCCCGACCTCGCCCGAGAGCTCGCCGACACCCTCGACTCCCTCGGCGTGCGCTTCGTCGACGCCGCCATCAACGGCCTCGCTAAAAACCTCGCGACCACCGGCACCCTCTACCTCAGTGGCCAACACGCCGCCGACCTCGCCCCGCTCTTCACCGGCGTCGTCAAAAACGTCCACGTCCTCGGCGATCAACCCGGCCAGGCGTCCGCGATGAAAATGCTCCTCGGCGGACTCTCCAAAGGCGTCTGCGCCCTCTTCACCGAACTCGCCCTCCTAGCCGAGCGCCAGAACGCGCTCCCCGACTTCGCCCAAGCCGCCGCCGCCGTCTACCCCGGCATCTGGACCCTCGTCCAGCGCATGCTCCCCACTTACGCCCAGCACGCCCCCCGCCGCGCCACTGAAATGGGCGAACTCGAACAAACCGCCCGATCCGCCGGGCTCGAACCCTGCCTCATCGCCGCCATCCGCCAGCTCCACGAGCAACTCGCCGCAACCCCGCCGACTGCCCACGACGACGTCGTCCCCCTGATCCGGCAACTCGCCGAAACCGGCCTCCTCACCGCCGCCCCCGCACCGGCCGAAATGATCCATAGCGCCTTAACCGAAGGAACAAATCATGGCCAATAAACCCCGATCCGCCCACCTCCACCCCGGTCCCGGTTTCCGCGTCAAAACCGCCTTCCGCCGCCCGGCGGCCGACCTCATGGCCGGCTTCGCCCAGTTCCCCACACCCGATATTTCCGATCAGCTCAACCGCCTCTACGCCGTCAACCCCGGCATCCACTGCCTCACCAGCGACCGCCACCGCGTCTGCGGCCCCGCCTGCACCGTCAAGGTCTTCCCCGGCGACAACCTGATGGTCCACAAGGCCCTCGACATCATCGAGCCCGGCGACGTCATCATCGTCGACGCCGGCGGCTCGTCCATGAACGCCGTCCTCGGCGACCTCATCTCCACCAAGGCCAAGCACCGCGGCGCCGCCGGCTTCGTCGTCGACGGACTCGTCCGCGACCTCCAGAACATCCAGGAACTCGACTTCCCCGTCTTCGCCCGCGGCACCACACCCATCGGCCCCCTCCACCGCGGCCCCGGCGAGATCAACTTCCCCATCTGCTGCGGCGGCGTCGTCGTCAACCCCGGCGACCTCATCGTCGGCGACGCCATGGGCGTCGTCGTCGTCCCCCAGGGCATCGCCGAAGAACTCCTCGGCCGCCTCCGCCAGCACGAGGCCGCCAACGCCAGCTACTTCGAATCCGTCAAGCGCGGCAACTTCTCCAACGCCTGGGTGGACAACATCCTCGTCGAGCTCGAGTGCCCCATGGTCCGCGACAACGCACCGGCGGCGCCTATACCGCACTCTTCACCCAAACCCGTCCTCTCCCAGGCCGGCGACGACGTCCCCAACGCACTCTGAGAATCCGCCGTGTACAACCCCCTTACCCATTCTCTCGTTCTCCGCGGCATGTCGGCCCTCGCCATGGCCCGCGCCTTCCTGCGCTACCGCAACCCCCGCCGCCGCGCCATCGGCGCCCACCACACCGCCTTCTACGAGCGCGTCTGGCGCGAGGCCGCCACCGAACTGGGCGCCACGTTCAAATCCCTCGGCAGCGGCATCGTCGAGATCGAGCTCGACGGCGTCCGCACCCGCGCCGTCGAAAACACCTCCGCCATCGATGACCCCGTCACCATCACCCTCCTCGCCGACAAGCCGCTCACCTACCGCATCCTCGCCCAGCAATCACTCCCCACCCCGCGCCACGCCGTCTTCTCGCTCAAACAGATCAACAACGCCATCGCCGTCCTCCGCGACATCGCCCGCGATTGCGTCGTCAAACCCGCCCGCGGCACCGGTGGCGGCCGCGGCGTCACCACCGGCGTCCGCACCCCCTCCCAGCTCGCCCGCGCCGCCGCCTGCGCCGCCGTCTACGGCGACCACATCCTCATCGAAGAACAGATCCCCGGCGACAACTACCGCCTCCTCTTCCTCGACGGCCAGCTTCTCGACGCCTTCGTCCGCCGCCACCCCACCCTCGTCGGCGACGGCCACTCCACCGTCGCCCAGCTCGTCCGCGCCGCCAACGACGACCGCTCGCGCCACGGCGCCGGCAAGTCCCAGGTGCTCCTCACCATCGACCTTGACGTCCGCCACACCCTCGCCCGCCAAAACCTCTCGCTCCGCTCCATCCCCGCGAAAGACCAATCCGTCACCCTCAAGACCGTCGTCAACGAAAACCTCGGCGCCGACAACACCACCGCCACCCGCCTCCTCTGCCCGGCCATCGTCGAACAGTGCGCCACCGCCGTCCGCACCCTGGGCGTCCGCTTCGCCGGCGTCGACGTCATCACCACCGACCCCGCCGCCCCCCTCGGAAGCGAAACCGGCGGCGTCATCCTCGAGGTCAATGCCCCCCCCAACTTCTACTACCATTACAATAAGTCCGACGCCCGCTTCCCCGTCGCCCGCCACGTCCTTCGCCGTCTCCTGATCGACAACGACCCCGCCGCGGTCCCCACTTGGGCGACCGCTACCGCCGCCGGAGCACTCGCATGAAAACCCCCGGCTCCGCCGATCATTTCTCGAATCCGCGCCCGCCGGTCCTCCTCCTCGGCGGCGAGGCCAACGCCCTCTCCGTCGCACGCGAGCTCGGCCGCCTCGGCGTCACCGTCTACGCCGTCGGCGAGTCCGACTCCACCGTCCGCGCCTCCCGCCACGTCCGCTGGATCAACCTCGACGCCGCCGCCGGCGACAAATTCGAAGACCTCTGGTCCGCCTTCCTCCTCGGCCCCCAATCCGATCATCTCCGCGGCGCCGTCGTCATGGCCTGCAGCGACGCCGGTATCCGCGTCCTCGTCCGCCACCGCGACACCCTCCTCGCCCGCTTCCGCCTCGACGACTCCGACCCCGCCGCCCAGCTCCTCATGCTCGACAAGCTCACCACCTACAAGCACGCCCGCGCCGCCGGTGTCCCCACCCCCGGCTTCTGGGAAATCAGCTCCCGCGAAGAAGTCCTCGCCCTCCGGGACGCCGTCACCTTCCCCGTGATGATCAAGCCCCGCCTCTCCCACCTCTTCGAGCAGAAGTTCGGCCGCAAGCACGTCATCGTCGATTCGTTCGACCAGCTCCTCGCCAACTTCGACGCCGCCAGCGACGCCGGCATGGACATGCTCCTCATGGAGCACGTCCCCGGCGGCGACGACCGCCTCTGCAGCTACTACACCTACCTCGACGAACGCTCCGCGCCCCTCTTCCACTTCACCAAGCGCATCATCCGCCGCTTCCCCACCGGCATGGGCGGGGCCTGCTACCACGTCACCGACCGCGTCCCCCACATCGGCGAGCTCGGCAACCGCCTCTTCAAACACGTCGGCCTCCGCGGCCTGGCCAACATCGAGTTCAAACAGGACCCCCGCGACGGCCAGTACAAGCTCATCGAGTGCAACGCCCGCTACACCGCCTCCAACTGCCTCGTCTCCGCCGCCGGCGTCAAGCTCGCCACCTTCGTCTACAACCGCCTGACCGGCCGCCCCCTCCCCGACATGACCGACTACAAAGTCGGCCTCCGCCTCTGGGACCCGTTCCGCGACTACAAAGCCTTCCGCGAACTCCGCCGCGCCGGTCAGCTCACCTTCGCAAAGTGGATCGCCGGCGTTTGCCGCCGCCAGACCTTCGCCTACTTCGCCTGGTCCGACCCCATGCCCGCGATTTCCCGCGCCCTCAAACCGCTGCGCAAACTCGTCAAGTCGCGCGCCACGAAGACTCGCCATCCGACCCCCACGCCGACCCCTGCGGGGTCGGATGCATTCGATCGACCAACTCGTTCTGAAATCCCCACCAAGCCCGAAGGGGTCCTCACATGACCCCCCCCCGCATCAAAATCCTCCACATCATCAACAGCTTCGAGTTCGGCGGCGCCGAGGCCATGCTCTGCAACCTCCTCCTCCGCACCGACACCGACCGCTTCGCCCCGTCCGTCGTCTCCCTCATCGACGACCTCACCGTCGCCGGCCCCATCATCAACGCAGGCATCGTCCCCGCCGTCATGGGCATGCGGCCAGGCGTCCCCGACCCGCGCGCCCTCGCCCGCCTCGCCCGCCACCTCCGCCGCACCAAACCCGACGTCATCCAGACCTGGATGGACCACTCCAACCTCATCGGCGGCCTCGCCGCCCGCGCCGCCAATGCCGGCCCGGTCGTCTGGGGCGTCCACCACTCTGACCACGTGCCCGGCCTCACCAAACGCTCCACCCTCGTCACCCTCGCCGCCTGCGCCATGCTCTCCCGCCGCCTCCCCACCCGCATCGTCTTCTGCTCCGAGCACGCCGCCGCGCTCTACAAGGACCGCGGCTTCGCCGCCGACCGCATGGACGTCATCCCCAACGGCTTCGACACCGCCCGCTTCCGCCCCGACGACTCCGCCCGCCAGGGCGTCCGCCGCGAGCTCAACATCCACGCCGAAGCGCCGCTCATCGGCCTCGTCGCCCGCTACGATCCCGTCAAAGATCACGCCAACTTCCTCCAAGCCGCCGCCCTCCTCGTCAAGACGAACCCCGCCGCACATTTCCTCCTCTGCGGCGCCGGCGTGGACACGAACAACCCCGCCCTCGCCAAGCTCGTCCGCTCCCTCGGCCTCGACTACTGCTGCCACCTCCTCGGCCCGCGCCGCGACGTCCCGCGCCTCACCGCCGCCCTCGACGTCGCCACCTCGGCCTCCATCAGCGAGGCCTTCCCCCTCGCCGTCGGCGAGGCCATGGCCTGCGCCGTCCCCTGCGTCGCCACCGACGTCGGCGACTCCGCCCTGATGATCGGCGACACCGGCCGCACCGTCCCCCCCTCCAACCCGGCAGCCCTCGCCGAAGCTTGGCGGCAACTGCTCACGCTATCCGCCGAGGCGCGCGCCAGCCTCGGCCAATCCGCCCGCGCCCGCGTCACGCACCTCTTCGACCTCGACGCCGTCACCCGCCGCTACGAATCCCTCCACGCCCGACTCGCCCGCCGCACCAACCCCACGGTGAAGGCCGCATGAGCACCCACTTCGCCCCCATCCTCGACCGCACGACGGACACGGACTCTGGGTGCCATGGGCAAACTTGTTTGCCCGTGTCTCCGCCCGAATCCGAGAAGACACGGGCAAGCGAGTACGCTGGCCCATGCCACCCGACGACCGCAATTGGTCCCGCTGTCGATGTGCATCCCCTCCGCATCCTCCTCGTCGTCGAATCCAGCGCCGGCGGCACCGGTCGCCACGTCCTCGACCTCGCCCAGGGCCTCATCGCCCGCAACTGCGACGTCCACCTCATTTACTCCACCATCCGCATCGACCGCCTCTTCATCGACCGGCTCGCCGCCATCGACGGCATCAAGGCCACCCCGCTCCCCATGCGCACCGCCCCCCACCCGCGCGACGTCGGCGTCGTCCGCGCCGTCCGCCGCTACCTCCGACAGCACGGCCCCTTCGACGCCGTCCACGGTCACAGCTCCAAGGGCGGCGCCGTCGCACGCCTCGCCGCCCTCGGCGGCGGCGTCCCCGCCCACTACACCCTCCACGGCCTGATCATGATGGACCCCGGCCTCCCGCGCTGGAAGTGGCTCTTCTACCTCTCCATCGAACTCTGCCTGAGCCGCCGCACCGCCCGCGTCATCGCCGTCTCCCCCGAAGAATCCCGCGCCGCCGTCCGCCTCGGATTCGGCGCGTCCCGCGTCATTACCATCCCCAACGGCATCGGCCCGCTCGCCCTCACGCCCCGCCCCCAGGCCCGCCGCGCCATGAACGTCGCCGACGATCAGCTCGTCATCGGCTTCGTCGGCCGCCTCGTCGATCAAAAGGCCCCCGACGTCCTGCTCAAAGCCTTCGCCACCACCGCCAAAGTCGCCCCCCACGCGCGCCTCGCCATGATCGGCGCCGGCCCGCTTAAACCGACGCTTCTTGACCTCGCTAACGAACTCAACGTCGCCGACAAAATCATCTGGCTCGGCGAATGCGACGCCCGCGCCTACCTCGCCGGTTTCGACTGCTTCGCCCTCTCCAGCCGCAAGGAAGGCCTCCCCTACGTCGTCCTCGAAGCCATGGCCGCCGGCCTCCCCGTCGTCGCCACCTCCTCCGCCGGTGTCGAAATCCTGATCGAACCGGGCATCAACGGCGCCGTCGTCCCGCCCGCCGACGACGTCGCCTTCGCCGCCGCCCTCATCGACCTCGCCCTCGACCCCGCCTCCCTCGCGCGACAAGGCGACGCCTCGCGCCGCCGCGCAGCCCAGCTCACCATCGACGCCATGGTCGACCGCACCCTCCTCGCGTATCGTGAAGCCGCCATTAAGAAGTCCAAATGATCGCCGCCCTGCAAAACCTCGTCCGCGCCACCGACGCCGCCATCGCCCGCGGCTACCTCGCCCTCTTCCGCGAGCGTAACGCCCTCATCCCCTTCCTCTTCCACTCCCTCTTCCGCGACGCCCGCGAAATGTCCCTCAACGTCGTCGAACCCCTCGAACGCACCACCGTCGATCAATTCCGTCAATTCGTCGAATACTATTTGAATTGCGGCTACCGCTTCGTCAGTCCCGATCAGCTTCTCGCCGGCCTCCCCGCCGACGGCAAGTACGCCCTCATCACCTTCGACGACGGCTACTACAACAACTCCCTGACCCTCCCCATCCTCCAGCAGTACAAGGTCCCCGCCCTCTTCTTCATCTCCACCAACCACGTCCTCCAGAATAAGTGCTTCTGGTGGGACGTCCTCTACCGCGAGCGCACCGCCCAGGGCGCCGATCCCCGCCAGATCTACAAGGAAACCCTCGCACTCAAATCCCTCCCCACCGAGCAGATCGAAGCCCAGCTCCTCGCCCGCTTCGGCCCCAACGCGCTAACGCCCCGTGGCGACGTCGATCGCCCCTTCTCCCCCGCCGAGCTCCGCGACTTCGCCGCCAGCCCCAACGTCCACCTCGGCAACCACACCGCCGATCACGCCATCCTGACCAATTACTCCCCCGACCAGGTCCGTCAGCAGATCCAAGCCGCCCAGGACGCCCTCACCGCCATCACCGGCAAGACCCCCGCCGCCATCGCCTACCCCAATGGCGCCCACAACCCCGAAATCGTCCGCATTTGCGCCGAGATCGGCCTGCGCATCGGCGTCACCGTCCGCCCCCACAAGTCCACCCTCCCCCTCGGCCCTGCCTCCCCCGATCTCCTCCGCATCGGTCGCTTCTGTCCCAACGGCGACGACCCGATCGTCGCCCAGTGCCAGACCTACCGCTCCGACTTGCAGCTTTACGGCAAGTTCCGCTCCGGTTACCTTCGCTTAATGCGTGGCCAGACCGCGCAGTAACTGCTAATTCCTGTCGTCCGGTGTTTCTTCTTAAACTTTCCGCCCCCTCCCGGCGTAGCTCATACTACCAGGGTGCATCTCTTATGAACCGACGCCGATACCTGTCGTTCGCCCTCGCGGCCGTGTCGTTCGCGGCTTGGTCGCTGTTCACCGCCGATCTTTCTAAGGCGGTTTCACCACAAGCGTCGGCCGCCAAAGAAGCTACGGTCAGTTTCAACCGCGAGATCCGCCCCATCCTCACCGAAAACTGCCTCGCCTGTCACGGCCCCGCCACCCACAAGGCCGGCATCCGCCTCGACAACGAAACCGGACTCTTCGCCACCCACAAGGACGGAAACCCGGTCGTCAAAGGCGACCCAACCAAGAGCCTGGTCTACCAGCGCATCACCACCGACGACGAAGACGACCAGATGCCCCCGCCCCGTTCCCACAAGGAACTCAAGCCCGCCCAGAAAGATCTCATCCGCCGCTGGATCGAGCAGGGGGCCAAGTGGGAAGCCCACTGGTCCCTCGTCCCCCCCAAGCGTCCGGCGCTTCCGACCGTAAAGAACGCCGCATGGGCCGCCGGTAACCCCATCGACGCCTTCGTCCTCGCCAAACTCGAACAGGCCGGCCTCGAACCCGCCCCGCAGGCCGACCGCCGCACCCTCATCCGCCGCGTCACCTTCGACCTCATCGGCCTCCCCCCCACGCCAAAGGAAGTCGAAGACTTCGTCAACGACCCCTCCCCGAGCGCCTACGAGAAAGTCGTCGACCGCCTCCTCGCCTCCCCGCGCTACGGCGAGCACCGCGCCCGCTACTGGCTCGACGCCGCCCGCTACGCCGACACCCACGGCCTCCACTTCGACAACGAGCGCTCCATCTGGCCCTACCGCGAGTGGGTCATCAACGCCTTCAACTCGAACATGCCGTTCGACCGCTTCACGACCGAACAGCTCGCCGGCGACCTCCTCCCCAACCGCACCCTCGATCAGCAGATCGCGTCGGGCTTCAACCGCTGCAACGAGACCACCAACGAGGGCGGCACCATCGTCGAGGAGAACCTCGTCTCCTACACCCGCGACCGCACCGAAACCACCGCCCGCGTCTGGCTCGGCCTCACCTATAACTGCGCCGTCTGCCACGATCACAAGTTCGACCCGATCAGCCAGAAAGATTTCTATTCCCTCTCGGCCTTCTTTAACAATTCCACCATGGGCGGCCTCGACGGCAACATCAAGGACACGCCCCCGGTCATCATCGTCCCCGCACACGCCGACCGCGCGCGAGCCCAGTCGCTGGCCGCGGAGATCACGGCAATCCACAAGCGCCTCGCCGACCGCCGCGCCGCCGCCCGCCCCGATTTCGACAAGTGGCTCGCCGACGCCGACCCCGAATTAATCGCCGCCGCCATTCCCACCAAGGGCCTGCGCCTCCTCGCCCCCCTCAACGAAGGCGAAGGCACGACGACCAGGCTCACGGTGGACGGGCAACCGCGCAACGTCGCCCTCGTCTCCACCATCCTGTGGAAGCCCGGGCAAGTCGCCGCCAAGGCCGTCAACTCCCCCCAGAGCGGCGTCGCCGAACTCTCCGACGTCGGCGACTTCGACCAGAAACAATCCTTCACCGCCTCCGCCTGGGCCAAGTTCCCCGCCAAGTCCACCGGCGCCGTCCTCGCCCGCATGGACGAGAAGAACAACTACCGCGGCTGGGACCTCTGGATCGAGAACGACCGCCTCGGCTCCCACATCATCAGCAAGTGGCAGGAGAACGCCCTCAAGGTCGTCTCCAGCAAGCCGATCGACACCAGCAAGTGGCACCACCTCGCCGTCACCTACGACGGTTCCGCCAAGGCCGCCGGCGTGAAAATCTACGTCGACGGCGACCCCCAACCCACCAAGGTCGATCAGGACTCCCTCAAGGGCACACTCAAAACCCCCGTCCCCTTCCGCATCGGCCGCCGCTCCGTCGCCCAGGGCATCAAGGGCCTCAGCGTCCAGGACGTCCGACTCTACGACGTCGCCCTCACCCCCGCCGACGTCAAACACCTCGCCACCTCCTCACGCCTCGCCGCCGTCCTTGCCAAGCCCGCCGACAAGCGCACCGAGCCCGAGAAAAAAGACCTCTACGACTGGTGGCTGACCACCAGCGATCAGCCCACCCGCGATCTCAACGCACAACTCGTCCCGCTCGAAAAAGAAGACGCCGACATCAAATCCCGCGGCGCCCCCACGCTGGTCATGGAAGAAAAGCCCCAGCCCGCCACCGCCTACATCCTCTACCGCGGCGAATACGACAAGCGCCGCGACCCCGTGAGCGCCGCCACCCTCGCCGCCCTCCCGCCCATGCCCAGGGACGCCCCGCACAACCGCCTGGGCCTCGCCCAGTGGCTGCTCATGCCCGAGAACCCGCTCACCGCCCGCGTCACCGTCAACCGCTACTGGCAGGAACTCTTCGGCGCCGGCATCGTCAAGACCACCGAAGATTTCGGCCTCATGGGCGAAGCCCCAAGCCACCCCGAGCTCCTCGACGAGCTCGCCCTCGACTTCCGCGAATCCGGCTGGGACATCAAGCGCTTCTTCAAATCGATGGTGATGTCCAACACCTACCGCCAGGCCGCCACCACCACCCCGCAGAAGATCGAGAAGGACCCCGAAAACCGCCTCCTCTCCCGCGGCCCGCGCTTCCGACTCGACGCCGAAACCCTCCGCGACAACGCGCTGGCCTGCAGCGGCCTCCTCGTCGAAAAAATCGGCGGCCCCAGCGTCAAACCCTACCAGCCGCCCGGCGTCTGGGAGGCCGTCGCCATGCCCGAGAGCAACACCCGCATCTACAAGCCCAGCACCGGCGACGACCTCTACCGCCGCAGCCTCTACACCTTCTGGAAGCGCGCCGCCCCGCCCGCCTCGATGGAGATCCTCAACGCCCCCAGTCGCGAGTTCTGCACCGTCCGCCGCGAGCGCACCGACACCCCGCTCCAGGCCCTGGTCACCCTCAACGACCCCCAGTTCTTCGAAGCCGCACGCGTCCTCGCCCAAGCCGCCATGAAGTCCGCGCCGGGCGCCGACGCCCGCCTCGACACCATCGCCCGCCGCCTCCTCGCCCGCCCCCTGCGCGCGGAAGAAGTGAGCGTCGCCAAATCCGCCCTGGACGACCTCAAAACCTACTACCAGTCCCACCCCGACGACGCGACCAAACTCCTCGCAGTCGGCGAATCCAAACGCGACGAATCCCTGGCCGCCCCCGACCACGCCGCCTGGACCATGCTCGTCAACCAGTTGATGAATTTGGATGAGGTGTTGAATAAGTAATCGATGTCATCCTGAGGGGGTTTCAACGACCGAAGGATCTGCGTAAAACGAAACTGACTCCCACTCTTCGCCAGATCCTTCGGAGTACCTCAGGATGACACTTTCCGAACTCCCGTAGGGCTCGCTTCGGCGAGCGGTTTTCTCCGCGAAAAGATCGAGACGCCCATGAACCCCTTCGACGACTACCTCCGTTCCGAAACCCGCCGCCAATTCCTCACCCGCGGCAAAAACGCCCTCGGCACCGCCGCCCTCGCCTCTCTCCTAGGCCAAGGCCGCGCCACCGCCGCCTCCCCCAACTCAGGACTCAGGACTCCGAACTCAGGACTTCCCGGTCTTCCGAATTTCGCCCCCAAAGCCGAAAACGTCATCTACCTCCACATGGTCGGCGGTCCCTCCCAGATGGACCTCTACGACTACAAGCCCCAGATGAACGCCTTCTACGATAAGGACCTCCCCGAATCCATCCGCAAGGGCCAGCGCCTCACCACCATGACCTCCGGCCAGGCCCGCTTCCCCGTCGCCCCCTCCAAGTACAAGTTCGCCCAGCACGGCAAGTCCGGCATGTGGGTTTCCGAGCTCCTCCCCTACACCGCCCGCATGGTCGACGACATGTGCTTCATCCGCAGCATGAACACCGAGGCCATCAACCACGAGCCCGCCATCTGCTTCATGCAGACCGGCAACCAGATCACCGGCCGACCCTGCCTCGGCTCCTGGGTCTCCTACGGCCTGGGCGCCCTCAACCACAGCCTCCCCACCTTCGTCGTCCTCGTCGCCAAGCCCTCCAACACCGAGCAGATCCAAGCCATCTCCGCACGCCTCTGGAGCTCCGGCTACCTCAGCGGTGAACACGCCGGCGTCGCCTTCCGCTCCTCCGGCGACCCGATCCTCTACATCAACAACCCGCCCGGCGTCCCCGCCGAAGTCCGCCGCCGCGGCCTCGACGCCCTCCGCAAGCTCAACGAGATGAATTACAACCTGGTCGGCGATCCCGAAACCCACACCCGCATCCAGCAGTACGAGCTCGCCTTCCGCATGCAGGCCAGCGTCCCCGACCTCACCGAAGTCGCCGCCGAGCCCGAATCCACCTACGCCCTCTACGGCGACCAGGCGAAGAAGCCCGGCTCCTTCGCCTACACCGCGCTCCTCGCCCGCCGCATGGTCGAGCGCGGCGTCCGCTTCGTCCAGATCTACCACAACAACTGGGACACCCACTCCAACGTCGCCGGCCGCCTCCCCTCACAGTGCAAAGACGTCGATCAGGCCTGCTACGGCCTCGTCCAGGACTTGAAAGCCCGCGGCATGCTCGACGACACCCTCGTCATCTGGGGCGGCGAGTTCGGCCGCACGATTTATTCCCAGGGCGGCCTCTCCCACGAAAACTACGGCCGCGACCACCACCCGAGATGCTTCACCATGTGGATGGCCGGCGGCGGCTCCAAACCCGGCGCCATCTATGGCG
>Ga0207674_10001931_pt1 | contig 26314 bp, 17 predicted proteins | sample KBSCornC72_FD_184303 | JGI IMG/M metagenome (GOLD analysis project Ga0207674, IMG submission 184303) | Corn rhizosphere microbial communities from Kellogg Biological Station, Michigan, USA - KBS Corn C7-2 (SPAdes) (version 2) | ecosystem: Host-associated > Plants > Roots > Rhizosphere > Soil ...
TCTCTCGAACGCGTCCTCCCCCTCCCCCTCCCCCTCCCCGTCTGCGCGCCTCGAGATCCGCGTGGGCAAGCCATTCGAGGTCATTGCGTCGGTCGCGCAGGAAATCCACGCGACCATCGTCGTCATCGGCCCACACGGCGACAGACCGCGGCCGTGGCAATTTCTGGGCACGACAGCCGACCGCATCGTGCGCACCTCGCCCGTGCCCGTTCTCGTGGCGACCGCGCCGACGGCAAATCCCCCACGCCGCATCCTCGTCCCGGTCGATGACGACGACATCGCCGCGCCGACGTTGAAATGGACGCGCACGTTGGCGGACCGCTTCGACGCGGACGTCAACCTGCTCCACGTGTGGAGCAACGCGGTGTACAGCCACGTCGCCTCGATGTCCTACGCGGCAAACCGAAATGAGGCCGACGCCCGCCGCGAGATCGAGAAGGAGCTGCGCAATGCCGCCGAACACTGGCTGAATCATCTCGCCCGCACGGGCATCGCGCGTGATCGCGTGGCGTCGACCATTGCCTGGGGATCGGCAGGCGACGTCGTCGTCGAGACTGCGCGAACCTTCGGCGCGGAGCTGATCATCCTCGGCCGCAATGGCACCGGGCTCATTTCAGGAGCACTGCTCGGCCGAACGACCGACACGGTGCTGCACGGTGCGCGCTGTCCCGTGCTCGTCGTCGCCGACCGGGGTCGCGGCGGCTAGCGACCGCCGGCCGCGCTGGCGGGTCGCTTCGGGAAAACGAGCTTCGCGATCTCGCTGACCCACAGGACGGCACTGGCCGCCGCGAGGCAGAGAAGCCAATCCCACGGCGACAGCGCAACCGTGCCGAACGCTCGCTGCATCGTCGGGACATAGATGACGAGGAGATGAAGCACGGTCGACAGCGCGACCGCTCCCCACAGCCACCGATTCGAAAAGAGCAGATCGAAGGCGCTGCGTTCGTCGGATCGCGCGTTGAACACGTTGAAGAGCTGAGCGAAGACCAGCGTCGTGAACGCCATCGATTGTCCATACGGCATGTCATGGCGGCCGTCGATGAGCCCTCCGCGCATCGACGCGTCGAGCACGAGCAGCGTGGACGCCGCCATGACGATTCCGACGAGGACGATGCCGGCCCACATGCGGGCGGTGACGACGCGTTCGTCGCGCGGGCGCGGTGGACGGCGCATCACGTCACGATCGCGCGGATCCAGTCCCAGCGCGAGTGCCGGCGCACCGTCCGTGATCAAATTGATCCAGAGGATCTGGGTCGCGACCAGTGGCAGGACGATCGTTCCACGTTCCGCGGGCAAGCCGAGCGGCGCGGCGAAGATGACCCCGAAGAACATGGTGAGCACCTCGCCGATGTTCGACGAGAGCAGATAGCGCAGGAACTTGCGAATGTTGCCGAAGATCGCGCGTCCCTCTTCGATCGCGGCGACGATGGTGGCGAAATTGTCGTCGGCGAGTACGACGTCCGCGGCACGCTTCGAGACATCCGTCCCGCTGATCCCCATGGCGATGCCGATGTCGGCGGTCTTGAGCGCGGGGCTGTCGTTCACTCCGTCACCGGTCATGCCGATGATCGCCCCGCGCCGTTGAAACGCCTGTACGATGCGGAGCTTGTGCGCGGGGTCGACGCGGGCATAGACGGATACGTCGGCGACCGCCGCGTCGAGGGCCCCGTCGTCGAGACGCTCGAGATCGGCTCCGCTGATCACGCGATCGTTGTCGCTGATCCCGAGCTCGCGCGCGATGACCACAGCGGTGCGCGGATGATCGCCCGTGATCATGACCGGCCGCACGCCGGCGCGTCTCGCCCGGTCCACCGCGTCCTTCGCTTCGTCGCGCGGCGGATCGATCATGCCGATGAGGGCGACGAAGACGAGGTCGCGCTCGACGGCGCTCTCGTCGCGCGACGTGCTGTCCGGAAGCAGCCGGATGGCGACTCCCAGCGTTCGCAGCGCTTGATCGGCGAGCGCGTCGATGTGCCGTTCGATCTCGCGGCGACGATCGTCAGCGAGCGGGTGGACATCGTCGCCGACGAGCTCCCGCGAGCAACGCTCGAGAAGAACGTCCGGCGCGCCTTTGGTGAACGCGACGATCTGCTGATCGCGCGCTGCGTCGCGATGAATCGTCGTCATCAGCTTGCGAGCCGACGAAAAGGGCAGCTCGTACACCCGCGGCAGGCGCACGGCGAGCGCCGCTGCGTCGACACCCGCCTTCTGCGCCGCGACGAGCAACGCGCCCTCGGTCGGATCCCCGTCGACCACCCAGCGACCAGCCTGCTCGCGGACGACCGCGTTGTTCGCGCGATTCGCCGCGGACAATGCCCGGTGCAGTTCCGTGAGCAACGCACCATCGACGGGACCGCCGCCGGCGCGCGAGATGTCTCCCACCGCCGAGTAGCCCGCACCGGTAAACACGACTCGTCCGCTCGCCGTCACGACCGTGCGCACAGTCATCTCGTTCTTGGTCAGCGTTCCAGTCTTATCCGACGCGATCACGCTCGCCGAGCCGAGCGTCTCGACCGCGGCGAGATGGCGCACGACCGCGTGGCGCTTTGCCATCCGTTGCACGCCGACCGACAGCACCGCCGTTACGATCGCGGGAAGTCCTTCCGGCACGGCGGCGACGGCGAGCGCCACGCCGACAATGAATACGTCGAGCAGCGCGGCCGTACCGTGGATTCCTTCGACGACGACGATGGTTCCGATCATCACGACGGCAATCGCAACGACGATCGCGCCGAGCAGCCGTCCGGTCCGGTCCAACTCCGCTTGCAGCGGCGTTCGCTCGCTCGGTGCGTCGCGGAGCATGCCGGCGATGCGCCCCATCTCGGTCTGCATTCCGGTCGCCGTCACCACGGCCGTCGCGTGCCCGAAAGTCACGACGGTTCCCGAGAACAGCATGTTGGAGCGATCGCCGAGCACGGCGTCGATCGCCACCGGCGCGGTGTCCTTCGAAACCGGCAGGCTCTCGCCGGTCAACGCCGCCTCCGACGTTTGCGCCGACGTCGATGCGATGAGACGCGCGTCGGCGGGGACCGCGGCCCCCTCGTCGACGGCGATGAGATCACCGGGCACGAGCTCCGAAGCCAACACACGGGAACGCGCCCCGTCGCGTATCACCGTCGCGTGAGCCGCGGTCATCTCACGAAGCGCGGCGACGGCTGCTTCGGCGCGCCCTTCCTGCACGAATCCCATGACCGCGTTGAGGAGCACCACGGCAAAGATCGCGAACGCCTCGTAAGGCAACGGTGCGTCGCGCTCGTACAGCCACACGACGACCGACACCACCGTAGCGAGGAGAAGCAGAACAACGAGAACATCCTTGAACTGCGCGAGAAAACGCCGCCACGCCGGCACCGGCGGTTCCGACGCAAGCTCGTTGCGTCCAACCGCGGTCAAGCGTCGCGACGCTTCGCTGGCGGTCAATCCCGACCGCGCGTCAGTCGCCAAGCGCTCGACGACGTCGGGCGCGCTCAGTGCGTGGGCGTCGAGCAGCGCATGCATGTGCGCGATCAGGAATCGAGTGAGAACGACGTGAAACGCTAAGTGGACAGCTCGCGCGTCATCTCGATCATCGTTCGACGAAAGCCGGCATGCTCGAACAGATGCTGGGCGGCTTCATTCTGCTCGGCGGTCGAAAGAACGACGCGAGGCGCGCCTCGTCGCTTCAGCTCATCGAGCATCGCCTCGAGCAACATGCGGCCGATGCCACCGCCGCGGTGTGAGGGATCGACGACGATGTCGTTCAGCACGCCTGCCGGTCCACGCAGCGACATGTAGTCGTAGCCCTCAATGCTACCGTACGCGTAGCCGACGATTTCCTCGCCGCGCTCAGCGACGAGCACGACGGTGTCCGAGTCGTCGAGTTGGCCGCCGAGAAAGCCGCCGTAGCGCTCGGCCGTTTCCGGCGATATCGGCAGGAACCGTTTCGGATCGAACTCGAAGTGCGTGCGAACGAGGTCCGCGCCGAGTCTGCCCAGCGTGGACACGTCGGAGCGCCGAGCGCGGCGGACGGAGATATCCGACATGGGTCTCGCGTTTTGGTTGTCGAAAGGGTGGAGGGATTCCTGGAACTTGGACCCGTCAATGCCCGTAGGGAACGATAGCGCGAAAGTCGGAGGCTCCATGCGCATGCTCTGGACGTTGTTCAAGGTCATCATCGGGCTCGCGATCGCGATTCCCGTGGGATTTTTCGTGCTGGCGTTGGCGGCCGGCGTTCTCAGCACCCTTCTCGGGCTCGCGTTCTTCGCGTTGAAGCTCGCCTGCATTGGCTTGGTCGGATACGGACTGTACCGCGTGGCACGGAGCGTGTTTGGTAAGCCGCCGAAAACGGCGACTGCGCCCGTGCGTGAACTCGCGGCGGTCGATCCATACTATGAAGCGGCTGTGCGCGAGCTCGATTCGGAACTTGGGACTCGGGCTCGTAGCTAAGCTCGAAGGTCGTGCAGTAAGAAAGCTCGCCGGGCCTTCGCGGACATCAGGCAAATGCCGGAAGTGCGAGTACAAATGCCGGATGCCGCCGGCGTCGAGCAGTAGACAGCTTGGAGACGTCCTCCAAATGGAGTCGCGTCATGCTGCTCGATCCTCTGCATCCCGCCGTCGTTCACTTCCCCGTGGTCCTCGCGTTTCTCCTTCCATTGTTCGCCGCGGGCGCTCTCTGGGCGATCCGGCGAGGAGCGGCCCCTCGTCGCGCGTGGTTGCTTCCCATTGCCGGCGCAGCCGCGCTGGCGCTGAGCGCGTGGGTGGCGGTCGAGACCGGCGAAGCTCAGACGGAGCGCGTAGAACGAGTCGTCTCGGAACAGGTGATCGAAGGCCACGAGGAGATGGCCGAGGCATTTCTGGCCGCCACGGCAGCCGTGGCAGTGATCGCGTTGGCGGGACTGGCCGGCGGGTTGCCCGGTAAGGCCGCGCGAATCGTTACCGCCGCTGGAGCGCTCGCGCTCGTCGGTCTAGCCGCGCGCGTGGGACATAGCGGCGGCCAACTCGTTTATCGACACGGCGCCGCGAGCGCGTACACGTCACCGCTCAGTGGTGGGAATGCGCAGGGTAAACGTGCTGCCGTGCTGCGGCGTGCTCACGACGGCGATGTCCCCTCCCAGTAGCCGGGCAAGCTCGCGCGAGACGGTGAGGCCCAGGCCGGTGCCGCCGGGGCGCGCGCCCCCGGGGTCAGCCTGGTGGAACGGTTCGAAGATCCGCTCGATTTGATCGGGCGAGATGCCGGCGCCGCTATCGTGCACCTCGAAAACGATCTCGGGTCCCCTGTCCACGAGGCGCAAGCCGACGTCGCCGCGCTCCGTGAACTTGATCGCGTTTGAAAGCAGGTTGAGCAGAATCTGGCGCATCTTCCCGGCATCAGTCTTCACGACCAAGCCGTCGGTCGGTCCGTCGTAGCTGAATGCGAGAGACTTTTGCGCGGCCAGCGGTTCGACGAGGCGACACGTCTCGACGGAAAGCTCGGCGAGATCGACGGTCCCGAGCCGTACTTCCTCTCGTCCAGCTTCGATCCGGCTGAACGTGAGGATTTCCTCGATCATCTGTAGCAGATGACGCGAAGCAAGCTGGATACGCCGGAGCTGCGACCTTTGCCCACTCGTCAGAGATCCGGCAACCTCGGCGTCGAGCAGATCGGTATACCCCAGGATCGCGTTCAACGGCGTGCGCAGCTCGTGGCTCATCGTGGCGAGAAACGCCGCTTTCACCCGGTTCGCGTCTTCGGCATCCTGTCGCAACGCGCGCTCACGTTCCGCAGCGGTGCGGCGCATCCGGGCCATCTGGACGTGCGCGGCCACGCGGGCGAGCAGCTCGCGAGCTGAGAACGGCTTCACGAGGTAGTCGTCGGCGCCGGCACGCATTCCGTCGATACGCGCTTCTTCACCGGCGCGTGCCGATAAGAGCACAACCGGCACTTCGCGCGTGGATGGATCGTCGCGCAGTGCTTGGAGCAGTCCGAACCCGTCCAGCGCCGGCATCATGATGTCCGCGAGCACCAGATCGGGAAGGCGCGAACGGGCCGACGCGAGCGCCGCCTGGCCGTCGCCGACCGCCTCGACATCGTAGTCCTGCTTGAGAAGCCGTGTGACATAGTCGCGCATGTCCGCGTTGTCGTCGGCGACGAGGACGCGCGCCGCAACAGGTCGCGGTTCCGGCGTAGACGGAGTTCCGATGCCATCACCGCCCGAGTCCGTCGGCAGCCATCGCGCGGCCTCTTCCACAAACGCACGACCGACCGCGCTGGACCCGCCCGCGCGGCGCGCGCCGATGGTCTCGGCAGAAGGGTGCGTCGAGCCGCTGGGAATCCGAACGCGGAAGACGCTGCCCGGCAGCAACTCAGTGCTACTCTCGACGGAGATTTCGCCGTGATGCAGCCTGACCAGTTCCTGCACCAACGCGAGACCGATCCCGGTTCCCTCCTGGGTCCGTCCCCGCGTCCCTTCCACACGATGGAAGCGCTCGAAGATGTGCGGTAACTCCGCGGCCGGAATGCCGGTGCCGGTGTCTCGCACTTCCAGCTCGATCGTTTTGTCGACACCGCGCAGCGAGACAGTGATCTCTCCTTCGAGCGTGAACTTGTACGCGTTCGAAAGCAGGTTGAGTACGATCTTCTCCCACATCTCCCGATCGACGTAGGCGGGCACGTGCAGATCGGCGACGTCCACGGTGAAGCGCAGACCCGCCTTCTCGATCGTCGAGCGGAAGGTGCTCGCCAACTCGGCGGTGAATGCGGCCAAGTCGGTAAGCTCGTAGACCGCTTCCGCGCGGTGCGCTTCGATTCGCGAAAAGTCCAGGAGACTGTTGACCATCTTGAGGAGACGAAGCGCGTTGCGTCGAATCATCTCCTGGCGTTCACGTTGCCGGGGCGGCAGCGGCTGGTCCCCGTCGGTGAGGCTGTCTTCCACGGGACCCAGCATGAGCGTCAACGGCGTTCGGAACTCGTGACTGACATTCGAGAAGAACGCCGTCTTCGCTCGATCGATCTCGGCGAGCGCCTCGGCATGTTTCCGCTCGTCGTCGTATGCTTGCGCGTTCGTGATCGCTGTGGCGAGTTGGCCGGCGGCCAGATCGACGAACGATTGATACTGCTCGTCGAACGGGCGCTGTGGATTGATTCCGACGGCGAGCCGGCGCGGTCCAATGACGATCTCACGCACCAACGCGGGAAGCGCCGCGGCGTGCGCCTCCTCCGCACCGGGCGTGCAAGCCTCCACTACCCCGTCGAGATACACGAGGGCGAATCGAAGGTCGTGCGGCTTGGCGGCGAGCGCCTGCATCGTCAGGACGCAGGCTTCATGTGCGCTTCGGGCCGACGAGTTTCGCGCCGCCAGGTCGCGCAACAGGGCAAGCCGCCGCTCCCCGACGACGCGACCGGTGGTCTCGCTCACGATGCAATAGACACCGCCGACGTCGCCGGATTCGATGCGCACCGGGTCGTACGACACGTCGAAGTAGGTCTCTTCGACGAAGCCGTGGCGCTCGAGAAGGAAGAGTAGATCCTGCGCGGAAAAGGCCTCACCCGTGCGCACCACGCCGGCGAGCAACTCGTGCAGGTTGGCGCCGGCCTCCCACACCTCGCTCCACGCCACGCGGCCGGGCTGTCCCAGCATCGCGGGATGCTTGGCGCCGAAGGCGGGCCGGTAGGCATCGTTGTAGACGACGGCGAACTCCGGCCCCCAAAAAAGGCAGATCTGCGCTTTGGACGGGAGCATCATGCCGATCGCCGTCCGAAGACTTTGCGGCCACTCATCCACCGTGCCAAGCGGGGTCTTGGACCAATCGAGCGAGCGAATCCGCTCACCCATCTCGCCCCCGCCGGCGAGAAACGCGGTCGAAGGCTGTTCGGTCTCGAGTGTCACGCCGGCAATGGTTTCGATGTAAATACGTTACAGCAAATCGCCTGCCGAGGCTGGCACGCCGTCGTCGGCGCCGCCGTGGTGGTCATGCCGCCGGAAGTAGTACCGACGCGGTCGTTCCCTGTCCAGGCTCACTCGTCAACGTCACCTCGCCCTCCATTCGACGCGCCAGATCGCGCGCGATGGTCAGCCCCAAGCCGATGCCGGAAACCCGGCGCGTCATGGAGCCGTCGGCTTGGAAGAACGGCTCGAACACTTTGGTGAGCTCCTCCCGCGAGATGCCGGCGCCGTTGTCGTGGACCCAGATCCGGACGTTGTCGCCCTTCGGCTCGGCGCCCACCGTCACAGTTCCACCGTCCCTGCCGAACTTCGACGCGTTCGACATCAGCCGCATCAGAATCTGTTGGAGGCTTTTGGCGTCGGCTCTGACGGTAATACCGTCAATGCCTTTGCGCTCGACGACGCAGTGGTGCTCCTCGAGCTGAGAGGAGATCATCGGTTCCACCGCGTCGACGACCGCAGACACCCGAACAGCTTCACGGTGCACGTCCACCTCCCCTTTTTCAGCACTGACGAATCCGAGCACTTCGTCGACCAGTATGAGGAGCCGTTGCTCGTTGCGACGGATACGCTCGATGACATCGCGTTGCTTCTCGCTCAGCTTGCCGTAGACGTTTTCCTCGAGCAATTGAGCGTATCCGGCGATCGCGTTGAGTGGCGTACGAAGCTCATGACTCATGACCGCGAGGAAGGCCGATTTCGCGCGGTTGGCTTCCTCGGCGTCGCGGGATGCTTTCCGTGCCGCTTCGAGCGCGTACCACCGGTCGTCGACCGTCGCACCAAACAGCAGGAGGATCACCGCAAGGACCGCCATGAACGTCTGCAACAAGAGCAGGTTCTCACTCAACCCGCTTTGCGAGAATGGACCGTGGCCAAGCACCGTGGCGGTGACCGCCGTCGCCGAAACCCAGAACGTCGCAGTGGCGGCTCCGCGCTGCCCGCACCGCAGTGTCGCCCAAACGAGTACCGCCACCAGTACGTCAGCCTGATGAAACGGCGTCGACATGACGGACACGAACGACAAGTCGGCGAAAAAGGTGGCGACACCGACAACGACCACCCCCGCCAGGAGTACCCCTGTCTCGAGCGGCGCCGGCGCCTCGCGCGGAACAGCGGGCTTGCTCCACACCAAAATGACCGGCGCCACAACGAGTGCGCCGACCAAGTCACCGATCCACCAGGCGCGCCACACCGGCCGGATCTCCGCCACGCGGACGACGCCGCCGCCGTAGAGACTCACGACGCCGACGCTCGCACTGACCATCGCTCCGACGACCGCGCCGAAAATCAGCGCCGTCACGCTTCGGACATTTTCCAGCAGCGCGGCTGGCCGGCTGAACCGCGAAACGATAAATGCGCAGACCAAAGCTTCCGCGGTGTTTCCGACGGCGATCCCCACCGCAACGGGCACGGACGCGCCAGTCAGGAGGTTCGCGATCAACGCGCCAATGAAGACGCCGGGCCACACGCGAACGCCGAAGAGCAGGAGTGCGGCGATCGAAATGCCGGTCGGCGGCCAAACCAGGGTCGCGAACCCCGCGACCGCGCCAAGCGACAGTCCGAGACGCGCGAAGATGACGTAGAAGGACGCCAATCCAAGAATGCGCCCGACGCCGCTTATACGCGCGTTCATAAGAACAAACGTTAGCCCGCACTCGTGAGGCCGCCATGCGACTATGGGCTCAGGTCGAGGCGTGACCCGCCGTTTGACATTGTACTAGTTAACTAGTACAATAGAATCATGGCGACGCTGACGATCGACACGAGTCTCCCGCGCGCGTGGCCGCTGCTCTTCCCCGCCACGTTTCTCGCGCACATCACCGAGGAGTACGTCGGCGGATTCCCTGCGTGGTCGGCACGCTGGCTCGGCTTCACGTTCGGACCAGCCGGCTTCCTCGAGCTCAACACGATCGCCTTGATCATCATGTTCGTCGTTTCGATCGTGGCGACGCTCGGCAACGCATGGTTCGTCGTGCCCTTTGCGGCCGCCACGTTCGTCAACGGCTGCCTACACCTGGTGTTGACGATCGTGACGCGCAGTTACTCGCCCGGCGTAATCACCGGCACCTTGTTCTGGATTCCGCTCGGCGCGTACACGTTGCGACGAATGCACGCCGAACTGTCGCGCGCGGCGTTCTGGAGCGCCGTGTTTCTCGGGCTGGCGCTCCATGCAGTGGTCGGTTTTTACGCGCGCTTCGGTTAGCCTCGTTTTCGCCGAGTCACCGAGTCGCGCCCGAGCTTCATGACCACTTCAAGCTGGCGTCGGCGATGGGCAACGTGCGAACTCGCTTGCCGGTGGCCGCGAAGATCGCGTTGCAAAGCGCCGGCGCCGCCGCGGGCAAACCTGGCTCTCCCAAACCCGTCGGCGGCGCGACGGACTTGATGAACTCGACGTCGACGACGCGCGGCGAATGATTCATTCGCAGCATCGCGTACTCGTGGAAGTTCGTCTGCGCGGCCGCGCCGTGTTCGATGGTGATCTTCTGGAACCACGCCGCGCTGATGCCGTCGAGCATCGCGCCTTGCACCTGACTCTCCGCGGCGCTGAGGTTGATGATCGTGCCGGCGTCGACGACAGCGGTCAGCTTGTTGATCGTGAGCTCGCCCTCTCGACTCACGGAGACATCGGCGACGATCGCGACGTACGCGTTGTTCGTGTGCGTGATCGCCAAGCCTTGTCCTTCGCCGCGCGGACGCGACTTTCCCCACCCCGCCTTTTGAGTCGCGCGCTCGAGCACGGTCTTCATCTTCGCGGGGTCGAACCGGCCACCGGCGGGAACCGACGCGAGCAAGTCGAGTGTGAAGGCAAGCGGATCGCGGCCAGCAGCGTGAGCCAACTCGTCGACGAAGCACTGCGTCGCCCAGATGTTCCCGTTGTCGCCCGGCGCGCGCCAATACCCCGTCGGAATGCCCGCGGGAAGCTTGCTCGACTTCACCTGTGAGCCGGGGATCGCGATGAACGGGAATCCACCGGCGCTCATGTCGCCGGGACCACCCTGCATCTTCACGAACGCGTCGTGCAGCGCCACCACCTTGCCGCCACCATCGAGACCCGCGGTGAAGTAGTGCCAACCGTTCGAACGGTAGTTGTCGTGCCCGAAATCGTCTTCGCGTTTCCACATCAGCTTCACCGGCGTCCCTTCGAGCTTCTTGGCGATGACGGCTGCTTCGATGGAAAACTCGTTGCTGCCGCGCCGGCCGAAGCCGCCGCCGAGCCGCGTGATGTGCACGATGACGTTTTTTGGTTCGAGACCGAGACCGCGGGTAACGAGGCCTTGCCCGCTCGACGGAATCTGTGTCGGCGTCCACATCTCCATCACGCCGTTCTTGAACAGCGCGGTGCAGTTTTGCGGCTCGAGCGTGGCGTGGGCGAGGAAGGGATAGTGATAGGCCGCCTCGATGACCTTCGCCTCTTGAGGGAGCGGCGCCGGAGGCGTCGAGTTCGCCAGCTGGTGGGCCTGCGTCGCCATCTCCGCGCTGCTCTGGGTCGCTACCGGACCGGCGTCCCACTGGACCTTGAGCGCGTCCGCCGCGCTGAACGCGTTCCACGTCGAGTCGGCGACGATGGCAACACCCGGCGTCAAGCCTTCGATGCCGTCGAGCAGGAAGGCATCACGCACACCGGGGCGCTTCTTCACTTCATCGAGGTTGGCGCTCACGACTTTGCCGCCGAACGTGGGGCATTTCGTGTAGGTCGCGTACAACATCCCCGGCAGCTTTACGTCGATGCCGAAGAGCGCCGTGCCGGTCACGATCTTCTTGTTGTCTACGCCGGGCACGCGCGTGCCGATCAGCTTGAAGTCTTTCGGGTCTTTCAGCGGCGCATCGGCCGGCGGCGTGAGCGTCGCGGCTTTCGTTGCGAGCTCGCCGTACGTCGCTCGACGCTTCGATTTCGCGTGAACGACCGCACCCTTTTCAGTCGTACACTCGGTCTCGGGCACACCCCAGGTCTGCGCGGCCGCCGCGACGAGCATCGCGCGTGCAGTCGCGCCGGCGCGGCGCATCGGCGCGTAGTTCGTGGGCGTGGACTGACTGCCGACCGACATCTGGCGGCCATACGCGGGATTCAAATCACCCTGCACGATCGTCACCTGCTCCCACGCGACGTCGAGCTCCTCGGCGACGATCATCGGCAGCGACGTCTTGATGCCCTGCCCCATCTCGGAATTCGGCGCGATGATCGAGATTGCGCCAGCGGGCGTGATGCTGATGAACGCATTCGGCGCGAAGTTGTCGGCCGTCGCGGGGAGACTCTCCGCTAGTGCGGTCGCGGGTCCAAAGCGCAGATACGTGCCGACCAACAAGCCGCCGCCGGCGAGTGCGCTGACCTTGATGAATGCGCGGCGATCCACAGCCGGCTGGGACGACTCGAGCAAGCGTTTCATGACCGGCTTCCTCCCTCGGCGCGCGTGCCGCCGCCGGTGAGCTCCGCCGCTCGCTTGATGCCGGCGCGGATGCGCACGTACGAGTTACAGCGACACAGGTTGCCGGCCATCATCTTGTCGATGTCGGCGTCGCTCGGACGCGGAGTGCGCTTGAGCAACGCCGCCGCCGTCATGATTTGCCCGGCCTGACAGTACCCGCACTGCGGCACGTCGAGCTCGAGCCACGCCTGCTGCAGCGGATGCTTACCCGCTGCGTCGAGGCCCTCGATCGTCGTGACCTCGGCGCGTCCCACCTCCGCGACCGGCGTCTGACAGGCACGCGTGGCCTTGCCGTCGAGATGAACCGTGCAGGCACCGCACTCGCCGACGCCGCAGCCGTATTTGGTGCCGACGAGGCCCAGAGAATCGCGAAGGACCCAGAGCAGCGGCGTGTCCGGCGTCACGTCCACCGAGCGAGACTGGCCGTTCACGCGGAGAGTGTACTTGCTCATAAGCGCGTAGGAATGAGGGGGGGGTGACATTCATAGTATATGATCGGGAGTCCAAGTCAAACAAATGGGGCGCCCGCTGAGCCTCGCGGGCACGGCCGTTGCCTCAAGCGACCGAGACCACGGACCCATGCCCCGACGACCGACTCGATTCTCTCGCGCACTCGCGCTCATTGGCGCGTCGCTTTTCGCGGCGGCCTGCAACCCGTACCAGTGTACTTACGAGACGCGATTCGTCGGGACGGACGGAACGATGAGCGTCGCGAGCGGCACGGTGACCGTCACGTCCGTGAACTTTCGGCAGTATCACGACGATGGGCCAGTGCCGAGTGACCTGACCTGGAACATTCGCGGTGAAGGGCTCGCGTCGCCCGCGACCGGCTTGGTACTCCGGAACAGCGCCGGACAATCGGTGCTGTCGCTATCGATGTCGAGCACCTCGGCGGTTTCGATGACGGCAACGAGCGCCGCGACCATTGCCGGCGCGGATCGCGATCGAATGTTCGAGCTGCTCGCGTCCGGCGCCGGCGTCGTGGTGCTCACCCTGCAAAACGGGAGCACGATATCCGTTCCGCTGCGCGTCGCGTCGCAAGAGGACTGGCATCATCCCGAATGCGATTAGGCGCGCATCGCGCCGCACGCAGTTCTCGATAAGCAACTAGTCGAGAAGCTCGACGTACCCCTCCGTTCCGTGCACGCGGATCCGTTGCCCATCGCGGATCAACCGCGTGGCCTGTTGGACGCTGACCACGGCGGGCAGGCCGTACTCGCGCGCGATCACCGAGCCGTGGGTCATCTGGCCGCCGACCTCCGTGACCAGACCGCTGATCGCGACGAAGAGCGCTGTCCAACTGGGGTCGGTGTACGGCGTGACGACAATGTCGCCGGGTTCGAGATCGGCCGTGGCTGGGTCGAAGATCACGCGAGCCCGCCCCTCGACAGTGCCCGCGGAAACAGCCAGGCCGACCAGCGCACCCGCCGGCAAATCCGCGCGACGATAGTTGCCGGCGATCATTTCACCCTCCGACGTGAGCATGCGAGGAGGTGTGAGTCGTTGGTACGCCACGAACGCATCCTTTCGTTCGCTGATGAGGTTGTGATCCACCTCGTTCGTGCGAACGACGTCGTGCAACTCCGGAATTGTGAGGAAGAAGATGTCTTCCCTGTCGCGAAAGACGTTCGCCCGCACGAGACGATCGGCTTCTTCCAACAGCGCCAGCCTGTACGCGAAGTAGCGGTCGATCATGAAGTACTTCGGATACTCGCGGTATCCGCTGAAGGCGCGGAGCCGGTCGATCATCCGCTTGGCCTCTTTCGCTTTCTCCTCACCGTCCGGCAGCGCTCGCAGACGATTCAACACCTCGTCTTCCTTCGCGCGCGCGACCTCGAGCCCTTGCTCGAAACGGCGGTCGCCGGCGCCCGGCTCGGCGTTTCTGACGTGGCCGAGGATCAGAGGGAGGAGTGTGGTCGGCCGCTCGCTCCAACGCGGTCTCGAGATGTCGATCTCGCCAACGCAGCGCATGCCGTATTTGTCGAGCCAGGCCAGGATCGCGTCTTTCGCGTCTTGTCCGTCCTCCAATCTGGCCAGATCATTCACAAAATTCTCATCATCGACCTGCTGGAGAAACGCGACGACGGCCCGATGGGGCCGGATCACGTCGGCGACATGCAGCAGGTCGAGCCCCATCTGTGATGTGACATTGTTGGGCACGGATTGCGCGAGTGCGTCGGCCGCGTTTTTCTCGCCAAGCCATCGCTCGAGGTGGTCGTTGAGCCACCACGTGGCCTCCATGCCCGCCATGATTGCCTGATGGCTTCGCGGACTGAACATGATCCGCTTGAACTCCTGGAAGTCCGTCAGAATGAAATCGACAAGGTCGGGTCCGGACTTCGTGCGTATGTCCCGTTTCAGCTGCGCATTGGATTCCTGGCCCTGCGCGATCAGCTCGCCGACGATCCTCGGGTCGGTTTCGATCGGCGATGGAGCGCTGCCCGGCAACGGCGCGGGGGGGGCCGTTGGCGCGTCCGGGTTCAACGGGATGAAATCGCGATCGATGATTGTCTGTAGTGCGTCGCCGGTCAGTCGATCGTCCTTCCCGGCAAGCGCGAGGAGCCCAGCACGGCCCGCTGATGAAGCGAGCATTTGGCTCACGTCGACAAAGAGTCTTCCTCCCGCCTCGTGGAATACCGCTCTGCCGGTCAATTGCCGCACCGAGATCGCGAGCGGTGGCGCTGCGTCGGTCATCATCTGCTGATGACCGACGGAGAGGTACACGTGGCGGGCTTGGTCGGCGGCGGCTGGGATCGGGAAGAGCGTGGTGATCGGCCGGCTCTGGACGAAGTGGAAGTCATCGTCGGTGAGGCACCATTCGACGTCTTGTGGTCGGCCGAAGTGCGCCTCGATCTGTCGTCCCAGTTGCGCGAGACGCAACACCTGGCGCTCGGTGAGCATCGGCTGTTGTCGCAGCGTCGACTCGACGATATCGCCGTCGCGCACCTTATAGACGTCCGCGTTCACTAATCCCGAAACCAACGCCTCGCCGAGTCCGAGCGTCGCTTCTACTGAAACGACTTTCCGATTGCCCGTCACGGGGTCCGCGGTGAACAAGACGCCGGCTGCTGTCGGAACGACCATTTGTTGAATGACCACCGCCATGTGCACCTTGCGGTGATCGATACCGTTGCGCACGCGGTAGGTCACGGCGCGCTCAGTGAAGAGAGACGCCCAGCAGCGGCTCACGTGTTCGAGAATGGCAGCGGGTCCGGCGACGTCCAAATAGGAGTCGTGTTGACCGGCGAAAGACGCCGTCGGTGAATCCTCGGCCGTGGCACTGGATCGTACGGCACAGGCGTTCCGTTCGCCGAGCGACGCAAGCGCGCGAGTGATTTCGGTCGCGATTTCGTCAGGGACGCCGACGGCCTCGATGCTTCGGCGGATCTCCGCACTGAGCGCTCGAATCCCTTCGTGGTCGTTGGGCGTCAGTCGGGACAGTTGATCGAGCAGATCGCCGATCGATGAGGCGTCGGACATCGCTCGTCGGAACGCCTCGGTTGTCACGCAAAAGCCTGGCGGTAGGCGAATCCCCTCGATCCGCGAGAGCTCCCCGAGGCTCGCGCCCTTGCCCCCAACAATACCGATCTCCCTTCGGTCGAGCTCCCGCCAATCCAGGACGTAGCGTCCGGTCTCAGGCATGCTGCTCCTTTTGTCTCCTCCGAAATAGGGTCTGACCCTATTTCCAACTCTTGAAATGGGGTCTGACCCTATTTCGAACTCTTGAAATGGGGTCTGACCCCATTTCGCGTTATTGAAATGGGGTCTGACCCCATTTCGCGTTATTTTGGTGGGCGTTCCCAACTCGGACGGAGAATCCGACCGAGGGCAGGCACTTTAGGGCCGGCCCCCGGGGTTGCAGCAAGTCCCCCGCTCGCTTATAAAATCAAAGTGGGGAGTAGTGATTGCTCTCCTTCGCGTCCACTGCGCACCACGACGCCGCCCGAATCGACGATTCGAGCGGCGTTTTCTACGGTCTCGAGGTCCGGGAGCGGGTCGACCGGACTCGAGCCGATTGCACGCCGCCTGACGGACGCGGACTCGACGAAGTACGTTTTCCCCCGCCCATCCACTCCCCCAAAACAACGCAGGAGCAGCATATGGCTCGCACTCGTCTCCTCGCAGTGCCCGTCGCGCTGAGCGTCGCAGGCACGGCGGCAATGGGACAGTCGCCGGGGCGCGGCTTTTCGCCCACGGGCACGTACACCGACTACGCGTTGACCAACGTTCGGATCGTCACCGCGCCCGGGAAGGTCATCGAGCGCGGCACCGTCGTCGTGCGCGACGGACGTATCGCGGCGGTCGGCGCGAGTGTCACCGTCCCCGCCGGCGTCGTTCGCATGGACCTCGCAGGCAACAGCGTGTATCCCGGTCTGATCGATGCGGCGACGAGTGTCGGCCTGCCGAGTCCGACGCGCGAGCTCGCTGCGCAGACGGTCGCGCAGGCAGGCGCCGCCGGCGGTGGCCGCGGCGGACGCGGTGGCGGCGCTGCTCCGGGCGGTGGGCGCGGCATTCCTCTACCGAACGGTGCGGCGGCGCCTCCGGCGCCTCCCATAGTCCTTCCCGAGCTCGACGCTGACGCGGAAGCCGCCGACATGTTCGCTCCGACCGCCGATCAGTTGAGCGCATTCCGCACGGCGGGCGTGACGACGGTCGGTCTCGTCTTCAACGGCGGCATCTTTCCCGGTCGTGTCGGTGCGGCGCTCACGGGATCGCGCAATGACGGACGGCTCGGGCTTCGGTCGAGCGCGGGTCAGGAGATCGCGTTCGGCACGAAGCGTGGCGGCGCATATCCGTCCGTCGGCATCGGCTCGTATGCATTCATTCGCCAGTCGATCCTCGACGCGCAGTACGAGTCGCGGCTCGACAAGGCGTTCAAGGCCGGTACCCCCGGCGGACGCCCGGCGAACGATCCGTTCGCCCGCGCATTGATGCCGACGGCAACCGGCGAGATGCCGGCGTGGTTCGTCGCATCGAAGGAGCGGGAGCTCTCGCGAGTCGCCGAGATCACGAAGGAGATGGGACTCAAGAACGTCGTGGTGGTCGGCGCCCAGGAAGGCTGGAAGAACGTCGACGCGCTCAAGCGCGCGACGGCGGTCGCTGTGGTGAGCCTCGAGTTCCCGGCGGTCGATTCAGTGAGTGGACGCAACTTCATGCTCTACGGCGCGGGCAAGACCGGCACGGCCGACGATTCCTCGCTCGCGCGTGACGTGCGCGGCAACGCGGGGGCGCTCGCCAAGGCCGGGATCCCGATCGCGCTCGCGTCCTTTGGCGGTGCGCCGGGAACGACGTTCCGCGATCGCATTCGGATGGCGATTGCCGCCGGCCTGAGCCCGGACGACGCGCTCAAGGCGACGACGGTCACGCCGGCCCAACTGCTCGGCATCAGCGCCGCGGTCGGCACGATCGAACCGGGCAAGCTGGCCAACCTCGTCGTCGTGACCGGGAACGATCTGTTCGCGAGCGGCAACCCCATCAAACACGTTTTCGTCGAAGGACGCCTCTACTGAGGGCATGACATATGAGAATCAGAATAACAGATCAGTCCACGAGAGCCGCCCTCGCCACGGCGCTCTTCTCGTTGGCCATCGGGACGCCTCCGCTCGCGGCCCAGGACGTGGCGATCCGCAACGCGACGATCATCACGATCACCAACGGCGATATTCAGAACGGCACCATCGTCGTCCGAAACGGGAAGATCTCGGCGGTCGGGCAAAACGTCTCGATCCCGGTGGGCATTCGCGTCATTGACGGCACGGGCACGTTCGTGATGCCCGGCATCATCGACGCGCACTCCCACGCCGCGCTCGAGAACGGCATCAACGAGGGTGCGGAATCGGTCACGCCGGAAGTACAGGTCCAGCTCAAGAACGACGACCCCGTCATCTACCGCGCGCTCGCCGGCGGAGTGACGGCGGCGAATCTGTTGCACGGCAGCGCGAACACCATCGGCGGCCAGGCACGCGTCATCAAGATGCGCTGGGGAATGCCGGCGGATTCGATGTACTTCAAGGGCGCGTACCGCATTGTGAAGTTCGCGCTCGGCGAGAACGTGACGCGCGCCAGCTCGACGACGCCGGCCGACGAAAAGCGCTTCCCGGCGACGCGCATGGGCGTCGACTTCACGCTCCACTACTGGTTCGAGAAAGCGAAGGAGTACGACAAGGAGTGGCAGGACTATCGCGCCGGCGTGAAGACGAATCCGAACCTGATCATGCCGCGGCGAGATCTACGCCTCGAGGCACTCACGGAGATTCTGCACGGCGATCTCAAAGTCCACGCGCACAGCTATCGCCAGGACGAGATCCTGATGCTGATCCGCGCCGCCGACGATCTCGGATTCAAGATCAGCACCTTCCAGCATGTCTTGGAAGGATACAAAGTTGCAGATGAGATTCGGCAGCACGGCGCGTCGGCGTCGACGTTCGCCGACATGTGGGCGTACAAGGTGGAAGCGTGGGACGCCATTCCGTACAACATGGCGCTGATGACCGAGCGCGGCGTACTCGTTTCGGTGAACTCCGACTCGGACGAGCGCATCCGCCGTCTCTATCAGGAAGCGGGCGTTGGCGTGCGCTACGGCAACATGCCGGTCAACGAGGCGCTCAAGATGATTACGCTGAATCCCGCCAAGCAACTTGGGGTCGACAAGATGGTCGGCTCGTTGGAAGTGGGTAAAGACGGCGACATCGCCGTGTTCTCCGCCCATCCCTTCTCGCCGAACACGATGGTCGATTACACGATCGTCGATGGCAAGGTGCTTTTCGACCGTAGTCAGTCGACCACGTTGCGGAAGCTCGTGACGACGGCCAACCCGGGAGGTGCGCCGTGATTCGGACCGTACGCACATTGAGCGTGGCACTGCTCGTTCCGGCCGCGTTGGCCGCGCAAGCCTCGCCCGGCAAGGACACCACGTATCTCATTCGCGGCGGCACCGTCGTGACGGGAACGGGCGAGCGGCTCCCCAACACGGATATCCTCGTGCGCGCGGGGCGCATCGCCCAGGTGGGACCGAACATTTCCGCGCCGCAAGCGCGCGTCATCGACGCCAAGGGCAAGTTCATCTACCCGGGCATGATCGACGCGAACACGGGCATCGGTCTGCAGGAGATCGGCGGAGTTCAGACGATGAGCCTGCGCAGCGAGGTGGGTCAGTTCAACCCGCACATCCGCGCGCTCGTCGCGCTGAACGTCGAGAGCGAGATCCTCGGCGTCACGCGCATGAATGGCGTGACGTCGGTGGTGACGACACCGACCGGCGGTACGATCAGCGGGCAGGCCGCGTTGATCAACACGGCGGGATGGACTTGGGAAGATCTGGCCGTCGCGAGGAACGCGGGCACGGTCTTCAACCTGCCGGGCGCCGGCGGCGGCCGCGGGCGCGGTGGTGGAGGCGGTGGTCGCGGCGCCGCGCCGGCAACTGCCGCGACGATGGCGGAGCTCGAAGCATTCATGCGGGCGGCAAAGGACTACGCCACCCAGCGCGACGCGGGCTCGGCGAAGCTCGATCTCATCTACGAGTCGATGCGCCCGCTGTTCAAGAAGGATGTGCCGGCCCTCATCCCCGCGAACACCGAAGCGCAGATCCGCCAGGCGATCGACTTCGGCGAAAAATGGGGTCTTCGCACCGTTGTGATCGGCGGCCGCGAAGCGTGGAAAGTTCGGCAGGTTCTCGCGCAGAAGAACGTGCCGGTGGTTCTCGGGCCGGTTCAGGCGGCGCCGGAGGATAACCAGCCGTATGACGAGATCTACGCGCAACCGGCCATCTTGAACGAGGCCGGAGTGAAGTTCGCCTTCTCGACCGGCAACGGCGCGAACGCGCGGCACGTGCCATTCCACGCCGCGCTGGCGATCGGCTACGGGCTGCCGGAAGACGTCGCGCTCAAGGCACTCACCATCTGGCCGGCCGAGATCTTCGGCGCACAGAAGGAAATCGGCTCGATCGCGCAGGGGAAGCTCGCGAACTTCTTCATCGCGAGCGGAGACCCGTTCGATCTGCGCACGCAAATCGACGGCATCTTCATCAAGGGGCGTGACGTGCCGGACGACGACCGGCAGCATCGCTTGTGGGACAAGTACAAGAATCGGCCAAAGGCGGTGATCACGCCGTAACAAGACGCGTTTTTTCGCGATCGAGCGCCCTCTGGCCGTGACTCGGCAGAGGGCGCTCGACTTTGCGGACCAAAGCCGCATGGATCGGCCGAAGCAGAGCGTTAGCGTCCGCTCAATGTCACACGAAACCAACAAGCGGTCGCGGTTGAATCGTCGAGCGTTCCTTCGAACCGCCGCGGTCGGCGCCGCGTTTCGAGGGGAAGTGTCGCCTCTCGCCGCGAGCTGGTTCGAGCCGCGACGATCGATGACTGGTTTTCCGAATGCGCAGCCGGATGCACGGTTTCAAGAGCTGTTGGCTGGAAATCAGCGTTTCGTCGCGAATCGGATGACGTCGCTGGACGAAGATCTCGCGATTTTGCGGGATCGCACCGTCGACAAGCAGAAGCCGTTCGCCGCAATCTTGTCATGCGCCGACTCGCGCGTGCCCGTCGAGCTCGTGTTCGATCAATCCATCGGGCGACTCTTCGTCACGCGAGTTGCCGGAAACATCGTGACGCCCGAGATCATCGCGAGCATCGAGTACGCCGTCGCGGAACTTGGTGTCGGCGCCATACTCGTGCTGGGACACTCGAGCTGCGGAGCCGTGAAGGCGGCGATGAAAACGGCAACCGTGCCCGGCCAGATCAGCGCCTTGTATCAGCATCTTCGTCCGGCAGTCGAGTCGTCAGCCGGTGATGTGAGCAAGGCCGTCGAAGCGAACGCGCGATTGCAGGCCGGCTTGCTGCGTACCTCTTCGACCGTGATTCACGAGGCGGAAACGAAGGGCACGATCAAGGTCGCGGCTGCAGTCTACGATCTCGCGACGGGCAAGGTCGTCCTCTCCTGAAGGATGTGGCAGGAGGGAGCAGATTCGACAGACTACGGCTTCGCGGGCTTTTGCCCGCCCGCCGCGCGCTCCTTGGCCAGCTGCTCCTCTTTCTTTTTTTCCGCCATCACCGCGGCCGTCGGCCATAGGAACGATGCCTGAAAGCGCATTTGGTCGCTGCCGGCGAGATCCGGATGGGTGAGGTTGTGGTAATACTGGATCACGAAATTCAGCGGCTGTTCCGCGATATGCGTGATCTTCGAAACGCCAAGGCCGATCGGAGCCGTCCACCGTTGTCCCTCGGGCGCACTCCAGTCCGACGTATAGATCGGTCCCGTAGAGATCGCCCACGCATTCGGCAGGTTGTAGTTGACGAAGGGCTGGAGCGTGAACGTATTGAGCACATGGCCGTGCGCCGCGCCACCGATTCGCCAAATGTTGTTGGCGAGCGCGCCGATCACCCAGTGCCCCGGCATCACGAGACCGACCGCCGTCGGACCGAGGCCCCACTGCCCCGTTCGCGCCACGGGGTTGGTCGCCGTTGGAAACGAGAAGACCGGACCAACGCCCCACGTGAACTTCGACGGCTTCGCGCTGGTGAGATAGGCCTGCTCCTGGATGTCGGCGATCCCCCCGGATTGACGACCGTTGGGAAGCGGCACGCTCGTGAACGGCACGATCGTGCGCGACACGATCAGCCAGCGCTTGCCGATCGGCAGCGGAAGGACCGGCTCGAGGTTGAGCACCATCTCGCTCGCCGAATCGAGGCCGCCGCCGGTGTAGTAGTTGTACTGCAGCGGCAGCGACACCATGTTCGCCACCGGGTTCTGCGCCGCCTTCGCCAAGCTCGCTTCGGTCTTCGCGTGGCGTTCCGACCGCGCAGAATCCGTTTCCGGTTGCTGTGCTTGTAGCGCGCCGGCGACGGCGATGAGAAGCACAAGCACGGGACGCTATTTCGCGTTTTTGTACTTGCTCTTGTCGAGGTTCGTGAGCTTCACTGGATCGAGCAAGTCCGCGATCTGCTGTTCGGTGAGCACCTTCTTGTCGCGGATGACCTCGAGAATCCCCTTGCCGCTCGCATAGGCCTCGTTCGCCAGCTCGGTGGCCTTCTCATATCCGATCACCGGATTCAATGCCGTGACGATGCCGACCGTTGTTTCCATGTAGTGCGCCAGCACTTTCTCGTTGACCTTGATGCTGTCCACGCACTTTGTGCGGAGCAGCCGAGATGCGTTGTTGAGCAGATGCTGGGACTCGATCATCGCCAGACCCTCGACCGGCTCGTAGGCGTTGAGCTGAAGCTGCCCCGAATGCGCCGCCAGTGTGACCGTGTAATCGTTGCCCATCACGCGAAACGCGACGAGGTTGACCAGCTCGGGCACAACGGGATTCACCTTCCCCGGCATGATCGAGGAGCCGGGCTGCAACGCGGGCAGATCGATCTCCGCGAGACCGGCGCGTGGTCCCGACGACAGCAGAATGAGGTCGTTCGCGATCTTGGACAGCTTGATCGCTACGCTGTTGAGCGCGGCCGAGTAGGCGACGAATCCCTGCTGATCCCAAGTCGCCGCCAGCATGTCCTTCGCCGCAACCATCGGTTTCCCTGTGAGCTTGGCGAGATGGGCGGCCGTCTTTTCAGCGTAGCCTTTCGGAGCGTTGATGCCGGTGCCGATCGCGGTCGCGCCCATGTTGACCGCGTACAGGTACTTCTCGGCGTCACGCAAAACCTGGATCTCACCGTCGAGCGACGAGCCGAATGCGTGGAACTCCTGGCCCACCGTCATGGGCACCGCGTCCTGGAGCTCCGTGCGGCCCATCTTCACGATGTTGATGAACTCGTCGCCCTTCGTGTGAAACGACTTCGACAGCTGCTGCAGCTCGGCGATCAGTTTGTCATTGCGAAGCAGGAGCGCGACCTTGATCGCCGTCGGATAGGAGTCGTTCGTCGACTGCGACATGTTCAGGTCGTCGTGCGGCTCGAGCGCGGTGTACTCGCCTTTCTTGTGACCCGTCAGCTCGAGCCCGATGTTCGCCAGCACCTCATTGGCGTTCATGTTGGTCGACGTGCCGGCTCCGCCCTGGAACCAGTCGACCTGGAACTGATCGTGGTATCCGCCCTTCATGACGGTGTCGACGGCTTTCTGGATCGCCGCAAGACGTTCTGTCTTCATGGCGCCGACATCGGTGTTCGCTTGCGCCGCCGCGAGCTTCACGATCGCCCACGCCTCGACGAATCCGGGATAATGATTGATGTTGACGCCCGAGATCTGAAAGTTCTCCAGGGCGCGCGCCGTCTGAACGCCGTAGTAGGCGTCTGCCGGCACGGCCTTCTCACCGAGCAGATCCTTTTCCATCCGCGTCGGTCCGGCAGGCGCCGGAGGAGCGACAGACCCCGCCTCCGAGGCGGGCGGCTTCTGCGAATCACGTGGCGAACAAGCGGCGGCGAGCACGAGCGCGACGGCGAGCGTGCCCCATCGGCCGCTCAGACGTGGATGGCGCATCATCAGACCCCCATAAGGAGAAGGGGAGATTACTGCGACGACTCACCGCCACCGGATTGGATCAAGGCCCCATGCATGGAAAACCACGCAGCCCGGATCGATTTTGCCGGTCTACCACGGTTCACTCACGTGGTTGGACGTAGCTTAGGTGTCGTCACTCAGGGACTTCGCACCCAACCTTCAAGGGCATGACATGAGCGACACACCCCGCTGGCGACGTTATCTGCGATTCTTCGGGCCCCACATCGAGGCTGATGCGCGGCTCGCCATGCGTGGCTTCCGGCGCACACCCGGATTCTTCGTGACGGCCGTGATCATCCTCGGCACCGGCATTGGCGCATCGGTGGCGATGTTCGCCGTCTTCCGAACGGTGCTCGTCAAGCAACTGCCCGTGCGCGACCAGGACCGGATTGTCGTGATGTGGACGTACCGTACTCCCGGATCGGACTACGCGCCGGACCCGCACCTATTGGCGCCGTTCCGCCGCACGTCTCGCACGCTCAGCGAGCTCGCCGGCGTGGCGCACTGGGGCGCCACAACGGCTCCGTTCACCATCGGCGATCGCACGTTCGCCATGAAGCAAGGCATGGTGACCGCGAACTTCTTCGACGTCCTCGGCGCACGTCCCCTGCTCGGAGATTTCTTCCATCGCGGCGATGAAGAAACCGCGTTCGCACCACTTGGCGTCGATGGCGGCATGACGCGACGCAAGATCGTGCTCGCCTATGACGCATGGCGCAAGCAGTTGGGCGGCGATTCGAGCGTCATCGGCAAACGGGTCGTCGATCCTACCACCAAGTGGACGTACACGATCGTCGGCGTCGCACCGCCGGGACTGGCGTATCCCGCCGGCGTCGACTTCTGGTTGCCGATGCGCGGCGGATGGACGGCGACAACCTCAGTGTTCGTCGTCGGTCGTCTCGCGCCCGGAGCGACCGTCGCCGGCGCTCGCGCCGAGTACGTCGCGTTCACGAACCGCGCCGATCCGGCCTACAAGATCACCGGCGCTCACGCCGCGACGTTCACTGAAACCGTCGTCGGCGACGTACGGCCTGTCCTCGGCATACTGACGGCGGCCGTTGCCCTGCTCCTCCTGATCGCGTGTCTCAACGTCGGCAACCTCCTGCTCTTCCGTGCCTCGGGTCGGGCGCGTGAGCTCGCGGTGCGTCGAGCGCTCGGCGCACAGTTCGGCGACATTGCTCGGCAACTCCTCGTCGAATCGGCGCTGCTCGCCGTCGCGGGTGGATTACTTGGACTCGTCGTCGCAACGGCATTGATTCGCAATGTTGGTCTCATCGCGCCGCACAATCTTCCGCGACTCGATGAGGTTCGGCTCGCGAGCGCACCGATCGTTCCGGCCGTCGGCATCACCGCGCTCACGGTTCTGCTGTTCGGTGTCCTCCCGACGCTCTTGATCGCGCAGGGCAACGTCGCCTCCTCACTTCGGCTGGGCGCGCGAACAGGGCACGAGTCGCGACGACGCCGGCTCGTTCGACAGACGCTCGTCGCGTCGCAGGTGGCGCTGGCGCTCGTAATGCTCGCAAGCGCGGCGCTGCTTGCGCGCAGCCTCGGGCGTTTGCAAGGCGACGACATCGGCTTCGACCGCCAGCAGGTGCTGGCCGTGTCGTTCACGCCCGACTGGGTGCGCGACACGACCCCGCAGATGCTCACGGACGTCGCGCAGCGCATGCAGCGACGGATGGCGTCGATCCCGGGAATCGTCGCGTCGACGCCGCTCGTCGTTCCGCCGATGGTCGGCACGGGCGTATGGACGGTCCGCTTCACGAAGCCCGGCCAGTCCAATGATCAGGCGGCGTCGAACGCGACGACCTCCGGGGACGTCATCGGACCCGGATATTTCCGCACCTTCGGGATTCCGATCGTTCGCGGCCGAGGCTTCACCGACGCCGACGACGGCTCGGCACCGCTGGTCATGATCGTGAACGAATCGTTCGCGCGCCGTTACTGGCCGGGTGAAGACGCGCTCGGAAAGCAATTGCGGATGTCATGGGCGGGGATCGTCGGCGGTATCGGATGGCGGACGGTCGTTGGCGTGGCGAGGGACGCGCACATTCGGGTGCTCCGAGAATCGACGCCGATCGCCTATCTCCCAGTGGGGCAAGGATTCTGGCAAGGCTATTTCGCGATTCGCGCGACGGAATCCCCCGCGGTACTGGCGCCGATGCTCCGTGCCGCGCTCGCGGAAGTGGCTCCAACGACCCAACTGTATGATGTCCGCTCGATGGACGAGGTGCTTGCGCCATCACTGGCTGAGCCACGACTTGGCACACTGTTGATGACGAGCTTCGGCCTTGTGGCGCTGCTGCTCGCGGCGATCGGACTGTACGGCGTGATGGCGTCGCTTGTGCGGGATCAGACGCGCGAGATTGGTATTCGGATGGCGCTCGGCGCTTCAGTTGGTCGCGTGCGCGCCGAAGTGCTTGGCCGCGCCGGCATTGTCGCGGGGGGGGGAGCGATTGCAGGCCTGGCAGGAGCGTTGGCGACGTCTCGCGTACTATCGGCGCTGCTCTTTCAGGTCAGTCCGTGGGATCCGGTATCCCTCGGTGGAGC